>Ga0194132_10000436_pt1 | contig 85737 bp, 93 predicted proteins | sample TA2KigOf80mmetaG_FD_148612 | JGI IMG/M metagenome (GOLD analysis project Ga0194132, IMG submission 148612) | Freshwater microbial communities from Lake Tanganyika, Tanzania - TA2015054 Kigoma Offshore 80m | ecosystem: Environmental > Aquatic > Freshwater > Lake | place: Tanzania: Lake... | reverse complement strand
GCGAGGGGCCGACCAAGTCCCCTCGCCGAGCCTCCTCATCGCCGAGACCCACGCCTCTCTCCAGTAGACATAGAAGTGAATGATCTCGGGCACGAAGCCCGAGATCGCGCGACAAGAAGGGCGGTGGCAGTTGAAGTACGAGACGGAGGAAGGTCGACCAGCCCTCTGGTCGAACGCAGGCGAGGGTGGGTGCGGTTAGGTAGCAGGGCGGACCGTGGGGCCGCGGATCCGACACATGTTCCGACGATGCTCTGCCGCGCGTAGCGGCAGAGCGAGGCAGCGGGGAGTGTCGGTGAATGCGGAGTAACCTGCGGCCGAGCGGCTGAGGAGGAGCATGTGTCGGGTCTGCGGACCCAACAGAGGACGAAAACGTGGCTGACAGAATCAGAATCCGACTCAAGGCGTTCGACCACTGGGTGGTCGATCAGACGGCGTCCGACATAGTGAGGACCGCCGAGAAGACGGGTGCGACCGTGCGCGGTCCCATCCCGCTGCCCACGCGGCGTCAGCGTTGGACCGTGCTGCGCTCCCCGCACGTCGACAAGAAGAGCCGGGAGCAGTTCGAACTGCGCACGCACAAGCGCCTCATCGACATCGTCGATAGCCGCCCCCAGACGATCGATGCGTTGACGAAGCTGGATCTGCCGGCAGGCGTCGACGTCGAGATCAAGGTCGATTGACGGAGGAATCACCGGATATGCCGGGACTGATTGGAAAGAAGGTCGGCATGACCAGGATCTTCGATGACGCGGGAATCCAGGTTCCCGTCACGGTCATCGAGGCCGGGCCGTGCCCCGTGGTGCAGGTGCGAGATACCGAGCTCGGGCAGAAGCAGGTCCAGCTGGGCTTTGAAGCCCAGGGCGCCCGTCAGACGACGCGCGCCGAGCGTGGACATGCGACTAAGGCCGGCCTGGACTACGCGCCGCGCCTCATGCGCGAGTTCCCCGTCGATAGCGGCGTGGACTACCAGGTGGGCCAGCAGCTCACGGTCACGCTTTTCGCTGTCGGCGATCGCGTGAAGGTGACAGCCAACTCGAAGGGCCGCGGCTTCACGGGCGTCGTGAAGCGGCACGGGTTCGGCGGCCGTCCTGGGTCGCACGGGCACCCGGAGTCGCGCACGCCGGGAACGGTGGGTCCCGGCACGGACCCGTCGCGCGTCATCAAGGGCAAGCGGCTTCCGGGTCGGATGGGCGGCGTCCGCACCACGATTCGCAACCTGCAGGTCGTGCGCGTGGACGGGGAGCGTAACCTGCTCTTCGTGAAGGGCGGCGTGCCGGGCTCGCGCAACGGCTATGTGCTGATCTCGAAGTGATGATGAGCTCGGAGTAACGAGAAGACACATGTACAAGGCACCCTACTACAAGGCCGACGGGAAGAAGGGGCGGGCGCGTAAGCTCCCCGAGACCCTCTTCGATGGCGTGGTCAACGACAGCGTGATGCACCAGGTCGTGACGGTGTATCTCGCCAATCAACGCCAAGGCACCGCGTCCGCGAAGACGCGTGGCGAAGTCGAGGGCGGCAACAGCAAGCCCTGGAAGCAGAAGGGCACCGGTCGGGCGCGAGCGGGTTCGACGCGCTCTCCGCTCTGGCCGGGAGGCGGCATCGTATTCCCGCCGCAGCCGCACTCGTGGCGCCAGCAGATCCCGAAGAAGGTCCGTACCCTCGCCCGCCGCTCCGCGCTCAACGACCGTGCGCAGAACGAGAAGGTCGTGATCGCGGACATGCCCAAGGCCGAGAAGCCGAAGACGAAGGAGCTGGTCGGGTTCCTCCAGACCGTGGGTGCGGCGGGCAAGGTGCTCCTGCTCACGGACGGAAAGAACGAGCAGATCTATCTCTCCAGCCGCAATGTCCCGAGCATCTCCGTGCTCCCGTTCGGCGAGGAATCCGTCTACGACGTGCTGTGGGCCGAGACCGTGGTGATCGAGCGCAGCGCGCTCGAGCGCGGCGAAGGCGCGGCGGCCGAGGAGAGCTCCGATGAGTGACCTGTACGGCGTGATCGTCGCTCCGGTGGTCACGGAGAAGACGAACAACCAGGTCGAAGCCGGTAACACCTACACGTTCATCGTGGCCGGCAACGCCAACAAGATCGAGATCGGCAAGGCAGTCGAGCGCCTCTGGGACGTGACGGTGAAGGACGTCCGCACGATGCGCTACAGTGGCAAGCCCCGGCGTTCGTTCCTGGGGCGCATGGCACGCAACGCCAACAAGGGTCGGCGCGCTGCGTACAAGAAGGCCGTGGTTCGCCTGGCTGAAGGCGACCACATCGAGCTCTACGAGGTGGGCTGATGGGCATCAAGAAGTTCAGGCCGGTGACTCCCGGCACGCGGCAGCGCTCGGTCCTCGAGAACGAGGTGCTCACGCGCAGCGAGCCCGAGAAGTCGCTGCTCGACGTGAAGACGTCCAAGGGTGGGCGCAACCACCACGGACACGTCACGGTCCGGCGGCGTGGCGGCGGGCACAAGCGCCGCTACCGCATCGTGGACTTCAAGCGCGACAAGCACGGGGTTCGCGGCTTGGTGAAGCACATCGAGTACGATCCGAACCGCTCGGCGAACATCGCCCTGATCCACTACGAGGACGGGGAGAAGCGCTACATCCTGCACCCGAAGGGACTCAACGTCGGGGACGCGATCTCGTCGGGCCCCGAGGCCGACGTGCGCACGGGGTGCGCGATCCCGCTCGAGATGGTCCCGCTCGGCACGATGGTGCACAACGTCGAACTGAAGGTGGGCAAGGGCGGACAGATGGCCCGTTCTGCCGGCATGAGCGTCCAGGTGGTCGCCAAGGAAGGTGGCTATGTGACGCTGCGGCTCCCCTCCACAGAGGTGCGGCGCGTCCGTCAGGAGTGCCTCGCCACCATCGGTGAGGTCGGTAACTCCGACCATGAGCTGCAGGTGATCGGCAAGGCGGGCGCGAATCGGTGGCGTGGCAAGCGGCCCAAGGTGCGCGGCGTCGCCATGAACCCCGTGGACCACCCCCTCGGCGGCGGCGAAGGCAAGTCGTCGGGCGGACGGCCGCCGGTCTCGCCCTGGGGCAAGCCGGAAGGCAAGAAGACGCGCAAGCGGAAGAAGAAGTCGAACAAGGACATCGTGCGCGGCCGCCGTCGCGGCAGAGCCACGCAGTAGGAGCAGCGGATCATGCCACGCAGCGTAAAGAAAGGCCCGTTCATCCAGGAGCGGCTCCAGCAGCGCCTGGAGCTTATGAACGCCCGCGGAGAGAAGCGGGTGATCAAGACCTGGTCGCGCGCCTCGACGATCTCGCCCGACTTCGTCGGCCACACCATCGCCGTGCACAACGGCAACAAGTTCATCCCGGTCTACGTGACGGAGAACATGGTGGGGCACAAGCTCGGCGAGTTCGCCCCGACCCGTCTGTTCCGTGGACACGGTGGCAAGCTCTCCGACAAGCGCACGGAGGCGACGCCGACCGCATGAGAGCCAAGGCCGTAGCACGCTACATCCGCATCAGCCCTCGTAAGGTCCGGCTCGTCGTCGACCAGATTCGCGGCAAGTCCGTGAACGACGCGTACGCGCTCCTGCAGTTCTCGAAGAAGGGTGCGGCCGAGTGCGTCGACAAGACGCTGCGGTCGGCGGTTGCGAACGCACAAGTGAAGTCGCAGGGCGAGGGCGGGGCGCTCGACGTAGACGATCTGATCGTGCGGGAGGCTTTCGTCGACGAAGGCCCAGCGCTGAGCCGCTGGAGAGCGGCCGCACAGGGCCGCCCGGCACCGATCCGCAAGCGGACGAGCCACATCACCGTGGTCGTCGATCGCAAGGACGCGTAGAAGACATGGGACAGAAGACACACCCGATTGGGTTCAGGCTCGGAGTCGTCCAGGACTGGCGGTCGCGCTGGTATGCAGAGCGCGATTTCCCGCGGCTGCTCATGGAGGACGAGACGATCCGCAAGTACCTGCGGCGCCGGCTCACACACGCAGCGCTCTCGCACGTCGAGATCGAGCGGAAGCCGAGCAAGATCGTCGTCACGCTCCACACCGCCCGGCCCGGTGTCGTGATCGGCAAGCGCGGCGCCGAGGTGGACAAGCTGCGTGACGAGCTCGCCGTGCTCACCAAGTCGGCGATCTCCGTGAACGTAGAGGAGATCAAGCGGCCTGAGATCAATGCGTACCTGGTGGCCGAGAACGTGGCGCACCAGCTGCGCCAGCGCATCTCGTTCCGCCGCGCGATGAAGCGGGCACTGCAGTCGGCCATCCGCGCGGGCGCCGAGGGCATCAAGATCAAGGCCGCGGGGCGTCTCGGTGGGGCCGAGATCGCGCGGACCGAGGGTTACAACGAAGGTCGCGTGCCGCTGCACACGCTGCGCGCGGATATCGACTACGCCCAGGTGACGGCGTTCACGACCTACGGCTGCGTGGGCGTGAAGTGCTGGATCTTCAAGGGTGAGGTCATCGAAGAGCGGCGCGGCCGCACGTACTCCACCGGTGGCAACTGACGGAACTGACGGGGACTGACGAGCGATGCTGGCACCGAAACGCGTAAAACACCGCAAGGCATTCAAGGGCCGCATGCGTGGCGCGGCCAACCGTGGCAATCGAGTGTCCTTCGGCGAGTACGGCCTGATGGCGATGGAGCCGTCGTGGGTCACGAACCGGCAGATCGAGTCCGCGCGCGTGGCCATTACGCGGCACATCAAGCGCGGCGGGAAGGTCTGGATCCGGCTCTTCCCGGACAAGCCGATCACCAGCAAGCCCGCCGAGACCCGAATGGGTAAGGGAAAGGGCAACCCGGAGGGCTGGGTGGCCGTGGTGAAGCCCGGGCGCATCATGTTCGAGCTCGAGGGCGTCACGGAAGCGATGGCGCGCGAGGCGATGGCGCTCGGTGCGGCCAAGCTGCCGATCAAGTGCCGGTTCGTGGTGCGTGAGTCGCAGCTGTAATCGGATCAATTCGAAGAGAGAGGGAGCGAGCAGGCCATGAAGGCGGACGAGATTCGCGACTGGGACGACACCGAGATTTCGGCGCGTCTCAAAGAGCTCAGGGAGGAGCAATTCAAGCTCCGCTTCCAGTCCTCCATGATGGAGCTCGAGAATCCTGGGACCCTGCGCCGGGTGCGGCGTGACATCGCCCGGCTGAGGACGATCCTCCGCGAGCGTGAGCTCGCCAAGAAGGCTTGAGAGACGACATGAGCGAGAACGAGAACGAGACAGAGTCGGCAGTCGGCGGGCGCTCGCGGCGCAAGGTCCGCGTGGGTGTCGTCGTGAGCGACAAGCCCAACAAGACGGTCATCGTCAAGGTGGAGCGCCGCATCACGCACCCCGTCTACGGCAAGGGCGTCGCGCGCTCGCAGAAGTACTACGCGCACGACGAGAAGAACGAATACAAGGTGGGCGACACCGTCCGCATCACCGAGACGCGGCCGCTCTCCAAGCTCAAGCGCTGGCGCGTGGTCGGGCTGGTCGAGCGCCCGGTCTGAGCGAGGCCAACCGAGACTATCCATGATCCAACAGGAATCGGTACTCCGCATCGCGGACAACACGGGAGCCCGTACGGCGCTGTGCATACGCGTGCTCGGCGGCTCTGCACGGCGCTATGCCGGCGTGGGCGACGTCATCGTCGTCACGGTCAAGGACGCGATCCCGCACGGCGGCGTGAAGAAGGGCGACGTCGCCAAGGCGGTGGTGGTGCGCACGACCAAGGAGACGCGCCGGAAGGACGGGACCTACATCCGCTTCGACGACAACGCGGCGGTCCTGATCGATCAGGCCGGTGAGCCTAGGGGGACCCGCATCTTCGGGCCGGTGGCCAGAGAGCTGAGGGAGAAGAAGTACATGAAGATCGTTTCGCTCGCGCCGGAGGTGCTGTGATGGCACTCAAGCGCCGCATCATGAAGGGGGACCGCGTCCGCGTGATCCGCGGCAACTACCGCGACATGGAAGGCTCGGTCCTCGAGGTCATGAAGGGGGAGAATCGGGTGCGCGTGGAGGGGATCAATCTCCGCAAGCGCCACACCCGGCCTTCGCAGAAAGATCCCGATGGGGGCATCATCTCGATGGTGGCCCCGATCCACATCTCGAACGTCATGCTCATCGACGCCTCGGGAGACAAAGCGAGCCGGGTACGCACCCGCGTCGAAGAGGACGGGACCAAGGAACGTGTCGCCGTGAAGAGCGGAAACCCGATCCCCAAGCCCAAGTAGCCCGAACAGCCTACCAGCAAATCCGATGGAACCAAGACTGAAGGAACACTACAAGCGGAATGTGCGGCCGAAGCTCCAGTCGGAGTTCGGCTTCACGAATCCGCATCAGATCCCGCAGCTCGTGAAGATCGTGCTGAACGTGGGGAGCGGCGAAGCCGCCAAAGACCAGAAGTTGCTGGAGAGCTTGGTCGAAGAGCTCACCACGATTTCCGGTCAGAAGGCCAACGTGAACCGCGCCCGTAAGGCCATCGCGAACTTCAATCTTCGCGAGAACGCGCCGGTCGGGGTTTCGGTCACGCTGCGCAAGGACCGCATGTGGTTCTTCCTGGACCGCCTCATCAGCACGGCGCTCCCGCGCGTGCGCGACTTCCGCGGGCTGCAGACCAAGTCCTTCGACGGCCGCGGCAATTACACGATGGGCGTGAAGGAGCAGATCATCTTCCCCGAGATCAACTACGACAAGGTGCGTCGGATCCACGGGATGGATATCACCGTCGTGACATCGACGAACAAGGATGACGAGGCGCTCGCTCTGCTGCGCGAGTTGGGATTCCCCTTCCGCGGACAAACGCCGGTGCAGATCGGCGCGAGCGCATAGGAGACGGAGCTCGGAATGGCGAAGAAGGCCCTGATCGAGAAGTCGAAGCGCGAGCCCAAGTTCGCGGTGCGGCGGCGCAACCGGTGTAAGCGGTGCGGAAGACCGCGCGCGTTCCTGCGGAAGTTCGGGATCTGCCGGATCTGCTTCCGCGAGATGGCGCTCAAGGGGGAGATCCCCGGCGTACGCAAGTCGAGCTGGTAGGAGGACACTAAACATGATGACCGACCCGATCGCCGACATGCTCACCCGCATCCGCAACGCCTGCGCTGCGGACCACAAATGGGTGGACATGCCCGTGTCGTCCAAGAAGATAGAGATCGCGCGGCTGCTGGAGGAGAGCCACTTCGTCCACGCGCACAAGGTGCTCGAGGACGGGCACTTCGGCGTCCTGCGCATCTACCTCAAGTATCACGATGGGAAGCCGGTGATTCGGCACCTCGAGCGTGTGTCACGTCCGGGGCGCCGCCAGTACGTCGGCAAGGACGACATCCCGCGCATCCGGAACGGCCTGGGCATGGCGATCTTGTCCACGTCCTCGGGGGTGTTGTCCGATCGTACGGCCCGTGACCGGGGTGTGGGCGGCGAGGTCCTGGCGGTCGTCTGGTAGCCTGAACGTCTCTGTACTGCGAAGAAGAGAGATCGAATGTCTCGTATCGGCAAAATGCCCGTCCCGATCCTCAAGGGGGTCAAGGTCGAGCAGACGAACGGAACCCTGAAGGTCAAGGGTCCCAAAGGCGAGCTCACGCTCGGCGTGCACCGCGACCTGAAGGTCGTGGTGGAGGAAGCTCAAGTGCGGGTGGAGCGCTTCTCTGACGAGAAGGAATACAAGGCTCTCCACGGACTCACGCGTGCGCTCATCGCCAACATGATGAAGGGCGTCACCGAAGGGTTCTCGAAGACGCTCGAGATCGTCGGCGTCGGCTACAAGGCGGACCCGAAGGGGAAGGGAATCCAACTGGCTCTCGGCTACAGCCACCCGATTCTCTACCAGCCCGTCGAAGGCGTGAAGCTCGAGTGCCCGAACCCGACGACCATCGTCATTTCGGGACCGGACAAGCAGAAGGTCGGCCAGGCGGCCGCGGAGATCCGCGGGTTCCGCCCCCCCGAGCCGTACAAGGGGAAGGGGATCAAGTACCAGGGCGAGCACATTCGCAGGAAGGCCGGCAAGACGGCCTCTGGGAGCGCATAGCAGATGATCAAGAGCAGCCAGATGAGGAAGAGCCGCGAGCTGCAGCGGCAGCGGCGACACCTCAGGATTCGGAACAAGGTGCGGGGAACGGCCGTGCGGCCGCGCCTCGTGGTGTTCCGCTCGCTGAAGAACATCGAGGGCCAGATCGTGGACGACGACGCCAAGCGTACGGTTCTGGGCGTGTCCACCGTCGGGCCCGATCTCCGCGAGTTCTCGGCGGAGGGGAAGAACCGGCGCGTGGAGCAGTCCTTTGCAGCCGGTAAGCTCCTGGCCGAGAAGGCGCGGGCGCAGGGAATCGAGGCCGTGGTATTCGACCGCGGCGGCTACAAGTACCACGGACGGGTGAAGGCGTTCGCCGACGGCGCCCGAGAAGGAGGTCTGAAGTTCTGATGACCAAGCCAGAGAAGAAGAAGAAAGAGCGGCCTCGCAAGCACGAGTCCGACCTCGTCGAGAACGTCATCTTCATCAACCGGGTCGCGAAGGTCGTGAAGGGCGGCCGGCGCTTCTCGTTCTCCGCGCTCGTCTCGGTGGGGGACCAGAAGGGCAATGTCGGCGTCGCGTTGGCCAAGGCGAACGAGGTTTCCGAGGCCATTCGGAAGGGCTTCGAGCGCGCGCGCCGGCAGATGGTGAAGGTCCCGGTCCAGAACGGGACACTCCCGCACGACATCGTGGGCGAGTGGGGTGCCGGGCGGGTGTTGCTCCGTCCCGCTGCGCCCGGTACGGGCGTCATCGCCGGCGGTGCGGTGCGCGCTGTGCTCGACGCGGCAGGCGTGCGCGACGTCCTCACCAAGAGTCTGGGTTCGAACAACCCGATCAACGTGGCCCGCGCGACGATGGACGGCCTGACCCGCTTGGTGACCGCCGAGCAGGTAGCCGAAGAGCGTGGGTTGTCGCTCGAAACCGTGGGAGCGCGTCGTGGCTAAGGCGAAGAAGTCTTCGAAGAAGCTCAAGATCACCCAGGTTCGGAGTGAGTCTGGGCGGATGGAGAAGCACCGCAAGACGCTCCGCGCGCTCGGGCTCCGGCATCACCAGCACAGCGTGGTGCACCAGGACTCGCCCACGCTGCAGGGGATGATCCGGAAGGTTTCGTTCATGCTGGACGTCAAGGAAGTCGAGGAGTAGATGGCGAATCTGAGCGATTTGAGCCCGAGCCCGGGTTCGCGCAAGCGCCGCAAGCGCATTGGTCGCGGGAACGGCTCCGGTCACGGCGGCACTTCGACCAAGGGTCACAAAGGCCTCAAGGCCAGGACCGGCGGCAAGGTGCACCCTCGGCGCGAGGGCGGTCAGACTCCGCTCATCCGGCGCATTCCCAAGCGTGGCTTCACGAACATCGAGCGGGTGGAGTACCAGGTCGTGAACCTCCGCGACCTCGAGCGCATCGAGGGCGATGTTTCGCCGGAGACGCTCAAGGCCGCTGGCCTCATCGGCTCGGTGCACCGGCCCGTGAAAGTGCTCGGGACCGGCGAGATCGCCCGGGCGGCCAGGGTGTCTGCACACAAGTTCAGTGGGTCTGCGAAGGCCAAGATCGAGGCGGCCGGGGGCTCCGCGAGCGTCATCGGGCCCGAGGCTTCGGCGGCCTCATAGGCGACTAGGCAATGTCCACGAATCCCGTCGCGAACCTGTTCCGTGTCCCGGAGCTGAAGAACAAGATCCTCTTCACTCTGGGGATCTTGCTCGTCTACCGCACCGGCGCACACATCACGGTGCCCGGGCTCGACGTGGGCATCCTGCGGCAGACCTTCGGGGCGCTGCAGGGCACGTTCTTCGGCATCTACGACATGTTCGTGGGCGGCGGCTTGTCACGCGCGACCATTCTCGCGCTCGGCATCATGCCGTATATCTCGGCGAGCATCATGTTCCAGCTGCTCGCCGCGGTCTTCCCCACCATCGAGAAGCTGCAGAAGGAGGGGGAGGACGGCCGGAAGAAGCTGACGCAGTGGACGCGCTACGCCACGATTGGTCTGGCGGTCATGCAGGGCTATGGATACGCCGCGTTCCTGTCGTCCATTCCCGGCGCCGTGCGCGTGCCGGGCTTCCTGTTCACGGTGACCACGGTCATCGCCCTGACCGTCGGGGCGGTCTTCGTGATGTGGCTGGGTGAGCAGATCACGGAGCGAGGGATCGGCAACGGCATGTCGCTGCTGATCTTCTTCTCGATCATCGAATCGTTCCCGGCTGCTCTCGGTCGCACGTGGGAGTCCTTCACGCTCGGTGAGATCAGCGCCTTCGCGCTCGTCGCGTTGCTCCTGGTCATCGTCGGTGTCTGCGCGGGAGTGGTGGCGATGACCATGGCCGCCAGGAAGATCCCCGTGCAGATACCGCGCAAAGTCGTGGGGCGGGGGCGGATCCGCGAAGGCCAGAAGAGTTTCGTGCCGCTGCGCATCAACTCGTCCGGCGTGATGCCGATCATCTTCGCGCAGTCGTTCATCGTCATGCCCGGCACCATGGCCGCATTCGTCGACCTTGGCCCACTCTCGACGCTCGCCGAGATGTTCGCCCCGCAGACGACGACCTACTACGTGACCTACGGTCTCCTCATCCTCTTCTTCACGTATTTCTACACCGCGATCATCTTCAATCCGATCGATCTGGCGGAGAACCTGAAGAAGCAGGGCGCGTTCATCCCGGGGGTGAAGCCGGGAGCGCGGACCGCCGAGTACATCGACCGTGTGCTCACGCGCATCACGCTGCCGGGGTCGATCTATCTCACGCTGATCGCGCTGCTGCCGTTCTTCATCTTCGATCTATTCAACATCCAGACGTTCTTCTTCGGCGGCACCAGCCTCTTGATCGTGGTCGGCGTCGGGCTGGACACCGTCCAGCAGGCCCAACAGCTGCTCCTGCTCCGTCACTACGACGGCTTCATGAAGAAGGGCCGCGTGAAGATGCGCGGCCGCACCCGCTACATGTGACAGGTCGGCGACCTGTCGAGGCGGTTTGCATATGGTGCTGATCCTGCTCGGCCCTCCCGGAGTCGGGAAGGGGACGCAGGCCGTTCGCCTAGCGGACGAGCTGGGGGCCGCGCACGTCTCGACGGGTGACCTGCTCCGCGCGGCGCGGCGCGAAGGCACCGAGCTCGGGCTGCGCGCACAGAAGTACATGGATGCCGGTGAGCTGGTCCCCGACCACCTGATCCTGGACCTCGTGAAGGAGCACTTGGCTGGCATCGCTCGCGACGCCCACGTGCTCTTCGACGGGTTCCCCCGCACGACGGCGCAGGCGACAGGGCTCGACCAGGTGCTGAAGGACTCTGGACGCCGGGTCGACCGCGTGGTGCTGTTCGAGGCGCCGGACGAGACGATCGTGCAGCGCTTGTCCGGACGCAGGAGCTGCCCCGAATGCGGAGCCGTCTACAACACCTACTTCAGTCCCCCCAAGGTCGAGGGCAAGTGCGACCGGTGTGGGGGAGACCTGGTGCACCGGTCGGACGACGCGCCCGCGACGGTCAAGCGGCGACTGGACGTGTACCGCGAGCAGACTGCGCCCCTGGTCGCATTCTACGAGGCCTCGGGAGCGCCCTTCGCCCGCATTCGGGCGGACCGGGGTGTGGACGAGGTCTACGCCGACTTCTTGGGGAGCGTCGAGGCGGCCGGGTGATCCACCTGCGTACCGCCGAGGAGATGGACGTGATGGCGCGCGGCGGCGCCATCATCGCCGGCCTGCTCGAGGAGCTTCCTGCGCACATTCGGCCGGGGATCTCGACTGCGTCGATCGATGCGTTCTGCGAGCGCTACATCACCTCGCACGAGGGCGCAGTCCCGGCGTTCAAGGGCCTCTACGGATTCGCGGGCAGCGTGTGCATCTCGCTCAACCAGGAGGTCGTGCACGGGATCCCCAGCCCGAAGCGCATCCTCGTTGAAGGCGACATCGTGTCGGTGGACGTGGGGGTCAGGCTGGACGGGTGGTGCTCGGACTCCGCCTGGACGTACCCCGTCGGCGAGGTGAGCGAGGCGGCGAATGCCCTCCTGAGGGTCACGGAGCGGGCACTCGACGCGGCGGTGGAGGCGGCCGTGGCGGGCCGACATGTCGGGGACATCGGGGCAGCGGTGGTGAAGACGGTCGAGGGGACCGGGTACGGCATCATCAAGGAGCTCGTGGGCCACGGCGTGGGCCGGGACGTCCACGAGGAGCCCCAGGTGCCCAACATCGGGCGCCCCGGACACGGACCCCTGCTTCGCGTGGGGATGGTACTGGCCATCGAACCCATGCTGTCGGCGGGATCCCCAGGCATTCGGACCCTGCGGGACGGCTGGACGGTCGTGACCGTCGACGGGGCCCTGACCGCCCACTTCGAGCATACGGTGGGGATTACGGCCCAGGGGCCGCTGATCCTGACTGCCCTCCCGAGGCCGGTGGGGGCGGGGAGCCGTTCCGAGTAGTGGGCGCCCAGGGCGGCGGTGATGGGGGGGCGGGTTCTTGAAGGGTCAGGAGACGCTGGTTAGACTATCCAGCTCCGCAATAACCGGGCGCCTGGGGGCCACGTGAAGGTCAGAAGCAGCATCAAGCCGTTGTGCGAGCACTGCAAGGTGGTCCGCCGGAAGGGCGTCGTGCGCATCATCTGCCCTCGCAACCCGAAGCACAAGCAGAGACAGGGCTGAGCTAGAACATGGCACGTATCGCCGGAGTGGACCTGCCCCGGGGCAAGCGGATCGAGGTCGCCCTCACCTACATCTACGGGATCGGACGCACACGCGCCCGCCAGATCGTCGAGGCGTGTGGCGTGAACCCCGATCGCCGCACGCAGGATCTCGACGACGACGACGTGGCACGGCTGCGCCGCCAGATCGAGGGGAACTACAAGGTCGAGGGCGCGCTGCGCACCGAGACCTCGATCAACATCAAGCGCTTGATCGACATCGGCTGCTATCGAGGGCTGCGCCACCGCAAGGGGCTGCCGGTTCGTGGCCAGCGGACGCACACCAACGCGCGCACGCACAAGGGCGCACGTCGTCCGATCGCAGGCAAGAAGAAGGCGACCAAGAAGTAGCGCTCGCACCCAAGGAATCGATCGACTGTGGTAACGCGAACCAAGAAGACGAAGAGAGTCGTGGAGTCGGAGGGCATCGCCCACGTGAAGGCGACCTTCAACAACACGTTGATCACCATCTCGGACAGCGCCGGGAATGCTATCGTATGGGGGAGCGCCGGGAAGGCGGGCTTCAAGGGCTCCAAGAAGTCGACCCCATTCGCCGCCACGGTGGCTGCGGAGCAGGCGGGTCGCGAGGCCGTGAGCCTCGGCGTCCGCCGCGTCGACGTTCGCGTGCAGGGGCCCGGGTCTGGCCGTGAGTCGGCCATCCAGGCGCTCGCTGCTGCCGGCCTCTTCATCAAGTCGATTCAGGACGTGACGCCGCTCCCGCACAATGGGTGCCGCCCACCGAAGAAGCGCCGCGTCTAAGCCCCACCGTCACCACCTAGGATCGACCGAGAAGCATGGCACGTTATACCGGACCCGTCTGCAAGCTCTGCCGCCGCGAAGGCCAGAAGCTGTTCCTCAAGGGCCAGAAGTGCTACACGGAGAAGTGCCCCGTCGAACGGCGCGCCTATCCTCCGGGCCAGCACGGTCCCGCCCAGGAGCGCCGTCGCAAGCAGTCGGACTACGCGGTCCAGCTGCGAGAGAAGCAGAAGGTCAAGCGCATCTACGGCCTGCACGAGAAGCAGTTCCGCAACGCGTTCGAGAGAGCCGCGCACATGCCCGGCGTCACGGGCTCCAATCTGCTCGTCGCCCTCGAGTCGCGTCTGGACAACCTGGTCTTCCGGATGGGCTTCGCCTCCAGTCGTAACGCCGCGCGTCAACTCGTCCGGCACCGTCACGTCGAGGTGAACGGCAGGACTGTGGACGTGCCTTCCTATTTGGTGGTGCCCGGCGACGAGATCTCGGTCAGGGCGGATTCGAAAGATCTCTTGGCGGTCCAGGCCTCTTTGGAGGCACGCACCCGCCCCGCGCTGCTCGACTGGCTCGCGTTGGACGAGAAGGCACGCGTCGGCAGGATGGTGCGCGAGCCCACCCGAAGCGACATCCCGCTTCCGGTGCAGGAGCAGCTGATCGTCGAGCTGTACTCGAAGTAGCGAGCGCCGCCACCCACTGGGGGCGGCGACAACGGACTTTACGCGGTTCTTCTGGAGGACAACGTGGATCTAGATCTGACCGGGCTGGTTCTGCCCGAGCGCGTCGAGGCGGTCGATGCTCGGCCGGGCGCGCGTTCGGCCCAGTTCCTGATCGAGCCCCTGGAGCGCGGCTTCGGCCACACCCTGGGGAACTCGGTCCGGCGCGTGCTGCTCTCTTCACTGCGCGGGGCTGCGGTGTGGGCGTTCCGGGTGGACGGCGTCGTGCACGAGCACCAGACGATTCCCGGCGTGGTCGAGGACGTGCATCAGGTCATCCAGAACCTGAAGTCCCTGGTCATCACGCTGGATTCCGACGTGGACGAGCTCGTGCTCGAGCTGCACGTCGAGAAGGCCGGCGCCGTGACCGCCGCCAACATCCATACCGGGGCGGGCGCCGCCATCATCGACCCGGCTCACCACCTGTTCACGCTGCAGGACGACCGCTCCCTCACGATGGAGCTGTACGTGAACAAGGGCCGCGGCTTCGTGCTGGCGGACGCGCACCCGATTCCGCGGGGCGCGCCGGTGGACCTGGTTCGCATCGACTCGATCTACAACCCGGTGCGCCGCGCCAATTTCTCCGTGGAGGAGACCCGCGTCGGCCAGCGCACGGACTTCGATCGTCTGACACTGCACGTAGAGACTGACGGCTCCGTCGATCCGCAGGCTGCGGTGGCATATTCGGCGGGGCTCGTGCGGAAGCACCTCGAGTACATGCTCTACTTCGGCGGCGATGGTCTCCCGGACATCGGGCCCCCGAACTCGGTCGTCGTGCCTGAGCGCCTGCAGGACCTCTTCGAGCGGCCCATCGAGGACCTCGCGGAGCTCTCCGTGCGCTCGCGCAACTCGCTCCAGAAGGAAAACATCCGGACCCTCGGGGACCTGGTACAGCGCTCCGAGGACGACATGCTCGAGATCGAGAACTTCGGCAAGAAGTCGCTCAAGGAGATCTCCGACTTCCTGCAGGAGCACGGCCTTCGTTTCGGGATGCAGCTGGAGCAGGGTGACGACGGGCGCCTCTTCTTCGTCGAACAGGAAGCCGAGGCGGCCACCGGAGGGGAGGAGTAGCCGTGCGGCATCGCAACAAAGGCAAGCGCCTCTCGCGCACTTCGACGCACCGACGGGCGCTCCTGCGCAACCTGGCGACGTCGCTCTTCCGCCACGAGCGAGTAGAGACGACGACGACCAAGGCCAAGGAGCTGCGTCCGTACGCCGAGCGGCTCATCACGCTCGCGCGTAGGGGTGACGTACACGCCCGCCGTATTGCCGGCCGCAAGATTCAGGATCGGGACGTGCTGGGGAAGCTGTTCGACGACATCGCTCCGCGGTATGCCGAGCGGCCGGGGGGGTATACCCGCATCCTCAGGCTGGGCAACCGGAAGGGCGATGCGGCCGAGATGTCCCTGATCGAGTTGGTTCGTTAAGGCACAAGGAATCGTCCGATGGCGTTCGTCTGCTATACCTGCGGCAAGGCACCCGGCTCCGGGAATCAGGTCAGCCATGCCAACAACAAGAGCCGCCGCCGTTGGCTGCCGAACCTCCAGACGGTGAAGATCATCGACCGCGAGGGTCGACGTCGGCGCGTGCGCGTGTGCACGCGGTGTCTCTCCGCCGGCAAGATCACGAAGGCCCCTCCGGTCGCGGTCTCCCAGACCTGAGCTACGCCACGAGGATCCCATGAGCCGGCCTCGGATCCTCTACGTTCTCAGCTCGCTCTCGGCGACGAGATCGTCAGCATCTTGAGCCGCCTACCTCGCTCGGAGTTCGACCCACGTGTCGTGGCGCTGGGCGGCCGCGAGGACCTGCTTCGCCGCGTCGTGGAGCTCAAGGTCAAGACCGACTCGTTCGGGCTCGCAGGACCACTCGGCGCCTACCGTGCGGTGTCGAAGGTGAAGGGCATCATCTCGCGGGACGGGGCCGACGTCGTGCATGCGTTCGGCTCGTGGGGTGGTGCGGTGGCGCAACTTGCCGTGCCTCCCGGCACGTCCGTGGTGCGCTCCGTGACCCATCCTCCGAACCACGAGAAGGACCTGCGCGGGCGCATCCTCAGGTACCTGGAGAAGCGCGCCCGCTCCCGTGCATCGAGCACACGCTTCGTGGTGCCGAACGAGGGGAGCCGCGGCCTGGCCGAGCGGGCGTACGGTGCCACGGAGTCGAACGTCACGGTCTTGCCGCGCTCGATCGACGTCGCCGACGTGCAGGACCGGGTGCGGCGCACGAGCCGCGAGGACGCGCGGGCGCAGTTGGGCATCAAGGCGGGCGAGGTCGCGGTCGCGATCCTCTCCGACTTCGATTCCGGCGCCCGCATGGACCAGGTCCTCGCCGGGCTCGTGTTGGCCTTCAAGGCCACCCCGGGTCTGAACCTCTTCTTCCTCGGGTCGGGTCGGCACGAGGGTTCGACGCAGTGGAAAGCGCAGGAGCTGGGCCTCGGCGAAGCCGACTTCCTGGGGCGGGGCTCGGAGGCCGGACCGATCTGGGCGGCCGCCGATCTCGCCATCGACGCGTCACCTTGGTCGTCCTGGTCTCGCTCGGCGCTGATCGCCCTGGCGGCTGGCGTCGCCACCGTGAAGCGCCAGGAGGGCGTGGGCGGCTGGTCGGAGGAGCTCGGCGAGCGGCTTCCCATGATCTCCGGCGAGCCGGAGCGCTTCGCCGCAGAGCTAGGCCGGTTGGCGCAGGACGCGAGCGTCCGTGCTGAGGTGCTCAAGGCCGGCGCTGCGTTCGTGCAATCCGTCGATTCGGCCAAGGTCGCAGCAGAGCTCGGGAAGCTTTACAAGTCCTTGGTGAGCTGAGCCGGACCCACTCGCTCCAGCAAGCTCGGCCATGCGGATCCTCGTCACCGGTGCCGGGGGGTTGCTCGGACGCGCGGTGGTCGCCGACGCCCGAGGGCGCGGCCACGAGGTCGAGGCCGTGTCGCACCCCGAGCTCGACGTCGTCGACGAGCAGGCCGTGGAGCGCGCCCTGGCGCGCAGTCGGCCCGACGCCGTGTTCCACTGCGCGGCGTACACTGCGGTGGACCGGGCCGAGTCGGAGCCGGACGAGGCACGTGCGGTCAACGTGGAGGGCACGCGGCACGTGGCGCGCGCGGCCTCGGGGGTCGGCGCCCAGCTGCTGTCGGTTTCGACCGACTATGTGTTCGACGGACGCAAACGCACGCCCTATCTGCCGGACGACGACGTCGGGCCCCTGTCCGTCTATGGGCGCACCAAGCTGGACGGAGAGCGGGCAGCGCTTGCGGCCGCGCCCTCGGCGCTGGTGGTGCGGACGAGTTGGCTCTACGGCGACGAGAGCGGGTTCGTGCCGGCGATTCTGCGGCGGGCCTCGCGGGGCGAGCGCCTCCGCGTCGTCGACGACCAAGGGGGTCGCCCCACGTGGGCGCCCCACGCGGCGGCCGCGATGCTCGATCTCCTGGAGCGACGGGCCCGCGGCATCTGGCACGTGGCCGGGGGAGGCGAGTGCACCCGGCTGGAGCTGGCGCGGGAGGCTCTACAGCTCGCGCGTCTCGGAACACCGATCGAAGCGATCTCGACTGTGGACTTCGGATCCCCGGCGCGCCGACCGGCGTACTCGGTGCTCGACCTGACGGCGACGGAGACGCTCCTCGGCCGACCGATGACTCATTGGAGAGACGCATTGGCGACGTATCTGCGGAGTCGATCTGGGCACGCCGCGGAGGGCAGCCGGTGACGAGGCGCGACGACGTCGCCCGCATCCGCGAGGGACTCCTCGCGGCCGCCGCGGCCGTGCGCCCGTTCACGCCTGGTGCGGTTGCGTTAGAGCGGAAGGCCGCAACGGGAGACCCCGTGACCGAGGCCGATCACGCGGCGAACGTCGTGCTCAAGCAGATCCTGCCGCAGCCCGGGGAGGGGTGGCTCTCCGAGGAATCGACGGACGACGCTTCACGACTGACGCGTCGCCGCGTCTGGGTCGTCGACCCCATCGACGGCACACGCGAGTTCATCGAGGGGATCCCCGAGTGGTGCGTGTCGATCGGGCTCGTCGAGGGGGGCGTGCCGGTGGCGGGCGGCATCTACAATCCGGCCAGCGACGAGCTGGTCGTCGGCTCCCTCGAAACCGGTGTGACTTTCAATGGCTCTTCATCCCGCGTCACCGAGCCGTTGGACGGCGATCCCATCACCGTGCTCGCCAGCCGCTCCGAGATGAAGCGGGGGGAGTGGGAGGGCGTGGCGGACGGTCGCTATCGCGTGCGGGCGTGCGGGTCGGTAGCGTACAAGCTGGGGCTCGTCGCCGGCGGGCGCGCCGACGCGACCTGGACGCTGGTGCCCAAGAGCGAGTGGGACGTGGCGGCGGGCACGGCGCTGGTCCGAGCAGCTGGCGGGGTCGTCTGTTTGGCCGACGGCTCCGAGCCGGGGTTCAACAAGCGCGAGCCCAAGTTCCCGAACTTCGTGGCTGCCGGACCGGCGGCGGCGCGAAGCCTGCTCGGCGACCTCAGGAGGGCGACGTGAAGGGTGTGATCCTGGCGGGCGGACTCGGCACCCGGCTGCAGCCCATGACCCGCGTGACCAACAAGCACCTCCTGCCGGTCTATGACCGGCCGATGATCTACTACCCCCTGCAGCAGCTCGTGCACGCGGGGGTGCGGGACGTCCTGGTGGTCACAGGCGGGGACAGCGCAGGGGACTTCCTCAAGCTTCTGCGCAACGGGGGGGACTTCGGCCTCCAGCACCTGCGCTACGCGTACCAGGAGGGGGAGGGCGGGATCGCGGAAGCGCTGGGGCTGGCGGAGTTCTTCGCTGCCGGGGAGCCGATCGTGGTCATTCTCGGGGACAACATCTTTCAGCAGCCGCTCCGCCCTGCCATCGATGCATTCCGGCGCGACCCCAGCGGGGCGATGATCCTCCTGAAGGAGGTCGACGACCCCGAGCGCTTCGGCGTGGCGAGGGTCGACGGCGCGCGTGTCGTGGAGATCATCGAGAAGCCCACGACGCCTCCCAGCCGGCTCGCCGTCACCGGGTGTTACCTCTACGACGCGCGCGTCTTCGACATCATCAAGACGCTGTCGCCCTCGAGGCGCGGCGAGCTCGAGATCACCGACGTGAACAACCGCTACATCGAATGGGGTGCGATCCGGCATCACCGGGTCGAGGGGTGGTGGACGGATGCAGGGACGATCCCGTCGCTGCATCGCGCCTCCAAACTGGTGGCGGACGACCGCGGCAACCCGGTGCTCACCGAGATGACCCCCGCGTGAAGTACCTGGTCACGGGAGGGGCGGGGTTCATAGGGTCGAACTTCGTGCGGTATTTGCTCTCGGAGCGGCCTGACGCCGAAGTCGTGAACCTCGACGCGCTCACGTACGCGGGGCACCGCGAGAGCCTCACCGACATCGAGGGCGACCCACGCCATCGGTTCGTGCACGGCGACATCTGTGACTCGGCCGTCGTGCGGCGCTGCATGGACGGCGTGGAGGTGGTCTTCCACCTGGCGGCGGAGTCGCACGTCGACCGGTCGATCGTCGAGGATGCACCCTTCATCCGCACCAACGTCATCGGCACCGGCACGCTCCTGTCTGTCGCACTCGACGCAGGCGTGCGGCGCTTCGTGCAGGTGTCGACCGACGAGGTCTACGGGGAGCTGCCCTGGCGAGACCCTGCCGACGGACGGAGCGACGCGCCGCGCTTCACTGAGGACACGCCCCTCGCGCCCCGTTCTCCGTATTCCGCCAGCAAGGCGGCCGGCGATCACCTCGCGCTCGCCTACCATACCACGCACGGGCTGGACGTGGTCGTGACCCGGTGCTCCAACAATTACGGGCCGTACCAGTATCCCGAGAAGCTGATCCCCGTGATGATCACCAAGGCGCTGGCGGGCGAGCCGGTGCCCATCTATGGGGACGGCCTCTACGTGCGCGACTGGATCCACGTGCTGGACCACTGCACCGGGCTGCTCGCGGCGGCCGAGCGGGGCCGGGCCGGACGGGTCTACAACTTCGGCGGCGACTGCGAGCGCACCAACCTGAGCCTGGCCCACGAGGTGCTCGACATCCTCGGCAAGCCTCGGGCGCTCGTCGAGCACGTGCGCGACCGGCCGGGCCACGACCGCCGCTACGCGATCGATGCCTCCCGCGCTCGGGCCGAGCTCGCCTGGGCCCCGTCGATTCCGTTCGCTCGCGGGCTGCGGGAGACCGTGGACTGGTACCTGGCGAACGGTGACTGGTGCAAGAAAGTGGCCCCCGGGACCGCGGCCAGTCGTTATCGTTGAGTTCGCGCTGCACCCGACCAAACCAAACCCAACCCCTGAACGACGAGGGCGAAAGACCCGTGGCCCAGGAGAAAGCAACCAAGTGTGGTGTGATCGGTCTCGGGTACGTCGGCCTTCCCCTGGCGGTGGAGGCGGCCAAAGCGGGCATCCCCGCGCTCGGCTTCGACGTCAAGAAGAGCGTGGTGGCCGGCATCAACGCGGGCAAGTCGCACATCCAGGACGTGACGTCCGAGGACGTGGCCAAGCTAAGCAAGAAGGGTCTCATCGAGGCCACCACCGAGATGAAGCGGCTGGCCGAGTGCGACGTGGTGTCCATCTGCGTGCCCACGCCGCTCTCCAAGACGCGCGACCCCGACGTCTCGTTCATCATCGCCGCTTCCGAGTCTGTGGCAGGCTCGCTTCGGCGTGGCCAGCTCATCATCCTCGAGTCGACCACGTATCCCGGCACTACGCGGGAGATCCTGCTCCCCGCCCTCGAGGCGACGGGGCTCAAGGTCGGGAAGGACTTCCACATGTGCTTCTCGCCCGAGCGCGTCGACCCCGGCAACCCCAAGTGGAACACCAAGAACACGCCCAAGGTGGTGGGCGGTATCACCCCCGCGTGCACGAAAGCCGCGGTCGCATTCTACGAGCGCTTCCTGGATACGATCGTGCCGGTCTCGTCAGCCGAGGCGGCCGAGTTGACCAAGATCCTCGAGAACACGTTCCGTGCGGTGAACATCGGGCTCGTCAACGAGACTGCGATCATCTCCGACCGCCTCGGCGTCGACGTCTGGGAGGTGATCGACGCTGCTTCCACGAAGCCGTTCGGGTACATGAAGTTCACCCCCGGCCCGGGCCTCGGCGGTCACTGCATCCCCGTCGACCCGCACTATCTGTCGTGGAAGATGCGGTCGCTCAACTACAAGACGCGATTCATCGAGCTCGCGTCCGAGATCAACGCGGAGATGCCGATCTTCGTCGTGGACAAGGTCCGCGACGCGCTCAACCGCAACAAGAAGTCCGTGAACGGGTCGCACATCCTCGTGCTCGGCGTCGCCTACAAGCGTGACATCGACGACGTGCGTGAGTCACCGGCGCTCGACGTGATCCGGCTGCTCGAGGCCGACGGCGCCCACGTCGACTACCACGACCCGCACATCCCGAGCGTGAAGGAGGACGGCAAGTTGCTCGAGTCCGTGAAGCTGAACGACGCGGCCCTGCGAAACGCAGACGCGGTCGTCATCATCACGGACCATTCGGCGTTCGACTACGACCGGATCCTGAAGAAGTCGAAGGTCTTGGTCGACGCACGCCACGTGGTGCCGCGAACGGGGCGCGACGTCGGGTCGGGCTGGATCGTGAAGAGCTAGGCGTCGGGCGCTTCGACCCGGTTCGGCTCCCCCTCCTCACCGGGATTCGTCCAAACCAACCCTTCGACGTGCTGGAAGTGAGGATCGGGGGAGAGGAGCTCGGCGCCGTGCTCCATGGCGTGAGCAGCGATCCACATATCATTCGTTGGAATGGGTGTGCCCTTGCGCCGCAGGCTCGCATAGATCCTTCCATACCGGTCGGCGGTGGTCCACGTCACGGGTAGGACTTCGACGCGCGGTTGGGCGAGTAAGCGCTCCAGCTCAGCGAAGTTATCCTCGAAGCGGGTTCCGCGCCGGAATCCTCCCAGCAGCTCTCCCGCCACGACCGAAGAGATGAGTACGGCCTCGGCACGGCGGACGCGAAAGGCGATTCCGGTGTGTCCCCGCCCGAGTTTGGAGTACGCGCTCGTGTCGATGAGGACCTTCACCGCCACAGGTCCTCGTCGACGACCTCGAAGTCGGCGATCGCCGCTTCGAGCTCCCGCGCCCGCTCATCGGGCCAAGAGCCGATGAACCAGTCGAGTGAGTCCCCGATCTTGTCGCGCGCCCAGTGGGGCTCGTCGATGTGTGCGGCCTCGCGCAGCAAACGTAAGACAGCACGGTTTCGCGAAATGCCCTCACGCTTCGCGAGTGCGTCGATCTCACGCGCCAAGTCATCGTCGAAGCGAATCGTGAGTTGGTGCGACACCGGGCGACCCTCCTTCGCTCCAGGCTACTCAACGATCTGGCGCGAGTCAATGAGTGAGTCACGATGACTCGAATCTCAGACTCACCCGCCGGATCGGCCTCGGTTGACCACCTCACGCAACGACTTCCGCTGACGCTGCCCCTCGCCTTTCAGGAGTTGGACGGCTCGCCGCGGGGCGGCGTCCTACCGCACCAGCACCACGATCGCGGTGGTGAGCGATCCGAGGATCGCGACCAGGTCGGTGATCAAGCCGCGCGTGTCGAACTCGTCGGCGGGGTCCCTCGTCGGCACCACGATCTCGCTGCCCGGGCTGGGCTCGGGCCAACGCGACCAGAAGAGGACCTTGTCGCGCGTGCGTGCGGTTCCGTTCGCGTAGCGCACAGAGAGCCGCCCGACGTCGGCGTCGGCGCGATACCCGCCGGCATTGGCGACGTAGTAGGCGAGATCCTGGCCCTCTTGGTACAAGACGGTCACCTGGGAATTCACGGCACCTTGCACCTTCACCGTGGGCGAGTAATGCGGGATGAAGAGCGAGTCACCCGGCTGCAGGATGAGGTTGTTGCGCCCCTGCGGATCGTCGAGCGCGTTGACCATCTCCATGTCGATGCGCCCGAGCCCGTCCTGGGCGCGGATGAGCCGCGCGCCCTCCGGATATCCTGTGGATAGGATGCCACCGGCCCGCTCCACGAGGTCGCTGACTCGGTAGAGCTTGGTCAGCAGCGTGTAGCGACCTGGGATGGCTACCTCGCCTGCGACGGTCACGTACTGCGGCATCTCGAAGTCGGGCTGTCTCAGGATCAGCACCTGATCGAACGGCTCCAGGGCGAAGTCCGCGCTCGAGCCCGCCGGCGGGAAGGGGGGTCCGGGAGGGCCGTGGAACTGCCCTGCCGCGTCGCGGCTCAGGTAGCTCGAATCGAGCGGCACGCGCAGGCGCTCGGCGAGCTGGCCCAGCTGGCGCTGCGTGGGCATGCGCGACACCTCGGCTTCGCGGAGGTCGGCGCCGACCGTCGGGCCCCTGGCGAGCTCGACGAGATCTCTGAGGGTCATGCCGTCGTGCCAGGGGAACAAGCCCGGCGCCTGAATCATGCCGACGACGCTCACGTAGTACCCGCGCTCGAGGCTCGGCACCATGTCGACCACGATCGAATCGCCGTCCTGTAGGCCGACGGGGGGGATGATCACCCCGCCGACTTCGTCGGGGGTGTTCGAGTCCGTCGCGGCGCGCAGCTCCAGGTCGATCGCGCGACGATCGGTGAGCCCAGACCCGCGCTCGGCGGGCCTGAGGACGCGATGGATGGTCAGGCGGCGCCGGAGCGCGTCGGGTGCGAATCCGCCCCCCGCCCGCAGCACGTCCACCAGGTCCTCTGCCGCGGAGAGCTCGTAGTGTGCAGGTCGGACGACGGCGCCGTGCAGCTGAACGCGTCGACCCTTCAGGGGCACGAAGACCACGTCGCCCTGCTCGAGGATGACGTCACCCGACGCATCGCCGAGGAGCAGGTACGGATAGAGGTCCAGCGAGAGCGTCTCGCCGCTGCGACGCTGGAGGCGGACATCCCGCAAGCTCGCTAGCGTGGTCGTTCCGCCGGCGGCGTAGAGCGCGTTCGTGACCGTGGCCACCGAGGACAGTTGATACGCACCTGCCTGCATGACCTCGCCCGTCACGTAGATCTGATTCGTGCGGAGCCGCGCGACCGAGGCGCTGAAGCTGGTCGTGCCGCGCTGGATCCCTGAATACGAGCGAGAGAGGCGTGTGCGAAGCAGTGCCCGGACCTCCGCCATGCTCAGGTTGGCGACGAACACCTGGCCCACGTTCGGGATGACGATGAAGCCTTCCCGCGTGACCTCCAGCTCGTGGGCGAGCTCCACCTCGCCCGTGAGGACCAGGACCATTTGGTCGCCGGGACCCATGCGGTAGTCGTCCGGCACCGGCCCGGAAAGGAGGGGCTGGAACTGCGAGGAGGCTCTCGTGAAGACGTCGAGGCCGAAAATCGGCAGGCCGTCGATGGAGTACGTTACCGGGGTGCGCTGCCGGAGCCCCGACTGGAGGGGGACCAACTCGACACCGTCCGGTGTGTCGACGGTCATTCCGAGGGCGTCGAGCGCGGTCAGGGCGTCGTTGCCCAGGACGGCTGCAGAGGGGTCGAGAGGGCCTGCCTGCAAGAACTCGTCGAGGGCGGAGGCGGGCACGCCTGCGGCGCGGAGCCGGGCGCGAATCTCGGCGGCTGAAAGACCCGATGCCAGCAGCCGCTGGCGAACCCCCTCGGGGTCCTCCTGCACCATGCGGAGGGCCTCGGCCTGGGTGGGGACCTGGGCGGCGAGGGGGTGTCCGGGAGCCACAGTGCTAGCGATCGTTGCGAGACCTACCGCGAGCAAGCGGTGGCCCCAGCGGGGCATCCGGCGGGGATCTCGATGGGGTCTCATGAGAGCGCCCAAGATCAGGTGGGTCAGACGTCGGGTCAATCGCGCTCGGCCCGCATGTCCGGCCGAGAAGAGCGACGGGCAGGACCGTCAGTAGGCGCCAGTCCGCCTTAGCACCGCCGGAAGAGTCGCCAGCAGGATCTTCAGGTCGAGCCCGAGCGACCAGTTCTCGATGTACTTGCGGTCCAACCGGAAGACCTCCTCGAAGTCGACGATCGAGCTGCGGCCCTTCACCTGCCACAGTCCGGTCACACCCGGCTTCACCGCCAGTCTGAGGAAATGGCGGTCGTCGTAAGCGGCGAGGTCCGATTCGAAGAACGGACGCGGGCCGACAAGGGACATGTCGCCGCGCACCACATTGATGAGCTGTGGGAGCTCATCCAGGCTCCAGCGCCGCAGCACCAGCCCGGCCCGGGTGACTCGGGGGTCGTTCGGGATCTTGAAGAGCCGCGGATCCCCGGTGTGGTTCAGGTGGGCGAGATCGAGCTTCTCAGCGTCCGCGCCGTTCCGCATCGTTCGGAACTTGAGCATCCGAAAGGCCCTGCCGGCCCGACCGACGCGCTCCTGTACGAAGAGTACCGGTCCCCGCGAATCCAACTTGATCCAGAGGCCCAGGGCAATCAGGAGCGGCGACAGCAGGAGGAGGAGCGCCGCTGCGGCTGTCGCGTCGAATGCACGCTTCACGACATCCTGCCCCGCCCGTGACGCGGGGAACGTGAGCTCCAGCATGCGCATGCGTCCCCCGTTGAGGGCACGCGGCTGGCTGGCCATGAGGGTGCCGCGATCGCGGACGGCGAGCACGCGACAGCCTGCCACCGCGGCGGCCTCCACCACGGTGTCGAACAAGGCCGCGGAGAGGTTGCCGCAGAGCACGACGGTATCCGTGCCCCTCTCGCAGAGAACTTCCCACACTGCGGACGGGTGGCCGAGGTAGTCGCCGGCTCCCCCCTCCTCCGAGAGCCACCCGAGCGAGTGCATTCCTGGTCGTTGCAGCACTGTGCGCGCGGCCTTCAGATCGCTACGAGCGCGCGGGTCACCGACGAAGATGACGCGGTCGCCGCTCGCGCCGCGGCCTAGCGGCCAGCGCAAGACGGCCACCCTGAGCGCCGCACGGACCCCTCCGAGTATGGCTGCGAGGGCGAGAGTAAAGAGTCCCCAGCGCACCACGGTCCACGGAATCCCGAGAGCCTCGAGGGACTGCCACATCGGGAGCCCGACTCCGAGCGCCACGCCCTTGAAGACGGTGGCCGGGTAGGCCCAGCGCTCTTCTGACGCGTACGCTCCCACGAACGCCAGACCGACGAGAACCGCCGCCACCGAGGCCCACCCCCCCATGAATCCGGGCGGGAAGACCGTGCCAGCCATCGAGGCTCCGCGGTCTCGCGCCCAGAGCAGGAGGGAGCGCGCTGCGAACAGTAGGGACGCGTCCACCGCGCACAACACCGCGATTCGGCGGAGGGCTCGATAGAAGTGGCGCCGCTTGGTGCTACCAGCGGCCTGTTGGACCCGGAGGCGCGGGTTCGCCTGAGAGTGCAGTGGGGGGCGATCCCGTTCGACGGGAACGGGGGCCACGCTCGATGCAGCGGTCTGTAACATGCTGTGGAACCTAGGGTTCGGAGGGTTGGCCGCAAGGTACGCAGCATTGCGTATCAGATAGCTACGACTGGCGCCGGCCGATTGAGACGTGGGGCACGGCTCCGCGACCCTTTGGGCGCACCTGGGGTTCCAAGTTGCCCGTCCGAGGGTACTTTCCTCGGGCCCCGACCCGAGTGACAAGATTCGCCGCATGCTCAAAGCCGCCATCAAAGCCCTTCTCGGTTCCCACCACAAGCGGGAAGCCAAGAAGCTCGAGCCCCTTCTCGCTGAGATCAACGAGGTCTGCGAGGGGCTCGCTTCGCTCACCGACGAGCAGCTGCGGGCGAAGACCGACGAGTTCAGGGCCACGATCCAGGAGCGGACGGCGGACCTGAAGGGCCGCATCGCGGCGCTGCGCGAAGAGAAGCGCCGCTCTCAGGATCCCTCCGAGCGGGAGCGGCTATCGCTCGAGATCAACGGGCTCCAGGGGGACCTGAAGCAGGCCCTGGGGGACGCGCTCGAAGACATCCTCCCCGAGGCGTTCGCGGTCGTGAAGGATGCCTGCCGCCGCCTGGTCGGGCGCGAGATGGTCGTGACGGGCCAGAAGATGACGTGGGACATGGTCCCATATGACGTCCAGCTGATCGGCGCCATCGCCCTCCATCGCGGCAAGGTCGCCGAGATGGCGACGGGCGAGGGCAAGACGCTCGTGGCTACCATGCCGCTCTATCTGAATGCCCTCGCTGGGCGAGGGGTTCACCTGGTCACCGTGAACTCGTACCTCGCTCAGCGCGACGCCGAGTGGATGGGGACCGTGTTCGGCTTCCTCGGGCTCACGGTGGGCGTCATCGATCTGCACGACCCGGGCTCGACCACGCGGCAGGCCGCGTATCGCGCCGACATCACCTACGGCACCAACAACGAGTTCGGGTTCGACTATCTGCGTGACAACATGGTGCACCGGCTCGAACAGCGGGTGCAACGCGAGCACGCGTACGCCATCATCGACGAGGTCGACTCTATCCTGATCGACGAGGCCCGCACTCCGCTCATCATCTCGGGCCCGGTGGGGCGCGACACCTCGACGCCCTTCAAGCAATACAACCCGCTCGTCGCCAACCTCTACAAGAAGCAGCTGCGCGTCACGAACGAACTGGTCGCGGATGCGCAGAAATTACTGGACGTGGCCGAGGGTGAGGAGGTCGACGAGGCGAAGCAGTTCGAGGCCGGCGAGAAGTTGCTCGCGGTGAAGCGCGGCACTCCGCGCCACAGGCAGCTGCTGAAGCTGTTCGCGGACGAGCCATCGCTGCAGACGCTCGTGAACGAAGTGGAAGCTGATTACATGCGGGACAAGCGGCTTCACGAGATCGACGAGATGCTCTACTTCGCGATGGACGAGAAAGGGCACAACGTCCACCTCTCCGACCGCGGCCTCGACGAGCTGTCGCCCGGCGACCCGGAGGCGTTCACTGTACCCGACCTGTCTGTGGAGATGGGCGAGATCGAGAAGTCCGAGACGCTCTCCGTGGACGAGAAGCGCGAGAGTATCCAGAAGTTGGAGGCCGAGTATGCGGGTAAGAGCGAGAAGATCCACGTCCTGCACCAACTGCTGAAGGCGTACACGCTCTTCCAGCGAGACGAGAAGTACATCATCGGCGAGGACGGCCAGGTCGTGATCGTCGACGAGTTCACGGGTCGGCAGATGGCCGGCCGGCGCTGGAGCGACGGGCTCCACCAGGCGGTCGAGGCCAAAGAGGGGGTGGAGGTCCGCGGGGAGACACAGACACTCGCGACCATCACCATCCAGAACTACTTCCGCATGTACGACAAGCTCTCCGGCATGACGGGCACCGCCGAGACCGAGGAGAGCGAGTTCCACCAGATCTACGGACTGGACGTGTTCGTCATCCCCACCAACCAGCCCGTGATCCGCGACGACCGCGACGACCTCATCTTCCGGACCAAGCGCGAGAAGTACGTCGCCATCATGGACGAGGTCGAGCGCTTCCACGCGATGGAGTTGCCCGTCCTGGTAGGCACGACGAACGTCGAGGTGTCCGAGACCATTTCGCGCATGCTCAAGCGCCGGGGCATCACGCACCAGGTGCTGAACGCGAAGCACCACAAGTCGGAATCGGAGATCGTCCGTGACGCGGGTCAGCCGGGCGCGGTCACCATCGCGACGAACATGGCTGGCCGCGGCACCGACATCAAACTCGGCAAAGGTGTCACCGAGCCGCGCACGCTGGGATGGCTGAACGCCAAGGGCATCGAGCTCGAGAAGGTCATGCCGGTCGACCCGGTGCGTGCCGAGCAGCTGAAGCTCGAGCAAGACGACGACGTTCTCGAGGACGGTGGCCTGCAGATCGTTGGATCGGAGCGCCACGACTCCCGCCGCATCGACCGGCAGCTGCGGGGCCGCTCCGGCCGCCAGGGAGATCCCGGGGGATCGCAGTTCTTCCTGTCCCTCGAGGACGATCTCATGCGGCTCTTCGGGTCGCAGCGGATCGCGACGGTCATGGACCGTTTCGGGGCGGAGGAGGGCGAGGTCATCACGCACGGCCTCGTCACGCGCTCGATCGAGCGAGCGCAGAAGCGCGTCGAGATGAACAACTTCGAGGCGCGCAAGCGGCTCCTCGACTATGACGACGTCATGAACCAGCAGCGCGAGGTGATCTACGACCTCCGCCTGTTCGCCTTGGAAGGAGGAGAGGACCTCAAGGGCGAGATCTGGGAGATGGTCGAGGCGGCCGCCGAGGCGACCATCGATGAGTACGCGCCGCCCGAAGCCGCGCCAGCGTCCTGGGACCTGGCGGGCCTACGGCGTAGACTGCTGCTCGACTTCTTCCTGCTCGCAGGCAAGCTGCCGGAGGCGAACGATCCCGAGCACGAGTTCGACCGCGCCGAGATCGAGGAGATCGTTCTCGGCTCGCTGCGCGAGGCGTTCCAGCGGAAGCTCGATATGCTCGGCCAGCATGCGGAGCCTATTTCGGGCTTCATCATGCTCTCCGTGATCGACGACAAGTGGAAGGATCACCTCTACGACCTCGACCACCTCAAGGCGTCCATCGGATTCCGCGGGTGGGGCCAGAAGGACCCGCTCGTCGAGTACAAGAAGGAGGCCTACGACATGTTCGTGGACCTCATGGCGGACCTGCGGAAGGCCGTCGCCAGCTTCTTCTTCCGCGCGCAGTTCGGCCCGCCACCGCAGCAGAGGCAGCGCGTGCCTCAGCGGCTGGCCTACTCTGGGCCGTCGGAGGCAGCGGCGGGGGGTGGGGTGGCGGAGCGGGCGGCGGCGGGGACGCGCGTGGTAGCCGCGGCGCCGGCGCGGCCCGGTGTGGACGAGTTCGGTATGTCGGCGCGCGCGAGTGCCGCGGCGCCGGCACCCTTAGCCGACGCTGGTCCGGATCCGCGAGAGCTTGCGACCAATCGGGGTGAGGAACGGCAGAAGGCTCCGGTCAGCGTAGCCAAGGAGCCGGGGCGGAATGATCCGTGCCCGTGCGGGAGTGGCAAGAAGTACAAGAAGTGTCACGGGGCGTGAGAGGGGCAGACGGCTCACCCACGCATGGCGAAAGGCAGAGCTAGGCGCCCCCTTGTGTTAGGGCGTACGATAGGGTCAGGAAAACACGCTGTGCCCAGCTGCCTCCGGCGCTGGCGCACCGGGAATCTCGAATCCGTCCACGGGATGGGAGATGGCTAACGGAATTAGTGACCTTCGCGATCGGGAGGACGACTTCACGCTCTTCGACCTGATGAGCGTCCTCCTCAAGCGAAGGGGGATCATCCTCGCGTGCACGTTCTTCGGCACTCTGTTGGGATTCGTCGTGGCCGTGCTTACACCAATTGAATACTCGGCGACCGTATCCTTTTTGCCCAACAGTGGGGACGAAAGCGCATTCCAGAGCGTGGCAGGCCTGGCGCAACAGTTCGGCTTCACCCTTCCCTCCGCCGGGGCGGAGCGTTCTCCCGAGTTCTACCAGGACCTGATGCGTTCGCGCCGCGTGCTGAACGGCCTCCTGGCCTCCCCAATCATCGTGGGTGGGGCGCGTGTTGACCTAGCCGAACACTTCGAGATCGAGGGCGAGTCAGCGGGACAGGAAACCGAACTGATGCGTCGGTATCTAGCACAGGAGGTCACGGCCGTTTCGTTGTCGCGCCAGACCGGGGTGGTGACCATCCGCGTGACGACCGACCTCGCCCCGCTCTCCGCCGCGATTGGCGAGCGTGTCTTGGATCTGATCGCAGAGTTCGATTTGGAGACGCGGCAGTCGCGGGCGTCGGCTGAGCGGCGGTTTTCCGAAGATCGCTTGGGCGAGCTGCAGGCTGAGCTTGCGATCGCGGAGGATTCACTGCGAATGTTCCTTGATGACAACCGTCAATTCACCAACTCGCCGCAGCTCACGTTCGAGCACGCGAGGCTGGAGCGGCGGGTTGCGATGCGACAGGAAGTCGTGACGGCCATGGCCCAGGTCTACGAGCGAGCGCGCATCGACGAGGTCCGGACGACGCCGGTCATGACCGTCGTTGACAGTCCCGAGGTCCCAGCGCTTCCCAATCGGCGTGGTCGCCTCCTCAAGCTGCTTGTCGGAGTCACGATCGGGACGTTAGTCGGGTTTGCATCGGCGTTGATGCGGGAGTACACACTTCGATCGAGGGCCGGCAACAGCCGCACGTATGCCGAGTTGCAGCACGTGCTCGGGGAGGTTCGTCGAGACTTTCTCGGCGTTCGCCGCCCCCTCGCCACGGGTGAGCCAGGGCCAACGGCCGAGCGGGAGCGCTCATGATTTTCCCCGAGATCGGCCGGTGGGCTCTGGGTTCGGCATTGACACCGGCCCACCGATTTCGAATAGTCCCCTCTTCTTGTTTGGATTGGGCGTAACCCGAGTTCTTTTCGCGTTGGCCTGAGGTCGCGTCCGTCACGGACTTGTCGCCCGCTGTCCGTCCGATGTCACTCTTGGGCGTCGAGGCAGGCTAGGCGCCTCGGATCTTTCTCACACGAGGTGTGGTTGTGCTCAACAACAAGGTGGTGTTGGTCACAGGCGGCACGGGGTCTTTCGGCCAGAAGGCCGTGGAGACCCTTCTCGCCCGCTACAAGCTTGCCCGTCTCGTGATTTTCAGTCGCGACGAGCTGAAGCAATTTCAAATGCAACAACGTTTTCCCGAATCGCGTTACCCGGAGATTAGATACTTCGTCGGTGACGTTCGCGACCGTGATCGACTTTATCGAGCCTTCGACGGAGTGAACGTGGTGATCCACGCAGCCGCGATGAAGCAGATTCCGGCGTGTGAGTACAATCCCCTCGAAGCGATTCGCACCAACGTCATGGGGGCGGCCAATGTGATCGACGCCGCGATCGATCGCGGTGTGGAGCGCGTGCTCGCCCTGAGCACGGACAAGGCCGTGAATCCGATCAATCTCTACGGTGCCACCAAGCTGGCCTCGGACAAGCTGTTCACAGCGGCCAACAACTATTCAGGAGACCATCCCGCGAGATTCAGCGTCGTCCGATATGGAAACGTGGTGGGCAGTCGAGGGAGCGTGATTCCTCGGTTCGTGCGTGCGCGCGCCGAGGGCGTGATTTCGGTCACGGATCCACGCATGACGCGCTTCTGGATCACTCTGGAGCAGGGGATCGACTTCGTGCTTCAGTGTCTCCAGACCATGAGGGGTGGCGAGATCTTCGTTCCCAAGATTCCCAGCATGAGCATCATGGATGTGGCAGCCGCGTTGGCTCCGGATTGCCGCATCGAGATCGTCGGCATTCGCCCGGGTGAGAAGCTCCATGAGGTGATGGTGGCGTGCGACGACGCGCGTAGCACCTTCGAGTACGACAACCGTTTCGAGATCTTGCCCTCGTCGGACTGGTGGGCCACGACGGGGGGCGATCGCAACGGGGGCAAGCCTTGCCCGGAGGGCTTCCTTTACAGCAGCGACCAAAACGACCGGTGGCTGACCCGCGACGATCTCATCGCGATGGTCGATCCGTCGAGCTTCAAGGATTGAGTTCCGCTCTAGCTATCGACGGCGGCGATCCGGTTCGAAGAGAGCTGCTCCCGTACGGCCGGCAAACGATCGAAATCGATGACGTCGATGCGGTAACCGAGGCGTTGCAGTCGGCGTTCCTCACGACTGGACCGCGCGTGAGGGAGTTCGAAGAGGCCTTCGCCGCGGTGGTTGGAGCTGAGCACGCGGTCGCGGTGAACAGCGGTACGGCCGCGCTGCACGCGATCATGGCCACGTTGGACATCGGCCCAGGTGATGAGGTCATCGTGCCGGCCATCACCTTTGCGGCAACCTCGAACGCCGTGCTCTATCAGCGCGGCACGCCGGTGTTCTGCGACGTCGATTCTCGCACGTTGCTTGTTGGCGCGGCTGATATTGAACCTCACATTACGCCTCGTACGCGAGCCGTGATCGCTGTCGACTACGCGGGCCAGCCGTGTGCATACGATGACTTGCACGCGCTGTGTCAGAGTCGAGGTATCACGGTCTTGTCAGATGCTTGTCACGCGCTCGGCGCTCTTGAGGGCACCCGATCGGTCGGTACGCTTGCAGAGATGAGTGCCTTCAGCCTCCACCCCGTGAAGTCGATGACCACCGGGGAGGGCGGCGTAATCTCCACGAACGATGCCAAGCTTGCCGCGCGCATGCGCCGTTTCCGCAACCACGGCCTCGACTCGGACCATCGGGAACGGAGTCGCCGCGATTCGTGGATGTATGAAATGGTGGAGCTTGGCTTCAACTACAGGCTGACGGACGTGGCCTGTGCGCTGGGGATCAGCCAGCTGAAGCGAGTCGGAGAATGGGTGTCACGTCGGAACGCGATCGCGAAGGACTACGATCGCGCGTTCGCCGCGATGCCCGGAGTAACACCGCTGGACCTGCGTCCGGGGGTCCGACACGCCTACCACCTATACGTGGTCCGCTTCGACCCTGCCGCTTTCAAGGTCGATCGTGCGCAGTTGTTCAAGGCGCTTCGCGCGGAAGGAATCGGCGTCAACGTCCACTACATCCCCGTCTACCTGCACCCCTACTATCGTGACACGCTTGGGTTCAAGGCGGGTCGCTGCCCAAAGGCGGAGGGTGCTTACGAGCAGATCCTCTCGCTGCCGATGTTTCCGACGATGCAGGACCACGATGTCCGCGACGTGGTGGCCGCGATTCGAAAGGTGACGGACGCATACCGCGTGGGAGCTCAAGCGGGGCGCTCCTCGTAGGTGCGCATACAGCCTTGTTTTCGCACTCCCGGAACGCATACGTTTTCTCGCGGCCCGGGGGTCCCCGTCCGAGCTCGCGACCACGGGCCGTAGACCCCAACATCCGCCCGCCCAGGAACCTGACGGTGCCAGGTATTTCCAGTCTGCAGGCTGAGAGCGCGTCCACATGGGCGTGAGCGACGGGGTGCTCATAGCCATTCCCGCGCGTGGTGGATCCAAGCGACTTCCGCGCAAGAACGCCGCGGAGCTGGCCGGCCAGCCGATGCTCGCCTACACCATCCGCGCGGCACTCGAGTCCGGACTTTCGAGCGACGTATTCGTGTGCACCGAGGACGATGAGATCGCGGGCGTTGCCGAGCGTTACGGCGCGCGCGTGCACTCGATTCCGGAGTCCATGGCAGGCGACGAAGTGTCGTCTACCGTTCCATGCCTGAGCCTGAGGGCCGATCTCGCGAGGTTGGGGCGAGAGTTTCGGTACATGTTCAACCTACAGCCCACGTCGCCGCTTCGGTCAGCCCAGGACCTCCGCGACTCCATGCAGCGAATCGAGGAGTCAGGGGCCTCGTTCTTGGTGAGCGTGACGGCCATCGACCCGCACTATTTCCACTGGGCGATGGTGCCGGACACCAGCACGTGGCGGATGTATTTCCGGGACGAGTTTCTGCGTGAGCGGACTCAGCTTCCTCCGGTGTTCCGACCCAACGGCGCGATTAAGCTCGCGCGCACCGCCGCTCTCATCGAGCGCAACAACTTCTTCGGGGAGCCCTTGGTGGTGCATACCATGCCTGAGGAGCGGAGCATTCACGTGGCGACGGACTTCGATCTGCGCTGTGCGGAGGCGATGCTGACGGCGGCGTACCATGCATAGGCTAGAAGGCGCGAAGGTGGTCCTCGAGCCGTTCGAAGACCGTCACCTCCACGATCCGAACTACCTGCAGTGGCTACGCGACTACGACGTCATCAAGACCATCAATCGCGCGGACTACCTTCGTCCGGTGAGCTTCGCCGAAGTCAAAGCCTACTGCGAAGGCCTGCAGCGGTCACCGAACGACATGTTCTTCGCCGTCATCGACAGGGATGGTGACCGGTTCGTCGGTACGGTGCGGGTCGCACAGCTGAACTGGCGCACACGTACGGCAGATCTCGGCATTCTCATCGGTGACCGTGAATCGTGGGGACGCGGATTGGGAACCGATGCCTTGTCCACCGTCGGGGGATTTCTAGTGGGTCGATTGGGCCTGCGACGCCTTACCGCGGGCCTCATGAGCGTCAATCCAGGGATGCAGAAAGTGTTCGAGCGCCTCGGGTTCAAGGTCGAGGGCGTGCTTCGTGGCCACGACTTGTTCGAAGGTGAATACATCGATCACATTCTGATGGGCTGCATGGCAGACGAATTCACTTCGATTCAGTGAGCGCTTCCAGGTGAAAAACACGTGGCGGTTCGGTGAGCTGGAGTTCCAGTACGTTCGAGAAGTGCTCGATTCGGGTTTCGGCTCCTCGACTTCGGGGAGCATGAACACGCGCTTCGAGGCGGCATTTGCAGAGAAGGTGGGCGCCAAGTACGCGGTAACCTTCAATTCTGGGACCAGCACGCTGCACGCGGCGCTGGACGCCGTCGGGGTGGGCCCGGGGGACGAGGTGATCACGACGCCCCTGACGGTCATCAGCAACTTCGACGTCATTTTGGCCCAGAACGCGGTACCGGTCTTCGCGGATATTCAACGCGACACGTTCAATATCGATCCGGACGCGGTCAGGAAGGCTATCACCAAGAAGACGAAGGCGATCATGCCGGTGTCGCTCTACGGAGTGCCGTGCGACCTCGATGCTTTCGACGAGATCGCCGACGAACACGGCATCGCGGTGGTGCACGATGCCGCACAGGCTCACATGGCGAAATACAAAGGGCGCCCGATAGCGGAGTGGGCGGCGATCACCAGCTATAGCCTCGAGAACTCGAAGCACATCACCACGGGCGACGGCGGCATCATCGTGACGAACGATGCAGGCCACGCGGCGAAATGTCGCAAGTTCGGCAGCCTCGGATACGCTGCGCTGAAAGCACAGGATGGTCGTATTCGCAACAACAAGCTGATATTTCAAGATCCCAATTACAAACGGCACGATGCGTACGGCTGCAACTACCGCATGCCCGAGGTTGCCGCCGCGCTGGGGTTGGCGCAGACCGAGCGCATGGACTTTTTCATCAAGATTCGCAGGGAGATCGCCGCGATGTACGAGGAGGCGGTGTCGACTTGCGACTACTTGATTCCGCAGGCGATCCCGAGCCATTCCGAGAGCGTGTATTGGTGCTACACCGTGTCCATGGAACGGGACGACATCTCCTGGTACGACTTCCGGGATAAGTACATCGAGTGTGGCGGGGATGGCATCTATGCAGCGTGGGCCCTTCTGTACGACGAGACGATCTGTGCCTCGGGAGAGTGGAAGCGTCGTGCCCCAGCCTACTACCGCGATGTCGTCTTCGATCGCGCGAAGTTCCCGATCGCAAACGAGGTTCAGCCGAAGCTCATGCAATTCGTGAACAATTACGGGAGTACCGACGAGGCGCTACCGAAGGTCGAGGCCATGAAGCGCGCCATTCGCGAGCTCGACAAGAGTTGCCGGCGCGCATGAGCGCTGACAGAATCGGGGCCCTGATCCCGATCCGCCTCGCTTCCGAGCGACTTCCCGGCAAGGCACTCATGGATCTCAGTGGGCGTCCGGTCGTGTGGCATCTTCTCGACAGGGTCTGTGCAGCCCGCAACGTGGAGTCGAAGAGGGATGTGGTGGTCTGCACTACCGAGGATGATTCGGACCTGCCGTTGGTGGACTGTGTCGAGCGGTATGGATGCTCGGTTTTCAGAGGCTCCCGCGACGACATCATCAAGCGCTTCGCCGACGCGATCAAGCATTTCGGATTCGACGCCGTCATCCAGGTGGACGGTGACGATCCCCTCACGGATACGGAGTACATGGATCGGACGATGGACTTTCTCCGGTCGAAGCCCGAGCTTGGCATCGTGCTGTCGGAGGGCCTGCCCTTGGGGGTGAACTGCAAGAGCTTCACTCGCTCAGCGATGGACGTCGTCCTGGGACACTATCGCTCGGAACGGAACGATACGGGGTTTATCTACTATTTTACTAAGACCGGCTTGGTGAAGAGGGACGTCGTGCGGGCGGAGGGCCCAAACCACCAACTCGACGAGGCTCGGCTGACGCTCGACTATCCCGAGGATTTCGAGGTCTTCCGACGGATCTTCCAGGCGCTCTATAGGCCGGGCGAGATTTTCGGATTAGACGAGTTCGTGCCGTACCTCCGGGCGAACCCCGCGGTGATGAAAATCAACTCGCAGTTGGACGAGGAGTACTGGAATCGGACACGCGCGAAGTCGCGACTCGAGTTCGAGAGTCCCGACGGGACCCTGCAGACTATCACGTGATGTGATCAGGACATGAGATTCTGTACGAGTTGTGTGACGCCGGATACGCGGCCCGATCTCCGCTTCGACGACGAGGGCGTGTGCGACGCCTGCCGTTCCTATCAGAAGAAGCACGGTCAGCACGCCGACAGCGTGGACTGGAACGCAAAAGGGAAGGAGTTCGAAGCGCTGATCGCCAGTCGTCGTCCAAGCGATCCGCTGAAGTACGACTGCGTGATTCCCGTCAGCGGCGGTAAAGACAGCCATCTAACGCTGTACTACGCCACGCAGGTGTACGATCTCAACCCGCTGTGCGTGTGCTTCGAGCCGACGCTTCCGACGGAGATCGGCCGGGCCAACCTCGCCAACATCAGCAAGCTTGGGGTGGACGTGTTGCACTTCAAACGCGACCCGATCACGTACGAGAAGATGATTATCGAGGGCTTCAAGCGTGTGGGCGACATGGAGTGGGCCAACCACATGGGCATCTGGAGCATTCCGGTCCACGTGGCGATTAATTTCGACATCCCGTTGATCCTGTGGGGAGAGTCACCTCAAATGGAGTACGGAGGGGCGGAGACGGTGTCGGAGATGAACCGACGCGTCTTCAACGAGGACTGGCTGAATGACTACGGATGCCTGAACGGGCTTCGACCGCAGGACCTCGTTTCGGAGAACACGGGCATCACGCTGCGCGACGTGAAGATGTACGTGTACCCGAGCAAAGAAGCCGTCGCCCAGTGGGGTGGGATGGGCGTCTTCATGGGCTATTACGTGAAATGGAACACCGAGGAGAACCTCGACATCATCGAGAAGATGGGATTCAGGCGGAGGCGCGGCCGCATCGAGGTCTCGTACACCGATCACGAAAAGCTCGACTGCCTCTCGATGAACCTCCACGACTACCTAAAGTACCTGAAGTACGGGTACGGGCGGGCGACTGACTCCGCCTCGATTCAGGTTCGGAACGGCACGATTTCACGAGAGGAAGCGGTGCGTCTGGTCGACCGCTACGACGGTAGCTATCCGAAGGAGTGCGTCGAGGTGTTCTGCGAGCATTTCGGTATGCCGCGCGCGGAGTTCGATCAGATCTGCGACGGGTTTACGAACAAGGCGCTATTCGTGCGCGACGGCGGGGAGCTGGTTCGCGACGTCGATGGCAGCCTCGTTCTGAAGGAGCGGATCCGAGACGCTCGCCGCAACCCGGTAGCGGATTGGGTGCTCGAGCCGGTGTCGTAAGGCGCGCATGTCGTCGGCTCTGACGATCATCAACTACGGGGCCGGGAACCTCAGGAACGTCCAGAAGGCGATCGAACACTTGGGCGGGCGTGCGGTCATATCCAGCTCTCCGGACGAGATCTCCCGGGCGGAAGCGCTCGTGCTTCCTGGGGTCGGCCATTTTCAGGATGGCATGCGCGGGCTCACGTCGCGCGGATTAGACGGAGCGATACGGGAAGCGGTTCTCGAGCGGAGAAGCGCGTTGCTCGGCATCTGCATGGGGATGCAGCTCGTCGCCCAGGACGGAGAAGAGGGTGGCCCGGCACCTGGTCTCGGGCTCCTACCGATGTCGATACGCTTGCTGGAGTCCGATGAGCCCGGGTTCCGGCTGCCGCACATAGGGTGGAACGAGGTGCGTCACCGCCCCGGCACGGTTCTGTTCGAGGGGCTCCCCTCTACGCCCGACGTGTATTTCGTGCACAGCTACCATGCCGTGTGCATGGACGAATCCGTTGTGGCCGCCACCTGTCCGTTCGCGGGAGGCTTCACCGCGGCGGTGGAGCGGGCGCCCATCTTTGCGGTGCAATTCCATCCCGAGAAGAGTCAGCGTTTCGGCCTGAAGATCCTCGACAACTTCTTGCGGTACTGCCGTACCCGTGCTTAAGACGAGGGTCATTCCGGTCCTTATTGTCCAGGACGGGCTGCTGAAGAAGCCTGTTCAGTTCAGGAATCCGCGGACGGTTGCGAATCCGACCTCGATCGTGAGGGTGTTCGAGGAGCGCCAGGTCGACGAGCTGATCCTCTTGGATCGCGGCCTGACGATCGACAAGGAGGAAGTCGATCCAGACCTCGTACGCAGCATCGCCGAGGAGCTTTTCGTGCCATTCGCGTTTGGTGGCGGCATCCGCTCCACGAACACCATGCGCGAGATCATTCAGGCTGGAGCCGAGAAGGTCTCGATCAACACCGCGGCGGTGGAGACGCCCGAGCTGATCGGCGACGGTGCGCGCCGCTTCGGATCTCAATGCATCCTCGTGTCCATCGATGCCCGCAAGGAGGACGACGGTCGCTACCAGGTCTACACACGCAGCGGATCACATCCCACCGGCCTCGATCCAGTCGCATGGGCCCGGGAGGTCCAAGAGCGCGGAGCGGGCGAGATCCTCATCAACTCGATCCTGCACGAAGGGATGTTGAAGGGCTATGACCTCGACCTGATTCGGTCGGTGTCAGACGAAGTGAGCGTCCCAGTCATTGCGTGCGGCGGTGCGGGATCCCTGGAGGACTTCGTGAGGGCGGTGAAGGAGGGGGGTGCGTCGGCCGCCGCCGCCGGGAGTTTCTATCACTACACCAAGTACACGCCCAATATGGTGAAGGGGGCCCTCGCGCGAGCGGGGATTCCCGTGCGCATGTACGCTGGCGAGGACTACGAGGTTAGTTGAGCGACCGCGGCCAGAATGCCGGCGCGTCGAAGGCGTTCCTACTCGGCGTGGGCAGCCGCGAGCTGATCTACGTATTCCTCATGGGGTGCGCGGTAGCGCTCTCGTTCGCTCGATCCGTCGCGTTCGGCGCGGGCCTCGGTCCAGAGCAGATGGGCTACTACGCCGTGGCCACGAGCATTGCCGCCTATGGAATGTTCTTCCAGCTCGGAGTCATGAACGGCTTGAATCGCGAGTTGCCGATTCGCCTGGGAGCGGGTGGCACGGACGTAGCAGCAAACCTGGTAGGACTGACCACGACATCGCTCGTCGTCATGCAGGGAATCGGCTTCCTGCTCTACGTGGTGGTCCTATCGATGGTTCCGTTTGACGACGAGCTGATCGGGAACGCCTTTCTCTTTGGGGGAGTGCTGGCGCTGTCGGCGCCCTTCCTTCAGCTGGTGTTCCTCCGGATGCGTGCCTTGCAGCTTGTGGTCGAGTTCGCCGCGCTTCAAGCCCTCACCGCACTTCTGATGCTGGTGTTCGGCTATTGGGCCATCCCGTGGCTCGCGTATCGGGGCCCGATTCTCGCGATCGTAATGGTCAACGTCCTGACGTTCTTCATCGTGACGCTGTTGTGGTTGCAGCCAGCGAACTACTTGCATGTCGACCGCTCGGACCTCGTGCACCTCATCCGAGTCGGCGCGCCACTCATGCTCGCTGGCGTGGTCACGAGTCTCATGATGGGCATGGATAGGCTCTTCCTCATCAAGTTCGCTACGCCCAGCGAAGTCGGCATCTACCAGATGGCTTCCATGCCCATGACGCTGGGGATCATCGGGAGCGGGATCCTGGGTCAGTACGTCGGGCCGAAGCTTCTTTTCGACTTCGGGGCGAATCGAGACCTCAGCGACGTCTATCGTCGAGCTTTGAAGTCGTCGCTCTCAGTCGCGATCCCGTTGCTGCTCCTCAGCCCGCTAGTCACACCGCTCGCGCGCCTCGTTTTCGATCGGTGGCTGCCCGAGTACGTCAGCGGCCTCGACATGGTCCTCGTCTTCTACGTGAGCGGGGTGCTGATCGCGGCGAACGTGATCGGCATCGTGCTCAGCGCGGCAGATCAGCAGTTCCAACTCCTGGTTGGATCCGTCGGGGTGACGGTTCTCGGTTTCGGGATATACGTGGCTGTGTCCAGGGAGGGGCGCCCGCTCATCTGGTACGCGTACGCGAACCTCGCGATCCAGGCGATCAACTACGGGGTCGTCCTCTGGCTAGCTCACCGTGCGGCGAGCAGCGTCGACCCGCACGTTGCGCGTCCCCTGGACTAGGGCAGGGGGCCCCGCCTAGTGCCCTGTAACAGTGATTCGTGGCATGAGTCATGAGGCTCCGTGAGCCTTGTGTGTGCGCAGAGCGAGGCGGGCTATGCTGGCGAGGATCTCATCGGCGGTCTTGACACAAAGGTAGGGCGTGCCGGTCCGGTTATGGACATCGATGAACTCGCGGATCGCGGCGACGAGTTCGCGCACGCTGCGGTGCCCATCGCGGCGGAGTTGCTTGGTGGTCAGGGCCGAGAACCAGCGTTCGGCTAGGTTCGTCCACGATGCATAGGTGGGCGGTAGTGGAAGTGGAATCCAGGATGGCGAGCGAGCCAACTTCGGATGAGGGCGCTCTTATGGGCGCTGGCGTTATCGAGGATGACGTGGACCTCGAGTTCCTCGGGCACGTTGCCGTCGATCCCGTTGAGGAAGGTGCGCAGCTCGCGCGCCCGCTGCCGAGAGAAGGTCCGCGGCGTCACCTTGCCCGACGTGACGTTCAGGGTCGCGTACAGAGACGTGGTGCCGTGGCGCTTGTAGTCATGGGCCCGGCGTTCCACCTGACCGCCCGCTGCGTTAGCGCCGACGCCGACCGTCGACGCTTGGCCAGCGCCTCCAACTCACGCTGCTCCGCACCCGTGGGAACCAACTCGGCCTTGGGCGACCCGTGCGCATAAGCTTCCTCGTGTAGGGGTACCTGCAATCTACATGGCATGACTTATGTCAACTTCTGTTTCAGAACACTAAGATCGAACTCGAGCGGGGCACGGAGACGACGCCGCCTGAGGTAGGTACTTCAGTAGCGCGTTCACGAAGTTTCCGACGTTCTCATCGGAGAGCGTGCCGGGACGTGGAATCTTGACCGCGTCGAAGCTGATATCGAACAGCGTGTACGCCAACTTGATCGCCTCGGTGCGAGACAGTCGTTCGATCTCATCGAGATGCTGCATGTAGTACGCCATCTGGTAGGGCGTGTCGATCCTCCGCAGCCCCGGAAACACCCGGTACCACGGCTCGCCCATGAGGAGCACCGGCGTTCCCATGAGAATGGCCTCGAAGCCCATGGTGCTTCCCAGGGTCACGACGGCCTGGGCGTTGCGTATGAGCCCGAATGTGTCCTCGAATGGAGAGACGAGCCGCACGTTCCGAATCCTCTTGATCTCCCGGTAGAACCGGAAGCTGTGTTCCGCGAACATGCTGCGGTGCTCTTTCACGTAGAGGAAAGAGCCAACCGGCAAGCATTGCGCTATGTGGCGGACCGTACCGACCTGATCCCAGTAGCCTAGAGACATGAAGACGTGATTCGACCACTCTCCGGACATGAAGAGTGGGAACAGGAAATACTTTTCCCGGGACGGATCTAATTGTCTGTCGAAGACCGGAAAGAGCCGATGGAGGTTGTATCGGGTGATGTACTTCGCCGCTCGGGAAAGCTGCCCGGGAAGGAAGTTGCGATACATGAAGTATTCGGTCTTCGCACTGTGCTCGGTGATCCGGCGAAGCACGTTCACGATCTTCCGCACGGACACCTCCGCCCGCCGGTCCGAAAGTTCGCCCGCGAGGATCGCTTCGTTGGTCTTCGTGGGGCGAGTCAGCATCCGGTCGACATAGGCCACCGCCCTGGCGTAGCTCACCGACTCTTCGTCGATGCCGCTGTTGAGCCGTTCCTCTAGCTCTTCGGCGTAGTCCCCGCGCCAGTTGCTCGTGATCGTCATCGTGTCCACGGCGGTGTCTACGAAGTCGATGGAATCGATTCCGAGACCCTGACACACGATCCAGGCGATGCAGCTCGAGAGAATCGACGGACGCTCGTAGATGAGGACATCGATCTGGTGCCGGGTAAGGAAGGCTTCCCAGAACTTGAAGTGCGCCAGCGCCTGCTTGGCGAGCTCGTCTTCCGAGATCGACATCTCGAACATTGTGCTCCAGAGGCACCGAATGACCGGTGCCGCCTGGTACTTCCGGGCGTAGACCTCGAGCTCGGCCGCAGGGTCTTCTACCTTCGCGACTGCCGACACGGCCTTGGCGATGACCGTGACGTTGCCGATGCGGTGGCCTTGCTCAAGGAGCTCGGCTTGGTCGCGCGTGTGGCAAAGGAAGAACGACTCGATCGAGAGTTGCTCGGCGAGTCGTCGCTCGATCATCGGAAACAGATCCGAGTACCCGTCCCTAGCGACCCACGCGATCCTCAACTCGGTCCTCCGTGGCCGTGGTCGGCCATCAGACATGCCGCACGTGCATCCCGGAGACGGCGGCAAAGGCGTTGGCCTTCACCGGCTTGTTGTCTGTGAAATGGAAGATGCTCGAGCACCCGAGCGCGTGCGCGCCACCTTGAGTGAAGCCGTCGACGATGTCATGGAGCGTGCCTACGCCACCGACGGCGACCACGGGCACATCGACCGCCGACGTCACCTGCTTCAGGAGCTCCAAGTCGTATCCGGCCATCGTGCCATCGCGATCGATCGACGTGAGGATGATCTCGCCAGCTCCGAGCTCGCTGGCCCGAACGGCCCAATCCACGGGACTCAAGTTCGTGGCTCGCTCGCCCCCATGAGTGCAGACCCGATATCCGCTCGCCGTCGCCCGCACGTCAATGGCGAGGACGATGCATTGGGCCCCAAAGGCTCCCGCGGCGCGGGCCAACAGGGAAGGGTCCTCAACGGCGGAGCTGTTGAGGGCGACCTTGTCGCCGCCGATCCGAAGCATCTTCCTCACGTGATCGACCGATCGAACGCCGCCGCCCATGGTGATGGGCATCATGCACTCGTTCGCGAACGCCTCGAGCGTTCTCCAATCTGGATCGCGGCCGTCTTGGGTTGCTGTGATATCGAGGAGGACCAGCTCGTCGACATCCTGGGAGTCGTAGTACTTCGCCGTCGTCACCGGATCGCCGACATCACGATAGACGTCGAACTGGATCGTCTTGATCATGCGCCCATCTTTGATCGTCAAGACGGGAATAATGCGGGTGCAGAGCATGTCCTATCCCCGCCACTGGCAGAAGTTTTCCATCAGAATGCGCCCGTGCGTCTGGCTCTTCTCAGGATGAAACTGGGTGCCGAAGATGTTGTCCTTCTGGACCGCGGCCGCGAAGGATCCGCCGTAGTTGGTTGTCGCCACCACGTCTCGCTGGTCTTCACAAAGCAGGTTGTAGGTGTGCGTGAAGTAAAACGTCGGCCTGCCGTGAAAGTCCGTGAATAGCTCGGACTTTCTCTTGATGGAGATGTCGTTCCATCCCATGTGTGGAACGCGCAGGCCCGGACCTTTGGCGAGGGCCTGTACCCGACCTGGAATCCAACCGAAGCCGGCGGTCCTTTCGCCCTCGAAGCTTTCGGTGGCAAGCAGCTGCATTCCCAGGCAAATGCCGAGGTAGGCCTTGCCCCGCTTGATCACCACCTCCTCGAGTACCTCAATGAGGTTGAGTTCTTGGAGGTTGGCCCTGGCTTTAGGAAATGCGCCGACGCCTGGAAGGACGACCTTGTCGGCCCGGCGGACTACGTCTGGATCGGACGTAATCGTGGCCTTCGCCCCGATGGTGGCGAGCATCTTGGCCACCGACCTGAGGTTGCCGAGGCCGTAGTCGATGAGCGCGACTTCAATCGGTCGGGTCGTCACGGCGCAACACGTCCTCCCAATGTTCGTGATCTGGCAACGGCTTGCCGTCTTCGACATCCGACGGGTCGAAGACCCACGGCGCGATTGAATGCGACGCCGCGATCGCGTGGAATTCCTCTTCCGAGAGTCCCATGTAGTTCAGAACTAGAGGAAGGCTCGCCGGCTTGCGCTTGTCGTACTTCTCTTGCTCCAAGCCCTCGTCCCTCGTGAGCACTCCCCGGCGGATCTCCGCGTTTGCGCGCTGATTGGTGCGACTGTAGCCTCGCTTGATGAAGCGGAGATAGTCGCGAGCGCCCTGCAGGAAGCACTCGACCTTCTCGCCGGCGTACATCGGATGAAGACCCTCCACCTCGGCTGTCTCCCAGCCGATCTCTGCCTGCAATGTCGCGATCTGTCGGATCGGATCCCAGGGCTGATAGTCGCCCAAGCACACGTTTCGCAGGCCCATGTCTCGGAGCTCCTGCAACTCCTCGTAACGCGGGAATCGATAGGGCTCGAGATCTCGGGGGTCGACTCCCTCCAGGTATCCGACCATGTCCTCGGCGTTGATGCCGAGGTTCATCATGCGATTGAAGGCGCGTTCGTTGCCCTCGGGTTCGGCACCGAGCCGGCGTGGGGATGCTTGATAGCGAGTGTATACCGCGTATTCACTGTTGGGCTCGCCCCAAACAATGAGGGGGGTCTTGTACTGCATGGCCGCCTTCATGGGGAAGGCGCATACCCCGGTGTGACAGAACCAACAGAAGTCGCCCTTGCGCTTGTTCGCCTCCAGCATGGTCTTGATAATGATGTCCTGCCGCGAGCGGAACGTGACGTGATCGACGTTCAGGGCGCGCACCAGGCGATCGATGTTCTGCAAGTGGCCTGGACGTCGGAAGTTCGAATCGTAGGTCGCTAGCAGGAGCTTGAGCTTGTACTTGCGGGCAAGGACGTATGCCACCCAAGCGCTGTCTTTTCCACCGCTGAAGGGAACAACAGCATCGTACATGAATTTTCCCCGATACTGCTCGATGATCTCTCGGAATTCGTCTTCGCGCGCCACGGGGTTCCAGCCGTCCCGATCGGCGAAGGACTGGCATATGTTGCACACGCCGTGCTCGTCGAACGTCATCGTTTCGTTGGTCTCGACCATGAGACACCGGGTGCAACGCTTGATGTCCTTCTTGCCCCCAGCGGCTGCCCGCTCGCTCAGGATCGGGAGGGGCTCGAATTGTTCGGCCTTGCTTCGACGCGTCATTTCCAGCCTTCTCCATGATGCAGGTGACCAACGTGGTCCAAGCGGCCTGCTGGCGCGGGCTGCTTGGACTCGCCGGAAGCCGACCAGAGCAGGGGCCGCCCCGCCCCCGAACGGTGTGCGAGGGGGCGCCCCCGGACTGCGCGTGGGGAGGGTACTTAGACGTGCCGCCGCAGGCAAGGCAATGGACGGTGATCTGTCGGAGGACGAACGCAGGCATAGACTTGCGGAGGGCGCGGCGGTCCGGTCGCCCTCGCCCTGGGTTGGACCGGGCGGTATTGTTCCGTCACTTCGTTCGAGGCGAGAGTTTGTCGTCGAAGGCGGGCAACCTGGGACGGGCTTCTCCGATGGGTGGGGCGATGCACTAGGCCGCTCATTGTCGTTCTCGCTGCCCAACATTGCTTCCACTGGGCAACCGCTAGTGAAATGAAGAAGGCACTGATCACGGGCATCACGGGGCAGGACGGCTCTTATTTGGCGGAGTTGCTGCTCGGCAAGGGCTACGAAGTCCACGGCACCGTACGCAGGGTTTCGCTCGAAGCCCCCGACCACAGAATGCATCGCATCCGCCCGTTCCTGGATCGACTGGTCCTGCACTCGACGTCACTGGACAGCTATCCGAGTTTGTTCAACGTGATCAGGGACGTCGTTCCCGACGAGTGCTACCACTTGGCGGCGCAGAGCTTCGTGGGATACTCGATGGAAGACGAGTTCTCGACGCTGAATGCGAACATCAATGGCACGCACTACGTGCTTGCGGCCCTCAAGGATGTGGCGCCGAGCTGTCGACTGTACTTCGCGGGCTCGAGTGAGATGTTCGGAGCTGCGGAGACATCACCTCAGACTGAGCGGACGCCGTTTCATCCGACCTCGGCGTACGGAATCTCCAAGGTGGCCGCATTCCATTTGGTTCGGAACTACCGTGAGCGACACCGCCTGTTCGCCTGTAGCGGCATGTTGTTCAATCACGAGTCGCCGAGGCGCCCGCACGAGTTCGTTACGCGGAAGATCACGTCCAATGCGGTCAAGATCAGTCGAGGAGAGTCGCGAGAACTGAGGCTTGGGAATCTCGATGCCAGGCGGGACTGGGGGCATGCACGGGAGTACGTGGATGCAATGTGGCGCATGCTTCAGTTGGACGCGCCGGATGATTTCGTCATTGCGACCAACACGTCGCATTCGGTCAGGGAGTTCTGCGAGGCTGCGTTCCGTCACCTCGACCTGGACTATCGGGAGTACGTCAAGGTGGATCCCATGTACTTCAGGCCCGCCGAAGTGTCGACCCTTCAGGGTGACCCCACGAAGGCGAGGCGAGTGCTCGGCTGGGAGAATTCCATCTCGTTCGAGGATTTGGTCGCTGAGATGGTGGACGCGGACCTGGCGCTGGAAGGGCGCCCGTGAACCTGGCCATCGTCCATGACATGATCGTGAGTCGCGGCGGTGCGGAACGGGTGCTGCTTCACCTCGCCGAGGCCTTTCCCGGGGCTCCGATCTTCACGACTTGCTATCTGCCTCACGCATCGTATCCCGCCTTCAGGCATCTCGACATCACTTCCAGCTGGTATCACACTGCAGCAAGGTCCGACACTCTCTATAAGGCGCTGTACTTCCCGTTGGGAGTGATGGCTGCGAGGTCGATCGACCTCACCCATTACGACGTCGTCTTGCAGTCGACTACCCACGGTGCGAAGTACGCGAAAGTCCGCGAAGACGCGCTGGTCGTGTCGTACTGCTACACTCCGTTTCGACTCTTGTGGAATCCCGACTCGTATGTTCGGGGGAAGCTTGGCGGAGCGGCTACGAGGCTCTTCGCCCCGGTGCTGACTGCCCTCCGCAAGCTCGACTATGAGTCGGCTCAGCGGCCGGACGCGTTTTGGGCGATGACCCAGGGGACGGCAGAGCGGATTCGACGATCCTACTCGCGTGACGTCTCTCACGTGATCAGTCCTCCGGTCGATTGCAGGAATTTCCAATCCTCCAACACGAAGAAGGACTACTACCTTGTCGTGTCTCGTCTCGAACCCTACAAGCAGGTCGACTTGGTCGTGAAGGCTTTCAACACGATGGGACTACCACTTCGAATTGCAGGAAGGGGGACCCAAGAGAGGCAGTTGAGGCGCCTCGCGCGCAGCAACATCACCTTTCTCGGCCGTGTTGATGACGATGAGCTGTCGCGGCTCTATGCAGAGTGCAAAGCCCTTATCTTCCCGCAACATGAGGACTATGGCCTCACGCCGCTGGAGGCGAGTGCGTCAGGCACTCCGGTCATCGCCTACGGTCGCGGAGGGATACTCGACACCTCGGTCCCGTTTTCGGGCGATAGCCGGGCATGTACCACGCTCCTCTTCGACGAGCAGACAACGGAGTCTCTCATAGATGCCGTCGAGCGATCACGCACGATGACCTTTGACCCAGCATTCATCCGTAGGCATGCGGAGCGATTCGACGTCCCACGATTCATCGAGAGGGTGCGGGCGGCCCTGGACGATTTGATCGCGCGGCATGCGACGCGCAGCCGTGCCAGGTTTGCCGTCTGACGCATGGGCGGAGCGCCGTGCGCTTCGACGCGGAACGTGCCGCCATTGCATGACGACTGGGTCCAGCCGGTGAGCGTGATCATTCGCGTCGACGCGTCGGCTGCTATCGGAGCAGGGCACCTCATGCGATGCATCGCCCTCGCCCAGGCGTTGAAGCGCAGAGATGCGACTCCGCTGTTCGTCACTCGCACCGCGGACGCCGGGCTGCTCCAGAGGCTGCGCTCGGAGGGCTTCGGCGTCGTGCCGCTCGCGCACGCAGCGGCTTCTGACGATAGCGCGCTGACGATTGCGGCAGCCCGCTTGCACGACGCTGAGTGGATCGTCGTCGACGGCTACGACTTCGACCCGGCGTACCTCGCTGCCATTCGCACGGAAGGAAGGCGCATCCTCTATATCGACGACCTGGGTGGCGGCCCGTATGAGTGCGACGTAGTTCTGAACCAGAATCTCCATGCCCTCGAAACGCGGTACGCCGAAAACACGCGTACGCGGCTGCTTCTCGGGCCGACGTATGCCCTGTTGCGGAAGGAATTTGGCGGAGGCCTCCAGATCGACGCAAACAGGGCGTCGAATCGTCATCCTCATATTCTCATCACGATGGGCGGCGCGGACCCGGAGGGGTGTACCCCCAAGGTGATCGAAGCGATTGCAGGGATGCGGTTGGAGGGCTCCGAAACTAGAGTCATTGCGGGGCCTGCCTTTCAGGATGATGGTTCGATCGAGCGCGCGGCTTCGCAGTCGACAACCCGCATCGAGGTTCTGCGCAGCGTGGACAACATGGTCGAGCACATGTTGTGGGCGGATCGTTGTGTTACGGCTGGGGGAAGTACCTGTTGGGAGTGCTGCCGGCTCGCCTTGCCGATGGCGGTCGGGAGCATTGCGCTGAACCAGGTTCGCGTGGCGGCGAGCATCGAGAGCCATCGGCTCGGTGTGAACCTTGGCTGGCTCACCCGCGAATCGGCGAACTCGATTCGAGACCGTCTCGGACCCTGGTTCTCCAATGTGTCGGGTCTTCGGAGGGCTGCGAAGGCCGCGTCCGAGCTAGTGGATGGGAGGGGGGCGGACCGGGTCGCGGAGGTTCTGCTGGCACCCGGGGGGCGCGATGGAGGGGGCTAGTCAATCCATTGAGATCGAGGAAAGGCGAGATGCGCGTGCGTGACTCCATCGCGATCGGGACCCGCCGGATTGGAAACGGTCATCCCTGCTACTTGATCGCAGAGATGTCGGGAAATCACAACGGCGATCTCGATCGAGCGCTGGCGACGATCCGCGCCGCAGCAGAGGCGGGAGCGGACGCGGTGAAGCTACAGACATATACGGCCGATACGATGACGCTCGACATCGATCAGCCCGAGTTCCGGGTGCCGGGCAGCGGCCCTTGGGGTGGTCGCTTGCTGTACGATCTCTACGAGGAGGCACACACTCCGTGGGAGTGGCATCCCGCTCTGTTCGAGGAGGGTCGGAAGGCAGGCATCCAGGTCTTCAGCACGCCTTTCGACAGCACCGCCGTGGACTTCCTCGAGGGACTCGACGCTCCGGCGTACAAGATCGCGTCGTTCGAGCTCATCGACGATGCTCTCCTCGCCCGAGTGGCTGCAACGGGGAAGCCGATCATCATGTCCACTGGAATGGCCAGCAAGGATGAAGTCGCCCATGCCGTCGCGACGCTTCGGCGGGGTGGAGTGAATGAGCTTGCCCTACTCAGATGTACCAGCGCCTATCCCGCACCCGACATCGAGATGAACCTGCGCACGATGGCGATGCTGCAGGACGCCATGGAGTGTCCGGTCGGCCTCTCCGACCACAGTCGAGGGATCATCGCTCCCGTGGTCGCGGTGTCGTTGGGTGCGTGTCTTATTGAAAAACACTTCACTCTGAGTCGGGCAGATGGCGGTGTGGACAGTCACTTCTCGGTCGAACCCGAGGAATTTCGCAGCATGGTGGCTAGCGTTCGGAGGGCCGAGGCGATGGTGGGGAGCGTGATCTTCGGGCCGGGGATCGAGGAAAAGGAGACGTCCATATTCCGGCGTTCGTTGTACGTCGTAGCCGACCTACAGGCTGGAGACACGCTGACTACGGACAACGTTCGCTCGATCAGGCCCGGTTTTGGACTGGCACCGAAGTACCTCGAGCTGGTATTGGGGAGGCCGGTGCGGCAGGCGGTTCGACGTGGCACTGCGCTGACTTGGGAACTGCTGGGAAGCAGCGACGCCTGAGACGAGCACGCAGCATCGTGGACCCACTTGCCCCCCCCCCCGAACGCATTGTCACGCGGTTGCGACTACCTAGTGTTGTGTCCCAGAAATATGTTGTCTTGAAGCGAAGCCGCGTGTAGCTTGGCTCTCATCCCCTTTGATGGGAGAAAGGCCATGCCCCGCGGACGCGCGTTGCGGCCGTTTGCGTTGGACGGCAGTGCTCGGGAAGAGTTGGAGTCGCTCGCACGTTCGCAGACGCTGCCTGCCGGTTTGGTTCAGCGGGCTCACATCATTCTGCGGTGCGCGGACGGCGTGGACAACAAAGAAGTGGCCGAGGAGCTTGGAACCAGTCGTCAGACAGTCGGAAAGTGGCGCGCTCGTTTTCTTTCTCAAGGGCTGATGGGTCTGTACGACGAGCGAAGGCCCGGAAAACCACGCAGCATCGAAGACGACGAAATCATGGCTCTGCTGCGCACGACCCTCGAGACTAAGCCGGCCGACGGCAGCACGCAGTGGAGCTGCCGCTCCATGGCCGAAGTCACCGGCTTGTCCAAGTCGACGGTACAGCGCGCCTGGTCGGCGTTCGGCCTCCAGCCTCATCGACAGAAGAACTTCAAGCTTTCTACCGATCCGTTCTTCGTCGAGAAAGTGCACGACGTCGTCGGGCTCTACCTCAACCCGCCCGATCATGCTCTGGTTCTCTGTGTCGATGACAAGAGCCAGACCCAAGCTCTCGAACGCACCCAGCCCCTGCTTCCCCTCGGCCTCGGTTACGTCCAAGGCGTAACCCACGATTACGTCCGGCACGGCACCACGACGCTCTTCGCTGCGCTCGATGTCGCATCCGGTCAGGTTCTCACCCAGTGCAGACCCAGGCACCGCCATCAGGAGTTCTTGGCCTTCCTCAAGCATATCGATGCAAGCGTACCCGCTGAGCTCGACGTCCATCTCGTGGTCGACAACTACAGCACCCACAAGCACCCCAAGGTCAAGCGCTGGCTCGCGGCCAGGCCGAGATATCATCTCCACTTCACGCCCACCTACTCGTCCTGGCTGAATCAGGTCGAGATCTGGTTCAACATCGTCACGCAGAAAGCGATTCGCCGCGGCTCTTTCAAGTCCGTACCGGATCTCGTGGCGAAGATCCGTGCCTTCACGGACAGCTACAATCCGAACGCGCGACCCTTCGCTTGGACCGCTACGGCCGACTCGATCCTCCAGAAGATCCAGCGGCTTTGTCACTCAATTTCTGGGACACACCACTAGGACGAGGCTGGCGCAGCAGATCATGAGACTTCGCTTGCGGAACGCAGCCTGGGAGGACCGCAAGGTACTCTTCGATTGGGCCAACGACCCCAGCACGAGGCGCAACGCGTTTGGATCGTCTTTGATCGAGTGGGACGGCCACCTCGAGTGGTTGCGCGCTCGGCTGGACGACGCCCAATCCACACGAATCTTTCTCGCGGGAAGGGCAGGGGTCCTCGTGGGACAGATTCGCTTCGACCGCACGGGCGACGAAGCCGAGGTGGACTACTGTATAGATCCCGCTCACCGCGGGGGTGGGCTGGGGTGTCGCCTTCTTCAGTCAGGATGCAGGAGGATTGCGGCGAGTTGGCCCGAGATCAAGCGTGTGGTGGGCTGGGTAAAGCCCGACAACATCGCGTCCATTAGGTCCTTCGAGAGGTCGGGTTTTCGGGAGGATGGGTCCCACGGTGCCAGGAGACGATTCACCTGGGCAACGGACGATCGACGGTTCGTCATCGCCGCATCACGAAGGTGGTATGAGGGCATGGTTGAGCGTCTCGGGGCGCGGATCCGTGGGTCGTTCGTATTGATCCGCTCCCCTCATGAGTTAATCTCGGAGTCGCTGTGGACGCCCCCACCGACATATGTCTTCTTCCCCCACTGGTCATGGATCATCCCTGCCAGTGTCCACTCCCAGCACGATTGCGTAGTGTTCCACATGACCGATTTGCCCTTCGGGCGAGGAGGTAGCCCCCTGCAAAACCTCATCTCGAGGGGCATCTCCGAAACGCAGGTCAGTGCCATCCTCGCGGATGCGACGTTGGACGCGGGAGACGTGCTCCTCAAGCGGCCCCTCTCGCTCCACGGGGCGGCGGAGGAGATTTACCTTCGAGCCGCAGACGTGATTGAAACCATGATCCACGACATCATCCGAGAGGATCCCGACGGTGAGCCACAGCAGGGCGAGGCGGTCGCCTTCAAGCGTCGGACGCCCGAGCAGAGCAGCATTGCCGGCATTCAGACGCTCGACCAACTCTTCGACCACATCCGAATGCTTGATGCAGAGGGTTATCCACATGCTTTCCTGGACATCGGTCCGTTGACTCTTAGATTCACGCGGGCTGCCCGGCGGCACGGCGAGATAGTTGCCGACTGCTCGATCACCCTCAGGGACAGCGGATGAGCATCGCGCTCGTCATTGCGTCTCACCCCGACGACGAGATCCTCGGCTGCGGAGCCACCATGTCGCGGTGGGCTGGAGACGGATCGGAGATCCACATCCTCATCCTGGGGGAAGGCATCACCTCGAGGTCGGAGCGTCGCGACCCCAGGGCGGTGGAGCGTGAGCTCGAGGCGCTCAAAGCGGACGTTCAACGCGCGGCGAAGGTCGTGGGGGCCGCGAGTGCCGAAGTGCTAGATCTGCCCGACAATCGCTTCGACTCGATTCCATTGCTCGACATAGTCAAGAGGGTGGAGGAGAAGAAACGTGCGGTTCGTCCCACCGTCGTCCTCACTCACCACGGCGCCGACCTCAACGTCGACCATCGTTGCACACTGGAGGCGGTCATGACTGCCTGCCGACCAATGCCTGGCGAGACCGTGCAGGAGATTCTCTCCTTCGAAGTGCCCTCATCGACCGAGTGGCGGGCGCCGTTGGCCGCGAATGCGTTTCTGCCCACCCAGTTCGTTCACGTCAGCTCGGCGCACGTGGAGGCCAAGATCAAGGCGATGGAGGCGTATCGATCGGAGCGACGTGCGTCGCCGCATCCCCGTTCGCCGGAGGCGCTGCGAGCCCTCGCGCGGTGGCGGGGCGCGTGCTGCGGATCCGAATATGCCGAGGCCTTCGAGGTCCTGAGGAGGATTGTCTGAGGTTCGCCGTATGGGGCTGCGGGAGCATTGGTCGGCGTCACCTTCGCAATGTCCTGGACCTTGGTTACTCCGACATAGTGGCATTCGACGTCGACCCGGAGAGGCGGAAGGCGGTCGGCTCGACGCACACAGTTCAGGTCGTGGACACCGAAGCGGATCTGCTCCGGTCAGGTGCGGACGTCACGGTCATTGCCACCCCCACGATCCATCACCAAGCTCAGTTGTTCCAACTGCTGCGGGATACCGACTCGCACGTGTTCGTGGAAAAGCCTGCTTGCCACACTGCCGACGGAACTGCGGAGCTCCTCGAACTGGCCGACCGGAAGGGCGTAAGGGTGATGGTGGCCTGCAACTGGCGCTTCCATCCTGGCGTCGCGTACGTACGCGAACTGCTGGAACGTGGCACTATCGGTCAGCCCGTGTCCGCTCGCGTGGAGGGCGGCAGCTATCTGCCGTCCTGGCACCCTTCCGAGGACTATCGCAAGGGCTACAGCGCCCGTCGTGATCTAGGCGGGGGCTGCCTTCTCGACTGCATTCACGAGGTCGACTACGCGAATTGGATGTTCGGACGTCCCTCACAGGTTGTGGGATTTCATGACAACCTGGGCGATCTAGGCATCGAGACCGAGGACGCGGCGGCCCTTCTGATTCGATACGAGAGCGGTACCCTGGTTACCGTGAACCTCGACTACGTACAACGCCCTTCCCATCGGAGCTGCCGCATCGTGGGCCGCGAGGGAACGATCGAATGGGTACTCTCGGAGGGCCGAGTCCGTTGGTTCAGGGCGGATCGCGGCGACTGGTGTGAATGGAGGGTTCCCGAGGAGAATGCCGTCGATCGATCGTACGTTGCGGAGATTCGGCATTTCATCGAAGCAGTGCTGGGGCGAGGAGAGCTGATGTCGGATTTGCGGGAGGGCATCAGGGCCGTCTCGGTAGTGGATGCCGCCCGGGAGTCTCAGCGTGACGGTCGCATCGTTCAACTCTGAGATGCGAAGCGGGAACGCAGCGAGAAGGGGCCCTCGTCGACATAGTGCCCGCGAGTCGGGCGACATGGGCCGAAACAGCGACCAACACATTATACGGAAGCAGCACACATGCGGCTAAGCAACATTCCACACTACATGAACTTGAGCGGCCAAGACTTCGTACGCCTGGCCCTGAACTACCCTGGCTACTACTTCCGGCGAGCCACAGGCATGAGGTACGCAGAAAAGGCCGTCCACGATTATCGACTGCTCCTCGATCTCCTCGACGAAGGAATCTCCCGAGAACTGTGGTTGATCCAAGCTCGTGAGAAGGAGCACGTCATCATGCTTCGGTCGGTGCTCAAACCGGGGATGACGGTCCTGGATATCGGCGCCAACATCGGCTACTACTCGGTGATGATGGGGAGGCTCGTGGGGGATAGCGGCAAGGTCTACGCCCTCGAGCCGGCGACTTCGAACTTCCATCTACTGAACGTCAATCTCGGTCTCAACGACATGAACGGCGTGGTGGAGACCTTCAACGTCGGGGTGGCCGACAAGACGGGTGAGCAGGATTTCTTCCAGTCGGCCAGGTCGAATTGGCACACCTTCTACCCGAAGGTGCACTCTGGCGCTGACACGGAGTCCCTGGTCGGCTCGTCGGCCGTCAAGGTACCGGTCGTGACCATACCCGACTTCCTCCGGGGGCGAAGAAGAATCGATCTCCTCAGGATGGACGTCGAAGGATTCGAGGTCGAGATCTTGACTGGGCTCCTTCCCATGCTCGCGGACCGAGCGTTTCGTCCGATGATTCTATTCGAAGTGCACCGGCCGAGATACGATGACCATGAGCACAATATGCGCGTCGTCCTGCGGGCTTTGTTCGAGGCCGGGTACGGTGTAGCCACTCTCGCGTCCAATCAGCACTCCAACGGCGGTGCCCAGGTATTCGAGCGCCGTGGCTATGAGCCGCAGCAGGTCATCAAGACGGACTTTCAGCGGAGAGGTCTGTACACACGTGTTTCGCCTGCCGACGCCATCGAGCTCCTCTGTGACACCGACTACGTGAGGGCGGCCCTATTGACTCGGGCGGTGTAGTCCGGGGCGCAACGCGCTGGACGATCTGATGGGGAGCATCATTGCTGTTGTCGTCGTCTTGGTCACCCTGCTGACCAAGCCCGTCATGTTGGTGGATTTCGTTCCCGGCCTGCAGGCGGTCGTGTCGGGGGCAGCGGTGGGGTTCATGTTGTGGGTCGCCTTTTCGGGAGTTCGGCGACGGCCCTTGCCCGTGATCTTTCCGGTGGCGCTTGGTATTACCATCGCCGGTGGCGTGTCGATCTTCTATGCCATCGACCCCATCCTCGGCGTCCGCCAGCTCGTGTCCACCTTCCCGCTGAGGCCACTCTTCTTTCTGAGCATGCTGCTTTGGGTCGACAGCCTGACCAGGACTCGTTTGGTCATGCGGACGATCGTCTTCTGCGGGGCGGCTTTCGCTGCTCACGGCCTGCTTCAGGCCGCGAGTGCGAGTTTCGGATTTTTGTCGGGCGCCGGCGACTTTGGCATACTCGGCAGGGTAACCGCGAACAGCACCGGTATCATGTCGCTGGTCGATCCCGACGCGGAGGGCCTTGGCTTCGTATTCCCCCGAGTCCAGTCGTTCTTTTCCGAGCCGGCGTTCTATATGGGGTTCCTGAACGTCTGTCTGTTCCTCGGCCTCAGCCTGGGTCTGATCGCGACGCGACGCATAGACAGTATTCTGTGTTTCGGTGGCGCGGCGCTCATCGTGTCAGTCGCTCCCCTGACCATGTCCACGGCTGGAGTGTTCAGCATGGTGGTGGGGTTGGTTCTCTTCGGCGCGCTGGCCTATAGGGTGACCGCGCTGAGGACGGGCTTGAGGTGGACCGTAGTGGTGGGCCTCATAGCCCTGGGCCTCGGGGGTGCGGTGGCTGCGCGCACTACCCTGGGTCGGATGGTCTTCCGATTCACGGTCATCGAGCGATTTTCGGGAACGAGTGGTTCTGTTTCCGACCGGGCGCGAGGCTTTGGAATCGCCGATGACATCATTTTCGAGAACCCACTCGGGGGCGTTGGCTTCGGCAACGAACAAGAGGCCGCCGTACCGTACCTCGGGTACCCGTCTTCACAGTATTCATCCCACCTGATCTCCTTCATTCAAATGGGTTTACCGGGGTTTCTTCTGCATTTGGGAATGACCCTGGCGGTCGCAATCGCGTTCGCCTCTGCGTTTCGACACGTACGACGACTGAGAGAGGAAAAGGAGCTCCTATACCTAATGCTGATTGGGCCTTTCGTCGCCTTCGTCACACTGACGGGCCATGGCGTCTTGATTCCCAATGCGTGGTGGTACATACAGTGGTACGTGTACATCCTCGCGTATGCGCTCAGCTGGCACATCTACGTACGCTTCAGGAACCAGCATGTAGGTGCCGGTGGAATTCGACCATTCGGCCTCAACTCACTGGATGACGTATCAAGCCATGGTTCGATCCAAGCGCCATTCCGGCAACGGATGAAGACGTGAGGGTGCTGGTTCAGAGTAGGCGTGATGTCGGTGACGTCCCGAGCGGCGAAATGACCGCCTTCATGCTCAAGAAGCCGTTTCTCGAGAGCAAGGGTGTCACCTTCGTCCATAGCGTCGACTCGAACGTCGACCTGCGTCCCTACGACTTGGTCTACCTGCACACTATCACGAGGGTTCACGAGACCCACGCACAGATGACCAACGCGCGAGCCTCGCGGGTGCCAACAGTCGTTCGGCCGCTGTATAACTCGAGGGCCGACCTCGATAGGTACGTTCGTCTGGGCCAGATGCCGATGGTTAGGAGAGCATACACGCTGCTCGGAGGATACGAGCGATATCAAAAGGCGCGTAGCCTATACTATGCAGCCCGCAACGGGCACATCGAAGAGGGGCTTCGACAAGCATGGATGGGCTATCAGCAGCAGCAGAGGGAGGTTATCCGTGAGTCATTCGTCACGCCCGACTCTCCCCTGGAGATGGAGGACATCCAGGCTGAGTTGGGGGTCACGGCGCCCGCCCACCGCGTTGTTCCCAACTCCATCGAAGTTAGCGACCAGGCTGAGCACGCCACTTCAGGGCTTTTTTTCCAACGACATGGGCTACGGGATTTCGTCTTGTGTCCGGGTCGCATCGAGCCCCTGAAGAACCAAGGAGGTCTCCTGCGCGCCCTGGACGGAATGGATGTCCCGATCGTGCTCATAGGTGGCGCGCACGGGTCCCACCCCTCGTTCCACCGCGAAGTCATGGATCTGGTCGACTCTCGACCCAATGTCCACTACCTGGGATTCGTGGACCGCGAGACACTCTACTCCGCCTTTAGGAACGCGCACGTGGTCGTCATGCCGAGCTGGACGGAAAACTCCGGCCACGTGGCGCTCGAGGGCGGGCTCATGGGGTGCAACGTCGTGGCTACGAACAGAGGCTACGGAAAGTGGTACCTGAGAGAAGCCGCATGGTATTGCGATCCCGGTGACGGTGCGTCGATTAGGTCGGCAGTCGAGAACGCACTCGAAACGCCCCGCGGTGCCCGAGCGCTGCGGGACCGGCTCCTCACGGAGTTCTCTCCGGAGAGGACCGCGATGCTGCTATACCAGGCGTTTCAAGAGGCTATCCAAATCCACCTAGAGAGGCGCGGTTGAAAATACTCGTCACGGGCGCAGACGGGTTCATTGGTTCGCACCTGACTGAAGCACTCGTGCGACGGGGTGATGACGTGCGCGCGTTCGTGTGCTACAACTCATTCAACTCGTGGGGTTGGCTGGATGAGTGTCCGCCCGATGTCGCGGGTGAATTCGAGGTCTTCTCCGGTGACGTGCGGGATCCTCATGGCGTACGCACCTCGATGAAGGACTGTGAGATCGTGCTGCACCTCGCCGCCCTCATCGCCATTCCATACTCGTATCACTCCCCTGACACGTATGTCGACACCAACATCAAGGGGACCCTCAACGTCGTACAGGCGGCTCGCAGCCTGGGCGTCCACCGGCTCGTCCATACTTCCACGAGTGAGGTGTACGGAACCGCCCGCTCCGTACCGATGACGGAACTCCACCCGCTTCAGGGACAATCGCCCTATTCAGCGAGCAAGATCGGGGCGGATCAGATCGCCATGTCGTTCTATCACGCCTTCGGCACGCCTGTTACGGTCCTTCGACCGTTCAATACCTACGGGCCTCGCCAATCTGCCCGCGCCGTGATTCCGACCATCATCACGCAGATTGCTGCTGGCGCGAGAACGATCAAGCTCGGGTCGGTTCATCCGACCCGCGACTTCAGCTATGTATCGGACACGGTGGGCGGCTTCATTGCCGCTGCTCAGGCCGTTGATGCGGTAGGCGAGGTAGTGAACCTCGGTAGTGGCTTCGAGGTCTCGATTGGAGACGTCGCAAGGACGATCGCCGAAGCCATGGATGTCGAGATCGCAATCGAGGTCGACAGTCAGAGGTTACGGCCGGAGAATAGCGAGGTCGAACGCCTGCTGGCCGACAACTCGAAGGCCAAATCTCTACTCAAATGGACGCCGGAATTCAGTGGGAGGGGAGGGTTGTCGCGTGGGTTGGCTAGGACGATTGAATGGTTCACGGACCCGGCCAACCTATCGCGATTCAAATCGCAGATATATAACGTGTAGGGCCGAGAACGAGATGCCTGAGACCGGACGCCACTAGGGGAGGCCCCTTCGCAAGCGATAATCATGGCTGGTGGCAAAGGCCTCCGGCTGCGTCCCCTGACCACGGTACTGCCGAAGCCACTCATTCCTCTAGGTGATAGCTCAGTCATCGAGATGGTGATGAGGCAACTGCGTCATTGCGGCTTCGAGGATATTGTAGTCGCCGTGGGTTACAAGTCCGATCTGATCATGGCGGTGCTCGGTGACGGCAGCCGATACGGCCTGAAGATCCGTTACCACCGGGAGGAGGAGCCCCTGGGTACCGTGGGAGCCCTGGCCACGATCGGAGGGCTCGAAGACGACTTCATCGTGATGAACGGCGACATCTGTACGAACATGCACTTCGGTGACCTGTTGCGGCACCATGTGGCGTCAGGCGCTCAGGCCACCGTCTCCGCCTTCAGGAAGGTGAACCAGGTTCCCCTCGGGGTGCTCGACGTCGACGAGCCGAGCGGGCGGATCGTCGGCTTCCGAGAGAAGCCGACCCATGACTTTCTCGTGGCGATGGGCGTCAACGCCTTCAAGAGGTCGATCATGGACCTGGTTCCGAGGGGCAGTTTCTTTGGCTTCGATGACTTGATGCACGCGGGGTTAGCGCGTGGACTGGACGTGAGGCACAGGCTTTTCCAAGGTGTCTGGTACGACATCGGCCACCCTCACGACTACGACGCTGTGCTCGAGCATGTGGCGAGGAGCGCGAACCTGTTGTTGCCCGAATCCGGAGAGAAGTCAGGAAACTGAATTGCGCGCTCGACGTCCGTTCGGCCGCCGGAAGGAGGGGAGGTTCATGACCGAAGTATTCCAACTGCACGCCGCCCGAAGGAGGATATGACGATTGCTCCCGACCAGGGCGGCCCTCAAGCGACGTCTGCTGCCCTTGCTCCCAGGGGGCGTCTCACTAGTCCTCAAACAGATCGAAGTCGTCTTCCGCTGCTACTTCGCTCGCAGGTTCTACGAGCCAGAGCAGGAGTTCGTTCTCCGTCTCCTCGACTCCATCGGAGTTGGAACGGTCGTCGATGTGGGATCGAATCAGGGACAGTACGCCTTGGCGCTTTCCAAACGCGGGAGTTGTGAGCAGGTAATCGGGATCAACCCGCAGGGTGAGATCGTTGCGCTACTGTCGCGCACGCTGAAGATCCTGGGCATCGAGAACGTGACGATACTCAAGGTGTTGGCCGGCGAGAGGAAGGGGCGCGCGAGCGTTAGTATCCCGATCACGGATGGGTATGCGGCCAGACAGGAGGCGTTTATGACCTTTGCTCCGGCCAGCGCGGCAGGATCCGACATCGACGTGGTCGCCCTAGACGACGTCATGAAGGAATGCGTGCTCGCGCGGAGCCGGGTCACCTTCCTCAAGGCCGATGTTGAAGGGGCTGAGCTCCTCGTGCTCAAGGGCGCCTCACAGCTCATCGCGGAGCACGAGCCGTTCATCATGCTCGAGGTCTCGCAGCCCTACCTGCGGCGATTCTCATGTACGTTCGAGGATGTCGAAGGCCTGCTAGCCGAGTCGGGATACCGACCCTATGTGCTCGAGCGCTCATGCTTGGCTCCATTCGTTCGCGTGAGTGACATCGATTCCAACAGCATGAACGTCATGTTCCTGACTCAGCGGCACCTCGAGCACGCGCGTCGCGTCGACGGACTCGGATCGGCCGCTAACGTTCCTGGGGACTGATGGCCGCATCGAGATCGCACGCTACGGGGCCTGACTTGGTGAGCGTGGTCACGGCGTGCTACAACGCCGGTGGTACCATCGGAAGAGCTATCGAGAGTGTTCTGGCTCAGACCTATCCATTCATCGAGTACATCGTCATCGATGGCGGATCGAGTGATGACACGTTGCGGGTCGTTAACGAAATGGGTTCCGCGATGCCCAAGTTAAAGGTCGTGTCGGAGCCTGACCGCGGTATCAGCGACGCGTTCAACAAGGGCATCGCGCTCGCCACCGGGAACTACGTTCAGCTGCTCAACGCGGATGATTACCTGCCACCGACCAAGATCGCCGACTCCGTTCAGCTCATGCAGGAAAACCCGCACGCCGACTTCGCCTTTGGAGATCTCATGCTGGTCGATCACCGGGGCGTCCCCTTCATAGAAATCGAAGGCAACGCGAATTACGCGCGGACGGTGAATCGTTCCATGCCCCGAGTGAATCATCCGACGTTCTTCGTTCGGGAGTCCGTGTATCGCCTGTACGGAGGTTTTGAAGAGCGCTGGAGTTTCGCGATGGACTACGATTGGTTGTTGAGAGTGACGAAAGCCGGCGTGCGGGGGGTGTATTCTCCGAAGATTCATGCGCAGATGCAGGCCGGCGGTGCATCGTGGCGCAACCCCATCCGATGCATGAACGAGGAGCGTCTCATTTCAGTGAGCCACGGCCGCGGCAGAGTATCTGCCGCAATGTATTTCCTGATGCGCGTTGCGAAGCTTTGGACACGGCTGGCCTTCGAGCGAGTCTTTCCCTCCCGCGTCGTGGCTCTTCTCCGCCCGGGCAAGAGGGTGGTGGGGGCGGCGACATCGCGCACAGCTTGAAACAGTCTGCGCCGTAGTGACCTTTGCGAGTCATGACCCGATCCGCAGCGACCTGCCTGACTGAGGAAACATGAAGCGAGCGCTTGTTACTGGAATCACCGGGCAGGATGGCTCCTATCTCACGGAGTTCCTCTTGGCCAAGGGGTATGCCGTTCACGGAATTATTCGGCGCGCATCGTCGTTCAATACCGACAGAATCGACCACCTCTACGAGGACCGCCACAAGGAACACGTCAACCTGTTCCTTCACTATGGCGAGCTCGGAGACGCCACGAGCCTACGGCGCGTGATAGAGACCACGGAGCCGGATGAGATCTATCACTTGGGCGCACAGTCCCATGTGCGGGTTTCGTTCGATCAGCCGCTCTACACGGCCGATGTCGACGCCAGCGGAACGCTGCGCTTGCTCGAGGCGGTGAGGGACATCGATGGTCGGACGGGCCGCCGGACGAAGGTCTACAACGCGGGGTCGTCGGAGATGTTCGGGGCATCTGCGCCACCGCAGAGCGAGAAGACGCTCTTCTATCCCCGCAGTCCGTACGCGGTGAGCAAGGTTGCCGCGCATTGGTTTGCCGTGAACTACCGCGAGGCGTACGGGATACCGGTCAGCAATGGGATCCTCTTCAACCACGAGTCCCCTCGGCGTGGGGAAACGTTTGTGAGTCGCAAGATCACTCGCGCGGTCGGCCGCATCTACCTGGGGCTGCAGGAGTCGCTGTACCTGGGTAACCTCGATGCGCGTCGCGACTGGGGCTTTGCGGGCGACTATGTAGAGGCGATGTGGTTAATGCTCCAGCAAGACGACGCCGACGATTTCGTCGTGGCTACGGGCGAGTCCTACACGGTGCGTGAGATGCTCGACGTCGCCTTCGGACACGTCGAGCTGGATTGGCGGGACTATGTTCGCTTCGATCCTCGGTACGTTCGCCCGACAGAGGTGGATCACCTTTGCGGCGACGCCTCCAAGATTCGTCGGACCCTCGGCTGGGAGCCGCGCGTGGGCTTCGAGCCGTTGGTGCGCATGATGGTCGACCACGACGTGGAGCTTGCGAGAGGCGAGCGCATGCTGACCGACCACGGCCACGCACTGGCCCAGCGGGGATTGGCATCGCCGTGACCATGAAGTCGGGCAGTACGGTCTTCGTCGCCGGACACAAAGGTCTGGTCGGCTCGGCGATCGTTCGGCGACTCTCGAAGGACGACGCGTATCGGGTGATCACGGCGGATCGATCGACCCTCGATCTCACGGACGCTCGCATGGTCGACTCCTACTTCGACCGCCAACGTCCGGAGTATGTCTTCCTGGCTGCGGCGAAGGTGGGGGGCATCCTCGCGAACGATTCGTACCCGGGCGACTTCATCCGGGAGAACCTGTCCATCCAGATCAGTGTCCTCGAGGCCGCGCGCCGAAACGGTGTGTCCAAGCTCCTCTTCCTGGGGAGCTCGTGCATCTATCCTCGTCTGGCGCCGCAGCCGATACGGGAGGACGCTCTTCTGACGGGTCCGCTGGAGGCGACGAACGAAGCGTATGCGATCGCGAAGATCGCCGGGATCAAGATGTGCCAGGGGTACAGGAGGCAGTATGGCTGCAACTTCATCGCCGCAATGCCGACCAACCTCTACGGCCCGGGCGACAACTTCGACCTACATTCCAGTCACGTGCTGCCAGCGCTGATCCGAAAGTTCCATGAAGCCAAGGAGGAGCACAGACCCACGGTACAGGTGTGGGGCTCGGGCAAGCCGAGGCGGGAGTTCCTCCATGTCGACGATCTCGCCGACGCGTGCGTGCACCTCATGAATGTCTGGGACGACGGGGACATCGTGAACGTGGGCGTGGGACAGGATATCACCATTGCCGAGCTCGCCGAGATGGTCCAGGACGTCGTGGGCTATCCCGGCAAGATCCAATATGACGCCACCAAGCCAGATGGAACCCCACGCAAGCTCCTGGATGTATCCCGAATGGCGTCGCTGGGATGGCAGGCGCGCATTCCCCTACGCGCGGGAATCGAGTCCACGTACCGATGGTTCCTTTCGGGCGCACACGACCGGACTTCGGCGGGCACGGGCGTCGGCGCTCAGGCGTGAGCCGTAGGCCGGCCGGCCTATCTCTCGCGGGGCTGTGCTGGTCCTGGCCGCTCGAAGCAGTCTAGATTCACAGTCATGCCGATGTCGACCTCGTCTTCTTCCCGGTCGACCCCCACGATCCGTGACCTCCCTCGCGAGTTGGCGCGGGCACTGGAGGGCTACGCCGATCGTCTGGACGTCGACACTATACGCCGCGCGTATGACTTCGCGGCGGAGGCGCACGCCGGGCAAAGGCGCGCGTCGGGCGACGAGTACGTAAGCCACACGGTCGAGGTGGCGACGATCCTGGCGAACCTCAGGCTCGACTCCGACACGATCGTCGCCGGCCTGATCCACGACACGCTCGAGGACACGGACATCCCGGTCAAAGAGATCGAGCGGCGGTTCGGACCGCAGGTCGCCGCGATCGTGGACGGGGTGACGAAGATGGGACGGGTCGAGTTCGGCTCGGCCAGCGAACAGCAGGTCGAGAACTACCGGAAGATGCTGCTGTCGATGGCGAGCGATGCGCGCGTCATCCTGGTGAAGCTGGCCGATCGCCTGCACAACATGCGGACGCTCGAGCACCTCCCCGAGGAGAAGCGGCGGCGCATCGCCGTCGAGACGCGAGAGATCTACGCGCCGCTCGCCCACCGACTCGGCATGGCTGCGATCCGTTGGGAGCTCGAGGACCTTGCCTTCAAGTTCCTGGAGCCGGAGTCGTACGTAGACCTGAGCAAGAAGGTGCGGCAGCGGAGACGGGGTCGCGAGCGCGAGGTCCTGGAGATGCAGCGCCCTCTCGAAGAGGTGCTGACGGCGGCTAGGATCCCCGCGGCCGTGAGCGGACGCCCCAAGCACCTTTGGTCGATCCACCGGAAGATGGAGCGGCGCGGCCGTCCGTACGAAGAGATCTATGATCTCATGGCGATGCGAGTCCTCACGGACACGGTTCAGAACTGCTACGCGGCACTCGGCGTGATCCACAGCCATTGGGCGCCGATCCCAGAGCGCTTCCACGACTACATCGCCACGCCGAAGTCGAACATGTACCGCTCGCTGCACACGACCGTGCTCGGGCCCGGCGGGAGGCGGTACGAGATCCAGATCCGCACGGAGGACATGCATCGCACCGCGGAGCACGGCATCGCAGCACACTGGCGCTACAAGGAGGCAGACTCCGGGCGCACGGAGAACGAGGCCGACGAGGCGCTCTCCTGGTTCCGACAGGTGATCGAGTGGCAGAAGGACACGAAGGAGCCGGAGGAGTTCATGGAATTCCTCCGCATGGATCTCTTCCGCGGCGAAATCTTCGTGTTTACGCCCGAGGGAGACGTGAAGCCCCTTCCGGTTGGCGCCACGCCGATCGACTTCGCGTTCGCCGTGCACACGCAGATTGGATACCACTGCGCCGGCGCGCGCATCAACGGCCGGATGACCCCGCTCTCCAGGGAGCTCAAGAACGGCGACTCGGTCGAGATCATCACGAACCCGAAGCAGCGGCCGAGCCGCGACTGGCTGGCGTTCGTTAAGACTTCGCGGGCGCGCCAGTACATCCGCCAGTGGCTTCGGCGGGAGGAAGCGGCCGCCGCGATTCGCCTCGGCAAGGAGCTACTCGACCGAGAGTTGAAGCGGGTCCGCCGCACCCTCCCGCAGGCTCCTGAGGCTCTCAGGACGGGTGCCGAGGCGCTGGGGCATCCGGACTTCGACCACGTTTACGAAGCGCTCGGGCGGGGGGACGTCGGGCCGACTGCAGTCATCAAGCACTTTCACCCCGATCACGAGCCCGTCGAGGAGGCTCCGCGGGAGCCGGGTCCCCTGGCCAAGCTAGCGGCCAAGTTGCGGTTGTCTGGCCGAGGCGTGCGTATCCAGGGGATGGACAACCTGATGGTGCGCTACTCGCGATGCTGCCAGCCGGTCCCGGGCGATCCAGTGATCGGCTACATTACCCGCGGGCGGGGTGTCTCGATCCACCGCAATGACTGCCCGAACGTCCTCGCGCTCGCGCGCGATCAAGAGCGACGCATCGAGATCGAATGGGCGGCGGAGAAGGGGGATCGCTTCTTCGTGAAGCTCTACATGCAGGGCACGGATCGACGGGGGCTGTTGTCCGACGTCGCCCAGGCCATCTCGGACACGGGTACGGACATCTCCCATGCCGACATGCGGGCGTCGGCGGGGGGCATGCATGGGGAGTTCGTCGTCGAGGTCCGCGACCTGGCCCACCTCGAGAAGATCCGACGGGCCGTCGGGCGGGTGAAGGGCGTCATCGACGTTCAGCGGCGGGAGCACTTCGACGAGGATGAGCTGGGGTGGGTATGAGGAGCTCGCGGAGTCGAGGGTTCCTCGCGGCCGCGCTGTTGGCCCTTACGCCAGTCGCGCAGGCCGCCGCCCAATCGCTGGCGATCGGCGACCCCTTCGAGGACTACCTGCGCGTTCTGCAGATCTTGGGGGAGGCGGACCTGGGGTCGTTCACGGTGCGACCGATCCCTTCTGCGCGCGTTTCGATCCTGGCCTCCAACCGGTCTTGGGCCGCGCGGGAGCTGCGGACGACACTGGGAGCTGCAGACGCTCCGAGGGTGACGCTCCTCGACCCCCGATTCCGCACCTACTTCAACTCGAGCTACCCGGTCGGCCAGAACGACGGCGCCGTCTCGCAGGGCAAGGGCCTAACGAGCGCTTTGGACTTTGGCGCCCGCGCCTCCTGGCGCGGGCTCTCGCTGATGCTCCATCCGGCGCTCGTCCACAACCAGAACGCGAGCTTCGAGCTGGGGGTCGGGACGGTCACTGGGCTGCCGGTCTACGCGTATCCCTGGCGCGTGATCGACTTGCCACAGCGCTTCGGACCCGACGCGTTCTGGACGCTGGATCCGGGGCAGTCGGAGCTGCGGCTCGACGTGCGCGGCGCGACCCTGGGCGTCAGCACCGCCAACCAGTGGTGGGGGCCAGCCACCCGGAACCCCATCATCATGAGCAACAACGCGGCGGGGTTCCCGCACGCGTTCTTGGGCACGGACGGCCAGCTCGACACGAGGATCGGTGGGTTCGAGGCGCGCTGGATCTGGGGTCGCTTGACGCAGTCGGACTGGTTCGATCCGAACGTGGCCAACACGCGGCGCTTCGTCACCGGACTGGTGGGGACGTACTCACCCGACTTCGTGGAGGGCCTTTCGCTCGGGCTCACCCGCCTGTTCTACGGCTACATCCCGGACGACGGCTTGCCCTTCAGCGACTACTTCGCCGTGCTCGGAGGGCTGCGCAAGAAGACGCTGGGCTCCACCTCGAACCCGACGGGCGACGACGAGCATGACCAGCTGCTCTCGCTCTTCGCACGGTGGGTGCTGCCCGAGAGCGGCTTCGAAGTTTACGGGGAGTGGGCCCGCAACGACCACGCATGGTCCTTCCGTGACTTCATCCTGGAGCCTGAGCACTCCCAGGCCTACACGCTTGGTCTTCGCAAGGCGTACGAGCTCACGGGCGACCGCCTCCTCGCCCTGACGGGCGAGCTCACGCACCTGGAGCGGTCGACGACCTACGAGATCCGCGCGAACCCCACTTACTACGCTCACCACATCGTCACCCAGGGATACACGCAGGAGGGGCAGGTGATCGGCGCGGGGATCGGGCCCGGAGGGGGCGCGCAGTTCCTCGCGGCCGACCTGTACGCACCGTGGGGGAGGGCGGGTGTGTACGTCGAGCGCCAGATGAAGGACAACGACGCCTACTACGCTTGGGCGATCGCGAACAACCAGATCTACTGCTGTCACAACGTCTCGCTGAACTTCGGCGCCAGCACGCTCTACTTCGTCGGCGACTTCGACCTGGGCGCGGGGTTCATCATCACCCACGAGTATCACCGCTACTTCTACGGGCGGGACCTCACCAACCTGAACCTGAGCCTCTACGCTCGGTGGCGGCGCCGGTAGGTAGCAGCCGTGTCCGACTTCCAGCTCGTCTCCCCCCACCGCCCCTCGGGCGACCAGCCGCGCGCGATCGCAGAGCTGACCGAAGGGCTCGCCCGCGGCGACCGCCACCAGGTGCTGCTCGGCGCCACGGGCACGGGGAAGACGTTCTCGATCGCGCACGTGATCGCTAACCACGGGCGGCCGACGCTCGTGATGTCGCACAACAAGACGCTTGCGGCGCAGCTCTACGGCGAGCTGAAGGCGCTCTTCCCGCACAATGCGGTCGAGTACTTCATCTCCTACTACGACTACTATCAGCCGGAGGCGTACGTGCCGGCGACGGACACGTACATCGAGAAGGACGCGTCGATCAACGAGGACATCGAGCGGCTGCGCCTGCGCGCGACGTCCTCGCTCATGGAGCGCGACGACGTCATCGTGGTGGCGTCGGTCTCGTCGATCTACGGCTTGGGCAATCCGAAGGACTACCGCAGCCTGATGCTCCATGTGCAGGTCGGCGAGGAGCGCCCACGCCGTGAGATCCTGAAGGGGCTGGTCGCCATCCAGTACAAGCGGAACGACTACCTCTTCGAGCGAGGCACCTTCCGCGTGCGCGGCGACACGGTCGAGGTGTACCCGGCCTACGACGAGCAGGCGATCCGCATCGAGCTGTGGGGGGACGAAGTCGAGCGCATCTCACGCTTCGATCCGCTCACGGGCGAGATCATCGCCTCGCTGGAGCGCACGGCAGTGTACCCGGCGAGCCACTACGTCACGGAGCGGCGCACGATCGAAGAGATGGTGCCCTTGATTCGCCAGGAGCTGGCGGAGCAGCTCACGCGCTTCCGCGCCGATGGTCGCCTGTTGGAAGCACAGCGGCTGGAGCAGCGCACGAACTTCGACATCGAGATGATGCTGGAGATCGGCACATGCCCGGGCATCGAGAACTACTCGCTCTATACCAGCCGCCGCCGGACGGGGGAGCGCCCCGCGTGCCTCTTCGACTACTTCCCGGCGGAATTCCTGATCGTGGTGGACGAGTCGCACGCCTCGATCCCGCAGATCAATGGGATGTACAACGGCGATCGGTCGCGGAAGCTGACGCTCATCGAGCACGGCTTCCGGCTCCCCTCCGCGCTCGACAACCGGCCGCTCAAGTTCGAGGAGTGGGCCTCGCTGGTCCCGCAGGCGGTCTACGTATCGGCCACGCCCGGAGAGTGGGAGGTGCGACAGGCGGGCGGCGTGGTCGTCGAGCAGATCATCCGTCCCACCGGACTCATCGATCCGACGGTGGACGTCCGTCCGGTCAAAGGCCAGGTCGACGACTTGCTCGCCGAGATCCGGAAGCGCGAGAAGCGGGGCGAGCGCGTGCTCGTCACGACGCTCACCAAGCGCATGGCCGAGGATCTGTCGGAGTTCTTCCAGTCGGTGGGGGTGCGGGTACGCTACATGCACTCCGAGGTCGACACGATCGAGCGCATGGCGATTCTCAGGCAACTCCGGCTCGGCAAGATCGACGTGCTGGTGGGAATCAACCTCCTGCGCGAGGGGCTCGACCTGCCCGAGGTGTCGCTCGTCGCGATCTTGGATGCCGACAAGGAGGGCTTCCTGCGCGACGAGCGCTCGTTGATCCAGACGATCGGGCGGGCTGCCCGCAACGCGGAAGGCATGGCGATCATGTACGCCGACCGGGTGACCTCGTCCATGCAGCGGTGCATCGACGAGACGAACCGCCGTCGTGAGATCCAGGTGGCGCACAACACCCAACACGGGATCACGCCGGAGACGATCCGGAAGAGCGTGGAGGAGATCGAGTTCGCCACGCGCGTCGCGGATGCGCGCACCGCCGCGCCGAGGGTGGCCGAGGCCGCCGCCACCTATGCCGACGAGGTGAACCTGGAAGAGTACGTGAAGATCCTGGAGAAGGAGATGGCCGAGGCCGCGGGCGCGCTCGACTTCGAGCGCGCGGCGCTCCTGCGCGATCAGCTCTTCGAGCTGCGGGCGGCGGCGACGAAGTGAAGTGCGTGCTCGCGTTTTGCGCGCTGGTCGTGGCGACCCCCGGACTCGAGGCGCAAACCGCCGCGTGTGACCGCGAAGGCTGGCGAGAGGTAATCGCTGCGCACGCCGCGCGCTATCCGCTCATGACGTTCGAGGACACGTACAAGCTTCTCCATCAGGGTGTGTTCGGCAGCGAGCATGCCGCGCCGGACCTGGCGTCGGCACGGGCGTGGCTGACCGACGAGATCGCTGCGCTGGCACCGCGCCCGGGCACCCTCGAAGAGACGGTCGAGTCCATCGCCCCTGGCGGTGAGGTCGCGCGCGTCCATCTGCGCCCGTATCTCGCGGCCGGAGGAGATGTGGAAGCCCTGCTGGTCGCGTTCCTCGCGACGGCGGGGGCGGTGCGGGGGGGGGGCGTCGACGGGTTCCGGTGTGCCGCCGCGGTTGCCCCGCAGGTGGACGCCGCCCGTTGGCCCGCATCGACCTGGGGCGTCTTCGTCGAAGACATGGTCAGGCAGGGCCTGCCGGCACTCCACCACTCGACATCATTTACCGCCTCCTACGCCCCGGCCTACCGTGTAGTAGCGGGCGCGCTGGCCGAGGAACTGTTCAGAGCGCCTCGGTAGGCTGGCCCTGCCGATTCGGCCACCCCTGCACGATCTTCCCCGCTGCACCGATCCAACCTGAGGACCGAGCCATTCCTGAATGAAAGTTGCCGTCATTGGAACCGGATATGTGGGCCTCGTGGCGGGAGCCTGTCTCGCCGAGACCGGGAACGACGTCGTCTGCACGGACATCGACGCGAAGAAGATCGCCCGCCTGAACGGCGGTGAGGTCCCGATCTACGAGCCCGGGCTGGAGCCGCTCATCGAGAGCAACCTCGCGGCGAAACGGCTGACCTTCACGACCGACGTGCCCGCCGCGGTGCGTGCGTCCGACGTGATCTTCATCGCGGTCGGAACACCGCCGGACGAGGACGGCTCGGCGGACCTCTCGCACGTGCTCGCGGTGGCGAAGACGATCGGCCAATCCATGAACGGCGAGAGGGTCGTCATCACGAAGAGCACGGTTCCGGTGGGCACGGCGAAGCTGGTGCGCGAGGCCGTCGAAAAAGAGACGAAGCACAAGGTCCACGTCTGCTCGAATCCGGAGTTCTTGAAGGAGGGGGCGGCGGTCGACGACTTCATGAAGCCCGACCGCGTCGTGCTGGGCGTCGACTCCGAGTATGCCGCGGAGGTGTTGAAGGACCTGTATGCTCCTTTCGTGCGCACGGGGCATTCGATCTTGATCATGGACGTGCCCTCCGCCGAGATCACGAAGTACGCCGCGAACTCGATGCTGGCGACACGCATCAGCTTCATGAACGCGATCGCCCGTTTGTGCGAGGAGGCCGGAGCGAACATCGACGCGGTGCGTCGGGGTGTGGGCTCCGACGCGCGCATCGGTCCGAGCTTCCTGTTTCCGGGGATTGGCTACGGCGGCAGCTGCTTTCCGAAAGACGTCCAGGCCCTCGTGAAGACGATGACGGACATGAAAGTCGACGCGTCTATCCTGCAGGCTGTGGAGCGTGTCAACGCCTCTCAGAAGCGGACGCTGCTGGAGCGGCTGACCAGCCGCCTCGGCGGCAAGCTCGCCGGCCGCCGAGTCGCCATCTGGGGGCTCGCATTCAAGCCGAACACCGACGACATGCGCGAGGCGCCCAGCATCGTGACCATCGAGGGACTGCTCGAGGCCGGCGCGACGGTGGCCGCGCACGACCCGGTGGCGATGGAGGAGGCGCGCCGGCACTTCGACGACCGGATCACGTACACGCCGAATAACTACGATGCGCTGGCCGGCGCCGACGCGCTCCTGATCCACACGGAGTGGCTCCCTTACCGGAATCCGGACTTCAAGCGCATGAGGTCCACGATGGCGAGCGCGGTCATCTTCGACGGACGGAACCTCTACGATCCCGCCGACGTCGCGAAGGCGGGTTTCGAGTACCACTCGATCGGCCGACCGTCCGCGTATCCCGCCGGCGCTGCGGGGCGCTGACGTGCGCGTCCTGCTGACCGGCGCTGCCGGGTTCCTGGGGTCGCACCTCGCCGAGCGTTTCCTGCGCGACGGCCACGAGGTGATCGGGATCGACAACTACATCACCGGCTCGCGCGACAACGTCCGCATCCTCGACAAGTATCCCGGCTTTCGCTTCGTCGAGCACGACATCTCGAAGCCGTGCTATTTCGACGAGGCCATCGACGGCGTGCTGCACTTCGCCTCTCCCGCGAGCCCTGTCGACTACCTCGAGCTGCCGATCCAGACGCTCAAGGTCGGGAGCCTCGGCACGCACAACGCGCTGGGGATCGCGCTGGCGAAGAAGGCGCGACTCCTGCTGGCCTCGACCTCCGAGGTCTATGGTGACCCGCTGGTCCACCCGCAGACCGAGTCGTACTGGGGGAACGTGAACCCGGTGGGCTTCCGGGGCGTGTACGACGAGGCGAAGCGCTTCGCCGAAGCGATGACGATGGCGTACCACAGATACCACGGAGTGGATACACGCATCGTAAGGATCTTCAACAGCATCATGGCCGACGAGACGGTGCTCCTGTTCAACGACGAGACCTCTCACATCGAACCCGTGGAGGATTACTTCGCCTCGCGTACGTCCGAGGCGCTGGTGGTGCATCGAAGCATGCGCGTCCCCGCATTCAACCCCGACACCCTCACTGTCGAGCTGCGCGAGGCGGACGCGCTGATCAAACATCCTTCATTCGCGAAGGACGCCTACCGAGTGAGCGCGAGGTACGGGCGGCACATTCGCGTCACGGGCGACCACAGCGTGTTCCGACGGGACCGTGACGGGCGTCCCGAGGCGGTGCCCGTCCGCTCCCTCACCGTCGGTGACGACATCGCGATTCCCGGAGCCTTGCCGGTGGTGGAGCGGGATCGACCCACTGTCGATCTCGCCGACCACCTGATCCGCAGCTCGGCTGACGAGGAGTCCCTCTGGAACTGGGAGCTCGTGGGCGAGGGGATTTCGGAGGTCCTGGAAGCCTGGCGAGACGACATCTTCGAGCAACTGGAAGACAGCGCCCGATATGCGGGGAGTGCCCGAAGACGCAACACGATCGGCTGCGTGTGGCGCGCCTGGAAGAAGGTAGGGAAGGTACCACTGTGGGTGGCGGCGAGGCTTCAACGCCGCCGAGGGGTGAGCTGGCCCTCGGACGTACGGATCGGCACCTACGGCTCCGGCCGCTCGATCTCGATTCCGAACCGTGTGGAGGTGAGTGACGAGCTGCTGTGGCTGCTCGGTGTGTTCGTCGCAGAAGGGTGCCACGTGGAGGCCGGCGGTACATATCGCCTCCTCATCAGCTCCGACGGGCACGTCGTCGGACGCGCGGCGAACGTTCTCGAGCGATGCCTGGGCGTCGAGGCCACGGTCCTTGCGCCGAACGCAACGCGGGGTCCGTCCCTATATGTCGACGGAAAAGCGCTCCTGACGCTCTTTCGGGATGTCTTCAAGGTGACCGGGTACTCGAAGGAGATTCGAGTCCCACCTTGGATTTTCCAGCTGCCCCTCTCACGCTTGAAGCACTTCCTGGAGGGGTACCGCGAGGGTGACGGGACCCACTCGAACTATCCCGCGTGTCGGGAGCTCGCGTTCAACACGACGAGCGAGGGTCTGGCCACCGACCTCACCTATGTCCTGCTCCGGTTCGGCATCGTGGCGTCGGTCGGTAGGTACGCGACGACGTTCAAGGCCCGCTACGGCGACCGCAAGTTCCCCTTCTTCCGCGTCACCGTCTGTGAGGTTTCTGACTTCGACATACTGCGTTGGGACCGCGGCGTGCAGCAGACGTTGAATGCCCGTCGCACCGGCGACCTCGTATGGGCCCAGGTCAACTCGATCGAGGCGATCGAGCCGACCGAGTACGTGTACGACTTCTCGGTCCCCGGGGCGGAGAATTTCCTGGCAGGCAACGGCGTCTTCGCGCACAACACCTACGGCCCCCGCATGCGCCCCGGTGACGGCCGCGTTGTCTCCAACTTCATCGTGCAGGCACTGCGCGGGGATCCTCTCACGATTTACGGGGATGGGAGCCAGACGCGCTCGTTCTGCTACGTCGAAGACGAGGTCGATGGCATCTACCGGCTCTTCCACTCGCATCGTGTGGAGCCCACGAACATCGGCAACCCGAACGAGTTCACGATCCGTGAGCTCGCTGACGTCGTGCTGGAGGAGACAGGGAGCCGGTCCACGATCGATTCACTTCCGCTCCCCGCCGACGACCCCAAGGTGCGTAAGCCGGACATCACCGTGGCCCGCACGGTCCTGGGATGGGAGCCGAAGGTCGAGCTGCGCGAGGGGATCCGCCGCACGATCCCGTACTTCCGGGAGCAGCTCGAGCGCACCGGCGCCAAGGCGCGCACGATCTAGACGCACTGGTATCAGGCGGGCGAGCGCGGCGGCCTGGCAGCGGTCCGCTCCGCGCCCTTTACCCCTGCACCCCAACCCATCAACCTTCCGTCATGCCGACGGACCAGAAGCACGCGCGGATGATCGTCGCCCGGGGCGTGAGCGCCTGGGAGCGGGACGACTTCGAGTCGGCGCTGCAGACCTTTCTCGGCGTGCTCGCCGAGCACCCGTACTTCGCGGACGTACACAACAAGGCGGGCCTGTGCCTCGCGATGCTGGGCCGGCTGGAAGAGGTGCTCGAGCACTTCGACGCGGCGGTGGCGAAGAACGCGACCTACGCGGAGGCTCACCTCAACCGAGGGATCATCCTCAACGACCTCGGGCGCCACGAGGAGGCCGCGGATGCCTTCAGCCGCGCGGGCGACCTGGATCGCCGAGACTCACCGGTCTTCCCGTCCGAGGTGGGGAATCGCATCGCGGTGACGCACGCGCAGCTGCGAGACCTCTATCTGGTGGCGAACCACCCGGAGCGCGCCATCACGCATTACAAGACGGCGCTCGAGATCAGGCCGCGGTTCATGGACATCCGCAGCAAGTACGCGGAGGCGTTGCTGGAGCTGGGACAACTGGATGAGGCGAGTAGCGAGCTGACTCTGATCCTGGAAGCCCGCCCCTCGTTCGTCGGCGCGCGCGTGCGCCTGGGCGTCGTCCTGCATCGCCTCGGGCGGGATGCGGAAGCCGTCCGCCAGTGGGAGCAGTGCCTGGTGGACGACCCCACCGACATGCGCGCGCGCGCCTACCTGGCGTCCGCGGCCCCGCGCACGGCCGACTCCGCACCGAAGAGTGGCGGTCGCTGACCGGAGCGGTCCGGTCCTTGCTATTGTATGGGCGTGATGAAGACCCTGATCCGTCGCCAGATCCTGTCCGCCCTGTTCGCGCTCGCGGCGTGCTCACCGCGTGGCTCCGAGGAGAACTCGGTCCGGCGCGGGGACGAGGCGTTCGCGCAGGGGGACTTCGAGGAGGCGCTCGCCGAGTACCGCCTCGCCATCCGGCAGGGCGCCGACGACCCGGAGGTGGCGGCGCGGGTCGCACACACGTATGCGATGATGGGCCGCGTGGACGACGCGTGGTCGTACTACCGCGACGCCGCCGCACGTGACCCGGACTTGGTGGACCAGGCCGTCTCGGATCTCATGCGGCTCGCGCGGGACGCACATGGCTCGGACGACCGCTTCGCCATGGCGACCGCGGTGGAGAGCGCGCTCCAGCTGCGGCCCGGGATCGGGGTGGGCGACATGACGCTCGAGCTCGCGCGGCATTACTTCAGCAACGGCGAGTACGGCCGCGCGCTCCCCTTCTATGAGATCGCGCTGGCCGAGGCGACGGACTCGCTGCCGGAGATCGTGTTCGAGGTGGGGCAGGCACACGAGGAGATCGGCGACTGCGAGCACGCCCTCGTCTTCTTCGAGCAGTTCCGGGCCATGGTGAGGCCCTGGGAGCGCGGCGAGGTGGACTGGTACATCGGCACGTGCGCGTTCAACATCGCCCGCGAGCTCCGCGGTCGGTCGCTCGAGCCGGAGGAGCTCAACCGTGCGCTCGAGCTGGTGAACCGGACGGTCGAGGTGGGCGAGCCGCGTAACATCCAGGCGCAGGCCTGGTTCGAGAAGGGCGAGATCCTCACGGAACTCGGCGAGTGCGACGCGGCCATGGAAGCCTACGCCCAGGTCCGCTACGCGGACGGGGCGGGCTCCCTGGTCGACCGGGCCCAGTCGGCCTTCGACCAGATTCGCTTCGGGCGCGGCCTCGAGCACCTCCGCGAGGGCCGCTGTAGGTAGTGGCCCGTCGACGGCCCCCGCCCCCACTGGGGAGGCGCCGCGCCACTCCCGAAACGACCCCCGCGAACCGCGAAGGGCCGCCAGTGTATGCAGGCCCCATGCCGATGAAACCGCCTAGCCTCGCCCTCGTCTCTCTGGCCGTCGCGCTCGGTCTGCTGGGGTGCGGTGGAGGAGACCCGTACCAGGGACTCACCGCCGACGACCTGTATCGTATCGCCGAGAACGAGCTGGCGGAGGGGAACGCGGACAACGCGGTGGAAGCTCTCGAGCGACTCCACGTCTCTTTCGGGGACTGGCCGCGCCTACCCGAGGCGGGGCTCTTGTTGGCGCGCGCGCACTACGAGGCCGACGACTATCTGACGGCTCGCTCCGAGTATCGCCGCTTCCTGGATCGCTTCGCGAGCAATCCGCTCGCGCCGGATGCGTCCCTGGGCGAATGCCGGTCGCTCGCCATGCTCGCGCCGCATCCGCAGCGAGACCAAGGCTACACGGAGGAGGCGATCACCATCTGTGGCAACGTGGTCGTCGACTACGCTGGCACGACGCAGGCGGAGACAGCTGATTCGCTGCGGGCGTCGCTCCGGCATACGATGGCGGAGAAGGAGTATCTGAACGCGAATCATTACTTCCGCCGCCGACAGTACGACTCGGCCATCATCTATTTCCAGTTCGTGGTCGACTTCTATCCCGAGACCGATCTGGCTCCGCAGGCGCTGCTCGGGATCTTCCGCTCGAACGAGGCGATCGGGTACCAGGACCTCGCCGACACCGCGCGCAACCAGCTGCTGCAGGATTACCCCGACTCGCCGGAGGCAGCCGAGCTCCGCGGGAGCGGCACGACCTCCTGACGCACGACCCGGCCGAGCGGCCTCGCATCGGCCTCTTCGGAGGCACCTTCGATCCGCCCCACGTCGGGCACGCTGCGGTCGCGGCGGATGTGGCCGACGCGCTGCATCTCGACAAGGTCCTCTGGATTCCCGCGGGAGATCCGCCCCACAAGCGTGACTCTCCCGTCAGCCGTCCCGAGATGCGATTGGCGATGGTGCGCGCCGCAGCCGCCGCGGATCCGCGCTTCGAGGTCTCGACGGTGGAGATGGACCGCCCCGGCGCCTCGTACATGGTGGACACGGTGAAGAGCCTGCGGGCCACGTACCCGACGGCGGACCTCTACCTCATCATAGGCGCCGACGAGTTCCGTGCTTTCGCGTCTTGGCGCCGACCGGAGGAGATCGTCGGGCTGGTTCGACTCGCGGTGATGGACCGAGCCGGTGAGTCGGCCGCCACGTTTCGCGACGGAGTGCCCGGTGGAGACGAGGCCGTGTTCGTCCCCGTCCGCCGCGTCGACTGTTCGTCGAGTGACATCCGCGCACGCCGCCGCCGCGGGGAAGACGTCGGCGCCTGGTTGCAGGAGGGCGTGCGCGCGATCATCGAGCGTGAGCGGCTATATTCGGCGTCCTGATCGGGAGTGCCGACCAGGAACAGACCGATGGCCAGGGAATCATGAGGCTGAGCGAACCGGAGCTGCGGAGGTGGGGCCGGCTCATCGGCGAATCGCTGGAAGCTCCCGCCGTGCTCGCGCTCTCGGGTCCGCTCGGCGCTGGCAAGTCGGTGCTCGCCCGCGCCATCGGGGAAGGCGCGGGTGTGCGCGAGGTGATGCCCTCGCCCACCTACACGCTCGTGCAGCGCTATCCCGCCCGGGGGAGTCGACAGCTCGTGCACCTCGACCTCTATCGCCTGGACAAGACCGATGAGCTCTGGGAGCTGGGGTGGGCGCAGCTGCCGGATGAGTCCGACATCGTCGTGATCGAGTGGCCCGAGCGGGCCGGGTCACTGCTTCCGCCCGATCACTGGTCGATCCGTCTCTCGACACCGCCGGGCCAGCCGAACGTGCGGAACGTCGAGGTCGTGCGCGTCGGCGCGCCACCCCCGCTCGCGCCCTTTCCGCTGTCGCCGACGCTGGTCTGATGACTCCTGCTCCCTACTTGGCCTTCGACACCTCGGGCGCGCTCGGGTCGGTGGCGGTCGGCTTCGGTGACGAGGTGCTCGCGAGCGGCGCTCTGGAGGTTCGTCAGGAGCACGCGTCACGCCTCGTGCCCATGATCGACCAGGCCCTGTCGGAGGCCGGTGTCAGGCCGGCCGACCTCGCCGGCATCCTGGTCGGCGAGGGTCCCGGGTCGTTCACCGGCGTGCGCGTCGCAGCCGCCACGGCGAAGGGCCTGGCGCACGCGCTGGGACTGCCCCTGTGGGCTCACCCCAGCTTGGCCGCGGCGGCGCTCGCCGAGGATGCCGGACCTGTGCGCTACGTGTTGTTCGACGCTCGGGCCGATCGCGTCTACGGTGCGTGTTACCGCGTAGGCGCCATGTCGGTCGAGGAGGTGGCCTCGCCGCATGGCGGCACGCTGGGCGAGGTCTTGCGAGGGGAGCTGGCCGCGCAAGCTGTCTTCGTCGGAGACGGTGCACGCCGACACCGCGGCGCGATCGAGCAGGCCGGCTTCAGACTGGGCCCGGGGCCCACCCGCTCGCTGGCCGAGGGACTGCTGCGCCTGCGTGCGCTAGTCGGTGAAGTCTCCCCGGTGAACGTATCCACATGGGAGCCCCGCTACGTGCGTCCCTCGAGCGCCGAGCCCGCTTGGACGCCCTAGCGGACGAGGCAGCGGCCTTCGGGGTGCGTCCGATGCGCGCCGAAGACGTGGACGCAGTGGTGTCGATCGAGACGGAGGCATTCACCAGCCCGTGGCAGCGGGGCACGTTCCTGGAGCTCCTCGGTCGGTCGACCGTCGAGCTGCTCGTCATGGAGCACCGTTCGCTCGGGATCATTGGCTACGCTGTGCTCTGGTGCGTTCTCGACCAAGGCGAGCTGGCGAACCTCGCGATCGTTCCGTCCCTCAGGGGCCAGGGGCTGGGCACCCGGCTGCTGGCGCACGTGCTCGAGACCGCGCGCGGGCGCGGCGTCGAGACGGTCTACCTCGAGGTGCGGGAGTCCAATGCGCCAGCCCTGCAGCTGTACGAGCGCTTCGGCTTCTCCCAGGTCGGGGTTCGGCGTGGGTACTACGACCGCCCGAAGGAAGACGCGCGCATTCTCATGGCGCGACTTTGACCGCTTCTGCTATCCCGGTGGCCCAGACTCGCGGCGATCGTGTGTCATGCCCGACTCGCCCACACTCGGCACTCAGGTTTCCAAGGATCGACCGCGGGAGCGGCTCCGCTCCGTCGGCGCGGCCAACCTCGCGCTCGGTGAGCTGCTCGCGCTGATCGTCGGGAGCGGGAGCGGCGGGCACTCGGCCGCGCGCGTCGGCCAACGGATCCTCGCGGCGGCCGACGGATCGCTGGCGCGGCTCGCCTCCCTCGACATCGCCACGCTCGAGGGCGTCCCGGGGGTGGGCGTGGCAACTGCAGCGCGGGTCCTGGCCGCCCTCGAGCTGGGCCGTCGAGCCGCCGCCGCGACGGTCGAGATCGGTGACCCGATTCGCGGGCCCGCCGACGTCTTCGCCCTCATGGGGCCGCGGCTACGGGACCGGGTCCAGGAGGAGTTCCACGCGCTCCTGCTCAATAGCCGCCACCGGGTGATCCGTGAGGTTTTCGTGACTCGCGGGCTGCTCGACTCGTCCCTGATCCATCCACGGGAGGTGTTCAGGCCGGCCGTCACGGAGGGCGCGGCATCCGTGATCCTGGTGCACAACCACCCGTCGGGAGATCCTACGCCCTCCGCGGAAGACCGGGCGGTCACCCGCCAGCTCGGGGACGCCGGGCGAGCCGTGGGAATCCCGGTCCTGGACCACGTCGTGGTGGGGGCCGGAGCCTATGCATCGCTCGCCGAAGAACTCGACCGCGGCGCGCGGCGGTGACTTCTGCGCCGGTCCCCAAGGGAAACATCTGACGTCAATTCCAAAAAATGCGTTGACCCGGCGCTGGGGCGGCGCCTATCTTCGGTCTGCTTTCCCGGGGCGGAAAGCCCTTGTCCCTATTGCCGAAGGAGCCCGCATGGTTCGCTCGGCCGCGCCGCTACTCGCCTTACTGATTCTGCCAGGTTTCGCTCTCGGGCAGCAGCCCGTGGGCACCCATACGGTCGTCGGTGACGACACGCTTTGGGATCTGGCTGTCCGCTACTATCAGGACCCGTTCCAGTGGCGGGTCATCTACGAGGCGAATCGGGACAGCATCGCCGACCCGAACCTGATTTTCCCGAACGAGGTGTTCGTGATCCCCGGGCTCCCCGGGCAGACGGTCGCGGCTGCGCCCACCGGGCAGACGGCACAGCCGGCCCCCGGCCAACCCGTCGTCGCGCAGCCGGCACCGGACCAACCCGCCGCCGACCAGCCCCCCGCGGACCAACCTGCCGACCAGCCCGTCGACGTCGCGGCCGCCCCCGCGGGTCCGGTCGACTTGGTGCAATTCGGGTTCCGGCAGGCGAGGCCGGCCGAGCAGGTTCGCACGATTTTCCACACGGATACCGCGAGCCAGCGTGCCGCGGTCGTGACGGCCCAGGACATCCCCTACGTGGCCGTCACCCGCGACGCCGTGTATTCGGCGCCCTGGGTCGTACCGCTCGAAACGGATCCCGAGAACGCCGGCTCCATCGCAGGGTTCGCGGCCGAAGGCGCGCGCGCCTCGACGATCCGCATGTTCGATCGGGTTCGGGTGGCCATGCCGACCCCCGCGCGGGTCGGCGCGGAGCTCCAGATCTTCCGCCGGATGCGGACGATCGAACGAGTGGGGGAGGTCATCGTTCCGACCGGCGTGCTGACGGTCTCTACGATCAGTGAGGATGGGGTAATCGGCGTGGTCACGAAGGAATACCAGCGCGTTCAGCCGGTTGACTTCGTGCGACCGGTCCCCAACTACACGATCCGCCACGGGCAGTACGCGGAGGAGATGTCCGGGGGCTCCGAGGCGATGGTGATGGGGTTCTCGGGCCGTCAGGAGCTCAACGACCTAGGCCACGTGGCGTTCCTGGACCTCGGTTCCAACGACGGTGTGGCGATCGGCGACGAGTTCGTGTTGTACGGCTCAGCCCTCGGTACGGCGGAAGGCTCACTCCAGGTGGTCGGCCTCACTCCCACGATGGCGGCGGCGCGCATCACCACCATGGTGGACGACGTCTTTCGCCAGGGTGTCGTGGTGCGGCTGGCCCGAAAGATGCGCTGATGCCACCCGCGAGGATGAGCCGAGTCCTCGCACCGACGCTCCCTACCTAGTCCCCGTCGGCTTCGGCCGGCGGGGATTTCCTTTGATTTCACACCAGCCATCGATGTCTCGAACCAAACAACGCAGGGTCCTGGTCACCGGCGGAGCGGGCTTCATCGGTAGCCACGTCGCCGATGCCTACATGGCCGCAGGCGACGCCGTCTGGATCGTCGACAACCTCTCGTCGGGCAAGCGGGCGAACCTGCCGAAGAAGGCGGAGTTCGTGGAGATGGACATCCGCGCTGAGGACATGCGCAACCTGTTTCGGGAGGTCCGCTTCGACGTCGTGAACCACCACGCGGCCCAGATCGACGTGCGGGTGTCGGTGCTCGATCCGGCCAAGGATGCCGGCATCAACGTCCTCGGGCTGCTGAACCTCACCGAGGCTGCGATTGAAGTCGGCACGAGCCGTTTCGTGTACGTGAGCAGCAGCGGCGTCGTCTACGGTGAACCGGAGCAGGTGCCGACCCCCGAGACCGCGCCCAAGCTTCCCATGTCACCATACGGCGTGACCAAGCTCACCGGTGAGCACTACCTCTACTACTATCGTAAGGTGCGTGGGCTCGAGTACGTGGCGCTCCGCTACTCGAATGTCTTCGGCCCGCGCCAGGACCCGCACGGCGAAGCAGGCGTAGTCGCGATCTTCTGCAATCGCCTCCTCAAGGACGAGGCGCTGACGATCTTCGGCGACGGAGCGCAGACCCGCGACTACGTGTTCGTCCGCGACGTGGTGGCGGCGAACATGCTGGCCTCGAACCTCGCGATGCCGGAAGCCGTGGGACTCGACAGCCGCGCGTTCAACGTCGGCACCGGCGTCGGCACGAGCGTGAACCAGTTGGCGAGCGCCTTGGAGAAAGTCTCGGGGAGGGCGCCAGGCCGCGACCACAAGCCCGAGCGGCCTGGCGAGCTCCGCCACAGCACGCTGGATGCGGGCCTACTGCGTAGCCGCGGATGGGCACCGGCATTCACGCTCGAGCAGGGTCTGAAAGAAACCTTCGACCACATCGCGGCCCAGAGGGCGGGTGCATCCGCATGAGTCTCCATCTGATCCCGATGCTGCAGGCGGGTGCGCCCCCGCAGTCGATCATCGACATGGTGGTGCAGGGGACGCTACTGACCAAGATCGTCCTCGGCATCCTCTTCTTGTTCTCGATGGTGTCGTGGTGGCTGATCTTCCGGAAATCGCGCCAATTCGGCGAAGTGCGCCGTCAGGGCGACAAGTTCCTCCAGCACATGGAGAAAGCACAGCGGCTGGAGGACGCGTACAAGGCGATCCTCGCGCTCCCCGAGTCGCCGTACGGACGGGTGTTCCGGGCAGGCGTGAACTTCTTCAGCGAGCTGCGCCCCGGCGCCCTGCGCGAGAACGCGCCGCCCACGGCCGGGCTCTCGCTCACCCAGCTCGAGGCGTTGCGGCTCGTGCTCGAGAAGGAAGAGGCCGAGGAGCGCGATGCCCTCGCCCAGGGCATCGGCATGCTCGCCGTGATCGGGACGGTGTCGCCGCTCCTGGGGCTCCTCGGCACCGTCATCGGTGTCATGGATGCTTTCCTGGGGATCACGATCTCGGGCTCCAGCAACATCATGTCGGTGGCTCCGGGCATCGCCGAAGCGCTCATCACCACGGTGGCGGGGCTGGTGGTGGCTATTCCCGCGGTCTTCGGGTACAACCACTTCGTGACCAAGCTGAACCTGGTCAGTGGGGAGCTCGAGGGCTTCTCGAGCGAGTTCATCGGCACACTGGCACGTGAGGGCAGGATCTAGGCATGAGCGCGATCGGCACACGGCGGCGCGGCCGCTCGCGGGGCGACCTCCCCGTCAGTGTCGAGATCAACGTCACCAGCCTCGTGGACCTCGCCTTCACGCTGCTCGTGATCTTCATGATCACGGCGCCCATGATGCAGGGCGGCATCGAAGTCGACGTGCCGCGGGCGGACGTCCAGGCGTTGAGCTCCTCGGACAATCCGTTCTTCATCAGCGTGCTGCGGGACGGCCGGATCATCATGGAGGAGACGACGGTGAGCCTCGAGGAGCTCGAGGCCGGCCTCCCCCAACTGCTGTCCGCGGGCACCGTCGAGCGGGTCTTCATCCGGGGCGACTCGCTCGCCCCGTTCGGCCCGGTGCTCCGCGTGATGGCCACGGCGGTCAACAGTGCCGTGCCCTGGTCGCTCGTCGCCGAGCCCTGGAGAGGGGAGCCCTGAGGCAGTCTGATGCGCCGCTTCGACCCTTTCGACCGGCGGGCGATGCTGCTGTCGATCGCGCTGCACGGCGCCCTCTTCGTGGTGGGGTGGGCGGCGTCACTCGATCGGGAGCCGACGATCGAGTTCATCTCCTACGAGATCGATCTCGTATCTCCGCCCCCCGCCGTCGAAGCCGAGGAGTACACGCCGGCGGAGGAGGAGCTGGTGGTCGAGCGACCCCCGCCCCAGCGTCCGCCGGAGCCGGAGCCCCGACCGGAGCCGGAACCGGAGCCGGCGGTCACGGTGGAGACGAGGCAGCCGGAGCCGAGGCCTGCGCCTCCGACTCCGGAGCCCCAACCTTCCGCAGACCCGCGGCCCGCGGCGGGTCCCGAGCCTACCACCGAGCCGCAGCCGACGCGCACAGGCGAGGGCATCGACGTCAGCATGAAAGGGCTGCACCGCGACTACCCAGATTATTACAACAACATCATCCTGCAGATTCAGCGCTGCTTCCGTTGGCGGGACGGCGGAAGCTGGGAAGCCGTGGTCTACTTCTCGATCCAGCGCGACGGCTCCGTGCGGGATCTGCGCTTCGTCAACCGCTCCGGGAACGCGTCCTTCGACTTCGAGGCGATGGGCGCGGTGGAGTGCGCGGGGCAGGGGCGCCTGGGCCCTCTCCCGGAGGATCTGCCGTACGAATCCCAGCCGGTCAACTTCCAGTTCCGTCCGGGCGGCGGGCAGTGAGACGTACCGACCACGGCCGCACGACCGCGAGGAAGACCCTTCCATGAGGCATGCGACGATGAACCGGACTGGTTGGATACCCGCGCTGGTGATGGCCCTGCTGGCAGGTGCGACTGGCCTCCGGGCGCAAGATCAGATTCCCGGCGTCAGCCTCGGCCTCGTCTATTCGACCTCCTACGTACCGACGCTGGCGGTGAAGCCCTTCACGGGGAGCTTCGGGGGTGAGGGGCTCGCGCCGGACGCCGAGGCCATCATCGGTCGCGATCTGCGTGACTCCGATCGTTTCCAGGTGATGGACTCCCTCCCCGCTGGACTCATCGGCGACGGCGTCGACTACCAACTCTGGGACCGCCTCGGCGCAGACTGGCTCGTGAGCGGCCGGCTCGAAGGAGCGGGCGAAGGCTACGTGCTCCTGCTCGAGCTGCACGACGTGGTCTACGGGTCGGTGCGCGAGCAGGGACGCTTCCGCATTCCCAGCTTCTCCAGCCCCGACTTCCGCATGGCCGTGCACCGCGCCTCCGACGAGGTGGTGCGTTGGGCGACGGGCGACCCGGGCATGGCGGCCAGTCGGATCGCGTTCACGATCACCGACGGCGACGGCAACAGCGATGTCTATGTGATCGACTCCGACGGCGAGAACCTCCAGCGCCTCACCGACCACGGATCGATGGTCGCGTCGCCGACGTGGTCGCCGGACGCGCGCAAGATCGCGTTCACCTCGTGGAAGTCAGGATATCCGCGCATCTACGAGCTGGAAGCTGCAACGAAGCATGAGCGCATGCTCGAGCCGGTGCGTGGCGCCGGGGACTACATCACGCCGGCGTACAGCCCGGACGGCTCGACGCTCGCATTCTCGGTGTTGGGTGGGGATGCGCGCAGCGGCATCTTCACGTACGACGTCGAGCGCAACTGCTGCATGGCGTACCTGTCGGGCGGCCCGTGGTATGACTTCTCGCCCACCTTCTCCCCTGACGGACGCTGGCTGGCCTTCAATTCCAATCGCTTCGGAGATCCGGTTCCGCAGGTGATGCTCATGCCAGCCGAGGGCGGGTCGGCCGAGACGCTCTCCCCCTATGAGTATGGCGGAGGCGGGTACTTCACCTCGCCCGACTGGTCGCCGCGGGGGGACTTGGTGGCGTTTCATGGAGCGATCGAGCGGGGGCGGTATCACATCCTGGTGGCGGACTTGGCTCAAGGCGGGCGTGTGCTGCGTCAGCTCACCACCGAGGGGAACAACGAGGATCCCAGCTGGGCCCCAGACGGGCGTCACCTCGTGTTCGTGGGGGAACGCTACTGGGGGTACGGGCTCTTCGTGGTCGACGTGGCGAGTGGGCGGATCCGGGCGATCGTTTCGGGACGCAAAGTCGGTCTGCCGGATTGGTCCCCGGCGCTGACTCCTCGCTAGCGCGACGGGATAGGAGCCCAACGTTGCGCCGTTGGGCCATTTGTCCTATATGGCAACAGGGTTTTTCCGGGAGGGGCAGGGCATTACTTTCGTCTTGCGCGCCGCGGTCGGCGGCCGCCAAGGTGACCACTTTCTGTCCAAAGAGAGGTTCGTGATGATCGTCCGTCGCTTCATTACGCCCGTCGTGGCCGCGATGGTGCTAGCGGGCGCGTGCGGAGGAGATCCGCCGCCGCCGCCGC
>Ga0194132_10000435_pt1 | contig 85771 bp, 86 predicted proteins | sample TA2KigOf80mmetaG_FD_148612 | JGI IMG/M metagenome (GOLD analysis project Ga0194132, IMG submission 148612) | Freshwater microbial communities from Lake Tanganyika, Tanzania - TA2015054 Kigoma Offshore 80m | ecosystem: Environmental > Aquatic > Freshwater > Lake | place: Tanzania: Lake... | reverse complement strand
TCGACTCGATGATCCGCCTCAGGTTCTCATGGATGTTGCGAATCGATGCGTGACCCCGTTTCTTCATGAACAGAGGCCGGGTCAGGCAGGCCACATCAAAGGTCACTTCCACTGATTCGACACCGGGGTTCGTCCCGGCGCGGACCGTCTGTCCCGCTACGCAGGCGCGGCCGGTTGAAGAAGCGCGGCAGGCCTGGTCAGAGGTATGCGTCGAGCGCGCGCGGGGTGGTCGTCAGTACCTCGCAACCGTACGTTTCCGGGTATCCGGTCTCGGTCGAAGCGGCAATGTAGAACGGCCCCCTGGACTCCTCCCGGGGCAGCCCGACGAAGTTGACGACGAAGTCGGATCCCACCTCGTTCATGAAGTTGGTGTGGTCGAACCACCGCATCCACTCGTAGTCGGTCAGGTACTCGACGTTCGGCTTGGTGTGGGCGAGCAGCACATCGACCCCGTGCGCGCGCATCAGGCGTGCGGCCCGCTCGTATTCGAAGAGTCTCACGGGGCCTGGCCCACCACCGGCAAGACCAGGCGCGAGGCACGCGAACGGGCGAAGTGAACGGTATTCACGGCGCTCACCATGCGGGTATGCCGGCCCAGCGGCTCGCCGGTGTTCGGGTTGATATCGAACCTCGGGAAGTTGCTGCTGGCGATGTCGAGCCTGATCCGGTGGCCCTTCACGAAGCGGTTCGAGATCGGCGGGAGTGCGATCTTGATCAGGTAGACCCGGCCGGGCTCCATGAGCTCCTCGCGGTCGTAGCCGCCCCGAAAGCGTGCCCGCAGGATCGAGTCGCAGAGCGGCAGATGGAACCCCTCGGGGAAGTCGCTACTGGACGGATAGACATCGAGTAGCTTCGCCGTGAAATCGGTGTCCGGCGCGGTCGACGACACCCAGAGTTCTACCTCAATCGGACCGGTGACCTCGACGTCCTTTTCGAGCGGATCGGTCTGAAATACGACGACATCGCGCCGGTCGGAGAGCAGGCCGTAGGGCGGCCTGCATCCGACCAGGAACGCTCGCTCCCGCTGGTGCATTGGGCCGTCGGGTATGACGGACTGCATCCGTGCCCGGGCGGGTATGTAGGCACGGTTCAGCGACTCCGGCACCTTCGCCCACTCGTAGAAGCCGGTGACGTTGGCGCCGACGCTGGGCACCGGGTGGTGAGGGTCGTGCGTCCACGCCACGGTGCCATTCTCGCGAGGCGCATCGGTCGAAAGCCGGCCATTCGGGTTGCAGTAGAAGGAGGTCGCCCGTGCACGCGCCAGTGGCCAGGCTTCCTCGCTGCGCCACGCGCCGCCGTGGTCGACTGTGCCTGCGCCGAGCTTCTTGCCAGTGCCGCCTCCCATTACGAAGATCTGAACCTTAGCTTCGTTCTCCACGCCGTTTGCCACGCCCTTGAGCCAGCGGTCGAACCAGCGTAGGCGTTGGACGTTGTAGACCTCGTCGCCCCAGTGGGCGCCCGTCCCGAAGTCGACCTCGCCGACATTGGTTGCCCCAACGCCGCGCATCGTCACGTGATTCCAGGGCCCCACAATCAGGCGCTGCGGCGATCGATTCTGCTTTGCCAGGATCGCGAACTGCTCGGAGTAATCGGCGACAAATGGGTCGTACCAGCCTCCCGAAAAGACCGCCGGGATATCGGCGAAGCTACCGTAACGGCCCTTCTGCTGCATCGCAGGCATGTCCCACCAGTCGTTGAACACGCCCTCGTTCTGATAGTGGAAAAGCACTTCCTCGAGGTGGGGCACGACGGAGATAGGGGTGTGGCCCCGCTTGTAGGGGATCTGCCAGACGAGGTCGCGAAGCTGCTCCGCCGCCATCTCGATGCTACGTCGGGCAGGCTGGTCGTTGCGGATCTCCTGGGCGTCCCAGCCGTGCAGGAACAGCGCACCGAACATATGCAGGGCGAACGCGCCACCCTGGCGGGCCTCCCAGTCGAATGCGCTGGTGGGCGCCACGTCGACCCACAGCGCGGACAGGTGCGGCGGGCGCTCCATGGAGGCGACGTTCTGCACGATGCCCCCGTGCGACGAGCCGACCATGCCGACCTTCCCGTTTGACCACGACTGCGCCGCGATCCACTCGACGGTGTCGTACCCGTCCTTTCCCTCGTTGACATTGGCGGTGTGGTAGTACTGGCCTGTCCCTTCCGAAAGCCCGCGGCCCCGCAGGTCCTGCAGGACCACCGCATAGCCACGCGGGACGAAGAATTCGGCGACCGGCCTGATCCAGATCACCGGGTTCGACTTGTCGTAGGACGTGCGGCCAACGATCGTCGGGAACTTGCCCTTGACGGGCTCACCGCTGGAATCGGCCGGCCGGTAGATATCGGACGCCAGGCGGACACCGTCCCGCATCGGAATCATGACGTCGCGTGAGACAACGATTCCGTGGGCCCCTTCGGCTACCCTGCCGGAGCCTTGCCCGCCTCCGCGCGTCGCGAAAGACGAGGTGCGGGCCCCCGGTGTGGTAGAGCTCGACGCGCCGTTCGTCCGGCGCCGTGAACGCGGTCCTTGTGCAGGGGTCCGGGAGGGCTGCGGCACTCCAAATCTCCTTGCTATGGTCGGTCTTTGCGAAAGATTACCTCGCACGGGCCGGGAGTAGGGGCCTTGACTTGAAGAGTGCTTGAAGCAGCAGGTTGGCACGATGTCCGCAACTGATGAGGCGCAAGGACGGCAGCTACGACCAGGAAGCCGGCGACGGCACCACGATCGCGCCACGGGCCCAGAGCTACGACATCGCGGTCCGGCTGTACCGCGGGGAGTCCCTGGTCGACGGGCAAGGCGGTCGAGCTCCTGAGGCCTTAGCATGACGCAGGATCTGGCCCGCGCCTGTCACAACGCCGCTGGCCTGAATGCTTAAGGAGTTCACCGCATGGGCGAAACGAAACAAGGTCCTTCCGGCCCCGACTTCAAAGTCGGGGTGCCGCTGGCGGACGTGATCGACGGCAAGGCGCTGCGCGGGAAGTGTGGCGACGAGGATGTGATGGTTGTCAGAACCGGCGGACGCATTTTTGCGGTGAGCCCGGGCTGCACCCACTACAGCGGTCCGCTCGAAGATGGCCTGATCGACGGCGCTACCGTCAGGTGCCCGTGGCACCACGCCTGCTTCAGCCTCGAAACCGGGGCATCGCTGCGCGCGCCAGGCCTGAACCCCCTGACGCTCTGGAGGGTAGAGCGGCGCGGCGACCGCGTTTATGTGACCGGCAAGGCAGAGAGCGCGCCACCCCGCGCGCGCTCGAAGGCCGGGTTGCCGAAGAGCGTTGTGATCGTTGGCGGAGGCGCGGCCGGCGCCACCGCGGCCGTCACTCTCAGGCGAGAGGGGTTCACTGGTGAGGTGACCATCCTGAGCGCCGACTCCGACGCTCCTTACGACCGGCCCAACTGCTCGAAGGACTACCTGGCAGGCAAGGCGCCCGCCGAGTGGATGCCGCTGTTCGGCGACGACTACTATCGCGACAACGGGATCGAGTTGCGACTGAACACTCGCGTCACGGGCGTCGACGTCAGAAGGAAACAGGTGCAAGTCGGTGGGGACACGTTCGCATTCGACGCCCTGCTGCTGGCAACCGGCGCGACGCCTATCCGTGTCCCGGTGCAGGGCGCGCCGGAGTCGGCCGTCTTCACGCTACGTTCGCTCGCTGACAGCAAGAAGATCGCCGCCGCGGCCGAAGGCAAGAAGCGAGCGCTCGTCCTGGGCGCCAGCTTCATCGGCCTGGAAGCAGCGTGGTCCCTGCGTGAACGCGGCCTGGATGTGACGGTCGCCGCCCCGGAGGACACCCCGCTTGAAAGGGTGCTCGGTAAGGAACTGGGAACGTTCTTGAAGGCGTTGCACGAAGAGCATGGCGTGAAGTTCAGGCTCGGGCGCACCGCGCAGTCGATGCTGTCCGGCACCGTTACCCTCTCCGACGGATCGAGGGTGGCGGCCGACCTCATCGTCATGGGGGTCGGCGTGAGGCCCAATCTGGACCTCGCGGTGGCGGCGGGCCTGGCGGTCGAGAACGGTGTCCTGGTCGACGAGTACATGGCGACCAGCGCCCCGGGTATCTGGGCCGTGGGCGATATCGCACGCTGGCCCGACCCGATTTCGGGCCAGCGGATCCGTGTCGAGCACTGGGTGGTCGCCGAGCGCCAGGGTCAGGTCGCGGCCCGCAATATCCTTGGCGACCGGCGGCGGTACCACAGCGTGCCGTTCTTCTGGAGCTCGCACTACGACCGGCAGATCAACTACGTGGGCCACGCGCCAAAATGGGACCGCGTGGCGATCGACGGCGACTTCGGCAGTGGTGATTTCCGGGTCGACTACTTCGTGGGCAAGCGGAGGGTCGCGGTCGCTACGGTCGGGCGCGACACGGAGAGCCTGGCGGCAGAGCTCGAGCTGGAACGGGCGTATACCTGAGGTGATGCCGTTTCCGGCGCGGCGGGCGCCCCCTGGCGCCGTCGCGACCGGGGGCAGGAAGGCGCCCACGTCCTGGTCGCCAACCTCGACGTCGCGGTGGTAGCCGTCCCGGTTCCGCCACGTTCGACGGTCATCGACCGGTATCTGGACATGGTCGTCGCAGGCGGGAGCCGTCCCGTGCTGTGCATCAAGAAGATCGAGGCCGGCGAGGTGTTCAGGGCGCTGGCCGACCCGTCCGCAGGCTGCTTCTAGACAGGCTGAGGACGCACGACGGTCCGACCCTGGAAGAACGGTGCACGGTACTCCCGGAGATGACCCGGTTCGGCGTCATGCAGCACCTCAAGCAACATCACCTGCTCAGGCAGGGAAGGCTGCATCGCGGAACCGGCAAGGTGCTCGAGAGCAACAGGCCGCGCAGGCCCGTAATCAGGTTCGGTGCGCAGTGGGACGAGTGCGTCAGGCCGGACCGGCCGCAGCGCGCGAAGACCGAGATTTTCCAATGGGCGAGACATGCCGGCTGGTCGTCACGCAGGACGATTTGACGGTCACACGAAGACCTGCGAGTCGGTCATCGGCGCCGTCAGCGTGATCCCGGGCGGGTTGAAGCCGGCGCTGGCGACGGGGAGGCCGTTGGATTTCCCTTACGGCTGAGCGTGCCCGCCGGTTACGCTCGGGAGATCCATTGGTGAACCCCTGGATGACCGCCGTCAGACGGCGGTCACCTTCCCGTCGCGCATGGTGATGATCCGCGAGCAGGCCTTGCCCACTTCGGGGTCATGGGTCACCAGGAGAATCGTCTGCTTCTGCTCGCGATTGAACCGCCGAAGCAGTTCCATCACCTCTTTGCTGTTGGCCGAGTCGAGGTTGCCGGTTGGTTCATCGGCAAGGATCAGGCCGGGCCTGTTGACGAGCGCGCGCGCGATGGCCACGCGCTGCTGCTCGCCGCCAGAGAGTTCCATCGGGCGGTGGCCCGCCCGTTCCGCAAGCCCGACCAGCCCCAGCGCGTCCAAAGCCGATGCCTTTGCCTTCGGCTTCGGCTGGCCGGCATACTCGGCCGCCAGCGCCACGTTTTCGACCGCGTTGAGCGTGGAGACCAGGTTGAACGCCTGGAATACGAAGCCCATCTCGGTGGCGCGGATCCTTGTCCGCTCGCGGTCCGAGAGGGTCGTCATGTCCCGTTCACGGTACTTGAGCACGGGCTTCGTGCCATTGGTACTAGGCGGCTGGAGCAGTCCCACGATATGCATCAGGGTGCTCTTGCCGCAGCCGGACGGGCCCATGATGGCGACCATCTCGCCGGACTCGAGGGACATGTTGACACCCTGGAGGGCGCGCACGACGTTCGAGCGCCCCAGGCGATAGGTCTTGTGAACGTCCATTGCATCGATCAGTGGCATCTTCAGTACCTACTCGTACCTGATAGCTTCGACGGGGTCGAGACGGGCGGCCGTAATTGCCGGAATCAGGCCCGCAAGCATGCCCAGGATCACGGCGAAGACGACCGCAAAGATTGCCGTGCCGGCCGTAAGCTGGAACAGGATCGTGCCGGACGACCGGCCGGCCTCGTTGGCAGCCAGTACGACGACCGCCCCGAGCACCAGCCCGAGGGTCCCCCCGAAAAGCCCGATAACGCCCGCCTCGGTCACGACCTCGCGCACGATGCGGGCGCGCGTGGCACCGATCGCCCGTTTGACCCCGATCTCGCGCGTGCGCTCTGCGACGCTCATGGCCATCGTATTTATGACTGAAAGCCCGCCAACGACCAGGCTGATCAGAGCCACCCCCAGGATGATGGCGTTGAAGATTGCGATCGCGGAGCCGACCTGCTCATCGAACTCTGCCCCCGTCAGGGACTGCGTTCGGGGCACGCGCTGCTCAATCGTCTTCGCCAACGCCGGGATGTCGACGCCCGGGTCCGGGTAGACCGTGATCGACGAGGCCAGTTCGGAGGCCTTGAATTCGCGCTGCATGACGTCCGGCAGGGTCTCCAGCAGCAGGGCCTGACCGGCGGCCAGCGGTATCCACACGGAAGTGTCCGGCGCGCTGAGGGTGGGTTCAAGGATGCCGACCACCTCGAACTCGATGCCCCTCACCGTCATTCTTTCGCCGGGCTTCTTATTGAACTTGCGACCAAGGTCGGACCCCAGGACGACGACGTTCTTGCCCTCGTCCTCCGGGACCAGCAGGCGGCCCAGGGCCGCCTTGATCGGGAACTTCTCCCGGCCCTTGTCGGCCCCGGCCATCGAAGCAACGATCCGGTCCGGGATGTTGAAGGCAGGCCCGCTTCGGTCGGGGTCGAGGAGCATGTCGACCTCGGGGACCGTCACGTCGACGCCATCGATCGCCTCAATGTCGGCCGCGACGCTGACCCTGATCGGCGCGGAGGAGAAGCCGAACGCCAGATTGGCGGAGTCGGACACGATGATCTTGTCGGCGAAGTAGCTGCTTCCGCCGTCGACCAGCGCGCCGATCTTGTTGGCCATGGAGCTCATCACGACGAGCGCCCAGATGCCGATCGTGATTCCCACGACAGTCAATGTGGTGCGCAGTTTGCGGCGCGCCAGATTGCGAAGGATGCGCATGATTGGTTGACTCCCGCCCCGGATCGATTCTCGTGGGCTGAATAGTTAAGTTTACTGTGGAGGTTGCCGGTATTCCAGAAGCGGGAGTCGCCGGCACTTCCTTCTGCACACCCCGGGGTAGACTATTGCGTCCTTTGCGCCGCCGTTTCTCCGGCGCGCGCTCCAACCTGCGAATCCAACGGGAGACACAGATGGCCGACGCGTATGACGCGCCCGGGGTCGTTAAGCCGTTCGGGATCTTCTCGAGCGCGGCCTGGGCGCCGGAGGGCGCCACCCTGTTCATCTCCGGCCATGTAGCGCAGGACGCGCAGGGCAGGACCGTTGGCAAGGGCGACATGCGCGCGCAGACGCGGCAATGCCTGGCCAATATCCGCGACGTCCTGGCGGCGGCGGGTGGCGCGCTGTCGGACATCGCAAAGGTCTCGGTGTTCGTCACCGACATCTCGAAGATCAAGGAAATCCACGAAGTGCGCGCGGAGTTCTTCACGCGGCCTTACCCCGCCAGCACACTCGTTGGCGTAGCAAGGCTGATCAACCCCGACTGGCTGATCGAGATCGAGGCGACGGCCGTCATTCCCCTGTCGAGGGTCCAGCGCCCGGCAACCAGAGTTTCTTAGGAGCCAGCCATGAAGATCACCGGGGTCAAGACGTTCCTGGCCGATGGCGGCGTCCGCCCGTGGACCTTCGTCAAGGTCGAAACCGACGACGGCGTGGTCGGGTGGGGCGACTGCACCGAATGGGATGTCTATCGCGGGGTTACCCACCTCGTCGATGAATTCTCGGAGAGGGTCATCGGCAAGGATCCGATGAACAGCGAGAAGATCTGGTACGACCTGATGGTCGACAACGTCCGCCACAACGGCGGGCTGGCCTGGAAGGCGATGGCCGGCATCGATAATGCCCTGTGGGACATCAAGGGCAAGGTGCTCGGCGTACCGGTGTGGCAGCTGCTCGGCGGCAAGCTCCACGATGAGCTCCGCCTGTACTGGTCGCACTGCGGGACGTTCCGAAATCGGTGGGCGAAAAAGCTGGGCACCCCACCGGTGCAGCGTACTGGCGACCTGAAGAAGCTCTCCGAGGAGGTCCTTGCGAAGGGCTTTACAGCCATCAAGACCAACCTGATGCCTCTCAAGGACCTGCCGAGCCCGGGCTCCGTCGCGAGCGGTCGGATCGGGGGCCACGCGTCCCCCGATCAGATCCGGAACGCCGTCGGCCTGGTCGAGACTTTCCGCGCGGCCCTCGGCCCGGACGTAGGTATCGCCGTCGATATCGCGCTCCGGTTCAAGCTGGGCGGCGCGATCGATATCGCTCGCGCGCTCGAACCATACAACCTGATGTGGCTGGAGACGGAGACTTTCGACCCCGGTTCGTTGAGAACGGTGCGTGAGTCGACCCGCACGCGGATCTGCACGGGCGAGAGCCTCTACGGCCTCGACGGGTACCGACCCTTCCTGGAAAGGTATGCCCAGGACGTGATCATGCCCGACTTCGCCTGGAACGGGATCACGATGGGCAGGAAGATCTGCGACCTCGCCCAGGCGTACGACACGTTCGTAGCCCCCCACAACTGCCATAGCCCGATATGTACGCTCGTATCGGCGAATGTCATGGCCACGTGCCCGAACTTCATGATCCTCGAGTTCGACCAGGACGACCCACCATGGCGGGACGACTTCCTGACCCATCCTTTCACCGTCAAGAACGGCTATCTGAAGGTCCCGGACCGCCCCGGATTGGGCTCCGACCTGGTCGAGAGGGAGCTCAGGAAGCGTCCCTGGAACGGCTAACGCGCTTTGCGCAGGCGCAGCAGTGCGTCACAAGCCGGCCCAACCACCGCACACTCTCGATTGTTTGGTCGACCCATACAACCGGCAAGACCACGTGCGATGGCCGGGATGCGTCCATGCCTGACGGCCGCCCCGCATATATGTGGCACGGCGGGCGTTCCACCGATAACATCTGCGGCTGCGACCGTTCCGCAGTACAGGAGTAGCGATTTGCGCACACGAGAGTTCGGGAAGAGCGGCCTGACCACGAGCGTGATCGGGTTCGGCGGCTGGCCCATGGGCCGTGGCCAGTACGGATCATTCGACGACGACCAGGCGAGCGCGGCCGCGAAGCTCGCTTATGACAGCGGCGTGACGCTCTTCGATACGGCAGCCGTTTACGGTTGGGGCTACGGCGAGGAGTTGCTGGGCAAGGCGATCAAGGACTTCAGGAAGAAGATCGTGCTGGTCACGAAGGGCGGTCGCAAGTGGCTGGAGGGCAACGCTGACCGCAGCCGCGCGACCGTCTCCGACAGCTCGCCGGAGTACCTCAACCATGGCATCGAGGAAAGCCTGCGCCGCCTCCAGACCGACTACATCGACCTCTATCTCATCCACTGGCCGGACCCGAGCCGGCCGTACTCCGTGCCGATGCAGGTGCTGGAGGAGGCGCGCCGGGCCGGCAAGATCCGCTACTACGGCGTCTCGAACTTCAACTCGGAGATGATGGCGGACTGTCTCGAGCACGGGCGCATCGCCTGCAACCAGGTCGGCTACCACGCTTTCGACCGCCGCCCGGAGGCAAAGACCTTCCCGTTTGTCCGGAAGAACGGCATCGGGATCATGGCCTACGGGTCGATGGCGCACGGGCTGCTGACCGGAACCTGGAAGGCCGATCACAAGTTCGGCGACGACGACTGGCGACGGGGCGGCAAGAACTTTGGGCTGACCACGTGGGCGCCCGAGAATCTCCCGAAAAACGTTGCCGTGGTCGAGAAGCTCAGGAAGATAGCCGCCGATCAGGGCAAGACGCTGCCACAGCTGGCCATCGCGTGGGTGCTTGGACATCCTGCGGTCACGGTTGCCCTGTGCGGCGCCAAGCAGCCGGAAGAAGTGAAAGAGGACGTCGGGGGCGACTGGGACATGCCGGTAGCGTTGCGAGAGCAGATCAACTCGCTGGTGCTGGCCGAGGGCTCGGGAGCCGGCAAGGTCGGCGATCCCGGACCATAGCAGCGCCCACGCGAGTCGGGGCCCCGGCTCACTCGCTGGTGCTGGCCGAGGGCTCGGGAGCCGGCAAGGTCGGCGATCCCGGACCATAGCAGCGCCCACGCGAGTCGGGGCCCCGGCTCACTCGCTGGTGCTGGCCGAGGGCTCGGGAGCCGGCAAGGTCGGCGATCCCGGACCATAGCAGCGCCCACGCGAGTCGGGGCCCCTGCTCAGATGAGGGCGACCGCCTTGGTCATGCCCACGGTCCAGCCTCCGTCGACGTTGTACGCCGCTCCCGTCACGAAGCGCGCGTCGTCGCTGGCCAGGAACAGCGCCACTTCGGCTACGTCTTCGGGCTGTCCGATGCGGCCGAGCGGGGCGATGCGACCTGCGAACGCGCGTCCGCCGGGGTTCTCGTCGAGGAAAGGTAGTGCCATCGGGGTCTCTATCCACCCCGGACAGATGCAGTTGACCCGAATCCGGTCGGGACCGTGGTCGATCGCCATGGCGCGCGTCAACTGCATCGCAGCGCCCTTGGTCGCGCAATAGCCGGCGATATCGGACTCCGCATAGAAGCTGTTGGCGGACGCCGTGATGATGAACGAGCCGCCTCCGGCCTGGCGCATCACGGGCACGGCATGCTTGCCGAGCAGGAACGCCCCCTTCACGTTGACCGCGAAGACCTCGTCCCAGTGGCTCTCAGGCATGTCCACGACGTTGCCGCCGCGCATGATCCCCGCGTTGCTGAAGACGACGTTTACCGAGCCGAACACCTCGACCGCCCGCTTCACGAGGTCGCGCACCTGGTCGCTGACCCGAACATCGACTGCGACCGGCAGGATGCGCCCCCTGGTCTTCTCGGACTTCACCAGGTCTTCGACCGCGCGGAAGTTGATGTCGGCGGCGACCACGCTGGCGCCTTCGGCGGCGAATTTCAAAGCGCTGGCGCGGCCGATCCCAGACCCCGCCCCGGTGATGATCGCAACCTTGCCGGTCAACCTGCCACGCACCTGCGACTGCTGTGCCATGGACCAACTCCTTCAGATTCCGGAGATGCGATCGACGCTCGCCTGGCGCTAACGCGTCTCCAGGCGTTGATAAATCACGCCGCCGAGCGAAAGTGCCATCACCTTGCGGCCGGTGGCCATGAAGCGTGCGATTTCGCCGGCGCCTCGTCCACCGACGACCAGGAACTCGAGGGGCCTGGCGGTAGGGTCGAGCCGTGCCGGCGCGTGCAGTGAGCGCACTCCGGGCGGGCACACGAGGCGCAGCGCCCCAGCGCGCCACTCCACGTCGGTAAAAAGGACGTTCTTTGAGGCGTAACTGCCGAGCAGGCGCTGCAGGGGAGACGGCACCGGCTCGAAGGTCTGGGCGGGTGGGAGCACCCGGTCGAGTTCTTCGGCAATGGCGTCCATCGCCGGGACCGAAACGTCTTCCGGGCCGTTTTGCCAGCCGAGGTTGCTCAGAAATACGAAGCCAAACCCGCGCACCGGGTCGAAGTAGAGTCCCGATCGGTGCCCGGGCAACGCCCCACCGTGGTTGACGTAGACACGGTCGCCCGACCGCGTAGAACGCCATGGCAGGCCGTAGCCCGCCTTCCAATCCATTTCCAGGGCCTGCGGGCGCTGCATCTCTGCCAGAGTGTCGGGGGAGAGTGCGGCGCCTTTCTTTGGCTTGAAATCGGCGGGCTCCGGCAACCCGCGGAGCGATGACGTCATCTGGAACTTGAGCCATACGGCAAGGTCCTCGACGTTCGTGTACAAGCCGCCTGCGGCCGCGAGTCCCGACATGGAGGTGTGGACCGCAACCCCGGGCCGGTCGGAATAAGGGTCGGGGTCGTAGCCGACCGCGAAACGCCGCTTGCTGGCGGCGTCGAGCTCGAAGGTAGATGAGCGCAGCCCGAGTGGTTTCAGGAACGTCGATGAAACGTAATTCTCGTACGGTTGCCCGCTCACGCGCGCGACCACCTCACCGAGCAGGCCGAACCCGAGGTTCGAGTACTTCCAACGCCGGTCCGGTTCAAGCACGACTTCGACGCCTTTGAGACTTTCGAGGACGGCCTGCCTGGACGGGAACTCCAGCGTATGCCAGTAGTCGAAAGGCGCTTCGCTGACCAGCCCGGAGTGGTGAGACAGGAGCCGCCGGACCGTGACCTGCTCGAGCGAGCCACGCCGGGCCCTGGCGCCTCTGAACTCGGGAACGTGCTTGAGCAGGGGATCGTCCAGCGAGAGAGCGCCCTCATCTCGCAGCCGCATGATCGCCGCCCCGGTGAAGGTCTTGGTGATTGAGGCGACCCGGAAGAGGGTCGCGGAGTCGACCCTGCGGGTTGTGTCAAGTTCGGCGACCCCGAAGCCCTCTGACCAGGCAAGGCTGCCGTCGACTACAACGCCGGCGGCGATACCGGGGATTCTCAGGCGAGCCTGGGCGGCCTGAATCAGGTCGCGCACTGGTGGGATTGCGGCTTCGATGCTTCTGGTTGTCATGGGGCGAGACTTTATCAGGGTGCAGCGGCGATGACCCCTGCGTCGCACCTGGACCGTACCCAGCACGACGCAGGATTTGCCGGCGCGTGCCGGGATCGGCTTCAATACGCCGTCCAGCCGGTTGAGGCCTGGCCAGCCGAAGGCCGGCTTGCAGGAATCAACCGTGGTCCAGAACGCGGCCGAAACGTCCCGGGAACGGGGCCGAGCGTAAATGTGGATCGCGGTGACCGTGGTGACGATCGACGCCAGCCTGTGGCAGGTGATCATCAACCACCACACAGGTCTCTACGGCGAAACGTCCGAGAGGATGTCGCCCGTGCAGGGAGCCTGCGCGGCCACGCCTGCCATCACGCACGCATGGTGGGCAGCCATGCTCGCGCTCGCCGGGGCGGGCGATAGATCGGCCCTTCGGGGCCTGATCTGGAATACCGGGATCTGGTCGGTCGTCATGAACGGGGTCGTCGCCCTGGTGGCGGCGCCCCCGCCAGGCGCGGCGTTTCCGTACCAGGACCTGGCCTGCAGCGCGAGCTTTGTCTCGGGTGACTGGCGCGCGTACCGCTGGTTCAGGAATCTGGTCGCCAACCGGAGACCTGTCCGGCGCATGCTGCCGCTGGTCAACCTGGTAGCCGGAAGGCCCGTGTTCTCAGCGCACAATCAGCTGGGCGCTTCCCGGCGGGCGCGACCAGTCGTTTGCTAATCGCGGCACAGCGCAGGGAGGCTAGGCGCGGACGGCCACCACGTTCAGCCAGTTCCGTGGCACAAACGTGATGTTGAGGTCCTCAAATGCCTGGCGCGCGCCTCGCTTGAGCGAGTCGCTTGCCTTGTCGAGCGGGACGCCAGGGAACGTTCCCTCGATGAAGTCCTTGAACTCGCTGATGTCGAGGTAGCCTTCGAGCGGGAACTCGACCGGCACGACCTCCGCCTTTTCGATGTCGAAGCCGTGCTCGCGCAGCAGGTTCGCGTAGCCTTCCGCGCTGAGCTGCCGCCTGGCCTCGGTCTTTTCGGCCTTGCCGGGCCGCAGGCCGTGCTCCTTAACGAGAATGCGAAGCGACCGCATCATCCAGCGGCGGTAGAAGGCCTCGCTTTCAGGGGGGTTCGATCCCTCGAAGAAAGTTGTGTTGAAGGCCAGGGTGCCGCCCGGGCGCAGCGAGTCCCGGACCTCGTCGAGAAGCTTGCCCTTGTCCGGCACGTAGTGGATCGAGTTGCAGTACACGATCGAGTCCACCTGCTCGCGCACGGCCGTCCGCAGGTTCTGGACTTCCGCCTGGATGAAATTGACGACCGCGTTCTTGCGGTCGCCAAGCTCCGCGATCGCCTGGCGGATGGCGGTCGCCGAGTGATCGATGGCGTAAATGACCGTCTGCCGTGCTGATTCGAGTCGTTCGAGCATCAGCCGCGTCACGGCGCCCGTGCCGCAGCCAAGGTCAACGATGCGTTTGTTCTTGCCCACCTCGGCAAGATCGAGCAGGCGCGCGTTTACCTTCCGGTAGAAGTCCAGATTGGCGAAACTTGTAAAGGTGTATTCAGAATTGGCGCTGTGGGCCACGCTGATCAACCTCACATCCCGACGCAAACGGGACGCGTACGCCGGATAAGGAGCCCTGAGTCGGGTTCCCTGAACCTCGAGTTTACCATTTGCGAGCATGTCAATATATCCGACACTGGATATGAGAACAGGCGGGGCGACAGCGTGCGGGACTCGACGTGACCAGGCATTCGCTCGCGGCGATTGCCGCCCTGTTGCTGATCGCCTGTCTCAGCTGTGGCCCCGACCGGGTGGCCGCCGGACCGCCGGTCCGGGTGCTGGCCGCGGCGTCCCTCGGTGACGTCATGCGCGAGTTAGCGATTGATTACCGCGCGCAAGGCGGGGCGGTGGAGATCAGCGAGGGGCCATCGGGGGCCCTCGCGGTTCAGGTTCGGAGGGGCGTTCCATCCGAAATCGTGGTCTTTGCCGGCCAGCGGCCCATGGATGAGCTGGAGCGCGCCGGATTCCTGGAACCGGGCTCGCGGATTAACCTGCTGTCCAATTCATTGATCATCGTCGTGCGGGATACCTACGGGGGAAACGTGACGAGCCTGGCCGACCTCGCTGAGCGCTTCGAAGGCAAGATCGCGATCGCCGATCCGGACCTGGCGCCGGCGGGCGAGTACGCCATCGCGGCTCTGCAATCCGCGGGTGTGCTCGAGCGCGTGCAGGGGCGGCTGGTCCGATCGCTGGACGTGCGAGCTGCGACCGCATCGGTCTCGCTCGGCACCGCTGATGCCGCGGTGGTCTACACCACCGACGCGATCGGGGTCGAGAACATAAGAGTGGCCGGCACGATCCCCCCAGAAACCTATCCGGAGATCGTGTACCCGGCCGCGGTACTGAACGGTGCACGCGATCTGGATGGCGCTCACCGGTTCATGGAGTATCTGAAGTCGGAGAGAGCGAGCGCGACTTTCCGCAGCCACGGATTCACCCGGCTGGCGGCGATGCGTTGATCTCCGACTGGTCGGTGATCCTGCTCTCCTTACGGGTGTCGCTGGTAGCCACTGCCCTGGTGGTGCCGGTCGGTCTCGTGGTCGCATGGGTGCTCGTCCGCAAGCGGATGCCCGGGCTCTTCATCCTTGACCTGCTTGTTTCGCTGCCCCTGGCCGTCACGCCGGTCGTGATCGGCTACGCGCTTCTTTCCGTTTTCGGCCAGCGCTCACCGGTCGGCCGCTTCCTCGAGGACACGCTCGGCGTCAGCGTCGCGTTCACCTGGCTGGGCGCCGTGCTCGCCTCGGCGATCCTGGCGTTCCCGCTGGCTGTCAGGGCGTACATGGTGGCCATATCGGGTGTCGACACGCGCCTGGAGTCCGCCGCCCGCAGCCTGGGCGCCAGGCCTCTCAGGGTGTTCGCGACCATCACGCTGCCGCTGGCCTACCGGGGTATCCTCGCCGGGACGTTGTTGGCCTTTGTGCGTGCGCTATCCGAATTTGGCGCCACGATCATGATCGCGGGCAATATACCCGGCCAGACTCAGACGATTCCGCTCGCCATCTTCTCCCGGATATCGGCCGGGCGGGACGGCGCAGCCCTCCAGCTGGTCGTAGTTGCGGTCGTACTGGCCGCGCTTTCGATCCTGGTCCACAACTACCTTGTTGGCCGCGTGCGGACCGGCGAATCGGCTGGCGAAGCAAGGGGGCCAAGGTGAGCGCGGCGCCCGCGCTGGAGCTTGCTCTCCAGCGCGCGTACTCCGGGTTCACCCTGGACGTCTCGATCAAGTGCGGACCGGGCATCACCGCGATCTTTGGCCCGTCGGGCAGCGGGAAGACGACCACCCTGAACTGCGTCGCGGGGCTCGCGCGGCCGACGCGGGGACGAATCGCGCTTGGCGGGCGTGTGCTTTTTTCGTCGGAGGAGGGCATAAACCTGTCACCGGAGCGCCGACGCATCGGATACGTCTTCCAGGACGGGGCGCTCTTCCCGCACCTGACCGGGCGCGAGAACATCCTCTACGGGTATCGGATCACACCGCCGTCGGAAAGGCGCTTCGACCCCGGGGACCTGATCCAGCTTCTCGGGATCGGGCACGTCGTGGACCGCCGTCCCGGCTCCCTTTCCGGGGGAGAACAGCGGCGGGTTGGAATCGCCCGGGCGCTGGCTACTTCTCCCAACCTGCTGCTTCTTGACGAACCTCTCGCGGGGCTCGACCTGCGCATGGGAGGCGTTGTCATGAGCCACCTGCGCAGAGTGCGGGCCGAGCTCGGCATCCCGATGCTGTACGTATCGCACGATGTGACCTCCGTCCTGGCCCTTGCCGACGACGCGATCGTGCTCGCTGGTGGCCGGGTCACGGCGCAGGGCAAGCCATCGAAGGTCGCCCTGGAGGCGGTCGCCGGCATGCGCAGCGAGGGCGGCGTACTGGAGAACGTGCTTGAAGGAACCGTGGCCGACTCCGGCGGGGACAACCGTCCGGGCAGGGTGACGGTCGGAAACGCAGAATTCGTGACTGCGCCCCTGGACGCAACTCCGGGCAGCGCAGTGTCGGTATACGTCGGCGCTGCCGAGATCATCCTTGCCAGGGAGCGCCCGGTGCGGATGAGCGCCCGGAACATTCTGCCGGGCAGGATCCTGGAGGTGTGGTCCGTCGACGGAAGCGCCTACGTGACCGTCGACATCGGTACGCACGTGATTTCCGAAGTGACAGCAGCGGCGGTAGGTGAACTGGGACTGGCCGCCGGCGTGGACGTGTTCATGGTGTTCAAGTCCACGAGCATCGGCGTGGTGGAGAGCTGAAGCCGCATCGCCCTGCCAGCCCATGCTGGCGCTGGCTGGTGCGGGGGTATAGTTGCCGGCCCAGTGGTCACGAGCTCAGGGAGAAGCCGCAGATGGAAACCGCGGTCCTGCACCAGGCAAAGGCGCCGCTGCAGATCGAACAATTCGATCTGGCTGAGCCCGGCCCGGGCAAGGTCCTGTCAAGATGATGGCCAGCGGCGCGCGCCACTCCGACTGGCACGTGGTGAGAGGGGAGCGGAGCCACCACGCATTGCCCGCCTTCCTGGGCCACGAGGGAGCCGGGATCGTTGAGTCGGTTGGCCTACAGGTCACCACGCCGGTTACCCTGGACGCCCGCGACCTCATGCAGGAGAAGACGATCATCGACTCGAAGTACGGCGCCGCCAGGCCGCACATCGAGTTCCCGGGGCCAATCAACCGGTACAAGGCGGGGCAGTTGAAGCTCGACGAGTTGATCAGCCGGCAATTTCCGGTGGAGCAGGTAAACGAAGCCTTTGAGGTGCTTGCGAAAGGGGAGCTCGCGCGTAGCGTGCTACTGTTCGAATAGCTGACATGTCGACCACCTGGCCCCAGAAACTGGATGCTGCGACGCTGAAGACCGGCTCGTCGGTCTGCGTTGGCCTTGATCCCGACCCTCGCCGGATGCCGGTGCCGGACGTGTTCGAGTTCAACCGGGCGATCATCGATGCGACTCTCGACCTGGCCTGCGCGTTCAAGCCGCAGATAGCCTTTTACGAGGCCCTGGGGATCCCTGGCCTCAACGCTCTGAAGCGGACGGTCGAGCACATCCGGAGGGTCGCGCCGCATGCCGTAGTCGTTGGCGATGCGAAACGTGGCGACATCGACTCGACCGCCGAGGCTTATGCCAGGGCGATGTTCGACTTATGGGACTTCGACGTCGTGACCGTTCATGCGTACCTGGGCCGACAGTCGATCGAGCCATTCCTCGGGCAGCCCGGGCGCGGGGTGCTGATTGTCTGCCGGACGTCCAATCCGGGCGCGCGTGAGCTGCAGGACCTGCGCCTCCAGGCCTCCAGCAGTCGGGCCGACGTCCCCGGGAAACGGCTCTTCGAGCACGTGGCCGACCTTGCCGAAGAGTGGAACGGGCGAGGAAACATTGGCCTGGTCGTAGGCGCCACGTATCCCGAGGAGCTCGGGGAACTGAGGGCGGCGCATCCGAACCTGCCGATCCTGATCCCGGGCGTCGGCGCCCAGGGTGGCGATGTTGCGAAAGCGGCGCGGGCTGGCGCGGACCGGCACGGCCGCGGGATCATGGTCAGTTCGTCGCGGGGAATCATCTACGCCTCGTCCGATCCGAAATCGTTCCCGGACGCATCACGCAAAGCTGCGGAGCGACTGCGCGACGAGATCCGCGCCGCGCTTGCGTCGCAGAATCCAGCGGACAGGTGAGCGATGCGGCCCGCCCGGCTGACTCCTTTTCAACCAGGCGACCGTATTACCCTTAAGAAGCCGCACCCGTGCGGCGGACGCGAGTGGACGGTTTACCGAATTGGCGCCGATATCGGACTGAAGTGCCTTACGTGCGGCCGCCGGTTCCTCCTCGCCAGGCGGGAACTGGAGCGTCGCATGAAGTCACGCGAGCCCGGTACCGTCGAGGAGGGAAACGGGCCAGCGGCGGAAGGGCCACCCCCCGCCAACCCCGAGTCGCGTTGACACTGTTTATTGGGGCGGCATAAGCTGGAACCAGCTTTGGCTGCAGGTTGCAGCACCAGCGGGCACAGAGGTGACTTTTTACGATGTTGGAGATGGTAATCGACAGCATCCGCGTCAGCCTCCTGAACTATCAGCGCGTAGTGATCCTCAAAGAGAAGGGTGCCGACCGGTATCTCCCGATCTGGATCGGGCCTGATGTGGCAGATGCCATCGCGGTGAAGCTCCAGGAAGTAAACGTGCCGCGCCCCCTGACCCACGATCTGCTTCAGCAACTGGCGCTGGATCTCGGCGCGTCGTTCGAATACATAATCGTGTCCGGGCTCGACCACGACACTTTCTTTGCCAAGATCGTCCTGACCCACAACGGGAAGCAGATCCACGTCGATTCGCGGCCGTCGGATGCGCTGGCGCTGGCGGTGAGGGCGAAGGTGCCGATCTTTGCTGATGAGTCGGTACTCGAGAAGGCGGGCGTCCAGCTCGACAAGGAGTCGGGCAAGGCCGTGGTCGGCGGTGACGTCGACGCATCAGGTCGGCCCCCGAAGCCGGTCGACGAGAAGGAGCTGCAATCGATGTCGGCATTCAAGGACTTCATCGATTCCCTCGACCTTGACGACCTTGGCCGGAAGGAACACGAAGAGGGCAAGGGCGACGGCAAGGGGGACGGCGACAAGAAGACGTAGCCGGACGCACTCCCGGATATCATTCAGGCGGCCCTCGGAATCAACCGGGGGCCGTATCGCGCCGGAGATCTGACGAAATGGATGCCGCGCCCGCCGATCGCAAGGCCACCCCGGCAGATCGCCGCGCCAGGTTCCCCGGCGCGCTGGCGGAAAGCCAGTTCCGCCGGTTCGTCGCCGGTTCGTTCTTGTGGGGCACCGCCTACCAGCTGCTCACCCTGGCGCAGGGCTACACGCTCTTTCAGCTGACCGATTCGACCGCATACCTGGCCGCGCTCGGCGCCACGACCGGCGTGCCGCAGGTCGTGACTCCGATCGTGGGTGGCTTCCTCAACGACCGCTTTCCGCGTCGCCGCCTGCTGATGGCGGGCTCGCTCGCGATGCTGGCAGCGATGGCGGTCCTGACCGCCGTTTACGTCGCGGGGGCCCTGGAGCCCTGGCATATCCTGGCGGCAGGGGTGATCCACGGCAGCGTGCTGGGTATCGACTGGACGACGAGGCAGTCGATGGTGCCGTCGGTCGTGTCGCGTGACCGGCTGGTCAGCGGCGTCGCAATCGACCTGGGCATGTTCAACCTGGCGCGGGTCGTCGCGCCACTCGCCGGCGGGATGGTGCTCGCGTCGCTCGGTGGCCCGGCGACCTACGGGCTCATCGCGGGGCTGTTTGCGGCCAACCTTCTCATGATCAGCTCCATCCACCGGATTCCGAGCGTGGCCAGGGACGGCGCCCACGCAATCTGGGGCGACACCGCCGAAGCTTTGAAGGCGGTCTGGCGCGACCAGGTGATCGGAATCAACATCGTGTTCACCGCGGTAAACGGTCTCCTGGTGGGCGGCATCGTGTACCTCATGCCCGCCTATGCCAAGGACGTGGTCGACACGGGCGCCCGCGGGCTCAGCTGGCTCTACGCCGCGCTTGGCGTGGGCGCGTTCGCGGCTTCGACCTGGCTGTCGATCTCAGGCGGCATTCGAAGGGCCGGGCCGGGCCTGATCGCGAGCAACCTGGTCTTTGCGGCGGCGTGTGCCGCGTTTGCGATCTCGGGCAGCCTCTGGTTTGCCCTGGCGACTGCGATCGCGGCCAGCTTCTTCAACACGATCCACATCTCGCTCGGGGTAGCCGCGCTGCAACTGGCATCCAGCGACGACATGCGCGGGCGGGTGTTCGGCATCTACGAAGTAGCCTGGGGCGCCTTTCCTCTTGGCGGCCTGGCCCTTGGCGCCCTGGCATCGGCGTCCGACCTCCGCATCGCGCTGCTGACCGGTTCCGCCGCCGTGGCGCTCTTCACGATCGCCGTCTTCGTCGCCAGCCGCCGCATCCGAAACCTGGTGTTCTAGCGGACCGATGGCGGGGCGGCCCGGGTTCAGGTAGGCTGTCCGGTGGCCGCGAAAAACCGTTCGGGGTTTGCGGCGGAAACCTATTGTGATAAAGTCCACAATCGTCGTTTCCTGGCCGTGACGTACGTGCTCGGATGAGGCGCGGAGGCTGCATGCCAGAGCCAGGGCGCAGCGAGAACACGGAAACGTCGACCCTCGTCCTGCTGGCGAGGCTGGCGGGGGTAGGCTGGTACGTCGCGATCTCGATTGCGGGGGGAACACTGGCGGGAGTCTGGCTGGACTCTCGTCTAGACACCCGGCCGGTCTTCATGATCCTGGGCCTGGCGGTCGGGTTGGCCGCCGCGGTTTACGGAATGTTGCGACTTCTCAGGTGGTTCACGGCCGCGGGGGATAATGCCGCCGGCAGCGGTGGCAAAGCTGAATAGGATGGTTGGTGCTTAAGAGTCCCAGGGCAATCGCAATTATCCTGGTCGTCGTGGCCGTCGGCCTAATCTCAGTGGCGGGCGGAGCCCTCGGCGACGCTTTTGGCCTCGGCTTCTTCAGCAGCCCGATCCCCCTGATCTCGGTCCCGGCCGAAACCGTCACCAGCGTGGCCGGTTTCGCCATCAAGAACTCCATGATCGGCCTGTGGGCAGCCGGCATCATCGTGCTGGCGCTCTTCCTGCTGGGCACCCGCAAGATGAAGCTCGTCCCGGGCCGGCTCCAGGCCCTGATCGAATCGATCGTCGAGTTCTTCAACACCCTGGTGGAAGGGGTGGCCGGCGACAAGGGCCGGCGCTTCCTGCCCCTCGTTCTCACCATCTTCATCACGATTGTCATCGCCAACTGGCTGAACATCCTTCCGGGCGTTGGGACGGTCGGCCGCGTGGAGACCGTAGAGGAGTTCCTCGAGCACCACCTCTCCAAGGATGAGAAGGCCAAGATCAAGAAGTACGAGAAGGAGGGCGATCTTGCCGCCGCCAGGGCAGCGAAGGAGAAGGCCCTGATCCACGCCGCCGAGGAAGAGGCGGAATTCAAGGTCACTGTGTTCGATGGCTCCGGTGGCTTCCGGTTCATCCCCTTCGGCGGGCGTGGTGAAGGGACCAAAGTTCCGCTCGAAGGCCTGTTCGAGGACCCGCACCACCCGACCCTCGAAGAGATCGAGCATCCGAAGGTCGTTCACCCACCGGCCAAGCACCCTGAACTGAAGGGCAAGGAGGTTGGAATACTGGTGCCGGTCTTCCGCGGCGCTGCGACTGACCTCAACACGACCCTCGCGATCGCAATCGTGGCAATGGTCGCCGTCCAGTACTGGGGGTTCAGGTCGCTGGGAGTCGGCGGATACGGCTCGAAGTTCGTGAACCTGAAACAGGGCCCGATCTTCTTTGCGGTCGGACTGCTCGAGATAGTCAGCGAGATCTCGCGCGTGATCAGCTTTACCTTCCGTCTATTCGGGAACATCTTTGCAGGCGAGATCCTGCTCATCGCGATGGGCTTCCTGTTCCCGTTGATCGGGATCATCCCGTTCCTGGGACTGGAGCTGTTCGTCGGCCTCGTTCAGGCGTTCATCTTCGCCATGCTTACGCTGGTGTTCGCCACTTCGGCGACCGTCGGCCATGGTGAGGAAGGGCATGGCGCGGAGGGTCACCACTAGCTGGGCCCCGGGTGCGCGAGACCGGCCACGCGACCCCGCACAATAGGAGAGTTGCCTGCCGCCGATGCGCGCAGGCGGATGTGGCAGAAGGGGAGCCGGACCCCGAGCCGCAAACAGAAGTCTGCAGTCTGCAGGAGGAATAAAGTGCCCGAACCGATCGATCTCACCAAAATAGCGGCTGGTCTGGCCATTGCCCTCGGGTCGCTTGGCCCCGCTCTGGGTATCGGCTTGCTGGCGGGTCGAGCCATGGAAGCGCTCGGGCGCAACCCCGAGGCACGTGGCCCGATTCAGCAGAACATGATCCTGGCGCTGGCCTTCGCCGAAGCCATCGCAATCTACGCGCTGGTCGTCGCCGTCATCATTCTGTTCGTCTAGGTGCCCCCGGCGCCCGGCGTCGACAGGGAGTAGACCAAGATGTTCGAAGCTCTAGGCATTAACCTGCCGGGGTTGCTGACACAGTTGATCAGCTTCCTCGTCATCTTCTTCATTCTCTACAAGTTCGTTTATCCGAAGGTGTTGGGGATGCTGGACGAGCGCGCTCGCCGGATCCAGGAAAGCCTGGATGCCGCCGAGAACGCGAAGAAGGCGGCTGCCTCGGCGGCCGAGCAGGTCGAGAAGGAGATTGCGAACTCGCGCGTCGAAGGCCAGAAGCTGATCGCCGAGGCACGCGACGCCGCAGGACGCTTCCGGCTGGACCAGGAGCAGCGGGCACGCAAGGAAGCGGAAGAAATCGTCGAGCGCGCACGCACGGAGATCGCCCGGGAGCGTGACGCCGCGGTGGAGCAGGTCAGGCGGGAGTTCGCGGGTCTGGCGATTGCCGCGGCCGAGCAGGTGATCAAGAAGTCACTCGACGAGAAGGCGCACCGTGACCTGATCGAGGGCGTGCTGCGCGAGGGGCTCAAGGACCAGAAGAACTGATGAGGGCCCACTAGTTGGCACGCCGACCGACCGCACGCCGCTACGCCCAGGCTGCCTTCGCGCTCGCGCTCGAAGGCAGGACGGTCGAGCAGTGGCAGCGCGACCTGGAACGCCTCGCCGATGCCGTTGGTAACAACGACTTCGCGGTGTTCCTGGAATCGCCGCAGGTGCCCGAGAACGTCAAGTACCACGGCGTGCAGACGGTACTGCGCGATGCCAGCGAATACGCTCGCAACCTCCTCTCCGTACTGGTGGAGCACCGGCAGGTGCGGCTGGTGAGGGATATCAAAGAACAGTTTCAGGCGCTGGTCGACAACCACCAGGGTGTCGCCCGCGCCGTGATCGTCACCGCGGTGCCGCTGGTCGGCGGCGAGAAGCAGCGCGTGGCGGATGAACTGGGCAAGCTGGTCAGCAAGCGAGTGCTATCGACCGAGCGGATCGATCCCGCCATCCTGGGGGGACTGATCGCGCGGGTCGGCGACCGCCTGATCGACGGGAGCTCAAGGACAAAGCTCGAGTCGATGCGGGAAGCCCTGGCGTTGCCGCCGGCGGAGAAAGCAGGGACTTAGTAGAGCCGGGAGAAATCCTCCCGCGGGTGCGCGGCACCCGTCGATAACGAAGGGGCGCGTGAGGCGCCGGGATTGTTAATCAAGCGGGCGATGCCCGCAGGACAAGCTGCGGAGGGTTCCGATGGCGGTCAGAGGACAGGACATAGCCTCGGTCATCAAGCGACAGATCGAGGAGTTCGGCGGCGAACTCACGATGGTCGACGTTGGGACCGTTGTAGAGGCCGCCGATGGCGTCGCGCGCGTCCACGGCCTGAGTAACGTCAAGTACACGGAACTGCTCCAGTTCCCGGGCGACACCCTGGGCATGGCCCTGAACCTGGAAGAGGACAGCGTCGGGGCAGTCATCCTGGGCGACCACACGCACGTGAAGGAAGGCGACGAAGTCCGGTCGACGGGCCGCATCGTCGAGGTGCCGGTCGGCGAGGGACTGGTCGGACGTGTCGTCGACCCGCTTGGCCGCCCGCTCGACGGTAAAGGACCGATCCAGTCGAGCAAGTCGCTGCCCGTAGAGCGCATCGCACCGAACGTCGTCGCCCGCAAGTCGGTCGACACCCCGCTCCAGTTCGGCGTAAAGGTGGTCGATGCCCTGACGCCGGTCGGGCGAGGCCAGCGCGAGCTGATCATCGGCGACCGCAGCACAGGCAAGACGGCCATCTGCCTGGACGCCATCATCAACCAGAAGGACGAGAAGGTCATCTGCGTGTACGTCGCCATCGGCCAGAAGGCGTCGAAGGTAGCGCAGGTCGTGACGACGCTCGAACAGCAAGGCGCGCTCGATCACACGATCGTCGTAGCGGCAAACGCCTCCGATGCCGCCCCGCTGCAGTACCTGGCCCCTTATGCCGGCTGCGCGATGGCGGAGTACTTCCTCGAAAAGGGGGGCGACGCCCTGATCGTGTACGACGACCTGACGAAGCACGCCTGGGCATACCGCCAGATGTCGCTGCTCCTCCGCCGCCCGCCGGGGCGTGAGGCCTACCCGGGCGACGTCTTCTATCTGCACTCCCGCCTGCTGGAGCGGGCCTGCCGCCTCAACAACGACAATGGCGGCGGCTCGATCACCGCGCTCCCGATCATCGAGACCCAGCTCGGTGACGTTTCGGCATACGTGCCCACCAACGTCATCTCGATCACCGACGGCCAGATCTACGTCGAGCCCGACCTCTTCAACGCCGGTATCCGGCCCGCGATGAACGCGGGTATCTCGGTCAGCCGTGTCGGCGGCGCGGCACAGCGACGCGCCATGCGCGCGGTCGCCGGCCGCCTGAAGCTGGACATGGCGCAGTACCAGGCGCTTGCGGCGTTCACCACGTTCGGGACCGCCGACCTCGACGCCGCGACCCGCCGCCAGATCGAGCGTGGCCAGCGTGTGACCGAGGTCCTGAAGCAAGGGCAGTTCAAGCCGCTGTCGATGGAACAGCAGACGACGATCTTCTACCTGCTCAACGCCGGGCACCTCGACGACGTGCCGGTGGCACAGATCAGGGCCACCGAGGACGCCTGGCACGAGTACGCGTCGGCAAACATCCCCGATGTTCTCAAGGGGATCGCCGAGACCAACCAGTTGTCGGACGACCAGCGCGGGAAGCTCGACGCCGCGGCCACGGCATTCAAGGCGACGTTGAAGAAGTAAATGGCAGCTACCAGCGCGCGTGAGCTGCGGCGCCGAATCCGCAGCATCAAGAACACCTCGCAGATCACGAAGGCGATGCAGCTCATCGCAGCCTCGAAGATGCGACGCGCCCAGGAAATGGTGCTTTCAGGACGGCCCTACTCCGACAAGATCACTGCGGTGCTCGCCGACCTCGCCGCCCAGTTGAAGACGCTGGAAGAGACGGGCGACGGACCCGTCGTCCCGCTGCTCGAAGAGCGAACGATCAAGAGCACCGGGATGGTCCTGATCACGCCGGACCGCGGCCTGTGCGGAGGACTGGTGGCCAACATCAACCGGGCTGCGGGCGAGGCGATCCGCGGCGCCGGCGGGCCGGTGGCCGTGGTCTCGGTTGGCCGCAAGGGCCGGACTTTCGTGGTCAGGGTCGGCAGCGACCTCAAGGCCTCGTTTACCGGCCTGGGCGATCGGCCCAGCCTGGAGGACACCCTGCAGATCTCGAACCTGGTCATCAAGGAGTTCGAGGAGCGGGGCGTGGACCGCGTTTGGCTAGCCTACTCAAGGTTCGTCTCAACCGCGCTGCAGACGCCAACGGTCGAGACACTGATCCCGGTCGAGCCCGCCGATCTCAAGGCCGAGGAAGCGGTCGGCTACATCTACGAACCCAACCCGCAGGCCGTGCTGGAGCGCCTGCTACCGAGATACGTCCAGATGAAGGTCTACCACGCCGTACTCGAGGCGATCGCCAGCGAGCACTCAGCCCGCATGGTCGCCATGAAGAACGCGACCGACGCCGCCAATGAGCTGGTCGAGGATCTGCGCCTCGAGCTCAACAAGGCACGGCAGGAATCGATCACCTCGGAGATCCTCGACATCGTGGGCGGCGCGGCCGCCGTCCAGCGTTAATTGAACAGTCCCCTCTCTCCGACGCGGGAGAGGGTCAGGGTGAGGGGGCGCCAGGAGCAGGTCATGGCTAAAGGGAAAGTAGTACAGGTCATCGGTACGGTCGTGGACGTCGAATTCCCCACCGACCAGTTGCCATCGATCTATAACGGGCTCGAGCTCAAGCTGGGCGGGGAGCGGCTGGTGCTCGAAGTCCAGCAGCACGTCGGCAACAACTGGGCTCGCTGCCTGGCCCTGGGACCCACCGACGGCCTGGCGCGCGGCACGGAAGCCGACGACACCGGCCAGGCGGTCGCAGTGCCGGTCGGCCAGCCTACCCTTGGCAGGCTGTTCAACGTCGTCGGCGACCCCCTCGACAACCTGGGTGCGGTCGACGCCAAGGAGAAGTGGCCGATCCACCGGGCGCCCCCGGCCTTCGAGAAGCAGCGGGGCACTACCGAGATCCTCGAGACGGGGATCAAGGTCATCGACCTGATCACGCCGTTCAGCAAGGGCGGCAAGATTGGCGCCTACGGCGGCGCGGGCGTCGGCAAGACCGTCATCATCACCGAGCTGATCCGCAACATTGCGCAGGAACACCAGGGCGTATCCGTGTTCGCCGGGGTCGGCGAGCGGTCACGTGAGGGCAACGACCTCTGGCACGAAATGCAGGAGTACGGGGTGCTCAAGAACACCGTGCTCGTGTTCGGCCAGATGAATGAGCCACCCGGGACGCGCGCCCGTATCGCCCTGACCGGCCTGACCATGGCCGAATACTTCCGCGACATCGGGAAGCAGGACGTGTTGCTGTTCATCGACAACGTCTACCGCTACATCCTGGCGGGCATGGAGGTATCGGCGCTCCTGGGCCGCATGCCCTCGGCGGTCGGTTACCAGCCAACGCTGGGTACCGAGATGGGTGACCTCCAGGAGCGGATCACGTCGACCACGGACGGTTCGATCACGTCGTTCCAGGCGATCTACGTCCCGGCTGACGACTACTCCGACCCCGGCATCGTTACGACCTTCGGTCACCTCGATTCCGTCATTTCGCTCGAGCGCTCGCTCGCGGCGCAGGGACTGTTCCCGGCCGTGGACCCGCTGGCATCAAGCTCGCGCATCCTCGAGCCTGCGGTGGTCGGCGAGGACCACTACAACACCGCCCGTGAAGTGCAGCGAGTGCTCCAGCGCTTCAAGGACCTGCAGGACGTCATCGCCATCCTCGGCGTCGAGGAACTTTCCGACGACGACCGCCAGACAGTGGCGCGGGCCCGCAAGATCCAGCGCTTCCTCACGCAGCCGTTCTTCGTTGGCGAGGTCTTCACGGGCCGCCCGGGCCGCTACGTTCCGATCAACGAGACGGTGCGCGGTTTCAAGGAGATCCTCGAAGGCAAGCACGACGACCTTCCTGAGCAGGCCTTCTACATGACCGGCCTGATCGAAGAGGCCCGCGAGAACGCCGAGAAGATGGCCGCAGAGGCCAAGAAGTAGGCGACGGCAGATGGCGACGCTTCGGCTAGAAATCGTATCGGCTGAGCGCAGCGTCCTCGACGATGAGGTCGACGCGTTGATTGCGCCTGGCGTCGAGGGCCAGCTGACGATCCTGCCGCACCACGCGGCGCTCCTGACCCAGCTTCAGCCCGGAGAGATAACGATCCGGAAGGGCGGGCAGGAGACGAACATGGCCGTCAGTGGCGGCTTCCTCGAAGTCATGGCCAACCGCGCCGTGATCCTGGCCGACACCGCCGAGCGCGCCGAGGAGATCGACATCGACCGCGCCGAGAAGGCGCTCAAGAGCGCCCAGGAAGCAATCGCGGGTCGCGGGGCGGCCGAGGAACTCGAATCCGCGCTGGCGGCATTCCAGCGAGCCCGTATCAGGGTCGAAGTCGCACGGCGGCGGCGACGCGGCATGGGTGGCGGCAGGGAGCAATAGGACGCGGCCTGCGGGGCGGCTCCGCCGGCCGAGGCAGCCCCCGGTCCTCAGGGCGTGAGGATGATCCTTCCGGGCACGCGGCCCTCCTGGAGGTCGCGGATGGCTTCCCCCACCGACTCGAGCGGGAAGGTGCGGGCGACCACCGGCCTTAGCTTGCCGGTCGCCAGGAGCTCCGCCAGCTCGGCCATCACTTCCTGCTTCTTTGGGGTGGCAATCGCCATCGCGATGTGACGGTCGAAGGGTGCTCGGAACATGAGCCCGAACGCCCGTGGAATGCTGCCCAGTACCCGCCTTCCAGCCCGCCCGTAGTGGTCGTGGCCGATGAAGACATAGACGCCCTCGGGCCTGAGGACGCGCTTGCACCGCGACAGCGAGAGCGTCGAGGCGACGTCGAATATCAGATCGTAGCGTTCGTCGCCGGCCGTGAAGTCTTCCTTCGTGTGGTCGATCACCCGGTCGGCCCCGAGCGCGCGCATCAGCTCCAGCTTCTCGGTCCGGTCGACCCCGGTTACTTTCGCCCCCTGTGCGCTGGCGAACTGCACGGCAATCGCCCCGACTCCGCCTGCCGCGCCGTTGATCAGCACGTCCTGACCGGCTCGGACTGCGGCCTTTCCCCGGAGGTTCGTAAGCGCGACGTAACCGGCGGTCGCCGCGGCCGCCGCCTGTTCAAATGTCACGCCGGCCGGCTTGAGCGCCAGCGCGCTTTCCGGGGCCGCCGCGTATTCGGCGAACGTCCCACCGTTCTTCCACTGCATCCCGCGCTGGCTCTCGCCGAAGACCGCGTCGCCCGGCTTGACGCGGGACACCTTCACGCCCACCGCTTCGACGGTGCCCGCCAGGTCGGTCCCGGGGACGCGGCGCCCGGGCGAAAAGATACCGGCGCCCATGATGCGGAGCACGTAGGGTTGGCCGGTCACGACATGCCAGACGTCGGCGTGGACCGATGCGGCACGAACCCGAACGAGGACCTCGTCTTCGCGGATGGCCGGTTTTTCGATTTCGCGGACTTGCAAGACCTCGCCAGGGGGTCCGTACCGGCTCTGCACGACTGCCTTCATGGAGGGTGGTCTACCAGCGCGTGCCGTCGCGCGAGGAGGTCAGCCGCGGGCGTTCTTGAGGTAGTAGGTCATCGACTGCAGGCCCAGTACCGGATCGATGTTGGCGACCCTGACGTTTGGCGGTACCTGCGCCGCGATCGGGGCGTAGTTGAGGATCGCTCGAATGCCGGCGTCGACGAGGCGGTCGATGACCCCCTGCGCGTGCTGGGCGGGCACGGCGACGATGCCGATTCGGATGTTCAGCCGGCGTACCTTCACCGGAATATCTCCGAGGGGATCGACCTTCAGTTCGCCGACCTCTGACCCGATCAGGGCTGAGTCGGCGTCGAACGCGGCTACGACCCTGAACCCTTCGGGCTGGAAGCCCGGATAGCTGATGATGGCCCGTCCAAGCCGGCCCACGCCGACCAGGCAGGCGTTCCATGAGCGGTCGAGGCCGAGTATGCGGCGCAGTTCGGCGGCCAGGCGCTTGACGTTGTAGCCGCGTCCCTGTTTCCCGAACTTGCCGAAGTAGCTGAGGTCTTTGCGGATCTGCGCGGGCGTCATCTGGAGGCGTCCGGCCAGCTGTTCCGAGCTGACCATCTCATATTCATTTCCCTCGAAGTAGGCGAGCACGCGTACATAGAGGGGTAGGCGTTGTATGACGACCGAGGGTACGTCTGAGATATTGTGATCTGGACCGGTCGTAATACTGGGTCTGAGTATCGCCACGAGTTGGGATGCCTCCAGGAATGACCGGAGCGACCCCCGGCGAAGGGCAATTCGCGCCGGCCGTGATTTATATCACAAGCGTATTTGGGCGACAACTTGCACCCGCCCGCCGGAAAGCGCCGATGGGAAGCGGTGGGTTGAACGGGAGAAGGAATTTGCAGGTCGCAGTTTGTCGGCTTGCGCTGCACATACCCGAAATCCGCTCGCTGAAGGGCAAGCGCCAGGTGGTGAAGTCGCTGTGCGGCCGCCTGCGCAGCCGTTTTGAGGTATCGGTAGCGGAGGTGGGCGACCAGGACAAGTGGCAATCGGCCTTGATCGGCATCGCTGTCGTCAGTGGCGACGCCCGGACGGCTGATGCCGTAATCGAGCGTGTCGTTGAGTTCGTAGAAGCGAACTTCTTCGACGTCCAGGTACTCGCAGCAGACCGCGAGGTGATCGACCTGACGGACTGAGGAACCCGACCCGGTACCCGGCCGCGGAACGGCCTCGAACCAGAACGCCCCCGGCCACGGGCCGGGGGCGTCTTTGTCGTCCTATGCCTTGAAGGGCCTAGGCCGCCTTGGTGCCGGCCTCTGTCTTGCCAGTCTTCTCATCGAGCTTGGAGCTGATGAGGAAGCCACACTGCAAGCACTCCAGGTATTGCCCGTACATGTCCCGCTCGAACTTGACATCGCCGCGACATCGGGGGCACGCCTTGAGGTAAAGCATGTTCTTCTCCCCTTTCTCTCTTTCACCACTGACTACGCCGCCTTGGTCACGACGGTTTCGCTATATGTTGCGCCCAAAATGGTGGCGGATTCGTTCGACGAATTTCGTCACCATGCCTGACCGACTGGATACTGTACAACGATTTCGGGCCAAATGCACTAGGGTAGTGGACCAGAATTCGTAAAGATTTTTTTACGCTCTCCCAGCTACAGGTGGACTTTGAATGACTCACCAGAATTGACACAAACCGTATCAAGTCGTAATGTATACCACGTATCAGGCTTGTCAAGACTGTCCGCCCGTTGCGGGATTTAACGAATCCTGACCAGGCGGAGGTTAATGGCGAATTGCCAAGGAAAGGTCAAGAAGCGTGACCAGTCAGGAAAAAGACCGGCGACGCACCGGCTTCTCGGGAAGCGGAGATGCCTGGCCTGGCGGCCTGTTTCAGAACCTGGAGCCCGCCGCGAGCGACTCACGCCTCGCAGCCGATGCGGACGAAGAGTCGCCAGTCGAAGCCGGCGTCAGTGACGAGGTCGTCGCGTCCGTCGAGTTTTCGGGCGTCTATATCATCTCAGTAGCGGCACGCCTGCTTGAGATGCACCCGCAGACTCTGCGTAAGTACGAGCGGGTCGGCCTCATCCGACCGTCGCGCACGGCTGGCGCCCTCCGACTGTATTCCGACCAGGACCTGGAGCGGTTGAGGATCGTACGGCGGCTGGCAGGCGAGCTTGGCCTGAACCTCGCGGGCGTGCGATTACTTCTGGAGGTCGTCGCCCGGTTGAAACTCGCAGTGGAAGAGATCGATAACGACGACGCTGCTGCGCAATCCAACGGCGGTACCGCCGCGCGTGCGCACATGAAGGCGGTTCTCGAATTTGTGGGCGCGTAGGCACGGCCCGGCCGGAGGATCCTGTTGACTGAGGAAGAGATCGGGAACGAACAGATCGACGCCGCCCAGGCGCCGGGCGACACCGCTGCCGGGTCCCCCACGTCTGAGTTAGAAGAGGCACGGCGGGAGCGCGACCAGTTCCGGGTGCTCGCGCAGCGCGTGCAGGCCGATTTCGTCAACTACCGCAAGCGCGTGGACACGGAGCGGGACGACTTCCGGCGCTCGGCAAACCGCGCGCTGCTGCTGAAGCTGCTGAGCGTACTGGACGGGTTGGACCTGGCGCTGCAGGGCGATGCAGCGCGCGATGTCGACCAGAAGTGGGTCGAAGGCGTTCGTGCAGTGAAACGCAACCTGGACTCCGCGCTCGCGGGCGAGGGTGTCGAAGGCTACGGCGGAGCGGGTGAGAAGTTCGATCCACGCCTGCACGAGGCCATCGCGCGCGTTCCGACCGCCGCAAGCCCGCCCGACACGGTCACCAGGGTGCACCGCATGGGTTATCGCATGCATGGTGAAGTGATACGACCTGCGCTGGTGGAGATCGCAGCTTCGCCGCCCGATGACAGCGCATCACCAGCCACACAGACCTGAAATACATCCATTCATCTGACTGATGACTGATTAGGCAAGAAGGAGTTCGGCTCGGATGGCCAAGGCAATAGGTATCGACCTCGGGACGACCAACTCGGTCGCCGCTATCTGGGAAGCGGGCGAGGCAAGGGTCGTTGAGAACCGGGAAGGGCGCCGGCTGACGCCGTCGGTCGTCGCCGTGAACCCCAAGACCGGCGAACGATTCGTTGGCGAACTCGCGCGCCGCCAGTCGATCACGAACCCGGAGAACACGATCTACTCGGTCAAGCGGTTCATGGGGCGCCGGTTCCAGGACCAGTCCGTCCAGCGCGACCAGAAGATGGTCTCGTACAGGCTGGCGAAGGCCGACAACGGCGACGCATGGGTCACGTTCAACGGCAAGCCCACGTCGCCGCCCGAGATCTCAGCGATGATCCTGCGGAAGATAAAGGAAGACAGCGAGGCCAAGCTCGGCCAACCGGTAACGCGCGCCGTGATCACGGTGCCCGCCTACTTCAATGACAGCCAGCGCGAAGCCACGAAGGTGGCCGGCCAGATCGCGGGCCTCGAAGTCCTGCGCATCATCAACGAGCCAACGGCATCGGCGCTGGCATACGGACTCGAGAAGAAGACCGACCAGCTGATTGCCGTTTACGACCTGGGCGGCGGCACGTTCGACATCACGGTCCTGCAGCTCGGCGGCGGCGTGTTCGAGGTCAAGTCGACCAACGGCGACACACATCTGGGTGGCGACGACTTCGACCTCCGGATCGTCAACTGGGCGGCCGACCAGTTCAAGGCCGAGAACGGCATCGATCTCAGGAACGACCGCGCTGCGCTTCAACGCCTGCGGGTCGAGGCCGAGAGGGCCAAGATCGAGCTCTCCACGGTCACGCAGACCGAGTTGAACCTGCCGTTCATAACGGCCGACGCCAGCGGCCCGAAGCACCTGTCGCTGACGCTGACCCGGCCCAAGATGGAGCAGCTTGTCCAGGACCTGATCGATCGCACTCGCGAGCCGTCGGTCCAGGCGATGAAAGACGCCGGGGTCAATCCGAGTGATATCGGCGAGGTCATCCTGGTGGGTGGCATGACCCGGATGCCGGCTGTGCTGGCCAAGGTCAAGGAGATCTTCGGCAAGGAGCCCAACAAGAGCGTCAACCCCGATGAGGCGGTGGCGCTGGGCGCTGCGATCCAGGCGGGCGTGCTCGAGGGCGAGGTGAAGGACATCCTGCTCCTCGATGTAACGCCGCTGTCGCTCGGCATCGAAACGCTGGGCGGGGTACGCACGGTCCTGATCACTCGTAACACGACGATCCCGACTTCCAAGTCAGAGACGTTCACGACCGCGTCCGACGGCCAGGGCCAGGTAGAAGTCCATGTCGTGCAGGGCGAACGCCCGCTGGCGGCCGAGAACAAGTCGATCGGGCGGTTCATCCTCGACGGGATACTGCCGGCGCCGCGCGGCGTACCGCAGATCGAGGTCAAGTTCGACATCGATGCGGACGGCCTGCTGACCGTCACCGCCCGCGACCTTGGCACCAAGAAGGAACAGCACATCACGATCTCTGGCAGGTCCGGTCTCAACAAGGACGAGATTGAGCGGGCGGTCAGGGAGGCCGAAGAGCACGCCGACGAGGACCGGGAGAAGAAGGAAGCGGTCGAGGCGAGGAACAGCGGCGACGGCGCCGCCTACGCGGCCGAGAAGCTGCTCAAGGACCAGGGCGACAAGGTGCCGGCGGATCTCAAGGCCGAGATCGAGGGGCACATCAAGACGCTTCGAGAAATGCTCGGCAAACAGGCTTCTAAGACCACGGACATCGTCGCAGCCATCACGGCGCTGCAGACCGCCATGCAGAAGGTCGGCCAGGCGGTATACGCGAATCAGCAGGCCTCAGGCGGCGGCGCTTCCGGCGGCGCACCGGGTGCCGGAGAGTCCGGCGAAGGTGGGCCCGAGGGCAAGAAGAAGCCCGACGACACTGTGGAAGGCGAGTTCAGGGAAGTCTAGGACGATCGGGGAGGCCCAGCGGCCTCCCCGATCTGTTTCCGGGCCGTTTTCCTAAGCGGGCACACCTGCCCAGCGTGGCGAGTTCTGCGAGCGCAGCACCGCGATCTTCTTGATGACATCCGGATTGGCCAGCCCGTGCGGCTGCTTGCCGGTCAGCACGAGGGCCACATTTTCGGCCCAGCGCTGCGCCCCCGCGGCCGTCGACACTGCCGACGCGCCGGCGAAGTGGGGCGTGATCAGCAGGTTCTCAGTCTTCAATAATGGGCTCTCTGCGTCCAGCGGTTCGACCTCGGTGACGTCGATGCCGGCGCCTGCAATTTTCTTCGAGCGAAGCGCTGAAGCCAGCGCGGCCTCATCCACCACCGGGCCCCTGGACGTGTTGATGAAGATGGCGGTCGGCTTCATCTTTGCGAACGCCGCGTCGTTGAACATGTGGTAGGTCTCGGACGAATAAGGCGTATGTGTCGTGATGAAGTCCGACTCCTTCAGGAGGGTGTCGAAGTCGACCATCTGCGCACCGTAAAGGTCGCCGGTCGTCTGGAACACGTAAGGGTCGTGCACCAGGATCCGGGACGGGCCGAACCCGCGCACCCGGGTAGCGAACGCTCGGCCGATGTTGCCGAAGCCGTTGATCCCGACCACGTTGCCAGCTATGCGCAGCAGCCGGCCCCGGATCTTGTCGAGATCGCCGAACCGGTCAGACCACGCGCCGCCTTTTACCTCGGCGTTCAGTTCCGGGATACGCCGGGTAATCGAAAGCAATAGCGCCATCGCGTGGTCGGCGACCTCGGTCGTGTTGACGCCCGGGGTGTTGCAGACCATGATGCCCAGCTCGGTCGCGGCCCTGACGTCCACCGAGTCGTAGCCGACACCCGCCCGAGCCACCACCTTAAGCTTTGGCAACGCCTGGAGAACCTTCCTTGACGTCAGCGGAAGGCTGGTGATCATGAGAGCGTCCGCTTCCTTGCCGGCCTCGATCACCTGTTCCTCGGTCGTGCAGTGCTTCTGAACGACTTCCAGGCCCGCCTTCTTGAGCGGGCTCATGATCGGCTCGCCGAGTTGGCGGCTGAAAGTAACTACGACCTTGAGTGCCATGTTGCTAATCCCTTGAAGAACTCGTTGGCAGACGAGACCCGGCGACAGCAATGCCGGATCCTGAGCCAGGAATGGCGGAAAGGTTACCGCAATTGACGCACGCGGCCGGAGGTCGATTCTGGCCCGTGACTCTTGAAAACTCCCGGAACAGCTACAGACCGAACCTGCGGAACGTGAGTTTCCTGAGATCCTCAACGCTGCGGTCTGCGAAGGCCTGGACCTCGCGGCGGATGTCGGGATTCAGCGGCATGTCGGGCGCGTCCGCGAATGTGCGAGGCCCATCCGGCCCCCGGTAGGACTCGGGCAGGCGAGAGGGGATCTGCTTGCCTGCCATGACCGCGAACGCCATCGCCCAACCGCGCGCCACCGCGCTCATGTCGTAGCCGCCGCCACCGGTGGCGATCCAGCGCCCGCATTCGCCGCCCAGCTGCGCCAGTTTCGCAACAGTGTCGGTGAAACCCTGGGTCGAAAGCCGCATGTGCGTGATAGGGTCGCCCATATGGGTGTCGATCCCAAGTTGCGTGAACAGCACGTCGGGTTTGAACGCCCTGATGAGCGGCGGCACGATCGCATCGAACGATGCCGCGTAGATCAGGTCGTCGGTGTAAGGGGCGAGCGGCAGGTTGATCGAGTATCCCTCGCCTCTGCCGACGCCAATCTCCGTGACATCGCCAGTGCCTGGAAACAGGAATCGGCCGCTCTCGTGCACTGAGATCGTCATCACCTGGTCGCTGTCGTAGAAGCCGTGCTGCACACCATCACCGTGGTGGCAGTCGATATCGACGTACACGACGCGCATGCCCTGTGCGACGAGCTTCCGGATCGCCAGCACCGGGTCATTGAAAACGCAGAAGCCGGAGGCGCGGCGCGGCAGCGCGTGGTGCAGTCCCCCGGCCGGATTGAACGCCACCTGGAACCGCCCGCTGGCCACGAGTTCGGCGGCGAGCATGGTTCCGCCGCTCGCCAGGGAATGCGCTTCGAACATCCCCGGGTAGGCGGGGTTGTCGCCCGGGCCGAAGCCGTATGCGATCTCTTCGCCGGTGAAGCGACCTTCGCCGATCGACTTCACCTGCGCTATGTATTCGGGGTCGTGGAACAGTGCGAGCTCTTCGAGCGTCGCAGGCCGGGGCGCGATCACCTGGATGTCGCCCCCGTTCAGGAAGCCTGCCGCCCGTGCCAGCTCAAACGTGTACTGGAGACGTATCGGCTTCATCGGGTGGGCATCGCCGTAAGAGTGGCGCGCCAGCTGGTCCGAGTAGACATAGGCGGCGCGGGCGCCGCCGGCAGAAGCGTTACTCAAATTGACCTCAACCGCTTCGACGAATCCGGTAGACCAGGAGAATCGTGGCGGTCGCCGCCAGCATGAGAACCGCGCTGCCGGCCGCCCCCCACCAGATCCTAAACGATCCACCAGACGAGCCGTTCGGGAGCGTTTCCGGGGCAAGGGCGCCGGTCGCGACCGGCGCGACCCCGCCTGCGACGGCCGTCGAACCGGCGTGCGCGGTCGGGGCGGGCAGCAGCTCGATCGGGCGCGCGCCGATGTCCTTCCGCCACTCGTTCTCGAGCTCATCTAGCGAAATACCGTAGACGGCCTGCACCGCGGCCGCGGGTAGTGCGCCGCGGTCGAGGGCGGCGATCAGGCCCCGCACCCGTTCCGCGCCCCGCACTTCGACGAGATAACCCGCGAAGTCGCCTGCCTGCGGGTAGAAGATCTGGATCTGATCTGGCCTGCCGGGGATCGAGTTGATCGACCTCAGTGGCAGCAGCCTGTCGCGCCTTATCGCGTCGCCGATGCGGCTGCGGGACGCCGCGCGGGAGCCGGTCTCGAAGTACACCGCAAGTCCCTCGTTGAGCCATGCTGGTCGCTTCGCTGCCGGGTAAGACGTTGCCCTGCCAAACACGAGGTGAGCGAGTTCGTGCGTAACTCCCGGGACTTTGGCGTGGTCCAGCACGAACATTCCGAACTCCTCGTAGGCGAATCCGGCGAAGAGGTGACCGTCCGACGCGGCTTTGCTGACCGTCGGGAAGGCCCGTCGTGCCTCGGCATTCGAGTTGTAGAGCACCGCGCGGTACTCGCCGCCGGGCGCGGCTCCGGTGACCGCCTCCATTTCCGGCAAGCGGGCGGCCACAGCTTCAAGGAGTTCAGTGATCTCCCTGCCCGAACGGTCGTGATAGAGCACCGTCAGGCCGGCCCGCGTGGCCCGTTTCCAGTCGAACTCGGGATCGAGGTATTCGATCTCGAAGGGTTTGGACTCGAACTGCCGGCCGTCCGAATCCGTGATCTCGTAGCGGACCTCGAACACGATCCCGGGGGGAATGAAGGTCGGTTCGGCGGTAGGAATGGTGAAGCGTGCGGTAACCGAACTGGCCGGATTGAAGTCGGGATAGCTGTATCTGGCAATCGTGCGCGGCCCGCGCGGCCGGTAAACGGCGCGGATCTTTTCGATCGGAGACCCGGCGCTGGACGCCTCCATGGTCACGTCGATCCGTTCACCAAACCGGATGCTCGAACCATGGTTGACCACCCGGATCGTGGCGCCATCAGAGGCCGCGGTCGGAATGGTCTCTGTGCCGGGGAACGCCGTAGCGGCGATCGCAAGCAGAATGAGCGTCGCCAGCAACGCGCGGCGCCTCATGGTGTTCGATCTCATGTATTCATTATTGGGGCATGCCGCGCGTTGATGCCTTGCGTGCCCGCCGCGGTCCGCTGGTTCAGGTCGACTTTTCGAGCCCCGTGATCCGGAACGACGCATGTGACTTGTATATGCGATTGATGTTGATCAAGAGCGCGGTCGCGGCTTCAAGGTAACGGGCGCTTTCAAGCGATCCAGCGTCAATCGCCCTCACGCCTCTGATGTCCCCGGCGAGCGTCATCGCGGCGCGTTTGGCGTCCGCGTCGTCTCCACACAGCAGCACGTCGGCATCCACCGGGTCACCGGCACGCAGAAGATCGCCTGCGGGCAGGGTGTGAAAGCCGGCGGCCCAGCGCGCAGCTGGAACCTGCAGTCTGGCATCTTCGGCGGCGGAGCCTGTGGGCGGCGGCGCGAAGCGGGCGCGGCCGGCCACGAACGCCAGGGGCGCGACCACGCTGAGTGCGATCTTGCCCGAGATCTGCGGCGACAGCTCGGTGAGGACGGCAGTCTGCGCGCCGAACGGGACCGACAGGACGACGACATCCGAGATTCTGGCCGCTTCGAGGTTGGTCGCACCTTTGACCGAACCTTCGGCGCCGCCAAGCCGGCTGGCGGCATCGCTGGCACGCGCGGCATCCCTCGACCCGAGGACAACGTGGTGCCCGGCAGCCGCCCAGCGCACGGCGAGCCCGCGCCCTTCGGGGCCTGTCCCACCGATGATTCCGATCTTCAACTCTCAGCCTTTCTGACCGGCCTTGGCCGTGTGTCCACTGGCTGGCCGCGCCTGCCGACGCCGGGCCTGAGGGCAGCTGTCGCGTCGTATGGGACAGCTTTGACAACGCCCTCGCGGCATCGTAGCATCGCCGCAGTTTCGGGGGTCTGCTTCAGGCCCCGGGCGACCGCGTGACGCGGCAAGTCAGTCCTATTCGAAGAGAGGCCAGATGCGTTATTTCCAGGTCTTGCTTGAGAGTGGCGAGTCCCACCTTGCGGCCGAAGCCGGCGACGGCTCGCTGGTCGACCTGACAACGATTTCGCCGCATGCCCGCTCCATTTTCGATCTGCTGCATGCCGGCTCGTTGGCGGGCAGCGGCGTCGACGACCTGGCGCGTGGCCTGATCGATCGGTCTGGCAATTCCTGGCTCTCGGTCGGCGATCTGGTCAAGAATTCGAAGGCGGAGCGCAGGTTCCCGAGGATGACCTCGCCACTCGTACCACCCGAGATCTGGGCCGTGGGCGTCACCTACCAGGACAGCATGCGAGAGCGGCAGGCCGAGAGCAAGTCGCCCGACGTCTACGCCAAGGTATACGGGGCGGATCGTCCAGAAGTGTTTTTCAAGGGGACGCCGCGTGTGCTCGCAGAGCCGTTCGCAGAGGTCGGGATCCGGAGCGACTCGGCCTGGAACGTGCCAGAACCGGAGCTTGCGTTCGTGCTGTACGACGGCCGGATCGCGGGTTATACGTGCGGTAACGACATGAGCAGCCGCACGATTGAGGGCGAGAACCCGCTTTATCTCCCGCAGGCGAAGATCTATGACCGCTCGTGCGCGATCGGCCCCTGTTTCGTAACGGCGGATTCGATCGGCAACGCCCAGGACCTCGACATTACCCTGCGAATCCGCCGCGGCGGCAGGGAAGCGTTCAAGGGATCGACCAATACCGGCAAGATGAAGCGTGACTGTGCTTACCTGGCGGACTGGCTTCAGCGCCACAACCCGGTTCCTGACGGCACCACGGTCTGCACCGGGACCGGGACCATTCCGCCGCCCGAGTTCACCCTCAAACAGGACGACGTCATCGAAATCGAGATCGAAAAGATCGGGACTCTTGTAAATACCGTAGTCGTCGTCTGACGGCTTGAGTCGCGATCGCGGTCCTGTCAGCAGATCACATCAGACTGGTGATTCCAGATCGAAAGGCGGCCATTTTTGACGGTCCGGCAGGAGTCGGAGAAGCCTGCGGCTGAGCTCGGGGACGCCAGCGCCATCCGCGTCGCGGCCGAGCGAGTGCGCTCCAACGTCCAGCAGCTCATCGTCGGCAAGCAGGATGCGGTCGAGCTCGCACTGGTGGCCCTCCTCTGCCACGGGCACCTTCTAATCGAAGACGTCCCGGGCATCGGCAAGACCACGATGGCGAAGGCGCTGGCGTGGTCGATCGATTGCGAGTTCCGGCGCATTCAGTTCACCCCGGACCTGATGCCGTCGGACGTGCTCGGCGTAAACGTCTACAACATGAAGTCTGGTGAGTTCGAGTTCCGCCCCGGGCCGGTCTTCACACAGGTGCTCCTGGCCGACGAAGTGAACCGGGCAACGCCGCGGACCCAGAGCGCGTTGCTGGAGTCGATGCAGGAGCGCCAGGCAACGATCGACGGCACCACGCATCGCCTGCCGTCGCCGTTCCTCGTGCTGGCCACTCTGAACCCCATCGAGATGGAGGGCACGTTCCCGCTGCCGGAGGGCCAGCTCGACCGTTTCATGCTGCGGATCACACTGGGATACCCGACCCACGGCGAGGAGTCCGAGATCCTGGCTCGCTTCCAGCAGAGCGCGGTGTCGCCCGCCGCCCTCAAGCCAGCGATCACCGTCTCCGAACTGGCCGCGCTCCAGGCCGCAGTGACCCGAATCAGGGTCGACCAGACCCTGCGCGACTACCTGTTGCGCATCGTCGAGGCCACGCGCAAGAACGACGAGATTGAGCTGGGCGCCAGCCCGAGGGCGTCGCTGGCACTCTTCAAGGCTTCCCAGGCGTACGCGGCGATCCATGGACGGTCCTACGTCCTGCCTGACGACATCAAACGCCTCACGCCGCCGGTGCTCGGACACCGCCTGATCCCGAGCTCGCATGCCCGCCTGCGCGGTCGAAAGCCTGAACACGTCCTCGAAGACATCCTGCGGACCGTTCCTGTCCCGATTCAGCGCGGGCCGTAGCGGCCCGTCCCCGACCGATGGAACGCCCGACCCGCGACCGGCTGCGCCCAGGCTTCGGTTGGGCCTGGGGCTCGTTTGGGCCGCCCCAAGACCTGCTCCGGCGGGTCGCTACCCGTTCCGACCTCCTGGCCGACCTGTGGGGCGAGGTCTGGACCCTTCTCCTGCTGGCCGTCATCATCGCCGGAATCATTGCCCACGCGCCGCTGGTAGTGGCCCTCGGGGCGATGGCCAGCGTGGTCGCGCTTGCTTCCCGGATCTGGGCAAAGCTATCACTGGAAGAGGTCCAGTTCAGCCGTGAGGTGAGCTCCGACCGGGTCTTCGCCGGCGAGGAGTTCGAGCTGATCGTCACGGTGGTCAATAAGAAGCCGCTCCCGCTGCCGTGGCTCACCATCACCGACGCCGTGCCGATCGAGCTCGCAGTGGACTCCGCCGACATGTCGCTGGGAGAGCGGCACGACGCCCTGATCTTGCGACGGACCGTCAGCATGAGCTGGTACGAGAAGATCCGAATGCGGTATCGAGTGCGCGCCCTCAAGCGCGGCTACCTGCGGTTCGGGCCTGCCAGGCTCGCCAGCGGTGACCTCTTCGGGCTTTTCCGGGTAACCCGTGAAGCACGCCGACGCGATTCGATGGTCGTCTACCCGCGCTCGGTGCCGATGCCTGATTTCATGGTGCCCGCACCGCGCCCGATCGGTGACACGGTGAGCAAGTTCCGCCTGTGGGAGGATGCGAGCCGTCCGTCCGGGCTGCGGGAGTATGCTCCGGGCGACTCCCTGCGAAGGGTCGACTGGAAGGCCACTGCTCGCACCAACGATCTGCTGGTCAGGACGTACGACCACCGAGTAGCGCAATCGGCCGTGATCGCAGTCGACGTCGACACCAGCGAGAAGTCGTGGGAGGGCTACTCCCCGCAGATGCTCGAGCGGGTGGTCACCGCGGCCGCTTCGGTGGCGGTGCGCTTGGAAGAGACCGGTCACCGGATCGGCCTCATCAGCAACGCGATTCCGTTATCTGAGACCGCCCGGATGGTCATACCCCCCGGTGCCGACCCGAGGCGGATGACGACCGTGCTCGAGTCGCTGGCGATGGTGCGCCCGGTATCAATGAACCGCCTGGACCGGGTGCTCGAAGCGGAGCGACTCGCCGTGCCGTTCGGGGCGACGGTCATCGTCGTCTCCGCAATCTGCCCTCCACCCCTGCAGGCTGCCTGCCGTGAGCTTGCGCGGCGCGGGCATGCCGTCGTCATCCTCTACGTAGGCGAGGAGAGCCCTCCGCTGCCATCCCGGGGCGTCGACGTCCTGTCCGACGGTGTTCGCTTCGACCCGCCTCCCGAGCCAGGGAAGCGCGCCCGTTGATCACCACGCGCGAGAAGCTGCTGTATGCGGCGCTATGGGTGGCCGACGCGGCGTGGCTCTACGTGGCGCTTGCGGTCTTCGGCCTGATCGTCCAGATCGGCGGCTCCCCGCTTTCGTGGCCCGCGGTAATGGGAGTCCTGGCCGGCGCCATGCTGGTGGGCTGGGTAGCGCATGGGTTGAAGGGTGAGACGGCGACGCTCGCGCTGCTGCAGGGCGGCGTCGGCCTGGTCGTCGTCTATTTCGTCGTCGCGGCGCGCTCCTTCGATGGATTCAGCGGGGTGCAGTGGTACTGGGTGTTTGAGCTGGTGAACGGCCGGTTGTCCGGCGCCTCGGTCGCAACGGCGATCATTGCCGCGCTGGCTGCGATCCTGCTCTGGCGCCGTGGCATTGGCCTGGTCACCGACGACCCGGCGTCGGACCGTCTGCGTCGCACGTTCCGGATCGGCGTCATGGCCATCGCGGTGGCGCTGATCGCTCAGATCGCCACGGGCCGGGACATAGGCGCCCAGCACGTACTGTTCCCGTTCTTTGCTGCCGCACTCGCCGGGATGGCATTCGGGCAGATCGCGGAAACGACTCGCAGGAGTGCGGTGGGTGCCTGGGCGCGCGTGGTCGCGCTGTCGGTCGGGATCATCATGCTGCTCGGCGTGCTGCTCGGGCTGGCGGGAAGCGCATACGGCGGCGGGCCGCTCAGGCTCGCCGGCGCCGGACTGGGGGCGTTACGTGACGGCCTTCTGTTCCTGATCAGCATCCCGCTCCGCTGGATCGTCGGGGGGCTGTTCGAATTCTTGCGATGGCTGCGTTCGATGTTCGGCGGTGAGATGACGCCCATCCAGCAGCCCGCGGCGCCGCTGTTTGGCGCGCCGACGCCGACCGCGCAGACCGGTGAGGCGACCGGCTCAGGTCTCGTCGAGGCGATCCTGAACATCATTCAGTACCCGGTGATGATGCTGCTCGTCCTCGGGATCCTCTATCTGCTGGTCATCGTGTTCCGGCGCGTGCGGAAGGTCGACGCCGGCGAGGAGACGATCGACCGCGAGTCGATTCGGGACCAGGGCAATCCCCGGAAAGACGTGGCGTCGCTACTGTCTCGACTGCTCCCCGGCTTCGCGCGGCCAAAGCGGACCCCGGAGATCTGGCGCTACCCGCTGGGCCAGCCCGGCATCACCGAGGTGTTCCGCCTCTACTTCGACTACGTCTCATCGGCGATGCGCCACGGGATGGAGCTTGAACGGCATCGGACGCCCGCCGAGCTCGGCCCGCTGATCATGGAGGCCTTGCCGGGCGCCCCTGTCGCACTGATGACCGACCGGTTCAACGCGGCCTGCTACGGGCACGAGCCGACGCCTCCCGCCATGATTGCCGCCCTCGAAGCAGGGCTGGAAGCGGCTATCCAGGCCGCGGCGAGCGCGCCTTTGAAGCACGCGTCGACGCCTCCCGCCGCGGACGGGAGTGCGCGCTGATGATGTTGGCAGGGAAGGGCGGTTCCGGTTCGGGAACGCTGATCACGCGCAGCAGGTTGGTGTTGCCGGGAATGCCGATCGGCATTCCCACCACCGCCGCTACGTAGTCGCCTTCCTTCGCAAACCCGGATTCGCAGGCCGCGCGCGATGCCTCGTGAAACATCCACTGCACGCTGTTCAGTTTCGGCGCCTGCAACGAAATCACGCCCCAGCGCAGCGCCAGGCGCCGGCCCGCCGCGGGATCGCGATACAGGGCGATGATGGGAGCGCGCGGCCGGAACGATGCGACGCGTGCTGCCGTGGAACCCGACTCGGTAAACGCGACAATTGCCGCTGCCTTGATCTCGGCCGCGGTCCAGCAGGCCGAGAACGCGATCGCGTCGTCGACATGGCAATTGATGCGCGCGCCGCGCCTGCTCGCCAGCGCCTCGTGGTCGAGCAGCTTTTCGGCTTCCCGCGCGGTCTCCGCCATTACCATCGTCGCCTCGGTCGGATGTTTGCCGATCGACGTCTCGGCCGACAGCATCACCGCATCCGACCCGTCCAGGATCGCGTTCGCAATGTCGGCAACCTCGGCGCGGGTTGGTGTCGCAGCGTGGATCATCGACTCCAGCATCTGCGTGGCGGTGATTACGACCTTGCCAAGCTCGTTTGCTCGCCTGATCAGGCGCTTCTGTACCCCGGGCAGCTGCGCATACGGCAGCTGAACGCCAAGGTCGCCGCGCGCCACCATGACGCCGTCCGCCCCGCTCAGGATCGGGTCCATGTTTTCGACGGCCTGGGCCAGCTCGATCTTGGCGATCAGCTGGGCGTCCAGCCCCCGTTCGCGGATGTAAGTGCGGGTCCGATGCAGGTCGTCCGCAGTCCGGATATAGGACAACCCCACGAAGTCGGCACTTTGCTCGACCGAAAAGTCGAGCGCCAGCTTCGTGTCCTCCGTGAGGTAGGGCAGTTGCGAGATTCGCCCCGGAACGGCCACCGCCTTCCTGGACTTCATGACCCCGCCCTCGATGACGGTACAGCGGATCCGATCGCCCTGGTTCTGGTCGACGACCAGGCGTATGGCCCCATCGTCAACCAGGATCTCGTCGCCCGCCGAGACGTCCCGATCCAGCCCCGCCGGAAGCACCGGGGCGTGATACCGCCCGGCAGTACCGGCTCCACTGGTTAGCGTGAACTTGCTGCCCACGGCGACCTCAATGCCGCTGGCCGGCAGGACGCCCAGCCGGTACTTGGGCCCAGGGAGGTCAGTCAGGACCGCAACAGGGAGCCCGCACTCTGCCGCCACCGTCCGCACGTTGGCGATCGTGGCGCGATGTACCTCGTGGGTTGAATGCGAGAGGTTGATCCGCGCCACCGACATCCCGGCTTCGACCAGCCGGCGAATGGCCTCGACCGATGCGGTTGCCGGCCCGAGGGTGCAGACCACACGCGTCTTGGGGCGTTTCAGGACGTGTTGCGGGATGTGATAGTCGTATTTCACGGCAGTATCTTCTCGCCGTTAGTGGCCTGCCGCAAGGCTCACAGGATGCGCTTCGTACCGATCTGCGGCTTTCAGCCGGCATGGTCTCTGGCCGCCAGCCGCCCTTTTGGCGTTCAAGTTGACACCGGCATGGGCCGTATCTAGACTCTGGCTATCCCCTTTAACGGGCCGCGGTGGCCCACGAGTGGAGTCGTTTGCCAAATTGACTTCCGCTAGAAGCCTTCTCGACCTGCAGGAAATCGACCGCCAACTCGCTGAAAAACGCGACGCGTACAAGAAGCTGATGACCGAGCTGAAGGCCGAAGCCGGCCTGCCGGCACTGCGCGCCGAGGCCGAAGCGGCCCGCGTGAAATCGCTCGAGTCCAGGGTCCATTCTTCCAAGGTGCAGTCGGAGCTGGGTTCCATCCGCGAGCGGCTGCAGCAGATTGAAGCCCGGCTCTACTCGGGCACGATCACCAACATGCGTGAGCTGACGGCGTTGCAGGAAGAGCACAACGCGGCGAAGCGCAATCTGGCCCAGGCAGAAGAATCGATCTCCCCTGCACAATCACACTTGCAGGAGGCCAACCAGCGCCTTGAAGAGAAGAAGGCTGGACTCGCCAGGCGCGAGGCGGAGTGGAACGTACGCGGCGCAGAGTTGAAGGCCGAAAGCCAGGGCCTTGGGCGCGATTACAAGCAGCTCGAACGGCGCAGGCAGTCGATTACCGCCCAGGTCAGCCCGGCCGACCTGGCTTCGTACGAATCGATCCTCAAACGCAAGGGCGGGCTGGCCGTGGTGCGCGTGGAGCGAGGCATCTGCCAGTGTCCGCGCCGCCTCAAGCTCCCATTGCGCGAGACGGCCAAGCTCAAGGACTCCCAGGCGCTGGTTACCTGCAGCAGCTGTGGGCGGATCCTGCTGGCGAGCTAGTTCCGTGCGGGCCTTCGGTTACTTCCGCCCCGGTGTCGAGGGGACGCCTGCCCTCACGCTCCGGCAATCGCCGCGCACACAATTCGAGACCTACTGCCGCGATCGCGACCAGGAACTCGTCACCGTGTTCGGCCTCGATACCGCCGGGCAGCAGGGGCCCCTTCCCGAGGAGGAGCAGTTCAACCAGCTGCTGGAGCGCTGCAGCGACCCCGCGACGCGCCCCGATGTGGTCGTCATACCCGAGAGCCCGCACCTCGCCAGCGAACTCAATACGTTCATCGATCGCGTCCTGCTGCTGGAGAACCTGGGCATCGACGTGCGGTGCACGGCCTCGCCGCTGGCCGACCCGCTCGAAAACGGACTGAAACTGCTCAAGCCGAGCCTCCACCTCGTCGATCGCGAGACCCGGATTCGTTCTGCGATCTCGTCCAAGGCCGAGCGCGGAGAGGTGCTCGGACGCACGCCCTACGGCTACCGGATCGGCCTGGACGGGCTTCTCGAGCCACGGCCGGATGAGGCGCCGGTGGTCAAGGAGATCTTTCAGTTGTACTCCGGCGCCGGGCCCGAAGGTGGGCTCGGCCTTCGAAGAATGGCCGCAATACTCAACCGGCGCGTCCTGCGGACACGCGCCGGCCGGCTGTGGACGACCGTCAGCATCGCGGGGATCCTGCGGAACCAGGCTTATGTGGGCTTCTACAAGCGGCGAAACGTGAGGATTCCGCGCAACCATGAGCCGATCATCGACCAGGCGACGTTCGACCGTGTCCAGGATGCCATGGCGGAGCGCCGTCCAATGCGGCGTCCCCGGCAGCGCGATGGCTACGCCCTGGCTGGCCTCGTACCCTGCTCCGAGTGCGGTCGGACCCTGCACGGACTCCTGCGAGCCCGCAACTGGGTACGCAAGGACGGCACGCCGGCCGCCCGGTCTTACCGCTATTACGAGTGCCCGGGGCGTCCCCTGGGAGGCAAGCGCCATTCGAGTTTCCGAGCGGAGTTTCTCGAGTCCGCCGCCCTTGATCGCCTGGAGCAGCTTGCCGCGTCCGACTTGGCCGCGGGAGTAGAAAGGCGGGTCGACATTGACGAGGGCGGCCCGCAGCACGACGTGGACATGGCCGTGCGCCGCGTGCGGAACATCATCCGGCGGGTCGCTGCCGGTAACGGCCAGATCGGCGAGTTCACCGCCGCAAGAGCCCAGTTGCGACGTATCCGCGCCAAAGGGCCGCGCGCGGAGTCGATCAGCCTGACGCTGCCAGAGGCAATTGCGAAGGCGCGCTCCAGCGACCGGTCGCTCGCAAGACGCGTGATGTCGGCGCTGGTCGAAAGCATTATTGCCACCGAGGACCAGGTCACCGTGAACCTGCGCTCCGAGTCGACGAGTCCCATGCGGGTTTCCGGGTAGGGCTCGCAGAGTAGAATTCAGGTGACAAGGAGGACGGGCGGCCGCCCCGATCTAATCGGGGAGGAAAGTCCGAGCACCACCGGGCAGGATGCCCGCTAACAGCGGGGCGGGGTGACCCGACGGAAAGTGCAACAGAAAACACACCGCCTCGATGCGAATCGGGGTAAGGTCGAAATGGTGAGGTAAGAGCTCACCGCTCCGGTGGTGACATCGGAGGCACGGTAAACCCCATCCGGTGCAAGGCCAAATAGGGAGACGCAGGAGCCCGGCCAGTCTCCGGGTTGGCCGCTCGAGTCCCGGCGCAAGCCGGGACCTAGATGGATGGTCGCCATCCTGGCGAGGCGGGGGACGAAGGCGCAAGCCGTAAACCCCACGTCGCCCGGAACAGAACTCGGCTTACAGTCCGCCTTGTCGTTGGACCGATAAGGGCCGTCCCGCAAAACGGGGCGGCCCTTCCCATCCCCGGCCCAGTCCGCCGTTAATGCCAGCTCCCGGCAGCGCGCTGTGTGTCGTCGCTTCAGGGCAGGCTGAGGCGGCAACGCACGACAAGCACGGGCGGGATCGCCTGGTAGTAGGACCAGTTCAGCGGCATCGATCCCTTCGTTCCCGGTGGGAGGGCCGGCTCCTCGAAACCATCCAGGACGAAGCCGGCCTTGAAGCAGAGGTTCAGCAACAGGCTGATCGGTCGATGGAAGTAGTACTGGGGCTCGGGCTGGCCGGGTATTCCCTCCCCCTTGCGTGCACCCGGGGTGAGATAGTCGCTGACCCAGACCCCAAACGCGTTGGAATGCCGGCCACTTTCGCTGACGCGTTCCATGGCGAGTAACCTGCTGCCGGTCGAATTGAACGCCGGATGGGTGATGGAGAACACGAATCGCCCGTCCGCCTTCAGCAGCCTGCTCAATGCTGCCAGCAGTGGTTCGATCTGCGCCATGTCCATGATCGCCATCGTGCATACGGCGGCGTCGAAGCGTCCCTCGCCCAGCGAGAGGAGGGCCGCCTCGTCGGTGGCATTCATCACGCGATAGTCGATCCGGTCGCGCTGCTCCACGGTCCTGGCGCGCGCTCGCTCAATGAACTTCTCGGACTGGTCGAATGCAACAACCCTGGCGCCCAGTGCAGCGATGCGCCGGGTGAAGCGGCCCGCCCCACAGGCGATGTCGAGGATCTCCTGTCCTGGTCTGACCGCCAGAAGGTTTTCGCTGGCCGGCTCGATCAGGTGGTCCTGGAATGAGTTGCCGTCGCCGATGCGGTCGTCCCACCAGTTGGCATTGGCGTCCCAGATACGCCGGGTCTCATCGACCAGTTCGGGATGTTCGTGTCTCGGGGCATCGTGGGCCAATCGCTTCCTCCGGACCACCCACGGGCACGAGACGCCCGTTCACCTGCCGACCGTCAGCGCGGTTTCTGGCCCCGCTTGGCCCAGTCGACCTTTTCGAACATCTGCAAACCCGGGTCCTGGATGACGCCGTTAACCATTCGGGGCGGATGCTCTTTGATGAAGTCTTCGTTGAGCTCGATCCCCCAGCCGGGCAGGTTCGGCGCCTTGAACTCGCCGTTGACGACTTCCGGGTAGTTGCTTCCGGCGCGCTTGATGCCTTCGTCCGCGAAGTCGTTGAAGTGCTCGAGGATCTTGCCATTGCGAAGGGTGAGGCACAGCTGGAGCGCGGCCATCGTAGACACGATGCCGCCCACGTTGTGGGGCGCGGTCATCACCGAGTGCATCTCGGCGGTCGACGCGATCTTCTTCGTTTCCAGGATCCCGCCGCACTGCGTGATATCGGGCTGCACGACGTCGCACAGGCCCAGGGCAAACAGCTCACGGAATTCCGGCATCCCGTAGAGCCTCTCTCCGGTCGCGATCGGCAGTGAGGAGTGCTGTCGCACGGACCGCAGCGCCGGGATGTCGCCGGGCCGCGTCGGTTCCTCGATCCACGCCGGCTCGAACTTCTCGACCGCCCTTGCGATCTCGCGCGCCTGGTGCGGAGCGAAGCGGCCGTGCATCTCGAGCATGATCTCGGCGCGACCTTTCGTGACCGTGAACACCGCCTCGATCAGTTCGATCGAACGATGGAACTCCTGGCGCGATAGCTCCAGGTCACCGGCGCCGAAGGGGTCGAACTTCATGGCCTTGTATCCACGGTCGAGCACCCGCCGGGCCGACAGCGCAAAGTCCTCCGGCTTGCGCTCCACCGTGTACCAGCCATTGGCGTAAGCGGGCACGGTCTCCCGGACCTTGCCTCCGAGCAGCCGGTAGACCGGCTGTCCGCACGCCTTGCCGATGATGTCCCAGCAGGCCATCTCGACGAGCGCGAGCCCGGTGTGGACCACCTCGCCGGGCTTCCCGAAGTCGAACAGGGTCATCCTGCGGTACAGCGCCTCGACATCGAACGGGTCATGACCGACGAAGTGTCGCTGGGCGTCCTTCAGGTACTCGGTGACCGTGTGGGTCTTGCCGAGCACGCGCGCCTCGCCAATGCCAGTGAGCCCCTCGTCGGTTTCAAGGACGAGATAGGTCAGGTTGCGCCACGGCGTGCCCAGGACGAGAGTGCGGAAACTTGAGATCTTCATTTATGTGTGCCGATCCGCCTGAAACAGACAGGGGCGTCCGCTGGAACGCCCCTGGCTTGATCCGAACCTACTTTTCGACGCGCGAGAAACGCATCTCGAACGCCGTGTGCACGTCGAGCAGGGCCGACTTGCCTTCCGCGTTGAGCCGCTGCGCCTTCTTGAGGGCGGGCACGATCTCGGCGGGCTTGGTTACCTTGATGCCCACCGCGCCCAGTCCCTCTGCGATCTTCGAGTAGTCGCCCGTCATCTTGGACGTCCCGAACACCTCAAGCGCGGTCGGGAGCGATCGGTCGTAGCCGCCCATGCCGCCGTTGTTCAGGACCACGGTCGTGATCGGCGCCCCGGCCCTTACCGATGTTTCCAGGTCAAGGCCGGACATGCCGAACGCGCCATCGCCCATGAAGTTCAGGCAGAAGCGGCCCGGGTGGGCGAGTTTCGACCCGATCATGAGTGGCAGCCCGTAGCCGAGGTGGGTCGTCTTGCCCCACCCAATGTAGCTGTGCGGAACGGTAGCGGTGTAGAACGGCATGATCTGGTCGCGCGGGTGTCCGGCATCGTGGGTCACGATCGAGTTCTCGCGGTCAAGCGTGGCGTCGATGTCGTGGATCAGGCGGTACGGGTTGATCGGCGCCGCATCGGACGTGAGCAGGGGCGCCCACTCCTTCATCCAGGCTTCCTTGACCTTCTTGACCTGCGGAGCCGTCTTGGACTCCGTGCCGCGACCCTTGGCGCCAAGGGTGGCCTTGACCTGCTCGATCAGCTCCTGCAGGACCAGCCTGGCGTCGCCCGGCAGCCCGATGTCGGCAGCCACGTCCTTGTTGATGTCCTCCGGCGACACAACCGAATGGATGATCACCTTTCCGCCCGGTACGTCGATCCCGTACTGCGTCTTGGTCAGGCTGGAGCCGATCGCCAGCATCACGTCAGAAGATCCAAGCCAGTCCCAGACCGCCTTGGGAGCGGTGCGGTTCGCAGCGCCGAGCGCCAGCTGGTGTCGCTCGTCGATCGCGCTCTTACCCGGCATCGTGGTCAGCACGGGCGTGTCGGTCAGTTCGGCCAGCGCGGTCAGTTCCTTCGATGCATTGGCATACAGCACGCCCTGGCCCGCCCAGATCAGGGGCTTCTTTGCATTCAGGAGCAGCTTTGCGGCGTCCTTGACGTCGCTCGCGGACGGCCGCTGCAGCGAGGCCTTCGGCGGCACGTAGTTCATGGCTGCGTCCGGGACCTGCTGCGCGCAGACGTCTCCGGTCATCTCGACGAGCACCGGTCCGGTCCGGCCGTTGCGCAACGCATGGAAGGCGCGGCGCATGATCGGTACGACCTGGTCGATACGGTTGATCGCCTCGGCCGACTTCGTGATCCACTGGTAGTTGCGCACCGCCGAGAAGGTCGGGCGTACGCCCACGCGATCGAGGCCGAGCCCGGTCGGAAGCAGCAAGATCGGGACGTTGTCGGCGAACGCCTGCGCGACGGCACCCATCGAGTTCTCGGAGCCCGGCCCGCCCTGCATGCAGAAGACGCCGAACTTCGTGCCATTCATCATCCGGCTGTAAGCGTCGGCGGCCATGATCCCGCCACGTTCCTGGCGGAAGAGGATCGGTCGGATGCCCTCCTTGGCGACCGCTTCGATGAGCGGGTTAGAGGGGTAGCAGGCTATCCACTCGACGCCCTCAAGTTTCAGGATCCGTGCTACGGCTTCGATGCCGTTCATAAACGACCTCCCGACGCTTAACCCCGGGGGCCTTTCCGGTCATCGGGATAGCAGCGTTTTCTTGTGGTTCTCGCTTCTGCGCGAGAGCGAAATATACATGCCATGAAGCGATTGCGATACTGCGTTATACTTCCGGCTCGTTGGCGGGTACTTCGGAAAACACGCCGCGCAATGAATGGATTTCGCAGCGCGGCGTCTTGATCTGTGTGGTAGGGAGCATTGCCACCCCTGTTCGGGCGCATAGATACGCTGGCCGGCGACTCGGCCCGGCGTTTTTCAGGCGATGGCGGCGATTGCGCGCGCGCGGGCCTGAACCGTCCGTCACGATGTGCCGTCGACGCAGCCGGCAACCTCCTCCTCGCCGACGTCGGCAACCGCCGGATCAGGCTCATCGATCTCATCAACCGGACCACATCCACGTATGCCGGGAACGGTGAGAGCGGCCATGGCGGCGACGGCGGGCCGGCCACCGCGGCGAGCTTCGGCGAGCCGCTCGGCATCGCCATCGCAAAAAACGGGGACCTCTACATCTCCGACCGCAAGCACCACATGATTCGCAAGGTCGACGTAGCCGGCAAAGCCAGCACGATCGCGGGCTCCGCCACCCCCGGGTATTCCGGCGACGGCGGCCCCGCCAGCCAGGCCAGGCTCAACGGGCCGACCGACATTGCGGTCGATGCCCAGGACGGCGTGCTGGTGGCCGACGCCGGCTCGGGCCGGATCCGGCGGATCGACGGCAAGACCGCAGTTATCAGGACCCTCGCGGGCGGGGGCGAGAACACCGATAGCGACCCGGTGGACGGCCTTCGCGCCGCACTGCTGGCGCCGGTCTCCGTTGCGAGCGACGCCGAAGGCAATGTGTACATCTGCGAAAGGGATGGCAACCGGGTCCGGCGGCTCTCGCCCGACGGGCGCCTCGCGCCGTTCGCCGGGACCGGGGTCGCGGGCTACTCGGGCGACAGCCGGTCAGCCATCGCGGCTACCCTCAGGGCACCCGAGCATGTCTACGTCGACCCGTCCGGAAACGTCCTGATCGCCGACACCGGCAACCACGCGATTCGCTTCGTGGAGCGCTTGACGGGCCTGATCTATACCGTTGCAGGCGGACGGCGCGGCTTCCGCGGGGACGGCCGCGACGCCTCGGCGGCGGCTCTCGACACGCCCACCGGCTGCACTACCGATGCCGACGGCTATATCTACATCGCCGATTCCGCCAACAACCGGATCCGGACGGTCGTCTCCGCGGCGACCGAGGGCGATGGATCCACGTACGACGAGCCGCTCAGGGACGACGAGTCCCGGCAGGGCAGGCGGGGCGTGCGCGGCGGCGAACGGCCGGACGAAGAGTAACCGACGGGCCCAGCACGGGCCCGCAACCTAGCCCACGCGGTACTTCTCGACCGTCTTGTCGTTGATCGTGACACCGAGCCCCGGCCCCTGCGGGACCTCCAGGTACCCATCCTTCATGTCCAGCGGGTTCATGCAGAGCTCCCGAACCAGAGGGCCCGCCGAGACGTTGAATTCCAGGAATAGCGACTCCTTCAGATACGCGTTGAGGTGCAAGGATGTTGCGCTGAGCAGGTCGGAGAGCCACGCGTGTGGACAGACCGCCACATTGCGCAGCTCCGCGAAGTCGGCGATCCGCTTCGCAACCGTCAGCCCTCCGCATCGAGAGATGTCCGGCTGGGCCACGTGGACCTTTCCTTCGTCGATGAGCTTCTCGAAGCCCCAGATGGTCGCTTCCTGCTCGCCCGCGGCGATCCTGGAATCGACCCGCTCCGAGACGTAGCGATAGCCAGGATAGTCCTCAGGGTGCATGAAGTCTTCGATCCAGAAGGGTGAGAACTCCTCGATCGACTTGATCATCTTCACGGCCTCGAACGGGGTGCGTCGCACGTTCCAGCCTGCGTCGACCAGCACCTCGACGTCAGGGCCGGCCTGCTCACGGGCCGCCCGGACCAGCTCGATATCCCTGCGCGGGTCCTGGCCGAAGACGCCCCAGCCGAACTTGATCGCGGTGAACCCGCGTTCAAGGTAGCCGTCGACCGCCTTCCGCATGGCGTCGGGAGTGGGCCGGAACAGCGTGCTGGCATACGCGCGGACCTGCTTCCGGTAGCCTGCGCCGAGCAGCTTGTACACGGGCAGCCCGAGGGCCTTGCCTTTTATGTCCCAGCAGGCGATGTCGATCCCGCTCATGGCCTGGATGGCGGCGCCCCGCCGGCCGAAGTAGATCGATCCCCGGTACATCTTGTCCCACAGCCGCTCGGTCTCGAACGGATCCTCACCGATGACCAGGTGCCTGAGGCCTTCGAAAGCGCCACTTCCAGAAGGGGGCGCGGTGACCGCGGCGCGTGCGACGTGCGGCTGGGTCTCGACGTCCGAGTACCCGGTGATCCCCTCGTCTGTGGAGACCTTGATCAGGCACAGGTGGCGGATCCCGTGGGCTTCCTCCGCCCCGGACGGCGCCGCGTAGCGGTCGGTGGACTCCAGGACGATCACTTCGACGTCGGTTATTTTCATGGTGGCCGAGGATACCTCAGAACACGTCCCCAATGACCCTCCTTGACACTGCGCGGATAGGCGGGTTACTGTCCGTTGCGCCTCCCCCGGCCCCGCCATCTTCCCAGAGGCAGCTCCCTTGCAAATTCGCGCGATCAAAGTGTTCCCGCTGACCAGCGAGCGTCCGACGCTCAAGGCCGGCAAGCCGATACATCCGAGCTGGTGGGGCTACGACCAATCCCTGGTGCGCGTCGATACCGATGAAGGGATCTCTGGGTGGGGTTGCGCGGGCACCCGCTGGGAGCTGACCGACGCCGCCCGCAAGGTCCTCACACCGCACCTGATCGGGCAAGATGCCTCGCAGCCCGACGCGGTGACCGAAAAACTCCACCAGTGGACCTTCTGGTATGGCCGCGGCGGCACGCTGACCAGCTACATCGGCGCCATCAACATCGCCCTGTGGGACATCCTGGGAAGGTCGACCGGCCTTTCGATCTCACGCATGTTCGGCGGGCGCTTCGTGGAGTCGCTCAAGCCGTACGCATCGATGTTGTTCTCCTGGCCGCTGGACGAACAGACCGCCAACCTCGAAAGCGGGATGGAGAAGAAATTCCGCGCCTTCAAGCTGGGCTGGGGCACATTCGGGCGAGTCGACCGCAGGCGGGACGAGGAACTGGTCAGGTCGGCCCGCAAGGCGATCGGCGACCGGAATGAACTCATGATCGATGCCGGCGGGAGCGACGTCTTCTGGCACGGCGACCTGAAATGGGCAATTGAGACGTCGCGCATGCTTAAGGACTACGACGTCACCTGGTTCGAAGAGGCGCTGCGCGCCGACGACATCGAGGGCTTCAAGCAGCTCCGAGCACTATCGCCGGTGCCGATCTCGACCGGCGAGGTGCTCACAAGGCGCCAGTCGTTCGAGCCCTGGATCCACGCGCGCGCCGTCGACATCCTGCAACCAGATCTGACGATCTGCGGCGGGCTTTCCGAGGGGCGCCGGATCTGGCAGGCGGCCTACGACCGCAACATCCAGGTGGTCATGCACGGCTGGAACACCGCGGTTGGCGCGGCCGCCGACCTGCAGCTTTCGGCCTCGATGCCAAACGGTAAATACCTCGAATACTGGCACCCGGCGCCCTATGTCAGTGGCATCCTGAAGACGCCGTTGCTCCTTGACGACGACGGCATGCTTCCGGTCCCGGACCTACCGGGGCTGGGGATCGAGATCGACGAGCAGGCGCTGAAGGCCAGGGCCGCCGGCGCCGACAGTTACGCGTAGCAGCAGCGGGGCAGGGTCGGGAGGATCCGGCACTCGAGTGGCCCCGGGCAGGCCGATTGGTTGCAGCAGGAGGATTCATGGGATTCACATCACGTTTCGAGGACCTGACGTGGCCCGAGGTCAATGACGCCGTTTCCAAAGGCATGATTCCGGTCCTGCCAGTCGGCACCATGGAACAGCACGGGCCGCACCTCCCGATCAAGATGGACCGCTGGACCGCAACAGAGGTCGTGAACGAGGCCGCCAGGAAGCACAGGGAGCGCCTCCTCGCGATGCCACCGGTCTCCTACGGGTACACGACCCACGTCATGGACTTCCCGGGCAGCATCACGATCCACCACGAGACCTTCATCCGGTACGTGGTCGATATCCTCAAGAGCCTGGCCTATCACGGCTTCAAGCGCATCATCATCGTCAACGGGCACGGTTCGAACGTGCCGCCGCTGGACCTGGCGGCCCGCAGGGCAATCCTCGAAACGGATGCGATGGTTGCGATGACGTCATGGTGGAGCCTGGCCGCCGCCAATCCGTCCTACATGAAGAAATGGCGGCAGTCGCACTTTCCGGGCGGCTGCGCGCATGCCTGCGAGGCGGAGACCTCGATGGCCCTGCACATGGATGCCAGCCTCGTCCAGATGGACAAGGCCAAGGACGTCGAGATCGAAGTCAACGCCGTGAAATCCAAGTACCACTGGGTCGACCTGTGGGCAGCGGGACCGGTAGCCGTAACCGGCTGGACGAGCACCTACACGGAAAACGGGACCGCCGGCGAGCCCTCGATTGCGACGAAGGTGAAGGGGCGCAAGCTGTTCACCGAAGCCGTCAAGAACCTGATCGAGTTCTCAGACGAGTTCGCCAACCGCAAGTACCTGCCTCGTAAGGACCACCACGTCACCAAGCCGACGATCCCGGTCCCGGGTTAGGCCGACGCTGGCGGGCGGGAGGGGCCAGTCTAGATGGCAGCCCCTCCGTCGACGATCACATTCGAGCCGGTAAGCATCGCTGCTTCGTCGGAGGCCACGAAGAGGAACGCCTTCGCTATGTCGTCAGGCATCACGAGCCGGCCGGCAGGCGTGTTCGCCACTCGCTTGTTGTAGTTGTCGGGGTTGTCGATGCTGGTCGACCAGTCGTTCGGGCTGTAGGGATTGTTGCTGCGAATGAACGGGGTGTCGACGTGCCCGGGCGACACCAGCATGCAACGGATGTTGTCCTTTGCGTACGATTGGGCCGCCGAGCGGGTCAGTCCGACCAGGCCCATCTTCATGGCGGCGTATCCGGGACTGCCACCGCCGGGCCGCACGGACGCCAGCGAACCCATGTTGATGATCACCCCGCCGCCGGCTCGCCGCATCGACGGGATCACGGCCTTGACTCCGAGGAACGAGCCGGTCAGGCCGATCCCGATGATCCTGTTCCACATCTCTTCGGTCTGCTCATCGAAGCTGACCCTGAAGTTGGCGCCGGCGTTGTTGCAGAGGATCGAGACGGGTCCGAGCTCCTTTTCACAGGCTGCCACGGCAGCCGCCCACTGGTCCGACTTTTCGACGTCGAGGGCCACCGCGACCGCCCGCCCGCCGGAGCTCTTGATCTCGGAGGCGACCTTCCGGCCCTTGTCCGGGAAGATATCGGCCACGCACACCGCTGCGCCTTCCTGAGCGAAGAGGCGGGCCTGGGCGCCGCCCATGGCGCCGCCGCCCCCGGTGATGAATGCGATCTTGCCCTTCAAACGCACGTCATACTCTCCTGTTCACTGGCTGAGCGCCCCGATGCCTCGGTGACGCGCAAACGTGTAGTAGCTGAGCGCGACCGCGACCTAGCGGAGCGCAATCGACCCGTCCGGCCGCCGCGACCGTTCGCCGGGGCCGGCTTCGTAGGGATGCTTCTTCATACCCGTTTCATTTAGCTCGATCCCGAGGCCAGGCGCCTCGGGTATCAGCAGATAGCCGCCCTTGAGCTGCGCCGTCTTCTTGACCACGGCGGCCCTGGGCGTGCCGGCTTCCCGGACATACTCCTGCAGGTCCCAGTTTGGCGTCGCCGCGGCCAGTTGTACGCACGACATGGTCACGATCGGCCCCAGGAAGTTGTGCGGAATCACCTGCTGGTGGTGCGACTCTGCAATCGCGGCGATCTTCCGGACCTGCGTTATCCCTCCCGCCAGCCCGACGTCGGGCCGCACGAAGTGAATGCCCGCAGTCTCGACGAACTCACGGAACTGCCAGATGCCAGAGTTCCGCTCGCCTGCCGCCAGCGGGATTCGGATCTTTTCGGCCACTTCGCCCATCGAAAGAACGCTGTCCGGGCCGATCGGGTCCTCGTAGAAGTAAGGCAGGAACTTTTCGATCTCCTGCGCGAATACGATCGCCTCACCCGGCACCATGTTCCGGTGAATCTCGATGCCAAGGTCGAAGTCCCAGCCGACCGTCTCGCGCACCGCGGCGACGATCGCGGTGTTTTGCCGGATGAGCTGCGCGTAGGACAGCTCCGACCAACCCTGCGGAAATGGCGTGAACTTGGCAGCGGTGAAACCGTCTGCGACCGCCCGCCGTGCCGACGCCACGAAGTCGTCGATCGTGCCGCCGTCGAGCAGGACCATCGCGCGGACCTTGTTACGGACTTTTCCGCCAAGGAGGTCCCAGACCGGAGCGCCGAGCCGCTTCCCCTTGATGTCCCATAGCGCCTGGTCAATTGCACTCAGGGCGCTCATGATCGCGGCGCTCGGGAAGCTGTACTTGCGGTACTGGGAGTTCCAGATGTACTCGATCTGCGAGGGGTCCTCGCCGACCAGGTCGTCGGCAACCGCCTTGACGATCTGTTCGGCCGCTCCCGCGAACCCCCAGAAGGTCCCCTCGCCGACCCCCTGCAAGCCCGTATCGGTGGTGACCCTGACGGTCAGCCACTTCGACACGAGCCACGTTTCTATCTTCTCGATCTTCAATAGCAGAACCCTCCAGGTAGATGCTTCGAATCAGCCAGAGCATATCTCGCTGTGCCAGTTTCAGGCGGCGATCAGTATGACGCCCCGGTGCGGCGCGTGCGGCCTGCCGATTGCGGTCACGCGAACACCGTACCGCCGTATGCCGACCTGAGAAGCTCGCCTTCCTCGAAGCGCGTGAATCGCAGCGCCCGCATGTCGATCATGCGGGTCTCTCCGTGGACGACCAGTTCGGCCAGCGCGCGGCCGACGGTCGGCGAGAGCTTGAAGCCATGCCCGCTGAAACCGACGCCGCATACGAGCCCTTCAACTCCGGGGACGTGATCGATGACCGGGTGCCAGTCCGGCGTCACATCGAAGAGCCCAGCCCAGCCACCGTCCCAGCCGGCATCGGCCATGGGCCCGAGCCGGTGCGCCACCGCGTCCATCGCTTCGAGGGCCACCTCGGTGTCGACCGTCCTCACATAGTCGGCCGAATCGACCGGATCTTCCCGAATCCCAACCAGCGTGAGATCCCCGCTGTCTGGTCTGAACGAAAGGCAACCCGGGACATCGGCGATGGTCGGATGGGTCGGCAGCCGATCGAGCGGCCGGTGAAGCTTGACGACCTGGTGTCGAACGAACGAAACAGGGAGATCTGCCCCGACTCCCCTTAGCAGGTCCGGCGTACCCGCTCCCGCGACCAGGACTACGACCCGTGCGTTGACCGGCCCGGAGGTCGTGTCCACGCCGGTTACCTTGCCATTGCGGACTAGCACCGAGCGCACACCCACGCCCAGGGCGATACGCGCACCCGATCTCCGGGCGGCGGATGCGAAGCCGTTCGTGACGGCGGAGCTGTCAGCGTAGCCAGAGTCAGGCTCGAACGCGACCGCTCCAACGCCGTCGAGGGCAAACCCCGCCGGGAGGACGCCGGCACCCTCGCCTGGCGAGAGCGAGCGAGCGTCGACTCCCAGCGAACGCCCCAGCGCCACGTTCTTCCTCAACGCCGTCGCCTGTTCAGGGGCGACGAGCAACACGTAGCCCGTCTTGACGAATCCGGATGGCGCTCCAACGACCCGTTCGAAGTCCGCGATCACGAGGCGGCTTTCGTGCGCCATCCTGACGGTGACCTCGTTCGAATAGTGCATGCGCAGGATCGCCATCGAGCGCCCGGTCCCGCCCGAGCCCAGAGCATCCCGCTCGAGCAGCAAGACATCCCGGACCCCCGCCTGTGCGAGGTAGAAGGCGGTGGCGGCGCCCATCACGCCGCCGCCGACGATCACCACGTCTGCTGCGTTTGGCAGGCCAGGATTCTTCGCCGTCTTATCGGTGCTCACACAGACCTCCCATCCGCGCAATCCGCTCTCCATGGGGGTTGGCTGCGCCGGGGAACCCTGGCAGGTTTGGCGCCTGTCTACGCCGGAACGGGATCGCTACATTCCCAATGCCCGGCCGGAGTCGGATGTCTGCGGGGTCTGAGTGCGCGCGCCCGCGCGTTTCGGCTGGGCGTGGAAGGATCGACAGGGAGATTACCATCTGGTTCAGGGCGTTCAAGCATAGCGGGTCATTCAAATAGTTCAGTCTCGAGAGCGACTGACCTGGCCTGGGGCTGATGGGGAAGGTCGTCGCTCACCGAGCGGTAACCAACACAGGCGCTCGACCCGCGAAATATGCGGGAAGGGGCCCATCGAGACGACAAATCATGACCCAACTCGATCGGGCTAAGTCGTCGAACGGGAACGGCCGAGTGGCGTAACTGAGAGGAGCGCCATGACAAGGCGAAAGTCTGGAGAGGCTGAAGAGAAGTCGGTCAACCGTCAACCGACCGCGGAGGCATACGCGAGAACGTTACTCGTGATCTACGAGGGCTCATCCAACCATCGCGAATGGGCACGACGAGAGATCGAGAGGGTCTTCCGAATCGCGGCAACGGAGGGATTCAGACTTCAGTGCGAGACTGAGTCGAAGAATTTCGATCCGGAGCCAATACCCGACCTTCCAGCATGAGCGGAAGACGGAAGCGAGAGAACTTCGTCTTTCTCGACTCCAGTCCAATGGAGATCGCAAAGAAGCAAGAAGAAGCAGCGAGTATGACCGCTCTGCTGATCCAGGAGGTACGAGCCATACGTCGTCCCGGAGTTGGAGAGCAGCGGAAGGCGAGCGCGGACTGGCTCTAGCGCATCGATCCCCGCAGGCCAGCGTTACCTGCGTTAGCCGCCCTGTTCCCGTAACCACGCGATCGCGCGGCGAGTTTCCGCGCCGGGATTCATTTATGCTTCCCGCCAGCCAGGGTCGTCGGACCCTGTGAAGAATTGGAGGCCTGGTTGAGATCGCTTGCGTCTGTAGTGATAGTGCTGGTGCTGTTCGCCATCGGCTGCAGCTCCGACACCCGGTCCGAGACGTCCACGCCCGCACCTGGTCCCACGAGGACCCCAACCGTCCGTCCTGCTCAGGCGGCAGGTCCGCTCGCGCTGGTGATTCCGGAGGCACCCGACGACGGCCGGGCGCACTTGCCGGCCGGGGTGCCACACTCGGGCTACTCGACGACCCCCGCCACGTCGGGCCCCCACTGGTCGACGGCCCCGGTGAATGGCGCACCGCATGGCGCGCCCGCCCGCTGGGGGATCTACACCGTCGTGCTGCCCGACGAGGTACTCGTTCACAACCTGGAACACGGTGGGATCGGGCTGCACTACAACTGCCCGGCCGGGTGCCCGGAGGTAGTCTCCGCACTTACCGCGCTCGTGCCGCCGGGGGCCTCACAGTTCATCGCCTCGCCATACCCGGGTGCGCCAGCGAAGGTCGTGGCGACCGCGTGGCGACGTCTACTGCTACTCGACGCCGTCGATTCGGAACGCATCAAGCAGTTCATCGCGGCATATCAGGACAAGGCGCCCGAGAGCATCAAGGTCGATCTTTTCTAGCGGGCAGTCCCGCCGTCTATCATGCGCGGCCTGGAAACAGCTACTGGAGGATCAAAAATTGGCCAGGACATCTGCTTACGACCTGTTGCTGCGCGGCGGGCATGTGATCGATCCCGCGAATGGCATTGACGCCAGGCGCGATGTCGCCATCAGGAACGGCAAGATCGCAGCCGTGGATGCCAGGATCGCGGTCTCTGGCGCGACGAAGGTGGTTGACGTACGGGGGAAGTACGTCACGCCCGGCCTGATCGACATCCACACGCACTCTTTCGGCTACGCCGCCTGGACGTTCCCCGACGAGTACGGACTCCCGAACGGCGTTACCACGGTGGTCGACGCTGGCGGCGCCGGCTGGAAGAACTTCGAGCAGTTCAAGTCTTCGATCATCGATCAGTCACAGGTGCGCGTCCTCGCCCTGCTGAACATCGTCGGCGCCGGAATGCTCGGAATCGTCGAACAGGACGTCACGGAGATGCAGCACGAGCCGTGCGCCGAGATGGTCAAGGCCTATCCGGACACGATCGTCGGCATCAAGGCCGCCCACCACGACGGCCCCGGTTGGGAGTCGGTGGACGGCGCGGTAAAGGCGGGAGACGCCGCCGGCGTGTTTGCGATGATCGACTACCACCGCCACCCGAAGCGCACGTACAAGGAGCTGCTGCTCGACCACATGCGCCCCGGCGATGTGCACACGCACATGTACGGCCTTCACACCCCCCAGTTCGACGAGCGGGGCAAGGTCCACAAGTTCATCCGCGATGCCCGGCGCAGGGGCGTCGGTTTCGACGTCGGTCACGGTGGCGGGAGCTTCTGGTTCCGGATCGCGAAGCCGTGCATGGACCAGGGGTTCCAGCCGGACACGATCAGCACCGATGTCCACAAGGGCAGCTTCTTCCTGCCCAGGGGCACGATGCCGATCACGATGTCCAAGCTGATCAACCTTGGCATGCCGCTCCGGGAGGCGATCGATCGCTCCACCCGCCACGCAGCCAGGGCTATCAATCGCCCGAAGCTCGGGACGCTATCGGTCGGCGCGGAGGCGGATGTTGCCGTCTTCGAATTCGAAACCGGAGACTTCGGATTCGTAGATTCCGGCCTCGCCAGCATGCGCGCTACACGTCGCCTGACCTGCCATGTCACGATCCGGGCGGGAAAGGCCCTCTGGGACTTGAACGGGATCACGCGGCCAGCCTGGGACAAGTCCGGGGAGTACATCCGCCTGCCGGTGTGACGAAGGCCCGAAGCAGTCTCGGCCGGCCGGCAGCTAGCTGTCGTGCCTCAGCCGGTGCGCGCCGACCAGGAATGCCGTCCCTGCCAGCAGCACCGCGCCCGCTACGAAGATCAGGGTCGGCTGCGCACCCCAGTCGTCGATCGATCGTCCGATCGGCAGCGCGGTGACTGGCATGAGCCCGAAGGTCATCGTGTGCAGACTCTTGGCCCTGGCCCGGTACCTGTCCTCCGTTAGCTCGCGCGAAAGGGACTGCCCGAGGGTCATGCGCATCGCCTCGGCAATCCCGACGAAGACCATGATGCCGAGCGCCAGGACTGGTACGGGAACAGTCCGATAAGCAGGTGGGCGGTCCCGTTCAGGCGCGCGGCCAATAGCAAGCCGCAGCGGCTGCCCTTCCGGAGACGGGCGATCGCGAGCGTGCCGATGATCCCGCCGGCCCCGGCGAAGGCCATGAGCCAGCCGATCTCGCCCGGTTCGGAGCCGTAGAGGCTCCGTGCGGATACTGGCAGCTGCACCCGGGGGGGGCATCGAAAGTGCGGCCACGAGCAGGCCCGAGTTGAGCAGAAGCAGCACGAGGTGGTTAGTGCGCAGGTAGCCGAAGCCGGCCGCGCTGCTGGCGAGCACCTTCTGGCCCCGACCCTCAGCGTCCGGAGCCACGGGCTGGCCGGTGTCAGATCCTGGGGTCGTTGCTCAACGCCTTGGCCTGGGAGAAGGCCTGCATCACGCTCGATCCAGGATCACGTTGCGCCAGGTCCCGAGCGTATCCCCGTCCCCGTCGCCAGCCTAAACCTTGTACTTCTTGAGGAGGCCGCGCGCAATGACCAGCCGCTGGATCTCATTGGTGCCCTCGCCAATGATCATCAGCGGGGCGTCGCGATAGAACCTCTCCACGGGCAGGTCCTTGATGAAGCCGTAGCCGCCGTGGATCCTCATGGCGTCCATCGTCACCTGGGCGCAGATCTCACTTGCGTACAACTTGGCCATTGCGGCTTCGAGGTCGAATCGCTCGCCGCTGTCCTTTTTGGCAGCTGCGTCGAAGGTCATAAGCCGCGCCGCCCGCACCTTCGTGGCCATATCGGCGAGCATGAACTGGATCGCCTGTTGCTCGGCGATCGGCTTGCCCCCGGTGACCCGCTTCTGCGCGTATTCGATCGCGGCCTCGAACGCGGCCGCCGCGACACCCACGGCCCTGGCCGCGATGTTGATGCGCCCGGTCTCAAGGGCATCCATCACCTGGTAAAAGCCCTTGCCTTCCTCGGCGCCGATCACGTTGCTCGCAGGCACGCGGTAGTCCTGGAATACCAGCTCGCTGGTGTCAACTCCCCGGTAGCCAAGCTTGTCGAGGTCGCGGCCAGCCGTGAAGCCAGGCCCCTTTTCTGCGATGAACGCGGTTATCCCGCGATGGGCCGGCCGGACTTCCTGATCCGTACGCGCCAGCAGCATGAACACGTTGCCGCGTCGCCCGTTCGTGATGAACAGCTTGTTGCCATTCACGACGTAGTGATCACCGCGCTTGACCGCGCTCGTCTTCAGGTTTGCGACGTCGCTGCCACCACCCGGCTCGGTCAACGCCAGGCCCGCTCTCAGTTCGCCGGCGGCCATCCTGGGAAGGAAGCTCTGCTTCTGATCTTCCGTCCCGTATTTGTTGATCGCGAATGACAGGATCGAGTGCGTACCGATCGGCCCCGAGATGCTGAGCCACCCCTTCGATAGCTCCTCGAACACCATCGCGTAAGTGGTGTAGTCGAGCCCCAGCCCACCGTACTGCTCGGGTATCGTGATCCCGAACAGGCCCATGTCGGCCATCTGGTCGACCAGTTCCGTCGGGTACGAATCATCCCGGTCGTGCCTGGCGGCGACCGGAACAACGTCCTTACGAACGAATTCCCGCACCGCCGACAGGATCTGTGCTCTCGCTTCTGCGCTTGCTACTGGCATGCCGGCGACTCCCCTCGTTCTAGAACCGATACATGACCGCCGAGCGGTCCTGGCTGACTGCCCCGATAATATCCGCTCAGGGGCATTCGATCTTGATCAACACGGTGCGGAGTAATGGCCTGGCTTTGGATTTCGGCGTGGCGAAGACCTTGACCTGCGCGGGTCCGGTGCGGTGAGTGTCGCGGCGGCGGCAACCCCGCAGCGAGGAACTCGCAGCCTGCTGTTCGTCCCGGGCAACCGGGCGGACATGCTCGCCAAGGCGACGCGCTACCCGGCCCACGCCTTTATCCCCGATCTCGAAGACTCGGTTCCCGAGGCGGAGAAGGACCGGGCGCTTGATGAGGTCGTGCGTGCGCTCCCGGACCTGGCTTCGACCGGACGTCTCGTGATTCCGCGGCTCAATTCGCTGGGAACCGGACGCTTCGACGCCGAACTCGAAGCGCTGGCTGGACCGCATACAGCCGCGATAAGCGTCGGCAAGATTCGCAGCGCCCAGGAAATTCGCAGGGTCGACCTGCTGCTCGCGCGCCTGGAGGCGGGACAGAAGCTCAAGTTCCGCATCGGCATCGTGGCATGGATCGAGACCGCAGCCGCGCTGGCCAGCGTCACAGAAATCTGCCGGGCGTCGGACCGGATCCGCTGGGTCGCCTTTGGGGCCGAAGACCTGACCGCCGACATGGGCGTGCCCCGCGACGCCGGCGGCCTCGAGCTACCGCTCCTGCAGCACGCTCGGGCGACGGTCGCGATTGCGGCCCGGGCGATCGGCGCGATCGCGGCCGACACCCCCTTCGTACGCTTCAAGGACTCCGACGGGCTGATTGAGGAGTGCCGCCGTTCCAGGCACCTCGGCTTCAAGGCCAAGTTTGCGATTCACCCGTCCCAGGTCGAGGCGATCAATCGCGTCTTTGGTCCGACCGATGCCGAACTGGCCCACGCGCGCAGGGTCATCGCGGCATGGGAGAGCGCGGCAAGCGAGGGGCGAGGCGCAATTTCCCTCGATGGCGAGATGGTCGACGTCCCGGTCGTAAGCCGGGCACGCGCTATCCTCGCTGAAGCGGACCCCGAACCGGGACGATCCTGACCCGACACGACGCCTTTTTTTCGTGGGGTGATGATGAGCGTTATCGACGAGTTGCTGAGTTACAACGAGCGGTATGCCGAGAGCTACCGCAACGCAGGCCTCACGGCGCGGCCCAAAAGGGGAGTCGCGGTGGTCGCGTGCAAGGACGCACGCATCATCATCGCGAAGGCCTTCGGGCTCGCCGAGGGTGACGGCCACGTGATCCGGAACGCCGGAGCCGTTATCACAGACGATATCGTTCGCTCCCTCGTCATCTCGCAACACATACTGGGAACGAAGGAGATCATGGTCGTGGCCCACACCCGCTGCGGGATGATGACCTTCACCGATGACGACCTGCGTGAGAGGATCCGTAGCTCGAGCGGTTCCGACTTGGCATTCCCGATCGGCACCTTCACCGACCTCGAAAAGCACGTCAGCACAGGCGTTCGAAAGCTCCGGGCCTGCGAGTTGCTGCTCCACCGCGATTCGATACGGGGATTCGTCTACGACGTGGACACGGGCCGGGCCCGGGAGATTCACGTCTCGTAATTCAAACCCACGTTGGCGCCCGCCGATCCTGAATGACGAATCAAGCTCACGAGCCCTGGCTGGGTCCTGCGGAGTCCCCCTGCGACGCTCGCCTGAGCCGATCCATTACGGCCGAACCCAGCCCTCGTTCGTCGACCGTCTCAGCAACGATCACTTCGCAGTTCAGGTCGTCCATTTCGCGCAACGCCGCAAACAACTCGCGGGCGTAGCCAGCGGGGTCGGCCGACATCATGCGCACACTGAGTCCGGCCCGTCCGCCAGGAACCGGGTGCACTGCCATCACTCCGACCCTTCTGCCGTCGCTCAGATGCCTGGCGACCTCCCTCGCTACCTCGCCAGGGCCCGCCAGGATCACGCGCGCCTTCGGCGCATAGTGTCGGTACCGGGTGCCCGGCGAGCGGTTCGCCGCCTCCGGCGCCTGCTCCAGGGTGCGAATATCACCGATCACGGCCTCGATCGACGACCTTGACAGGCCTCCAGGCCTGAGGAGCACCGGCGGATCCCCGGTGAGGTCGATCACCGAGGACTCGACGCCGACCGTGCACGGGCCGCCGTCAAGGATCATGTCGATCCGGCCATCCAGGTCCTCGAGCACGTGCCTGGCATTTGTCGGGCTTGGACGCCCCGACCGGTTGGCGGATGGGGCGGCGACCGGCGTCCCGGAGGCGCGGATAAGGGCGGTCGCGACCGGGTGGGCCGGCACGCGCACCGCGACCGTGGCGAGACCCCCGCTTGTAACCCGGGGAACCCCAGGCGATGCCACCAACACCATCGTCAATGGACCGGGCCAGAAGGAGGCCCCCAGCTTCCGTGCCTTCTCGGGCACGGCGCGCGCCGCGATCTCGAGGTCGTTGGTACCCGCGATGTGGACGATCAGTGGGTTGTCCGACGGCCGGCCTTTTGCGCGGAAGACCCCGGCCACGGCAGCCGGGTCGAATGCATTGGCTCCCAGGCCATAGACTGTCTCGGTCGGGAACGCGACGAGCCCACCTTCCCGAATGATCCGAGCAGCACACGCGATGACTTCGGGGTCGGGCCGGGCCGGGTCAACCGACACGTACTGCGTCACTGGCCTGATCCCACTTCACCGATCACCGGGCGGATGCCTCAGACGGCGCGCGCATCCCTGACCCCATGTTGCCGGTAGAGCTATCCAGCGTGTCCTGGCTGCGGGCGGCGACGCGGTAGCGGTAGGACTCATGGCACAGATATGAGCCGTCGCGGATCACCTCCGAACCGCCGGTCGGGCGCCCTTCTGGACCGGACCTGGAGCCGTCGATGTGGAATGCGGTGCTGGACCAATCGCCGCACCATCCCCAGACGTTGCCCGAAGTGCTGTAGAGCACGTACCCGTTGGGTTGGCAGGCACCCACAGGCGCGGTAGCCGCATTTCCGTCTTCGACCGTGTTCCGGGCCGGGAAGGTCCCCTGCCAGATGTTGCAGCGGTCTTCGCCTTCAGGCGCAAGCTCATCGCCCCGCGGCAGCACGGCCTGCGGTCAGTAATTGATTTCTCATTCGGCCATCTTTCACGTGGTCTCGCTCATGTGCAAACTTATTTGCAGGAAGTTCGGATTTTTCGCTATTGTAGTCGGCCTCCGCACGACTAATCCCGCAGACCAGACGCGGTTACTTTCCATAAGCTGAAATCTTGACCGAAAGCCCCCATGTCATATCTCCCGTTTGAATCCGCCGCTATCGGTATTGTTTCGATCAGTGACCGCGCTTCTGGCGGCGTGTATGAAGACAAGGGTCTGCCCGCGCTGAAAGAATGGCTGACGGCGGCCTTGCATAACCCAGTGACCTTTGTTGAACGCTTGATTCCCGATGAGCAGGCTCAGATTGAGGCTACCTTGATCGAGCTGGCCGCGCAGTGTTGCCTGGTCTTGACCACCGGCGGGACCGGCCCCGCCCCGCGCGATGTGACCCCGGAAGCGACCCTGGCCGTGGCCGACAAGGTGTTGCCTGGCTTTGGCGAGGCCATGCGCGCGGTGTCGCTGAAATATGTTCCTACGGCGATTCTGTCGCGCCAGGTGGGCGTTGTACGCGGCGCTTGTTTGATTCTTAATCTGCCGGGTCAACCGAAAGCCATCAAAGAGACGCTGGATGGCGTGTTCGCGGCGGTCCCATACGGCGTTGACCTTATCGGCGGGCCGTATCTGGAGACGCGGGCGGAAGTTGTGCAGGCCTTTCGGCCCAAGTCAGCGCAGCGGCGACCGGTCTGAATGCCGGGCTTTAGACGCTCGGGGTGGCTGCGGCTGGCACCGTTTTAACACCTGGTCCTGTAGCGGTCGGCAAGACTGGAAACGGTGACATACCTGCTGCGGGTGCTGGAGGAATGGACTAGACGGCCCTCATCCTCCGGGATCTCACGGTCAGTTCGATATCCAACTGTCGGTACCGGGCGACGTGAGCGGGGTCGCCGGCCAGGTTCGTCTGCTCCAGCCGGTCGGTCTTCAGGTCGAACAGTAAGACCTCGCCAGTCGCGTACTTTGCGAGCTTCCGGCGTCCGTCGAATGCCATCGCGCCTTCGGTCAGCATCCCGAAGATCCACCTGCGGGGCGGTTCGTCGGTCCGGTTAAGCCTCCGGCGCGTCCGCGCGTCCGTGTACGCGGGGATCGCCGAACCGGTCGACTTGAGGATTTTCGCCGTCACGTCCCGGAGCTCAACGAGGCCGCCGTTGACGGTCGCCCTGGTACCCCCGGCGGCGACACGATCAGCGGGATTCGCATGCAGGTCCCGTAGAAAGACACCTTGCCGCTCATGTCGTGGCCGCCGGGGTGGTCGGCGTGGTCGGTGGCGAACACGATCAACGTGTTTTCCCGGACGCACTTGTTGCGTAGCGATGACAGGATTTCACCGACCTCGTGGTCGGTCTGCTTGACCAGCCCGGCCTGGTGGGCGCGGACCATCTTCTTCTGCGCCTCCCTGAACTCGGTGTAGCCGGCGCCATTCCACGGGCGCCGGTTGTTGTCCACGCTTGCTCTGCCCAGCTTCGGCTTCGCCCCGCCGCCGGGAATCGAGTCGGGCATCGAGGCAGGGTCGAATCGGTTGCCAGGGAAGTCCGGCGATGGGTGGTGGGGCAGTGCGGACCTGGCAGGCCGGCCATCAGAGCGAGCGGCTCATAGCACGCATGCGTGTCGACGAATTGGCAGGCTTCCATCCCGAAGAAATGGTCCCAGGAGGAAGCGCAGGGGAGCCGGTGGATGACGGCGCCATGGTTCTCGAGGTAGCCGTCATGCTCGCTGCCGTGCAACTTCAGGTGCCCATTCGTATCGAGGTAGTAGCAGTAGCCGTCCTTTACCCGGAGCCACCGCTTGCCCTCGCAGGCCACGCGGTACTGGAACCCGTGGCGGGCCTCCCACGGATAGAAGTGCATCTTGCCGTGCGCGGCCATGTGGCAACCCGCCGAGGCGAGGATCTGTGGCCAGACCGCCGGCGTCCCTTACCGGGCCGGACCTTGGGCGTAGTGGTCGTTATCCACCACGTCGCTCTCAGGGGCATCGCCGAGCCAGCGCACAGCCCTGTTCCCGTCCCAGCGGGCCGCGAACCACGGTCTTCCCACCCCGAGCCGGGCCGGGCCTAGCGTTTCCCGCCAGGTCTCAGCCCGCGCCGAAACGTGGTCGGCCACCAGCCATTCCTGCCAGCCCATTGCTTCGAAAAGCGCCCGCCCGCCGGCGCGGCCATGTGCAAGCCAGTCGATCCAGGTCCAGTCCGCGCTATCGCTCGCGGCACGTGGGAAGTCCTCCGTCGACGGCATCATCGGCGAGACCTGGAGCCGGACCGGGATCCCGGCGCTGCGCAACGCTCGCAAGGCCTCCATGCGCCGCCTTGCGGGCGGGTTGCGAGGATCCACGGTGCGCCGCACGTCCTCGCGATCGCTGGGAATGGAGATCCCGACCTCAACCCGCGCGCCGAACTCCTGCAGAAGGTCGACGTCCCTGAGCACGAGCGGAGACCGCGTCGAGATCAGCAGCCACTTGATCGCCAGCGGTTTGCGCAGGATCGTCTCCAGCAGGGCGCGCGTGAGCCTGAACTCGGCTTCGACGGGCTGGTAGGGGTCGGTCGTCGCGGACATGAATAGCGTGGCGCCCCTGAGCCTTTCGGCACTGGCTGCGAGGACGTCCGCCGCACGTTTCCTGATCTCGACGTAGTTGCCCCATCCCCCGAGTCGTTCAGCCCGTCCGTAGAGCAGGTCGGGGACATAGCAGTAGCCCTGATCTCCCTTCGTTCCGCCGCCGCACTGGAACGCACAGCCGGAGTACGGGCTCATTGTGAAGTCGATCTCGCGCACGAAAGAGTGCCGCGTTTGCCTGACCAGCAGCGTCCGCGTGTCGGTCGTTATCAGGCGCGGTGCCATCGCGGTAGGTCAGTCCTGCTTCGAGCCCGTCTGCCTCGTCGCGTCCGCCAGCTTGAGCGCGCGGATCCCCAGGAACATTGGGATCTCCGAGCGCGCCCGGTTCTCGGCGCGTGCCATCGGTCCGGGCTGGCTCGAGCGGTGGGACGTCCACTCCTCCAGCGCGTCGACGACCATCCCGGCGCTCACCAGCGCCGTCACGTAGGCCTGGAGCGGCCGGTGATGGGTGTGCGTGATCTCCCGCCCCGGCCCTTTGAACGGTTTCATGTCGATCGGTATGCGCATCTCCGACAGGTAGCTGTCGACCTCCCTGGCCAGCAGCTTCCTTCCCGCATCGAGTTTCCAGCGGCTCTGGCGGGGAATGCGGAACGCGGGATGGCTGATCACGGTCACGAAGCGACCGTGCGTCCTGAGGAGGCGGGCCGCGCTGGCAAAGACGGGTGCGATCGGGTCGATGTTCTGAGCGGCGAGTACGCAGACCGCGGCGTCGAACGAGCCAGGCGCCAGACCGGTGATGCTGCGGGCGTCTCCCACGATGAAGCGAAGCCCGGGCGCCGAGCGCCGCCGTGCGGCCTCGATGAGCCTCGGTGAGAGGTCGACACCGGTTACCCTGGCCCCTGTTTCGTACAAGGCGCGCGCCACCGCCCCCTGTCCGCATGCGATGTCCAGGACCGACTCGCCCCGCTGTGCGGCGAGGAGCTTGAGCGTGCCTGGTATGACAACGCCACGGTGGTAGTCCGTTCCCTGGTCGGACGCAAGTCCGTCGTACCAGGACGCGACGTTATCCCACGAGTCGTGTGGCTGGTCCGATCGGTCCGGGGCGCTGCCTGGCTTGCGCCTGGGTTCCTTGCCTTGTGTCATGGGTGAAACATATGATTTCACATCGGCGCCAGATGAAATTGGCTATGCGGCCATGCGCGGATCCTTGGAAGCGGCGCACCGCTTCGGCGTAGCATCCGCCGCGTAACGCCCGCGTTCCGGTCAGTCGGCGCATGCCGCAAGATCCGAGGTTCCCCATGCCCGCGAAGAAATCCTCCTCGAAGCCCGCCGCATCGCCGTCTGGCGGGGGCGGGCGCGTGCAGCGAGTTCTCCTGGCGCTCGCCACGCTCTTGGTGCTTGCGGTCGGCGCTTTCGTGGGGCTCGCCTGGTACTACGCCGGCCAGATCGAGGCTGGCGCATTGCGCCTCGACCACGAGCAGGACCCGTTCGAACTGCGCGTCGCGGCGGTCGGCGATGGAGAGATCACCCTGGTGCGCGAGGCCGGCGATACCCGCCTCGACGAACCCGGCATCCTGGGACTGGTCGGCCCGAAAGGATACGGCCGGATCCGCGACGTGCGCGAGTTCGACCGCGATCGGGTCGTCCGGGGTTATGTCCCGTTTGACGGTGAAATTGCCACCGGAGACCTCGTGCGCTTCGACAAGGCGTGGTTCCCCGGCGACCCGGCGCGATCGATGGCGATCCGGTTCGAGGACGTACAGGTGCGCGCGAAGATCGGCGACCTGCCCGCCTGGTATGTGCCGGGAACGGGGGAGACCTGGGTGATCCTGGTCCACGGCCGGACCGCCAGCCGCGCCGAAACCCTCCGTGCCTTGAAGACCGTGACTGAGCTCAAGTTGCCCGCGCTGGTCATCACGTACCGAAACGATCCCGAGGTGCCTGCGGACCCGTCTGGCTACTATCAGTTCGGGGTCACCGAGTGGCAGGACCTGGAAGCGGCGGTCAAGTACGCGCTCAACAACGGCGCCGACCACGTCGTCCTCTTCGGCTTCAGCATGGGCGGCGCCATCGTCACTAATTTCCTCTACCAGTCGAAGATCTCCGACGAGGTTGCCGGGGTGGTCCTGGACTCCCCGGTCCTCGATTTCAGCCGGACCGTGGACCTTGCCGCGGAGGAAAGGCGGCTGCCGCAGGCGCTCACCGATGCCGCGAAGCTCATCGCGTCCCTGCGGTTCGGGATCGACTGGAAGGCCACCAACTACCTGTCCAGGATTGAGGAGATCGAAGCGCCGGTCCTGCTCATCCATGGTGATGCCGACAAGTCGGTCCCGGTGTCGACCAGCGACCAGCTGGCGCGTGAGCGCCGGGACCTGGTCACGTATCTCAGGGTGCCGGCCGCCGGCCACGTCGCCTCATGGAACGTGAACCCGGACAAGTACGACGCCTCGGTGCGCGATTTCCTCAGCAAGGTTGCGGTCAAGACCGCGTACACGCTGATGTCCGCCCGTTAGCTCAGGATTCGAGGTCTTCGCCTTCCGTCACCCCGGAATTGCCTCGCTCGGTCAAGCGTCCAGGCGTCACACGCCGCATGACGCTAAAGCGGGCAGTGGGGCGCCAGGAATAACCGAATCCCGCCTTCCCGGTCCCCGCGAGTTCTGCGCCAAGAGTGCGCCATTGCGGCATTCGCGACGATCAACTGGCGGCCTCGACATGCCTGGCGCTCCCGCGTATGCTGCCCGGACTACCCTCCGCGAACCTCCTCCATGGAGCGCACGATGCCGATGCCCACTCCGTCCCGGCTGAAGATCACCGATGTCAGAGTCGTTCCTTTGAAGGCGACCCGCGACGTCGGCGAGATCGAGCCCGCCTGGAGCCCCGGCCGCATGATGCAGGTGCAGGTCGGCGGGGGTTCGTTCGTGGAAGTCCAGACGGACCAGGGCCTGGTCGGTATCGGTCCCGCGATGGACCCCCAGTTCCTGCCCGCGGTCAAGTCGTACCTCGTCGGCAAGGACCCGTTCGACGTCGAGCATCACGCCGAAGCCCTCCGCTACTTCGTGCTGGGCATCCCGTATCGGGGTGTCGCGGGTGTCGATATCGCGCTGTGGGACCTGATCGGGAAGGCCACCGGCCAGCCGCTGCACAAGCTGTTTGGCGGCGGCCGGGACCGCGTGATCCCGTACGCGAGCATGATCGCCCTGTCTACGCCTGAAGAGAGGGCGGAGCTGGCGACCCGCCTCATGAACGAGGGATGGAAGGCGATCAAGCTCCGCCTGCACCACGAGAGCTTCAAGGAGGATATCCGTACCGTCGAAGCGGTTCGCAAGGCGGTAGGCGACCGCATGACCATCATGGTCGACGGCAACCAGGCCCAGTCGAGCGGCGAGTGGCAACCTGGCGTGCGATGGGACTACCGCCGCGCCGTGGAAACCGCGCGCGCGCTTGAGGGCCTCGGCTGCTACTGGCTCGAGGAGCCGCTGCCGCGCTATGCGTACAAGCAGATTGCCGAGCTCTGCTCAAACGTGGACATCATGATCGCGGGCGGGGAGAACAACCGCGGCATCCACGAGTTCGTGCAGATGGTCGAGACCGGCGCCTACGACCTCCTGCAACCGGAGAGCATGGTGCTCGATGGCATCACCACGCTGAAGAAGGTAGGGACACTGGCGGAGGCGTACGGCAAGAAGATCGTGCCGCACCACGGCGGGGGCAACCTGGGCGTAGTCGCGCACCTCCACCTCGTCGCGTCGTGGGACCACGCGCCATACATGGAGCTCCTGCACGACCCGCCCATCGGCGACTACCGGCACCGGTTCTCGATCATGGCTAACCCGCCGAAGGTGGACCGTGACGGCTATATGGCCGTTCCGCAGCTCCCCGGGCTGGGAGTGGAAATCAATCGCGATCTGATCGCACGCTAGCGTCCGCACACGGCGGTACCGGTCGCCCAGCGACGACCCGCAGGGAGAGCTAATGCCTCGTTTCATTTCGTCACCCGAGCAGTTCTGGGTGATCGCCGAGAACATTCATACCTCGCGCGTGCTGCTTCGCTCCGGCCGGCGCATCAAGGAGATCGACGGCGTCGAGTCGATCGAGTACCGCGGGGAGAACGGGGCAACCCGGTACATGCCGGTGCCCGGGCCGCTCAAGGAGACTCAGCCCTACGAGCAGGGCCAGGTGAAGCACATGATGGCGGCCGTCTGGCACGGGGTCCACGGCGACGAGCACATGCAGGAGACGGGCGCTGACTACGTCCGCCAGGAGGCCCGGCGGCAGATCGCGGCCGGCGCGCACTACCTGGACCTGAACGTCGACGAGGTTTCGCCGATGCTCGACGAGCAGATCCGCTCGATGCGCTGGCTGGTCAGGGCGGTGCAGACGGAGTCGAAAATTCCCCTCAGCATCGATTCTTCGAACGCGGACATCATCACTGCAGGGCTCGAGGAGTACGACGGCAAGGCTGGCCGGCCGCTTCTGAACTCGCTGGCGCTTGAGCGGCTCGACGCCCTCGACCTGGTCGAGAAGTTCAACACCCAGGTCGTGGTGACGGCGGCCAGCGTCGACGGCATGCCCGACGACGACGAGCAGAGGGTCGAGAATGTTGCCAGGCTACTGGAACCCGTCCTCAAGCGTGGCGTGAAGAAGGCCGATATCCACGTTGACGCGCTCGTGTTCCCGATCTCGGTAGCCGCGCCGTACGGCCTCCACTACCTCAACGCGATCCAGAAGATCAGGGACCAGTACGGGCCAGAGATCCACATCACGGGCGGCCTGAGTAACGTCTCGTTCGGCCTGCCGCAACGCAAGCTCGTGAACGAGACGTTCATCTACCTGGCGATCGAACACGGCGCCGACAGCGGCATCGTTGACCCGATTTCGACCCGGATCGACAACGTGTTCAAGCTCGACAGGGAAGCGGAGCCGGTCAAGATAGCGATGGCGATGTTGCTCGGGCACGACGAGTACTGCGCCAGCTTCCTGCGGGCCTACCGCGCAGGCAAGCTGGGCAAGCCCTAGGGCCTGGTTCGGTACAATCCCTGCCCGAAACGGCTTGATACAGCAATCGCGCGGCGCACGATCCCAGCGCCTTTCTTCCAGGTATGCGTTCGTCCTGTACCTACTACGACGCTTGCTCTTGCTGCTGGTCGTCGTGTGGGCAGCCTCAACTCTGATGTTCTTCCTGCCGCGCCTGACCGGGTTCAACGCTCTCGAGGGGCGGATCCTCATGGCCGAACGGCCCCCCGAGTCGGCCACCGAGTCGCAGAAGGCCGCAGCCGAGCTGTACCGGGAACGCTTCGGCTTCAGCCGGCCTCTCGCGGTCCAGTACGTGCGTTACATGTGGAGACTGGCGCGGTTTGACCTGGGCTACTCGATGGCCTACTACCCCGTGACCGTCAAGGAAGTGCTTGGACGATCGCTCCCGTGGACCATCGGACTGCTCGCCGTGACAACGGGTGTTGCCTTTGTTCTTGGCTCTGTCATCGGCGGCGTGGTCGGATGGTCCACATCGACCCGGTGGGCAACCGCGGCCATGACCCCGCTGATGGCGCTGTCGGCGATCCCTTACTACCTGCTCGCCCTGTTGCTCGTCTTCGTCGTCGCATTCCGGCTCGGCTGGTTCCCGATGTCGGGCGCCTACGGGATCGGGGTAATCCCGGAGCTCACCTGGCGCTTCGCGGGCGACGTGCTGCACCACGCGGTACTCCCGGCCGTCTCGGTCGTCCTGGGCGCAACCGGATTCTGGGCGTTGAGCATGCGCGGGATGATCGTGTCCGTGCTGTCCGACGACTTCATGACGCTGGCGGAAGCGAAGGGCCTGCGGCGGCTCCGCATCTTCGCTCGCTACGCCCTGCGCAATGCCCTGTTGCCGCAGGTCACCGGCCTGGCCCTGTCGCTCGGAACGATCTTCACCGGGCTGATCCTCGTGGAGGTCGTATTCCGCTACCCGGGCGTTGGTGATGCCCTGCAGCGGGCGGCGCGGCGCGGCGACTACTTCATCGTGAGCGGGATCACCTACGTGACGATCGTGGCGATCGCGCTGGCCACGTTCATCATGGACGTCACGTACCAGCTAATCGACCCGCGGGTAGCGCGGGGCCGGCGCCGCTAGGCGCGGACCGGTCCCGTCCGCGCTGCGTCTGCCCGGGGCGCAAACACTCCCGCAATGTCCTGCTCGGCCACTACCTTCGAATCGCGATACAGGAAGCAGCTGGCCACGCGGTGGGGATCGATGTGATGAAGCGGCGGGACGGCCGACCGGCACGCGTCCATGACGAACGGGCAACGGTCGGCAAACTTGCAGCCGACCGCCTCGCCCAGGGCCTCGGCATCGCCGCGCGCGGGGACGTCTCCCCAGAGCTTTCGAGGGTCGGGGCGCGGGATCGACTGAACGAGTAGCTGCGTGTACGGGTGCTTCGGCTGCTTGATGACCTGCTCCACGGAACCGGCCTCGGCGACCGATCCCCGGTAGAGCACGATGATGTTGTCGCTGACCTGGTACGCCGTCGTCAGGTCGTGTGTGATGTAGATGACCGAGATCCCGTGCGTCCGGTTCAGGGTGTACACGGAGTCCAGGATGGTCGCTCGCAGGGAAGCGTCGACCATCGACACCGGTTCGTCAGCCAGGAGGATGCGGGGCCTCAGGAGCAGCGCCCGCGCCACCATCACGCGCTGGCGCTGGCCGCCGCTCAGCTGGTGTGGGAAGCGCCCCAGCGTTTCTTCAGGCTGCAGCCCAACGGCGTGGAGCGCCTCTTCGATGCGGGAGCGCCGCTCTGCCTTGCTCTTGCCTATCTTGAAGTTGCGCGCCGGAGTGGTCAGGACGTGGTCGACCTTGTAGAAAGGGTTGTAGGACTCGAACGGGTCCTGGAAGATCGGTTGTACTTCCAGTCGGAACCGCTTGCGCTCGGCGCCCGAGATCCTGGCGACGTCTTTCCCCCGGTAAAGGACCTGCCCCGCAGAGGGCGTCGCGATCCCGAGGAGGATTCTGGCAAGGGTCGTCTTGCCGCTCCCGCTTTCGCCGGCGATCGCAGTGATGGTCGGGCGGTCCTCCGGGATCGAGAATGTGATGCCGTCGAGCGCGTGCAACGGGGGACGCCCGCTGAAGAAACCGCCCCCGAACAGCTTCGAAACGTTACGGAGTTCGAGCAGCGCGGTCATGCTCGCACCCCGGCGTACAGGTGGCACGAGGTTTCACGTTCGGGCCGGACTTCCTGGTAGTGCGGGGCGACGGTTTCGCACGTGCCCTTGATGAAGCTCGGGCAGCGCGGGTGGAACACGCAGCCAGATGGCAATCTCAGGAGCGTCGGCGGCAGGCCGGGGATCCCGATGAACTTCTTCTTCTCTTCCAGGTTCGGCAGGCTCTCGATCAGCAGCTTCGTGTAAGGGTGCAGCGGCTCGGTGAAGATCTGCTGGACGGGTCCGAGCTCCACCAGCTTGCCGGCGTACATGACCCCGACCCGGTTTGCGAACTGCGCGACCAGGCCCATGTCGTGACCGATCAGGATCACGGCCGCGTCAAGGCCCTGCTGAAGCCGCCCAAGGGTCTGCATGATTTGCCGCTGGACCACCACGTCGAGCGCGCTAGTGGGTTCGTCGGCAACGATCACCCGGGGGCTCAATGAAATGGCGATCGCCATCGCTACCCGCTGCTTCATCCCCCCGCTCAGCTCATGCGGGAACATCCTTCCCACTTCCGGTGATAGCCCGACCCGGGCGAGCAGGCGGTTGACCCGCTCTTCCAGCTCGTGGCTGTCGGGCGTCTGTTTCCGGTCTGCAACGTGGTCGAGGATGCCGTCAATGATCTGGTGCTTGACGCGCATCACCGGGTTCAGGGAGTTCATGGCGCCCTGTGGGACCAGGGCGATCTCGTTGAGACGAAGCTGCCGCATCTCCGGCTCTTCGAGGAGGGTGATGTCCTTGCCGCCAAGGTAGATATGGCCGGCAACGATCCGGCCCGGCGCCTTGGTCAGGCGCATCAGGGCCATCGCCAGCGTGGACTTCCCGCTTCCGGACTCGCCTACCAGCGCCAGGCGTTCACCCGGCTTCAGCGCAAGGGAGACGCCGTCGACCGCCTTGATGACGCCTTCAGGGGTGTCGTAGTGCACCCGCAGGTCTTCGACGACCAGGGAGTGTTCGGATGAGGCGGAGGATCTGGCCGCAGTCGCGGCGGTGAGCGATGTCAAATGCGCTTCCTCAATCGCGGGTTGGCCCATTCATCGAGTCCCGAGGCGATCAGGAACAGGCCGACGAAGATCATGGCCATGGCTGCTATTGGCGGCACCAGCCACCACCACATGCCGACCACGACCGACGAGAACACGATGTTGAAGTACACGGTCATCCCGAGGGTCGGGCTGTCGAAGGGGCCCAGGCCGAGAGCCTCGAGGCCGATCGACGCCAGGATCGCCGCCCCGACTGATCCCACGAAGCTGGCCGCCAGGTAGGGCATCAGGTTAGGCATCATCTCCCGGAAGACGATCCCCAGCCCGCTTACCCCTGAGAGCCTGGCTATCTCCACATACAGCTGCTCGCGCATCACGAGGACCTGTGAGCGGATCGTGCGCGCCGGATGGACCCAGGCGACCGTTGCCACCGCGAGGCCCATCTGGTCGACGCTAAGCCCGCCTTTCACGTTCACCGCGATCAGGATCAGGATCAGGAGCCCTGGGATCGTCAGTCCTACATCCACGACCGTTCGGATCGCGGCGTCGACCCAGCCTCCGTAGTAGGCGGCGATAAACCCGAGCGATGTCCCCAGCACGAGGCCTATCCCGCCGGCGATCAAGCCGATCCGCAGAGTGAGCGGGATGCCACGCACCATGACCGCGAAGATGTCGCGCCCCTGGGTGTCGGTCCCGAACGGGTAAGTCGTGCTGGGGGGCAGACGAACGTCGGCCGACAGCGGCCGGAAGCGTTCGTGCGGGTAGAACAGCGTCCCGTACCCGACGAACAGCAGCAGGGAAAGCAGTATCCCGATACCCCAGACCAGCGATGGGTTGCGGCGCATGTACCGGTAAATGGGGAGAATCCGTAGACGGTTGCGCTCGACCCAGTTCTGGGGGCCGGGTTTGACGACTGGCTCTATGTAGGTGGTCGCCATCTAAGGTCCTAGCCCTTTCGGTATTTGACGCGCGGATCGAGCAGCGGATAGGTGATGTCTACGATCAGCGTTGCCAGCGCCAGCGAGACGATCACCGCGAACACGAAGCCCCGGATGATGAAGAAGTCGCTCAGGCGGATCGCCTGGTAAAGCGTGTTCCCGAGGCCCGGGTACCTGAACACGACTTCGACCAGGACGGCGCCGGTCAGGACCGTGCCGAGTGAGAGCGCCAGCGCCGTGGTTTGCGGCAGCAGGGCGTTACGCAGCGCGTAGCGCAGGAAGATTCGACCCGCTTTCAGGCCCTTGGCCTCCGCCTGAACCATGAAATCGGAGCCCTGCATGGTCACCATCATGCCGCGCATCCCGAGCGCCCAGAAGCCGATCGAGGCCAGGATGATCGACATCGCCGGGAGGATGGCATGGCGTAATACCTGTAGCGCGAAGTCGAGGCTGAAGTCCGGTACCTTGCCGATGCCATATCCACCGAAGAGCGGGAAGATGCTGAAACGGAAGGCGAATAAGAACACCAGCAAGAGCGCCAGCAGGTAGAACGGGATCGCCGAAAGCGTCAGCAGGGGCCCGAACAGGTACTTGAAGTACCCCGGCGCACGCGGCCAACCCAGCAGAGCTCCCGACAGCGTTCCGATCACGAAGGAGAGGATCGTCACCGTCCCGAGCAACCCGATGGTCCAAACCAGCGAGTCCATCAGGATATCGTTGACGGTCCGCGGGAAGAAGGCGATCGACGGGCCAAGATCGAACTGTGCCAGGTCAAGAATGAAGTTCCGGTACTGGATCCAGATCGGTCGGTCGAGGCCGAAACGCTTCTGGTAGGTGCGCGCCATGTCTTCGAAGCCGGACTGGAGGTGGCCGCCCCGCTGTGCCTCGAGCAGGAGCTTTTCCTTGACCGGATCCTGGCCCGACAGTCGAGGGATGATGAAGATGACGGTGCTGGCAAGCCAGACGACGAACAGGAAGAAGAGCACTCGCCGGAACACGTAGTTTCCGACGACCGCCACGAAGAACCGCTGAGCGAATCGCATGCGCCGGGCCGCGGCCGACGTGCCGGAAGGCCGTTCGACCACAATTTCTGTCAAGGATGGTCCGCCTGTAAACCGTTCGCTCCCAAAACGAGCGAGGGTAAATATTGTGGTCGACTCCACTACAAAGATCAACCGTGCCTTCGAAACCCACCGTATTTCATTGCCATACGAAATCGGCAAGAAGCGTCTTCGTATGATCCGAATATTGACTCCATGCCCGTTTGGGTTCAAAATGCCGGGCTAACGACTGGCGCGCATCAGGCGAGCAGGCTCTTTGTTTGGCGCCATTGACTGAACGGCCGGTCTGGACGGTATTTACGGGTTTCAGGGAGGTTGGCAAATGCGAGTACGACTGACCTTAGCGCTTGGGGCGCTGCTCGCGATCGCTCTGATCGCGGTGATCGCATGTGGCGGCAAGAAGGCGGAACCAACCGCCGTACCGGCTAAACCGGCTGCGACCACTGCGCCAGCTGCGACCACTGCGCCAGCTGCGACCGCTGCGCCTGCGGGTTCGACGAAGCTCAAGGAAGTCGCGCGAGACCGGACCCTGGTCTCGTTCCTCGGTGGCTCGGAAGGCCGCCACGTGGACTTCGAACTCTGGAACCCCTATGCCATCGGTGCCAACCACCAGACCGGACCGAACATCATCTATGAGCCGCTCGCGTTCTTCAGCGCGTTCGACGACAAGATGATTCCGTGGCTGGCGACGAGCTGGGAGTACACGAACGACAACAAGACCCTGACCATCAAGCTCCGGAAAGACGTCAAGTGGAGCGACGGGCAGGAGTTCAATGCGGACGACGTTGTCTACACACTCAACACCTTGAAGGGCCTCAAGGAAGCGGTGCGGTGGGGCAAGGACGTGGCGAACGTCCTCGACAACGCCGAGAAGGTCGACAGCCACACGGTCAAGCTGAACCTGAAGCGGCCGGATCCGCGGTTCTTCTACTTCATGGCCTACAAGTTCGACATCGGTGTTTACATCGTCCCAGAGCACATCTTCAGCGGGAAGGACTGGACGACGTTCAAGGCGTACGATCCGGCGGCTGGCCTCCCCGTGACTACAAGTGCATGGAAGGTCGTGCTGGGATCGCCCGAGCAGAAGATCATCGACCGCCGCGACTCGTGGTGGGGCGTGGGCCAGGCAGACCTCGGCCAGTTCGGAAAGTTGCCGCAGGTCGAGAGGGTCATCTACCTCCCGAGCACCGGTGACCAGACGATCACAGCGCAGGCCCTGATCAAGAACGACGTCGACTACGGCGCCATGACCACGCCGCGCACGATCAAGGAAACGCTGGCCCAGAACGCGAAGCTGACCACGCACACCGGGAAGAACTCCCCGTACGGCTACGTTGACTGGTGGCCGGTCTCGCTGGCTTTCAACAACAGCGGCAAGTTCGGCCCATTCGACAACCCGGACGTGCGCTGGGCGTTGAGCTACTACCTTGACCGCAAGGAGCTCAGCCAGAAGGGGTACGACGGCGCCGCAGCGCTTAACCCGCTGACGATGCCGCAGTACCCGCCGCTCAAGAAGTACTTCGAATCCGTAAAGGACCTCCTGGCGAAGTACGACACGACCGAGTTCAACCCCGCCAAGGGCAATGAGCGCCTGACCAAGGCCGGCTTCACCAAGGGCGCGGACGGGATGTGGCGGGACAAGGCGAACAACACGATCAACTGCCAGATCATCGGCTTCACCCCCTGGGTGGATCTTGGGCCTTTGACCGCTGAGCAGTTGCGGAAGCAGGGCATCAACGCCAGCTACATCCAGCCCCCGGATGCTTCAAGCCGGATGGCAGAAGGCAACTTCGAGTGCCTGATGTTCGGGCACGGCGGCTCGGTGAGCGACCCGTACTTCACGATGAAGCTCTACCAGTCGGCCAGCGTGAACATCCCCGGTGGTCACCAGGTGAACTTCTACCGCTGGGAAAACCCGGCCTGGGACAAGCTGACAGACGAGATGGCGGCTACCGCCGACGAGAAGCAGGTCCAGGCGATCTGGCGCAAGGCAATGGAGATCTGGTTGCCGCAGCTGCCGGACGTCCCGGTCCTCGAGTTCTACCACCGGATCGTCTTGAACGAGACCCGGTGGACCAACTGGCCGCTGGGCGGAGAGACCGACGGCTACGTCAACGAGGCCTCGTGGCACCTGACGTGGTCGCTGGTCCTTCACAACCTGAAAGCGGTCAAGTAACGGCTAGCAGGTAGGCAGGAGGCCCCGTTGCGCAACAACGGGGCCTCTGCTGTTTCCTGGGGGAGCGCACATGGCCGCTGTGCGCACCGGCGGATCATTTCTGCGGTCAGCGCCTCCGCGGCGCTGCTGTTGATCGCATGCTCCACGGTCGACCAAGCCCGGGAAGCCGGGCCGTCGCATGAGACGGCGGCCGGGTCCTTGATCCCCGACGGCGGTGCAAGGGTCGTTATGGCCGACCGGGAGATCACCATCGATGAACTCGAGCGCGCCGGCTACAAGAAGTCGAAGCAGCTTGCGTACGAGTCGTTGCCGGGAGCGCGTGCCGCCTGGTACGGGTTCTTCAACCGGCGAGACATTGAGGTCAGGTTCTACGAGACGCACGCCGCCGCCCTCGAGCTGGGCGTGGCACCGGCGTACGAAGCCACTCAAGCGCCAAAGCGGAGAGGCGGTGGCGATCGCGGGGCCGGTCACGAAGGCATCACCGGGTACAACGCCTACCTGGTTGCCGGCAACCTGGTGATGCTCTGCGAAGTAGAGGTCGCCTCCTGCGAGGCGCTCCTCGCCGCCCTCAAGTGACCCCGCTTCGGTTCGGCCGTCGCGCCGGCGGGCTCGCCGCGCTGATGATAGCTGTGGCAATGGCGTGCGGCAGCGAAGAAGCGCCGGCGACCCCAGGCAAGGTACCAGCCAACGTGGCCGAGCCGGGCCGTTCGGCCGTCTTCGCAGTCGACCGCACCTTCACCATCGCCGATGTGCAAGGCGCTGGCTGGAAGAAGAACAAGGACTTTGAAGTCGACTCGCTGCCGAATGCGCGCGCGGCCGCTTTCGGATTCTTCAACCAGCGGGACGTTGAAGTCTGGCTCTACGACTCGCACGAGGATGCCGCGCTCTACGGCGCCGGGCCGGCCGGCGAGGCCATCGCACGACGCCCGGGACAGACTGACTACCTGATCCCGGCGGTCAATCGCTACCACGCCTACGCAATTGTGGGCAATCTGGTCCTGTTGTGTGAGGTAGAACTGGCGGTCTGCGAACAGCTCATCGCGCGCCTGCCATGAGCACGCGCCAAGCGGGCGTTACCTGGGCAACAACGATATGAGCTCAAAGCAGGTATCGAGCGAAGTTGCCGAGTCCCGACCCTCGCACAGTAAGACCAGGTTGCCGTAGACGATGAAGTCCCCGTACTTCGCGACGCAGTTGGCGTTGATTCCGCCCACGCATTTCCGGCGGTCCGTGGCCCCCTCTTCCCACGGGACTTTGCCCGTCACCGCGGCATCCTTGCCGGTCACCAGGGCCGCCGCCGCGGCGCCGGTCCCTGAGGCGCGGGGGAAGTCGGCATAAAACCTCGCCTCGTACTCTTTCCGGTTCAGGAACCCGTTCAGGGCGGCCGTGGCGCCGGACAGCTCCGACACGTCGTACGAGCGGGCTATCTTGACTCCCGCGTTCCTGAGGTCATCCGGGTGATAGATTCGATCCGAGGCGGTGGTCCTCGGACGTTCGTTCGTGGGCTGCCCGGTCGAAATGGCTCCGGGGGCGCTCGTGCAGGCCAATGCGGCCGCAAGGCAGCCAACGATGGCAAACAAGGCAAGCACGCCGCCGCTGCGCGTCAGGGCACGCCCTCGAGCAGATCGCCGCACGCCTTCATCGCCAGCTCGGAGGTCTGCCCCTCGCAGAGCAAGACCATGTTGCCCCGGATCATGTAATCGCCGTAGCGTGCGGAGTAGCTGCAGCCAGAATGCGGGGTCTGGGCCGCACGGCTGCAGAGCCTGCGGTGGGCTGCCCCTTCCTCCCACCTCACGTCTGGCCCGGTGACGATCGCGTCCGGTCCGGATACTTCATCCGCGAGGGCCTCCCCATGCGCGACTGCGTCGGCCTGTGAAGCGTAGAAGCGCGCTTCAAACTCGAGCCTTTCGAAGGTCCCGTGGATCGCTGACTGGGCATGGGGCAGGCCGCCGACGTCATAGACGTGCATGACCTTGAGTCCGACCGCCTTGAGGTCGTCGACGGAATACATCCTGGTGGAAGGGAAGATCCTCTGTACGACCTGTGCGGTTGGGGTCGCCACGGTCGCCTCGCCGCCGCAGGCGGTCCACGCGGTGGCAGCGAGCAGCGCGGCAACGACGATCGATGTTCTGATGCGCATCCAGGACCTTGAATTCCTCGAGACAGCCATCGCGCTACCCTTACTTCGGAAGGACCTTGAGCAGGTCCTCACAGTTCTGGCGAGAGTCCGCGACCTCCCGGCCCTGGCAGAGGATCACCATGTTGCCGTATACCACCATGTCGAGGTACTTGGGGTTCAGGCATTTCCCGACGTGATGCGACCCGCGTACGTTGCCCTGGCACTCCCGTCGCTCGGTCAGCCCGACCTTCCAGGTTGCATCGTCTTCGGATAGCTTGGCATCCGGTCCCCATGCTTCCTTGGATGCCGGGAATCCAACCTTCACGGCGTCGTCATGGGTGGGGTAGAAACGGATCTCGTACTCCTTGCGGTTGTAAGGATCGCTGCCATAGAAGCCGTACAGCGCGGCGCTTGCGCCCGTGAGTTCCGCAACGTCGTAAGTCTTGGACCGCTTGAAGCCTGCGGCGATGACCTCGTCGACCTCGTAAGCGCGCGCCGGGCGGATCCGAGCAAAAGAGTCCGTGCCCGATGCGGCGGGCTGACCAGCCGGGTTGACTGCCGTGGTGCCCTCGCCGCCACAGGCGACGGCCAGGGCGGCCACGACGGCAGTCAAAAGAAGCAACAGCCGCGAACGATGGATTGCGGAATCGATCGTTAGTCTCATGCGAATCCTGCTCCGAAAGATCAAGTCACTGCGCGTGTTTCACAAGTACGCGTGCACCAGCGCACAATTGTGGGCGCCGTTGCGCCCGCGCATAATTATGCATCTTCCGCCCACAGCACAATCTGAGTACAATCTGCCGTCGTCAGCAGCTCACAACGCCCCTTGCGAGCGTCGCAAGTTCGCCTCATGATTTCTCTTTTTCTCCTTTCTCGAGGCACAGCATGATGAGGGCATGGGTCGCGGGCATCGGCCTGGTCTTCCTGGTCTTGATCGGGTGCTCTGGCGACGCCCCGGGTGCCGCCGCCGGCCCCCAGCGCACCTACAGCGCCGAATCGTTGGGATCCCTCGGCTGGAAGAGCAAGGGAGGGTTTCAGACCGATTTCGCCCCGGCGACCGGCGCCGAGTGGGGATTTCTCGACGGTAGGGAAGTGGCAGTCATCGTCTACCGGTCCCCTGCGGAAGCCCGGGACGAAGGCGCACGAGCGGGGGCGGCACAGGTTGCCCTGACCGCAGAAGGGCTGTTCGCCCCGGGAGTCGAACGTACGAAGTGCGCCGGTTTTCCCAGCCCCCGCGCACCCTACCTCCTCTCCCCGGGTCGCGATTCCCAGCTCTGCCTGATCGAGAACTCATTCGGCGGCCTGGGGGGCAGTGAGCGCTGTGGTCTGGAGCGGGTCGCCTCACTGGCGGCCGCAGGCGAGTCCCACCGGGTGGCCTTCGACCCCCAGCCGTTTTGCCCGCGCAGGGTTCCGACGTACGCGGAGTTCTTGGTGGTC
>Ga0194132_10000434_pt1 | contig 85799 bp, 62 predicted proteins | sample TA2KigOf80mmetaG_FD_148612 | JGI IMG/M metagenome (GOLD analysis project Ga0194132, IMG submission 148612) | Freshwater microbial communities from Lake Tanganyika, Tanzania - TA2015054 Kigoma Offshore 80m | ecosystem: Environmental > Aquatic > Freshwater > Lake | place: Tanzania: Lake... | reverse complement strand
GACTCCGGGCTGTCCAGGAAGTCGGTTGGGATCAAGGCAGGCTACCCATGCATTGTCGCCTGCCGGCAGCAGACGGGCAAGCGCGAAATGGCCGAATCGGCCGAATCAGACGGTGATCGGGCGTCGACATCATGGCACTCGCACCACCTTACCCGTGGCGGCCGAGCGTTCCGCGGCCGCCAGCACGGCGACGGCAGCACGCGCTGCCGCAGGCGTGACGACCGACGGCGGTTTCCCCTCGCCCACGCATGCCGCGAAGTAGCCCAGCTCGTCGCGCAAGGCCCCGCCTGTCTGGCCATGCACTTCCGGCCAGTAAAGCGTGTCCGGACAATCGGTGCCGGACTTGCCGTGCAGGAAGACGTTCATGTCGCCGCCGTGAATATACAGGGCGCCGGCCGTGCCGATGATCTCCAGTGTTTCGTGAATGCGGAATGGTGTCCCATCCGGCAGGCACCAGACGTTTTCGATGACGCCGATGGCGCCGCTGTCGAAACGATACATCGCCCAGCCAAGGTCCGGAAAGCGCAGCTTGCGAATGCGATGCGTCAGCGCATAGACGGTCTCGATGCGGGCTGCTGACATCCACAGCATCAAGTCGGTGTCGTGGATGCCGTCGCCCAGTAGCGGGCCGACCTTCTCGAGCACGGTCGCGGAGCGGGCCGCCGGGATGTTGCGGCGGGCGTGCATGGACACGATCTGCCCGATCTCGCCGGCGCGAATGCGCTCGCGGGCGATGGCATAGCGTGGGTTGAACCGGCAAATGTGGCCGACCATCAAAATGCGATTCGCCTTGTCAGCGGCAGCGACGATCTTGTCGCACTGCGCCGGTGTCCGTGCCATCGGCTTTTCCAGCAAGACGTGCTTGCCGGCACGCAACGCCGCCACTGCCGGCTCGACGTGGTCATCCACGTGCGTCACCACGCTGACAGCCTCGATCTCAGGATCGGCCAGCAAGTCGTGATAGTCGCGATATTCATGGGACACTTCAAGCCGCTTCTTGATCTCCTGCCGCCGTCGATCTTGCCGCGAGCAGATTGCTCGCAGGTTCACTGTGGGCAAGGCAGCGGCCACCTCGGCGTGCTTCTCGCCGAAGAAGCCCAGACCGATAACGCCATAACCGATGCGTCTCATGATGCTCCCCGGTCGCCATTCCTTTTCTTCTCCTCGGTGAAATCATAGGGATCGAAGAACTGACGCAGTTCATCATCGAGGTCCTTGAAGTGCTGGAGCAGGCGGTCGTTCTCGCCGCGCGAGAGGTGCTTTTCATCTTCGGGACTACTGGGCGGGCCGGCTGTCAGGGGCAGTTCGAGCCAGTCGAGAAATGCCGTGCATTTCATCGCGGTCGCACCGCGCCGCTGGGCCGCCTGTTGCAGGCGATGATCGTCGGAGACCACGGTCAGCCGCCTGGGAACGGCGGCTTCGCGGATCAGGTCTTCGATGATGTCGTCCGCCTCGCGATCCGCCGGCGCGAACACGCTGGTGATGCCATGCTCGTCCACGGAGATCGCGCCAGCGCCGCGCGACGCATCGAAGACGACGGTGAGATGCACGGGCCTTCCCTTGAGGCCGGCTCGCAAGAGGTCCAGCAGGCGACGCCGCGACCGCTCCACGTCGCCGGGCACCGCCTTGCCGCCCAGCAAGCCCACGAAATGGATCAGGTTGTAGCCATCGATGAGAAAACTGGTCACCAGGGCATTGTAGTCTGCTCAGGGCGGCTCAGGGCCTGGCGCAAAAAAAGAGAGGCGTAGTGATGACCTACGCCTCTTCTCTATTGGGAACGACCGAAGGAACGGCCGGTATAGGGGGGCTAGTTTCGCTCGGCCTCGTCGGCCTCGCTCTCCGGTTCCGTGTCGGACGGAGCGGCGGGCAGACAGTAGTCTCCGCCCAGCCAGCGGCCGAGGTCGATCAGACGGCAGCGGGAACTGCAGAATGGCCTGTCCGGCCAGTCGCCAGGCCCCGCGGCCGGCATGTCGCGCCCGCAAATCGGGCAACGTATGCTATTCATCGGAATCTCATGACCCGGACTTCTGGCTTTTCGGCGAAGACCTGGCGTTTGATCCGCTGGAACTGGCGGACTTGCCGGTTGTGCCGGAAGTATCGCTGGATTTGGCTTCGCTCTTGGATGAATCACTTTTGGATGAATCACTTTTGGCGGCGTCGCTGGCGGGCTTGGCCGCGGCCTCGTCCGCCTTGGCGGCGCTCTTGTAGGACTCGCTGCGGTAGTCGGTCTGGTAGAAACCGGAGCCCTTGAAGATGATGGCCGCCCCCGTGCCGAACACGCGCCGCAGCTTCGACTTGCCGCACTTGGGGCACTTCTTCAGCGGCTTCTCGGTGAAGCTCTGGAACTCGTCAAAGTTGTGCTCGCAGGCATCACACTGATATTCATAAGTCGGCATGGCAAGATCCCCCCCTGATTTCCCAGCTTCTCAGTCCCAGGCTCAGGCAATCTCCTTGGACACGATGACCTTCGCCGGTCGCAGCACGCGGTCGTGGATCGTGTAACCATGTTCCAGAACCTGGATGACGGTGTTCGCGGGCTTGTCGGCGGCGGGTTGCTGCATGACCGCCTGGTGGACGTTTGGATCGAAGGGCCGATCCTCGGCCTCGATGCGCGACACGCCGTGGCGCTTGAAGACGTCGAGAAACTGATTCAGCACGATGGCCACGCCATCCACCAGCGGACCCTTCTCGTCGGCCTGCTTGGCGGCAGCCATGGCACGCTCCAGGTTGTCCAGCACCGGCAACAGATCGACGAAGACGTTGCTCGTCAGGTAGCGGCGTTCCTGGTCGCGATCTTTCTGATTGCGCTTCTGATAGTTCTCGAACTCGGCGCGATTGCGTTGCAGCATGTCCAGATACTGGTCGCGCTCCTGGGCGCGAGCACGCAGCTGCGCCAGTTCCTCCGCCGACGGTTGCTCTTCCTTCAATTGTTCCGCTTCATTCATGATCTCGCCCCGTCCTGTTCACGTTTCGCGCTCGAGTGCAACCTTTCGGAAAGAGGCACGCAAGCGCGAAACGAAACCGATCAACCCACTTTTTCCTCCGGTTCCTCCGTGGTGAACAGTCCCTTCAGTTTCGCGAAAAAGCTCTTGCGCTGCGGCGACACCTGTTTGTGGTCAATCTCCGCCAGCTCACGAAAGAGTTCCTCTTGCCGCTTGGTCAGGCTGCGCGGGGTTTCCACGGCGATCACCACAACCAGGTCTCCCTTGCGCTGGCTGCGCAGGTTGGGCATGCCCTTGCCTTGAATGCGCACGTACTCGCCGCTCTGCATGCCGGCACGAAGCGTATGCGTGATCGGGCCATCGAGCGTGGGTACCTGGATGTCGCCGCCGAGCGCCGCCTGGCTGAAGGTCACGGGAACCTGGCAGATCAAGTGATCGCCGTCGCGCTTGAAGAAATCGTGCTCGCGGACGCGAATCTGGCAGATGAGATCGCCGCGCGCCGCGCCGGGAGCGCCGGCCTCGCCTTCACCGCGCATGACGAACTGCAGACCATTGTAAGCGCCCGCGGGAATCGTGACCTCGATGCTGCGCCGGGCGGACACCCTGCCGCGGCCGTTGCACGACGTGCACGGATCGGTGATGATGGCGCCCGATCCGCCGCACGCGCGGCACGTCTGCTGGATGCGAAAGAATCCCTGGCTCACGAGGACCGCGCCATGACCGTCGCATTGCCTGCATTTGGCCGGACGCGTGCCGCGCCGGCAGCCCTGGCCGCCGCACTCGGAGCAATTCTCCTCGCGCGCGATGTTGATCGACTTCTTGCAACCCCTGGCTGCCTCGAGCAGGTTGATCTCCAGCTCATAGCCGAGGTCCTGCCCGGGCCGGGGACCGCGTTGCCGGCCGCCGCCGAATATGCCGCCCAGCAAGTCGCCAAACATGTCGAAGATCGATTGCGACGAGTTGAAATCCGGCATGCCCATGCCGTTGAGCCCGGCATGGCCGTAACGGTCGTAAACGTTGCGCTTGTCCGGTTCGCTCAGGACGGCATAGGCTTCAGCGACTTCCTTGAACTGGACCGCCGCCTCCTCGTCGCCGACGTTGCGGTCGGGATGATACTTCATCGCCAGTGAGCGATAGGCCTTCTTCAATTGCTCGTCGTTGGCGTTCCTGGGCACACCGAGCACATCGTAGAAACACCGCTTGTCGGCCATATCGTTCACTCCTCCATCTGGAGGACTCTCAAAAAAGATTGCAGATTGCAGATTGATTTCTTGGTTTACGTTTCGCGCTCGCAGGCTCAGCTCATCGACCGTGCCCTGCCAGCGCGAAACGTAAACCAGGCAATCTTAATCTACAATCTGCAATCTCAAATCTGCAATCTCAAGTTACCGGATGGCGCCGGCGACCTTGTTCTTGGGCTCGTCCTCGTCGATGCGCGTGATCATGACCTCGGTCGTGAGCATGAGGCCGGCGATGCTGGCGGCGTTCTGCAACGCCGAGCGCGTGACCTTGGTCGGATCGACGATGCCGGCCTTGAACATGTCGACGTATTCGCCGGTGTTGGCGTTAAAGCCGATGTTCGCGTTCTTCTCGCCGCGCTGATGGATCTCGTCGGCGACAACCGCGCCGTCGATGCCGGAGTTGGCAGCGATGGTGCGGACGGGTTTCTCGAGAGCGCGGACGACGATCTCGGCCCCGCTCTTCTCGTCGCCTTCGAGCTTCTTGGCGGCCGCCTCGACGGCGTCCACGGCGCGGATCAGGGCCACGCCGCCGCCCGGCAGAATGCCTTCGGCGACGGCCGCACGCGTCGCATGCAGCGCGTCTTCCACGCGACCCTTCTTCTGCTTCATGTCCGCCTCGGTGGCGGCGCCGACGCGGATGATGGCCACCCCGCCCGTCAGCTTGGCCAGCCGTTCGCTGAACTTCTCCTTGTCGTACTCGCTCTCGGTCTGATCCATCTGGGCACGGATCTGATCGATGCGCTTCTTGATGTTGTCTTTCTTGCCGGCGCCGTTGATGATCGTGCAGCTCTCCTTCTCGACGCGGACGGTCCTGGCCTTGCCAAGCTGGTCAAGCGTGACATTTTCCAGCTTGAGGCCGAGATCCTCGCTGATGAACTGCCCGCCGGTGAGGGTGGCGATGTCGCCGAGCATGGCCTTGCGGCGGTCGCCGAAGCCGGGGGCCTTCACGGCGCACACGTTGAGCACGCCGCGCAAGCGGTTGACGACCAGGGCCGCCAGCGCCTCGCTCTCCACGTCCTCGGCAATGATCAGGAGCGGCTTGGCCGCCTGCGCCACCTTTTCCAGCAGCGGCAGCATGTCGCGGACGTTCGACAGCTTCTTCTCGTAGATGAGGATGTAGGGATCTTCCAGTTCGCACTTCATCTCGGTGGGATTCGTGACGAAGTACGGTGAAATGTAGCCCTTGTCGAACTGCATGCCCTCGACAAACTCGAGCGAGGTGTCCGAAGTCTTGCCTTCCTCGACGGTGATGACGCCGTCCTTGCCGACCTTCTCAAAGGCGTCGGCCATCTGCTTGCCGATCTCCGGATCGTTGTTGGCGCTGATGCTGGCGACCTGCTCCATCTCTTCCTTGGACTTCAGTTGCTTGGACATGCCGTCGAGGAACTTGACTGCGGCCTCGACGCCCTTGTCAATGCCGCGCTTGACGGCCATCGGGTTGGCCCCGGCGGTGATGTTTCGCAGGCCTTCCTGGTAGATGGCCAGCGCCAGGATGGTCGCAGTGGTCGTGCCGTCTCCGGCAACATCAGAGGTCTTCTGGGCCACGGCATTGACCAGCTTGGCTCCCATGTTCTCGAACGGGTCCGGCAGGTCGATCTCCTTGCTGACGGTGACGCCGTCCTTGGTGACGCTCGGCCCGCCAAAGCTCTTGTCGATGATCACGTTCCGCCCGGTGGGCCCGAGCGTGCTGCCAACCGCATGTGCCAGCTTGTCCGCCCCGGCCAGGAGCTTCTTGCGGGCCTCATCGGTGTAGAGAAGTTGCTTCGCCATCTATGGTCTCCCTTGGGTACTCTGGTTTCTGTATGGATTGCAGAGTGTAGATTTGAGATTGCAGATTGTTACCAAATCTGCAATCTGCAATCGCAAATCTGCAATCGTTTGTCTACTTGACCACCTTCGCCAGGATGTCGCTTTCGCGGAGAATCTTGATCTCGCGGCGGTCGATCTCGACGTCGCTGCCGGCGTAGCGGCCGAAAATAACTTCATCCCCCTTGGCGACATTGAGAGCGGCGCGCTGGCCGTTGTCAAGCAGCTTGCCGGGGCCGACTGCCAAGATCTTGCCGCGCTGCGGCTTCTGGCGCGCCGTGTCGGGCAGCAGGATGCCGCCGGCGGTCACTTCTTCCGCCTCCAGCGTCTCGACCACCACGCGATCGTCGAGCGGCCGGACCTTCAGGTTCAGTTCCTTGCTCATCTTCAATCTCCTGAGAATCAAAAATCTGCAATTAGGAAATTACTACATTCCCATGTCACCCATACCGCCCATGCCGCCCATGCCCATGCCGCCCATTCCTCCCATGCCACCCATACCACCCATGCCGCCCATGCCACCGCCGTGATGGTCGTCGTGGTGGTCGTCCTTCTTCTCTTCGGGGATGTCGGCGACGAGCGACTCGGTCGTGAGCAGCAGGCAGGCCACGCTGGCGCCGTTCTGCAGCGCGCTGCGCGTGACCTTCACCGGGTCCACGATGCCGGCCTTGCGAAGGTCGGTGTACTCGCCCTTCTCGGCGTTGTAGCCGTAGTTCTTGTCCTTGCTGCGGCGGACGTGGGCGGCGACGACGGTGCCGTCTAGCCCGGCGTTGTCGGCGATCCAGCGGCAGGGAATGTCGAGCACGTTCTTCAGCAGCCGCACGCCCAGCGCCTGGTCGCCGTCGAGGTCCATCTTGTCGAGAACCTTGCTGGCCTGAATCAGGGCCGTGCCGCCGCCGGGGACGATGCCCTCGGCGATGGCCGCCCGCGTGGCGTGCAGGGCGTCCTCGTAGAGTGCCTTGCGTTCCTTCATCTCGGTCTCGGTGGCGGCACCGACCTTGACCTGGGCCACGCCGCCGGCCAGCTTGGCGAGCCGTTCTTGCAGCTTCTCGCGATCGTATTCGCTGTCGGTGGTGCCGATCTCGCGGCGGATCATCTCGCAACGGCCCTCGACGGCCTTCTTGTCGCCGATGCCCTCAGTGATGGTGGTGTTCTCGGCGTCGATCTTGACCTTCTTGGCCCGGCCCAGATCGCGAAGCTGGATGTTCTCCACCTGGATGCCCAGGTCCTTGAAGATCGCCTTGCCGCCCGTGAGCGTGGCGATGTCCTCGAGCATGGCCTTGCGGCGATCGCCGTAGCCCGGAGCCTTGACGGCACACACCTGCAAGATGCCCTTCAGCTTGTTGACCACCAGCGTCGCCAGGGCATCGCCCTCGAGATCCTCGGCAATGATGAGCAACGGCTCTTTCTTCTTCGAGATGGTCTCGAGCAGCGGGATCAGCGACTTCGCGGAGGTGATCTTCTCTTCGTAGATGAGGATGTACGGGTTTTCCAGCTCGACTGTGACGGTGTCCTGATTGGTGACAAAGTGCGGCGACAGGTAACCGCGGTCGAACTGCATGCCCTGCACGACCACGACCTCGGTGTCGGCGGTCTTGCCTTCCTCGATGGTGATGACGCCGTTGGAGGCGCCGACCAGCTTCATGGCCTCGGCCAGCTTCTTGCCGATCTCGGGGTTGTTGTTGGAGGCGATGGTCGCGACTTCAGTGATCTCCTTGTCGTCCTTGTCGTCGATCTTCTCGGCGAGGCGGTGCAACTCGTCGACGATCTTCTCGACACCCTTCTGGATGCCGCGCGTCAGGGCCATCGGATCGGCGCCGGACGCGATGCTCTTGAGTCCTTCGCGATAAATGGCCTCGGCCAGGATGGTCGCGGTGGTGGTGCCATCGCCGGCGACGTCGCTGGTCTTGCTCGCGGCCTCCTTGACCAGTTGAGCACCCATGTTCTCGTAGGGGTCTTGCAGCTCGATCTCCTCGGCCACGGTCACGCCGTCCTTGGTGACGTTGGGGCTGCCCCAGCCCTTGTCGATGACGGCGTTGCGGCCGCGCGGCCCCAGGGTGGTCCGCACCGCCCGGGCCAGCTTGCTCACGCCGGCCAGCAGCTTCTGCCGAGCCTCGTCGCTATAGGAAAGTTGCTTCGCGCCCATCCAAGCATCTCCTTTCGTTGCAACCGTGAAGGGCAAGTTCGCAACTTGCCCGGATAGATCCAGCCGGACGCGGCCGGTTTCCTGGCCGCCGTAGTCTATAGAGTATCTACTGGCAGGGTCGACCGCGTGTATGCAAGGCATGTGCCACATAACGGAATTGCCGCAACCAGCGATCATGTCATTACTTCCGATGCTGCCGCCGGGCCAGAAATTCTGCCAAACTGGCAGGACGGGTATTGCCGCCTGACAAATCAGGTTTCATCTCAGACCGATTAAGGAAGCGACAATGTCGGCTTCCTACAATAGCCAGCAGGTCACGAGTCACCTTCACCAGGAGAAAGCCGATGAACGCCAGGGAAGCCATCACCATTGCGTTGCAGGGGACCGGCGGCATGTTGCCGATGTACCTGGGCGACCTTTCGGACGCGGACTTTCTGGTCCGGCCGGCGCCGTCCGCCAATCACATCGCCTGGCAGCTGGGCCACCTGATCGCCTCCGAGGCACAGCTCATCAAGGGGCAGGTGTCGACGGCGGTCTATCCAGAGATGCCGGCTGGATTCGACAAGCAACACGGCAAGGAGACGTCGGCCGTCGAACCGCCCAAGGGATTTGCCACGAAGGCGGACTACCTGTCGTTGTTCGCAAAGGTTCGGGAGGCCACAGTCGCCAATCTGCAGAAGCTCAGCGACGCCGATCTTGACAAGACCACAACGGGCCCGATGGCCGCCTATGCGCCAAACGTGGGAGCGATGTTCCTGCTGGTCTCGAACCACACGCTGATGCACGCCGGACAGTTCACCGTGGTCCGCCGCAAGCTCGGCAAGCCGGTGCTGTTCTGATCATGCTGTTCTGATCATGGCGTTTCGCTGGGAGCCGGCAGGCGACCATTATCGCCCCGGGCGCCAGGCTCCTCGCCAATCCGGGAACGATGCCATGTCGCAAGCACAGACGTCAGCCCCTGAACACAACGTCACGGGCATCGACTATGCACGCCGCGAGCATTTTTGCTATCGCGGGCCGATCATCGACATTCACACGCACGTGACGCAGACGCGACCCGGCGATCCGCCGGCGGGACCGCCTCCCGAGAACCGAGCAGGCGCTACCTCCGAACAGGCGGCAGTGATGCTCGACGTTGCCCGCGAGTTCGGCATCGTCAAGAGCGTGTCGATGTGTCCGCCCGAGGACATTCCGGTTCTGCGCCAGCGCTTTGGCGATGCCATCGGTTTCAATGGTTCAATAGTGAAGAAGACCGTTGACGATCCGGACGATGCCGCCATTCGACTGCTCGAGCGCTTCCTTGAACAGGGAGTCGCGATCATCAAGTACTGGTCGGCGCCGCGCGGTCGGGAGCGTGGCCTGTTCGTCGATGCTCCATGGCGTATCGAGACGACGCGCCGGGCCATTGCCGCCGGCGTGCGCATCTTCATGGTCCACGTCGCCGACCCGGATGCCTGGTTTGGCACTGTCTACGCGGATGCCGGCAAGTTCGGCACCAAGGCCGAGCAATACGTCGGCCTGCGCCGCATGCTCGAGATGTTTCCCGAGGCTGCCTGGATTGGCGCTCACATGGGAGGCGATCCGGAGCACCCCGATCACCTGCAGGCCTTGCTTGAGACCTACCCGCACTTGCATCTCGACACCAGCGCCACGAAATGGCAGGTCCGCGAAATCTCGCCGCGGCGGACCGCCATCCGCGACTTGATGTGCCGGCATCCGGATCGCTTTCTCTTTGGCAGCGACCTGGTAACCCGTCAGCATCTGCCGCGCGAGCACTACGTCAGCCGCTACTGGTGCCAGCGGACCCTGTGGGAAAGCGACTGGCAAGGTCCCAGCCCCATTGCCGACCCGGACTGGCAGCAGGCCGAGCAGCCGACGCCGCCGCTGGCGGGCGTGCGCCTGCCGATGGCGGTGCTCGACAAGGTCTATTTCCGCAACGCCGAGAAACTGCTGGGCAACCTCCACGTCGCCGGCTGCGCTCCAGTCCTCTCTTGATGCTACCGTAGGTGCAACACGCGGCAGTCCCAGCGGCGCCGCTCATCGAGGGGCGGGCGAAAGGGATCGCGCAATGGCATGGCGTGAATCCTCCATTGCGATCATGGGCTTTCCGCCGCCAGCGCCGCCTGATGCCGGGCCGCCTGATGCAGGGCCGGCACGGTCTGTCGGTGATCGCCCTGGACGTAGAAACTGGCGCCGCCGTCGGCGACGGTGCGGACGAGGATCGTCTTCCAGGGGCGGTAGTAATAGCGCGGGTCGGTTTTCGGGGCCTCGTGGGCCAGGTCGCCGTCGAACGGCAGCAGGTCAAAGACGCCCGTGGCGAATCGGCGGATTTCACGGCCTTCCTGACGCGCGACATTGCGAGCCATCGACAACGCCTTCAGGTAGACCTCGGGGCCCATGACGGCCGTGCCGAAGCTCAGCAGCACGCCCCCTTCCAGCCGACGCACGCCTTCCGTGAATACGAGGAAGTCGTGATAACTGCTTTGTCCCAGGGCGGCGCCGTCGCAATTGGGATGCTCGTGAATGATGTCGTAGCCGACGCCCACATGTACCGTGACTGGCACGCCAAGCCTGACTCCCGCAGCGAGAACGCTCACGTCCTTGTTCGGAAAGTCTCCCTCCAGGATCGCCCGGCCAAGTGCCTCGCCAAGCCCCAGGCCGGCGCGGACGCCGTCGCGGATGACATCGTTCATGCGGCCGGTCTCGTGCCAGAGGCCGAACTCGCCGGTCTGGATGTAGCGGGCAACGCTTTCCGTGGTGGCGCCGATGAGGGCGAGTTCCCAGTCGTGGATCGGCCCGGCGCCGTTCATGGCGATGTGTGTCAGCAGGCCGCGCTCCATCAAGTCGATCAGGAAGCGCGACACGCCGGCGCGCAGCACGTGTGCCCCCATCATCAGGATGCGCGACGCGCCCTGGTCGCGAGCTTGCACCAGCCGCTTGCCAAGTTCAGGTAGCGCAGCGTGCGCGAACTGCGGCGTGGGTCCTTCGAGGGGCAGCAGCGCCGACAGGTCGAGATCGTGCTTGCGTGATGCCAGCGGCTGAATCTTGAGGCGGCGACGATCGAAGAGCGGATATGGCATGATTTACATCTGGCGTTCGAGGAATCCCGTCATTGCCGTGTCGCGCCGCTTACCTTCGCCGCAGCAGCAATAGCGTCAAGTCGTCCTGCAATTCCCTGGCGGCGGTGAACTTCTCGACGGCGTTCTTGGCCAGCTCGGCACAGGCTGGCAGCGGCCTGTCGGCAGTGAAATGCTTCACGACATCCGAGAGCCGGCGCGTACCGAACATCGACTTGCCGGCCGGCTCGTGCGCCTCGACAGCGCCGTCGGTGAAGAAAACAAGCGTGTCTCCGCGCGCCAGCAAGATGCGCGTCTCCGGATACTGGAAGTTGCCTTCCTCGAAGCCCAGCAGCCGGCCGGTGGGCACGTCCAGTTCCTCGACCGATCCGTCGACGCGGCGCAGGAGCGGCGCCGGATGCCCGCCGGAAGCCAGAACGACCTCGCCCGTGCCAGGGTCATAGAGTCCATGGCTGAGCGTCACGAACATGCCGCCGGGGTTGTCTTCGGAGAGCGTGGCATTGAGTTGCTTCAGCGTGGGGCCGGGATGCCGGCTCAGCGACGACAGGTGCCGGCACAGCGTGTGAACCGCGACCATGAACAGCGCTGCCGGCATGCCCTTGCCGGACACGTCGCCGATGTAAAAACCCAGCCGGCCATCGGGCGCCTTCATGAAGTCGTAAAGGTCTCCGGCCACCTGCCGCGCCGGAAAGACCTCGCCGTGAATCTCGAAGCCCGCGCCGGGAAAGCCCTCGACTTCGTGCGGCAGATAGCCCTGCTGGATCTCGCGGGCCAGCGCCAGTTCCTGTTGCAGGCGCTGCTGACGCAGGCGCTCGGCGTGCAAGGCGGCGTTCTCCAGCACGACCGCCAGCTGCAGGCAGATGGTCGCCAGCAATTGCAAGTCCTCGGTGCGAAACGGATGGCCGCGGCGAAAGCGGTCCACCTGCACCACGCCCAGCCGCTTGCCCCCCTGGCCGATCAGCGGCACGCACAGCACGGAATGCAGATCCAGCGATGTCAGGGTCGCGGACGATTTGAAACGGTCATCGGCGCCGGCGTCCTCGCTGAGCAAGCCGACGCCCTCATCGAGGGCGCGGCGAACGATGGTGCGGCTGTAGGGGTAGGCCGACGCGTCCTCGGCATGCCGGCAACGCTGGCCGCGCACCACTAGCCGCTCTCCCTCGCACAGCAGCACCATGGCCCGGTCTGCCTGCGGAAACAGCCGGATCAATTGTTCCAGCATCTTTTCCAGCAAAGGTTCCAGGTCGAGCGTCCGCCCCAGGTTCTGTGCGATCTCGAGGACGACCTGGAGCTTCAGCGCCGGATCATGCGTGTACACGCTCTGGTCGAGGATGGTGGCATTGACCTGCTGCCTGACAACCAGGCTCGACTCGGTGCTGGCCACGGTGGGCGCGGGGCGCAGAGCGAAGAGGTAGGGTCCGATCTGAAAGACATCGCGTTCATTGACGGCCTCGGCCACGCGCGGCGCCAGCCGTTTGCCGTTCAGATAGGTGCCGTTGCTGCTCTCCAGGTCTTCGAGAAAGTAGCGGCCGTCGCGCAACAACAACTGGGCATGATGCCGGCTCACCGCCCGCCCGTTGAGGCAGACGGTCGAGTCATATTGCCGGCCCATGATGATGCGATCCTTGTCCAGCGGAAAGGACCGCCCCGCATCCGGCCCCTGCAGCGTGACGAGCGTGGCCATGCCGTTAATCTAACTCATCCATTTGGCGATTGCCAGAGGCGGAGCGCCCGATGCGGGGATGCGTGGCTTGATGCTTGTTTCTTCGTTGTCGGTTGCATTGCGCCCGCGAGTTTTGCACACACCCGTCGGTCGTGGCCACCCTTTCCTCAGCTCGCACGAATCGCAGCCATGGCAAACACAGAATGATGTGTGTACCAATGTATTGACATGAACTGCTTGACGATTCGCAATGCCGCTATCCTGGCCTTGCTGCAGCTTGGCGCCGTCTCCGCCACGGCGCTCACAGCCGCATTGGTTTTCAGGTGGCATACCGGGTATGGTTTGACCGAACCGCTGTCAATCCGGCAGATTGCTGACCACGGCTGGTATTGTTTGCTGGTGCCAGTCGTCTGGTTCGTCGTCACGTATCAGATTCTTGGGCGCGATGATTCTTCTGATCGCGCCCGCGGCCTGGCCGCTCTTTCCGGTATTCTCTTGCTGGCCGTGCTTCTTCTCGCCGCAAGTTATACCGCATGGCATGCGTGGTTGCTCGTCGGTCATCACGCATAGCCGTCAAGCTTCTCGAGTGTTGCGGAACTGGGCCCTGGGACCCGGCCGTCCGAAGGCAATTCGTTGCCGGGGTGCAGTGAGGGGGGTGGCAACGCAACGACTCTTTGCTCTCACGTGCGCGCGGCGATGGTCTCCTGCCGCCGCTGCTGTCGCGAGTTTCGTTCTTCCGCGAACAGCTCGCGTACCTTGCGGCGCGACACGCGGTCGGCGAGCCAGGGGAAGAAACGGCTGACCAGCACCAGCAGCTTGCCCTTGAAGGACAGGCAGGTCTCGTGGCTGCCGCGTTCGATGGCGCGGAGCGTTTGCCGGGCCACCTGCTCGGCGGTCATGCCGCGGAGATGGTCCATCTGGATGAGGGCCTTCTGCTCCAGCATGTTCTGCGAGAAGTTGGTCTGCGTCAGGCCGGGGCAGACGAGCAGCACGTCGATGCCGTCCTTGGCGACCTCGGCGCGCAGGGCTTCGCTGAAACCCTGGACGGCGAACTTGCTGGCCGAGTAGTCGCTGCGCGCCGGGATGCCACGCTTGCCGGCGATGGAGGAGATATTGACGATGGCGGGACGATTGCCCTGTTTCAAGACGGGCAGGAAGGCCCGCGTGGTTTCCGCCAGCCCGAAGAAGTTGACCTCCATGATCTTGCGGAGCCGATCCGGCGCGGCGTCGGCGAAGTGGCCGGTGGCGCCGATGCCGGCGTTGTTGATAAGCACGTCGAGCCCGCCGAAGTAGCGGTTACTCGCTTCCACCATGCGACGGCGGTCGGCCGGCTCGGTGACGTCTCCCTGCACGCCTTCGATGAACCCACCCTGGCCTCGGACCTTTTGAACAAGTTCCTCGAGCAGATCGACGGAGCGGGCCACAGCCAGCACGCGGCCACCCATGTTGGCCGCCTGCTCCGCCAGCTCCCGGCCAATGCCCTGCGAGGCCCCGGTGATCAATACCCGTGATCCGGCGATGCGACGGCGTCGACCCATGCTGTCCTCGGCTATCTCAAAACCACAGACACAGCTACTGACAATTGCATGTCAATGGCAGGAACTCGACAATTCTATCAGGCAAGGTCGAGCGGCCGACTGGCAAGCCGGGCAAAATGTGCGGGCGGCGACGGAGAACCGGCCGTACAGACCGATTCTTCGCTAGCATCGGAACCGTTGACGAGACTGTCTTTGCAAACTCATCCAGGTCGAGAAACGGTCCTCAGACGCAAGACGTAGATGGTGCCGTTGGCATTGCCGACGGCCAGATGCTGGCCGTCGTGGGCGAAGGCGATGGCGCTGATGCCGCCGGGCCAGTCCCACTGGTGCAGTTGCTTGCCGCTGACGGTGTCGCAAACGACGAGCTTGGTTGCATACCAGGCTGCCAGGCGTTTGCCCGTGGCATCGAAGCGGAAGTTCGCGTAACTCGGCAGACCAGTCAGCCTGAGTCTTTCCACCGGGACCTTGCCGGTCAGGTCCCAGAGCACGACGGTGTTGCCATCGCCGACGGCAAGCGTCCGGCCGTCCGCTGCGAGGGCGACGCGGTTGGCCTTGATGGCGGGGAAGGACATTGGCACCAGACCGTTGGCGGTGACCCGCCACACCTGGACCACGTTATCGTCGCCATAGGACTCAGAAGGAGCGGCGACCAGGAACTGGCCGTCCGGCGACAGCGACAGGCTCGCCACGCGGCCGTCGGACATCAACTTCTTGACCGTGAAGCGGATCCTTGGTTGCGGACCGTCGAGATCGATGATGCTGAGGTCCGGTTCAACGCCGCCGCGTGCCAGGACCTTGCCGTCGGCGCTGAAGCTCTGCTTGACGTGGCCCCAGTTGCGATTGTGCCCGTCGATGGGCTTGAAGCGCGGCGCGGCGTTCGGGCCGTTGATGTCCCAGAGCGTGAAGTGACCGTGGCTGAGCAGCAGGTCCGTGCTGCCGGGGAGGAAGTGAACGGTGTCCGCTCCGCTGGGCAGGACGGTCGCCCGCAGCACGTTGTCGGCACACAGGGTCCATACGTGGGTCGATGATCCGTCGGTCGAGGCGAGCCGCTGATCATCACGGCTGAAATCCAGGGAGATAATGTTTGCCCGATGACCGCGCGGCGAGGTTCTTTCGACGTAGGAATCGCCCACGCGATCCCAGACGCGCAATGTTACGCCGTCGCCGGCGGCTACCAGGTTGCCGTCGGCAGAGGCGGCCGTGCCGGCAGCGTATCCACTTTTCCACGGCAGCTGCAAACGCTTCATCTCACGCGCCGGCTTCACGGTCAGGTCAAAGTCCCGCGTCGCCATCGCATAACCGCCAACCGATAACGTCCGGCCATCGGCGGCAAAGCGCGCGAAAGTCACTTGACTGCCGATGTTCAGCTCGAAGCGCAAGCCCGGGGTCTGCCCACCGATGTCCCAACAGCGAACGGTCTTGTCGAGCGGAACGGCGAGCAGATCGCCGTGCAGGGCATAGCTCAGGTGCTCGAGATGAGGCGAATCGATCTTGATGGCGGCCCGCCTGCGCGGCGTGGCGCCTGCAACGTCGAAGACATGAATGTGCTTGTCGAAGCGCATGACCACGCCGACACGCTTGCCGTCCGTGCTGAAGATAACATTGCTCGCCGAGTTGGGGCCGCCCGGCACCTTGACCAGGGAGACCGGCCTGGCAAGCTTGTCGCCGACCTTCAGGAGCCAGAGCTCGTCTCGATCGCGAAGGAGCGCGACGCTTGCGTCCGGACTCACGCGCGCGATCCACTTGCCCTGGGCAAGCCGCTGGGAAAAGACACGGATTGGTTGCAGGCCGGAGAGACTCCAGAGCTGAAGCGCCGATTCGGCCTCGACCACGGCCTCGTCGCGACCGCGCACGAAGCCGCGAAACGTGCCGGGCATCACGGCCAGCGCGCGCAGGCTGCCGGCATCCCAGAGACGCGTCACGTTGTGCCAGTAATCGCCGGCAGCGATGAAGCGCTTGCTGTCGCTGATCGCGACCATGGCGATCGGGTACCACTCCTTGTGCGCCTGTTCACCGAGGACGGCTACCAGTTCCCTGGGCTGCCCCATGATCCGTTCTGTGGCGGGGATTCGCGCGGCGTCCAGCTTCGCCAGTGGGCCGGGCCGAAGTTCCTGTCGTCGGGCCGCCTTGAGCGCGGCGGACACGGCGGCAGATGGTTTCCCCCAGGCGAACGGCTCCGGGCCGGCAACGCCTGGAGGCGGATCAGCCAGCGGGTCGCGCCGAGGTTGATTCGCCGCCAGCAGCTCGAAACGTTCGCGTTCCTGGTAAGTCAGGTCACGCGTGCGCCGCGGCAGGACGACGCTCCATAGCTCGACCGGCCACAGCCGGGCCGTGTGGTCGTGGCTCACCGTTGCGACCTGCTTGCCATCGGCGCGGAACGCCACCTGGATGACGGCGCCGGTGTGTCCGCGATAGAGCGCGCTCATCTTGCCCGTGGCGCTGTCCCAGAGTCCCGCCGTGCCGTCGTGCGATCCGGTCAGCACCTGGCTGCCGTCGTGATTGACGGCCAGCGTGCTGATGCCGCTCTCATGGCCGCGCAAGGTCGCCAGCAGCTGGCGCGAGCTCAGGTCCCAGACATGAGCGATCTTCCCCGCGCTGGTGACCAGGCGCTTGCCGTCGCCGCTCACGGCGAGTTGGCCGACCTGATCGGAGAACCCCTTGAAGCGGAATAGCTGGCCGCCGGTCGCCGTTTCGTGGATCGTGATCTGACTGCCCTTCGCCACCACGACGCACTGGCCGTCCGGTGTGAATGCGAATGCGACGCGGCCGTAGCTTTGCGGGGACCGATATTCCGCCAGCACCTTGCCGGTCGTGGCGTCGTAGAGCTTGGGCAAGCGGGCTTCGACATCGTAGCTGATCAGGCGCTTGCCGTCGGGAGCTAAGCGAGGAATGAAGTCGTCGTCGCTGCTTCGCCAGCCGTCGCTCTTGCGGCCGGGGACGACGCCGACGAGCTTGCCGGTGGCGGCGTCCCAGAGCTGCAGCCGGCCCAGCTCGGCCGTGCTGTGCGCGTTGATGTCGACCTTGACGCCGATGCCCAAATCGATTTCCTTGCCGGTCTTCGGGTCCTTCTTGTCTTTGGCCGGCATGTTGCCTCCGGCGAGCCGGCGATGGCCGTCGCCCATCGTCAGTACGTGCCTGCCGTTCGGGCTGAAGAAAGCAGCGCTCGCGCCGGTTTCCAGACTGTCGATCGCCAGCGAATCCTTGCCGCTGGCCACGTCCCAGACCAGGACCGAGGCGGGCGCGAGCTTGGCTTGCTTCTCGACCCGGCTGACGCCGGCGGCCGTCACGATGCGCTTGCCGTCATGACTGAAGCGGACCATCCGGACGGGGCCCAGGTATCGTCCGAGGCCGATGACGCGTACCTCCTTGCCCGTCGCGGTATTCCAGAGACGCACGGTCCCATCCAGCGACGCGGTCGCCGCCAGCTTGCCGTCGGGACTGTAATCGAACGCGGTGACATTGCCGGTGTGCCCGGTCAGTGCCGTTTCCGGCATCCTGGGCGCTTCGAGCGTCCAGATGCGCGTCAGGCCGCCGCTGGTGGTCACCGCCAGCTTGCCGTCCGGGCTGATGTCCACATCCGCGACCGCCTGACCATGGCCACGCAGGATGGCCTTTTCGATGCCGCTATCGACTTCCCAGACGCGGGCTGTGGCGTCGGGCGACCGGGTGAGCAGCAGTTTCCCGGAGCGGTCGAAGCGCAGGCCGCTCACGGCGTCTCCATGGCCGCGCAGGCGCAGCGTCTCCTTGCCGGTCTTCGCATCCCAGAGGCGCACCGTTCGGTCGCCCGCAGCAGTCGCGATGAGCTTGCCATCGGGACGAAACGCGATGGCCGCGATCTTGCCGTCATGTCCCGTCATCGTGCAGATGAACTTGCCGGAGCCGGCATCGTAGACGCTCGCCTCGGACTCAAAGCCGATGGCGACCAGTCGCCCATCTGCAGAGATGTCTGCCGCCTGTGGCCTTCCCACCGGACCGGGTTTCAGCCCCGGCGGCACATGGGAATAACCCGCCAGCGTTTTTCCAGTTCCCACGTCCCAGAGATGGGCCGCGGTCCGCGAACCGTCGAGCAGCGACAGGTATGCGGCCGGGCCATGGACCGTGACTTCCACGGACATGGACATCTGGGAGTGCCCGGAGCCGGAACCTGCCTTGGCATCCGCATCATACTCCGGGTCCATCGGGACCTTATCGGAATCCGAATAACTGCTGGACCACCCGGCTGCGGCCGCGACCATCAGGACCTTGCCGCTATCCGGTGTGAAGCGCGCGAGCTTCAACGACGGCTTGGAGGAGAACAACCCCGCTTTGGCCTTCGCACGCAGAGTTTGCAGCAGCTTGCCGCTCACGGCATCATAGACGCGGGCGGCGCCGTCCCAGGAGGCCGTGACGATCCGCTTGCCGTCCGGGCTGAAATGCCCTTCGATCACCTTGTCCTTCGAGCCACGCAGACGGTGAACCTCCTTGCCGGTCGTGAGATCGATGACGAAGGCGAGACGATCGGTGTAGCGGTCCGTCTTGCCGTCGGAGTGCACGACCGTCGCATAGCCGTTGCCGGTGACAATGACCTTGCTGCCATCGGGACTGAAATTCACGGTCTCCACAGGCAAGCCGTAGCCCGGCCACTGGAGAAGCGTCTTGCCAGAATCGACGTCATGAATCTGCAGCGAAGGGCCGGCCACGGTAAGGATCCGCTTGCCGTCCGGGAGAAACCGACTGAAGCGGTCGCCGTGATTGACGACGCGAATTTCACGGCATGCGCTCATGGCTGCATACAGGGAGCTGAAGGTAAGATGATGCGGCGTTCGCTTCGTGCCCTCGATGGCGAGCAGCAATGCGAGGCCCGGATCGCGGAGGCGGGCGGCATCGGCCTCGGCGGCCAGGCGCAGGCCTTCCGCGCGGCTCAACGCCAGATTCTTGGCATCGCGATCGCTTTCGGCTTGCTTGCGTGCCTTGGCCTCGGCCTCGCGTGCCTGTGCTTCCTTCTTCCGGGCGGCGATGGCGGCATCCTTGGCCTTGGCCTCTTGCCGGCGTGCCTCCGCCTCCTCGCGCTGCGCTTTCTCGGCCAGCTCGGCCTTGTTGCGCGCCTCTTGCTCGGCCCGGACTGCGGCTTGCTTGGCCAGAATCTCGGCCTCGGCCTTGTCGTTGGCTTTCTTTTCGGCTTGAACCGCGCTGTATTCCGCCGCCACGGCGTCCTGCCACTTCCAGGTAATGCCCGCCATGCCCAGCGTGGTGATGAGGACAATGGCGGCCAGGAGCGCCGCGACGGCCGGCCGTCGCCTGGCCCACTTGATGGTGCGTTCCCAGGCGCTCGTCGGCCGCGCCAGAATCGGCTCGCCGCGCAGCCAGCGCTCCAGATCGTCGGCCAGCGCCGCCGCCGATGCGTAGCGCCGCGCCGGGTCCTTTTCGAGGCACTTGAGTGCGATCACCGACAAATCGGGATCGGCCTCGGCGTTGAATCGTCGCGGATGCTCCGGCTCGCGCTCGATGACTTGCAGCACCGTATCGAGCACTGAATCGGCGCGAAACGGCGGCCGGCCCGTCAGCAACTCGTAGAGGATGGCGCCCAGGCTGTACACATCCACCGCCGTCGTCAGCCGCTTCTCCGCCCGCGCCTGCTCGGGCGCCATGTAGCTCGGCGTGCCGACGATGGCCCCGCTGCGCGTCTGCTGGCTATCGCCCTCCACGCGCTTGGCCAGGCCGAAGTCGGTGACAAAGGGGATTGCAGATTGCAGATTGAAGATCGCCGATTGTTCAGACTCGAGGAGGATATTCGCCGGTTTCAGGTCGCGGTGCAGGATGCCGCGCTGATGGGCATGGTGGACGGCTCGTGCGACCGTGGACAGCAACCGTATCGCATCGGCTTGACGGCTCCGAAAATCTGAAATCTGCAATCTAGAATCTGCAATCCACTTGGCCAGGCTGTATCCTTCGATCAGCTTCATGCTGAAATAATGCTGCCCCTCGTGCTCGCCGACCTCGTAGACGGGGACGACGTTGGGATGGCCGAGATCGCCGGCAGCCTGAGCCTCCGTGCGAAACCGCTCGACGTCGCTTGCGGAAGCGAGCTGTCCGGTCAGGATCATCTTCAGCGCCACAATGCGGTTGAGGCTGATTTGCCGGGCCCTGTAGACCACACCCATGCCGCCGCGGGCAATCTCTTCCAGAAGCTCATAGTCGCCGACGTGGCGAATCGTGGCGCCCATCAAGGAATCGGCAGCAGCAGGAGCGGAGTCCTGCCCCAATGAGCCCTCAGACGCGAAGGACCTTGGAACAGCGGGCCCGATTGTTTCGGCCTCGGTTGCATGACCTCTGCCCCAGATCGGCTCGGTTTCCGCCGGCGAACCCGCCGGGCTGTCTGTCCTGTCACCGGCCAGATCCGTCAAGGGCTTATCCAGGAAGGGCTTTTCCAGGAAGCTGCCTGCCTCGCCATGGGCCGCGAGCAAGTCTTCGACGCGCCGTCGCAACAGCGGATCGCCGGCGCAAGCTTCGTCCAGCCGGGCCAGCCGTTCCTCGTGCGTGGTTTCTTCCAGGACAGCGGCAAAAAGGGCTTCGACACGTTTCGGGTCGGGATGCATGGCGCGATACCTTGGTCGTGGTTGTAGTCTTCTAGACAATGCGCCGTTTGCCGGCTGCGCGCCTCAGAGTCGTGCAAAAATTCTCGTGGCCGCAAGCTGCTAGCTTGCGTGCCGAAGGAAGCGACAAGCTGGCAGCTTGTCGCTACGAAAGCGACCGCTCGTCGGTCTGAGCGGAGCCTCGCTAGCGTTTCGGGCTCAGGCGTTCGAAGAGCCAGGCGCGGGCGTAGGCCCAGTAACGATCGGCCGTGGCGCGCGAGATGCCCAGGCAGCGGGCCGCTTCCTCGACCGACAGGCCCGCGAAATAGCGAAGCTTGACGAGTTCGGCTTTTTGCGCATCCTCCGCAGCCAGGTTGTCCAGGGCCTCGTCCAGGGCCAGCAGGTCCGCGGCGGGAGCGGGCGACTGGGCTTCGATCTGATCCAGGTCGAGGCGCTGGCGGTCGCCACCGCGCTTGTGCCGTTGCTTCTTCCGCGCGTTGTCAACCAGGATGCGGCGCATGGACTCGGCGGCGGCCGCGAAAAAATGGCCGCGACTATCCCAGCGCTGCTCGGGGTCCCCGGCCTTGCGGCCGCTGGCCACCAGTCGTAGATAGGCCTCGTGCACCAGGGCGGTGGCCTGCAAGGTCTGCCCCGGCTGTTCTTGCGCCAGCTTCTGCGACGCCAGCCGCCGCAATTCATCGTAGACCAGCGGCAGCAACTCGCCGGCGGCGCGCGCATCCCCCTGGTCGATGGCGTTCAAGATCCGGGTGACATCGCTCATGATCCCCTGATTGTGAACCATGCCCTCATGCTTGTCAATTCGCCCAGGTAGCCAGGCAGCTGCAGACGTTCGCACCACTTGACTCGGCGCGTCGTGCCATTTAGCCTGAACGAACATGCATCGCGAGATTTCTCACAGCGACACGGCCTTCTCGACGGAACGAAACCTGTCCCTGTATCTGATGACCGGTTTCCTGGGCTTGCTCATTGCCCTCGACCTGCTGCCCAGGGCGGGAGGCTGGCTTGGCTTGCCGATGCCGGAGTGGTGGCCGTCCCGGTTCTACAACTTCGAGTTCGCGCTCATCGCCGCTGTCATCGGCGGCGCCCGCGTGTTGTACACGTCGCTGCAAGGCCTGATGGATGGGAAGATCGGCGCAGACCTGGCCCTCGCCGTCGCCTGTATCGCCGCCATCCTCATCCAGGAGCCGCTGGTCGCCGCCGAGATTGTGTTCATCGGCCTGGTCGGCGAATGTCTCGAAGGCTTCACCTTTGCGCGTACGCAGAGCGCCATCCGCAAGATCGTCGAGGTCACGCCCAGGCGCTGCTGGGTGCTGCGCGACGGCCAGGAAGTCCGCGTGCTGACCAGCGAGTTGCAGGTCGGCGACCGTGTGGTCGTCAAGCCGGGCGGCAAGGTTCCGGTGGACGGAGTCGTCACCGATGGCCGATCGGCGGTGGACACGAGTGCACTCACTGGCGAATCGTTGCCCGCGGACAAGGGCCCCGGCGATGAGGTGCTGGCCGGCTCGCTCAATCAGTTCGGCGCACTGACAATCGAGGCGAAACGGGTCGCAGAGCATACGGTCGTCGGCCGGGTCATCGAGCTGACCGCGCGGGCTCTCAAGGACAAGGCCGCACTGGAGCGGACCGCCGACAGGCTGGCTCGGTACTTCCTGCCCGCGGTGCTGGGCATTGCCGTGGTGACCTTTCTGGGCGCGATGTTCTTTCACGGCACGTCGTGGTTCCGGGCAGCCGATGCGGCACGGCCGAGCTTCCGGCAAATCGTGACGCTGAGCGTGTATCCGACGCTGTCGGTGCTGGTCGTGGCCTGCCCGTGCGCGCTGATCCTGGCAACGCCGGCGGCCATCATCGCCGCTCTCGGCCGGCTGGCGGGGACCGGCGTCCTCATCAAGGGCGGCTCCGCGCTGGAACGGCTCGCGGCCGTCAGCGCCTTCGCCTTCGACAAGACCGGCACCCTCAGCGAGGGCCGCCTCGAGCTGGGCGCCGTCCGCGGCCTGGGTGCTACCAGCCCCGACGAACTGCTGCGCATCGCCGCCGGCGCCGAGCAGCGCAGCGAGCATCTCATCGCCAGGCTGATCGTGCAAGAGGCAGCCGCCCGCAATCTTGCGGTCGATCCGGTGGACGATTTCCAGGCGCATCCCGGCGCCGGCGTCACGGCACGCACGGCTGCCGGGCCGGTCGTCGTCGGCACGCGGCGGCTGGTGGAGGAGCAGGGCATCGCCGTGTCGGCCGAGGCTCTCGCGCTGCTTGAGGATTTCGACACGCGCGGGGAGACGGCGCTGCTGGTCGCGCACGCAGGGCAGATTCTGGGCGCCATCGGCGCCCGCGACCGCGTGCGGCAGGATGCCGGCCCGGTCCTTGGGCAGCTTCGCGCTCTGGGCATCGATGAGCTGGTGTTGCTGACGGGTGATCGCGGCGCCGTGGCCCGCGCGTTCGCGGTGGATCTGCCGTTCACGCAGGTTCACGCCGAGTTGTTGCCGGATCAAAAGGCGGACTTCATTGCGCGGCTGAAGGAGACGGACAGGGGCGCTCGCCACGTGGCCATGGTGGGCGACGGCATCAACGACGCGCCCGCGCTGGCCCGCGCCGACGTCGGCCTGGCCATCGGCGGCACCGGGACCGACGTGGCCGCCGAGGCCGGCGACGTCGTCTTCATGAGCGATCCGCTCAAGCCGTTGCCGTTGGTGCTACGGCTGTCGCGCGAGACGGTGCGCATCATCCGTCAGAACATCATCGTCTTCGCCTTCGGCGTCAACGCCGTCGGCATCCTGATCACGGCCTGGCTGTGGCCGGTGTTCGCGCCGGACGACTGGCAGCGGCATTCGCCGCTGGCGGCGGTCATTTACCATCAGCTCGGTTCGCTGCTGGTGCTGCTGAACTCGATGCGCTTGTTGTGGTTCGAGCGGTCGGCCACAAGCCCCACGCTCATCCGCACGCGCGCGACGCTGCGCCGGCTCGACGATTGGCTGGAGAGGTACCTCGATCTCGGCGAGGCCGTGCACTGGGTCGAGCATCGCTGGAAGCGCGTCACGCTAGCCGTGCTCGGCGTTGTGCTGGCGATCTACGCTGTCAGCGGACTGACAGTCATTCAGCCGGACGAGGTCGCCGTGGTCAAGCGCTTCGGCCGGCCGGTGGATGACCTGTCGCCCGGCTGGCACTGGCGCTGGCCCTGGCCCATCGAGAACACGGTGCGTGTGTCGCAGCGCTTGCGCACCGTCGAGATCGGCTTTCGTACCGTGCCGGGGAAAACGGCGGCGCGGGCGCTTTCATGGGCCAGTCCGCATGCGGAGGAACTGCGTCGTCCGGGTGAGGCCGTTATGATCACCGGCGACGGCAATCTGGTGGAGATGCTTGCAGCCGTGCATTTCAAGGTAAAGGATCCATACGTGTTTCTCTTCGGGGTGCGCGATCCCGACGAGTTGATTCGTGCCGCCGCCGAGACAGCGTTGCGCGAGGTTGTTGTCAGCCGGCCCTTCTTCGGCCTGCTTACGGTCGATCGCGGCGCCTTTCAGAAGGAAGTGCTGGCCCGGATCGACAGGACCTGCAAGGCCTATGGCGCTGCCGGACTCGGCATCGAACTCGACAGCTTGACGTTGAAGGACTTGCATCCGCCGCCCGAAGTCGTGCCCGACTATTACCGGGTGACGCAGGCAATGGAAGGCCACGATCGCGCGATCAATGAGGCCCGGGCCAGGGCAATCATGACCGTCAGCGACGCGGAGGCCGACAGCACGCGGATCATCCGGCAGGCGACGGCCGCCAAGGAAGAGACGGTCAAGCAGGCCGAGGCCAGCCGCGATGTCTTCCTGCAGCACAGCGCTGTTCGCAAGGCGCTCGCCCCCGAGATCGAGCTGTCGCTCTACATGCAATCGGTGCAGGACATGCTCAAGGGTGGCAACGTCGCCGAAATCGAGGCACGCTATCAGAAGAAGAAGCAAGACCTGATCGTGCAGCAGGCGACATTGACGGATTTTCGGTTGTTCTGGGACATGCTGGCCCGTGCCCTCACCGGCCGGGACCTGGTGCTGATCGATGCGGACAAGGTCGCCGGCCGGCGAAGCCTGCTCCTGCTCGACCCCGATCAGCTGCGCGTACCGGCCCCGATCATCATGGACCGCCGCCCGCCGGGCCGGCCGGCACATGAACTGGGACCGTGAGGAGTCAGGCGACACGATTCAGGAAATCAGCAGTCAGGAGTCTGGAATGCGAACGGTTTTCTATATCGTTGTGGCGGTCGTCATCCTGGTCTTGGCTCGCATGTCGTTCTTCGCGGTGGATGCAGCGGAGTATGTGTACGTCACACGGCTGGGCAAGCCGGTGGCGACACTGGACGGCGGCGACAACGCCAAAGGAGCCGGCCTGCACTTCGGCTGGCCCTATCCCTTCCAGGCAAACACGCGCCTCGATCGCCGGTTGCAAGCGTTCGACCTGCCCAGCGCGGAGTTTCTTACCCATGATCCCGAAGGCAAGACCATCGACAAGACGTTGACAGTCGAGGCGTCCGTGGTCTGGCGTATTGCCAATGCTGACGCGGTGGACCGTTTCATCAAGAGCATGGGGACGCCGGAACGGGCTCGCGAGCTGATTGGCCAGCGGATCAACAGCCAGCTTGGCGCCGCCCTGGGGCAGATGCGCATGGACGACATCATCAGCATCGACCCCGGACAGGAGCCGGGCAAGACCCGGGTTGATGACACTCTTGACGCCTTGAAGGGGCGGTTGCTGGCCAGCCTGCAAAAGGACCTTGACCAAAAATTCGGCATCGCCCTGGTCGATATCCGGCTGCGCCGCTTCAACCATCCGGTCCAGGTCCGCGACGAGATCTTTCAGCGCATTCGCAGCGAACGGCAAAAGAAGGTGGCCTACTACCAGAGCGAGGGCGAGAAACAGCAAAAAAACATCGCCAGCGAGGCGGAGCAAAAGCGACGCGACCTGCTGGCCCAGGCCCGCTACAAGGAAGAGACGCTCAAGGGCGAGGCCGACACCGCCGCCGCGCGCATCCGCAACGAGGCCCACAGCCAGGACCCGGAGTTTTACGCGTTCCTGAAGAAGCTGGAGAAACTGCAGACCATCCTCGGTGACAACAAGACGGTCCTGCTCCTGTCAAGCCACCGGCCATTGTTCGATTTGCTGTTTCAGCCGCCGCGGCCCAACGGCATGGGCAACGGCTCGCCGCCGGTGATCGGGCCTGCGGGCTCGACTTCCGGCCGGAAGGGAGGCGAGAAGTGAAACGGCTGCTGCTGCTGCTGTTGCTCATCGTGCTGGTGAACACACTGGCGTCGGCGGTTACTTTCGTGCAGGCGGATGAGCGCGCCGTCGTCCGTCGCTTTGGCCGGATCGTCGCCACTCCCAGTCCCGGTCTGTACATCGGCCTGCCGTGGGGCATGGATCGGGTGGACCGCATTCCTGTGAGGCTGCGGCGCGTCACGCTCGGCGCACTGTCCACAACCGAAGACGAGCTGGCGGATTCGCGTATTCCTGACGGCCAGCTCTTGACCGGCGACCATAACCTGGTCAACGTCCAGGTGGAGATTGATTACCGAGTGGATGAGACGCAGATCGAGAAGTTCGCATTGCAGATGGACCAGGCCGATCGGTTGATCGCGCGCGTGGGCGCCGCCGCTCTGGCCGAGTGGGTCGCCGGGCGGTCCGTGGATTATGTCCTGCTTCGCAAGGCAGAGGTCCCCGGCTGGCTGGTGGACGAACTGTCAAAGCGGATCGCCCCCTACGACCTGGGGGTGCAGATCGAAAATGCCAGCGTCAGCATGTCTCCGCCGGCGGAGGTGAAGAGACATTTCGACGCCGTCGCCGAGGCCCAGACCAAGATTCGCACGCTCGTGAACCAGGCGGAGCAACGGGCCGATTCGGACCTGCGCGCCGCCGCCGCCGAGGTCTACAACATGGAGAAACTGGCCAGCGCTTATGCTCGCGAGCAGAATCTGGCCGCCCAGGCCGAGGCCGGCAACTTCAAGAAACGTCTGACACAGTTCCGCGCCCTGCAGAAGCAGAATCCCGACCACCTTGCCGGCATCTGGCACGACGAGATGACGCGCCTGTACACGCGCATGCGGCAGAATGGCCGGCTGGATCTGCTCGACAACCACATCGGCCCCGACGGCCTGGATATCACGCAGTTGCCGCTCCTGCCGAAGAAGCGCTGACCTTTCGAGAGTCGAATCAGCGCTTGCGGTTGCGCGCCCAATCTGAGGTGGCCACATGAGCGGCAACACTCTTGCTGATCACCTTGCGATACCATACCCAAATATTGGTATGGCCATTGTCGAGAAACAACCCGAGACCTCCGCGCCCTCGGCCACGCCGCTTACGGCGGTATTGCACGACTGGCTGACCACCGTCGATCACAAGAAGATCGGCATCATGTACATACTCATGGCGCTGCTCTTTCTGGTGCTGGCCGGCGTGCAGGCACTCATCATGCGCTGCCAGCTGTGGTGGGCCGGCAATGACATCGTTGGGCCGGACACGTTCAACCAGATGTTCACCATGCACGGCACGACGATGGTGTTCTTCGCCGGCATGCCGATCCTGGCGGGCATCGCCAACTATGTCGTGCCGTTGCAACTCGGCGCCCGCGACATGGCGTTTCCGCGGCTCAATGCACTGGGTCTATGGGCGACGCTTCTCGGCGGGTTGCTGACGTACTTCAGCTTCATCGCCGGCTCGCCGCCGGCCATCGGCTGGTTCGCCTATGCGCCGCTCACGCAACGCAACTTCAACATGGGACCAGGAGTCGATTACTGGATCCTTGGTCTGCTGGTCACCGGCATTGGCTCGGTAACCGGGGCGATCAACCTCGTGGTGACCGTGGTGTGCCTGCGTGCGCCGGGCATGTACCTGCGGCGGTTGCCGCTTTACACCTGGATGGCCTTCTGGGCGAACCTGCAGATCCTGGCGGTGTTGCCGCCCCTGACGGCCGCCCTCATCATGCTGCTCTTCGACAGAACCTTCGGCACGCACTTCTTCAAACCAGACAGTGGCGGCTCGGCGTATCTGTGGCAACACCTTTTCTGGTTCTTTGGCCATCCGGAAGTCTACGTGCTCATCCTGCCGGCCTTCGGCATGATCTCCGAGATCATCCCGGTGTTCTCGCGCAAGGTGATCTTCGGCTACGAGTTCGTGGCGCTTTCGACGGTCGCCATCGCCTTCATCGCCTTCGGCGTGTGGGCGCATCACATGTTCACGGTGGGCATGCCGCGTGCACTGGACATGTACTTCAGCGCGGCGAGTCTCCTGATCGCCATCCCGACGGGCGTCAAGATCTTCAACTGGCTGGCGACCATGTGGGGCGGCAAGCTCTGGCTGGCGTCGCCGATGCTGTTTGTCGTGGGCTTCATGTCGATGTTCGTGCTCGGTGGCTTGACCGGCATCATGCTGGCCGTCGCTCCCATCGACTTCCAGGTGTCGGACACCTATTTCGTCGTCGGCCATTTTCACTGGGTGCTGATCGGCGGCACACTGTTCGGCGTGTTCGCGGCCCTGCACTTCTGGTATCCCAAGGCGACCGGCCGCATGCTCAATGAAAGACTGGCACGCTGGCAGTTCTGGCTGCTGCTCATCGGCTTTTTCCTGACGTTCGGCCCGATGCACATCTCCGGCATGCTGGGCATGCCGCGGCGCATCTTCACCTACCCGGCCGACCGCGGCTGGGAATTCTGGAACCAGCTTTCCACCATCGGCGCCTTGATCCAGGCACCGAGCTACCTGATATTTGTCTGGAACGTGCTGTGGTCGCTGAAGCACGGCGACATCGCCGGCGACGACCCATGGAACGCCTGGACGCTGGAATGGGCGACCACGTCGCCGCCGCCGTCATACAACTTCGAGACGATCCCAACGGTGCAGAGCCGCCGCCCGCTCTGGGACCAAAAGCACCCGGAAGACCCGGACTGGAAGCATGAAGAATAGTTTTCAATGTTCAATTTTCAGTGTTCAGCAAGAAGGGCTTGCATTACTGAAAACTGAACACTGAAAACTGAAAACTAAACATGAATCACGCGAGCGATAGCCTGGCGCATCATGAAGGCAACCTCGACCCGGTCAAGGCGGGGATGATCACGTTCCTGGCGTCGGAGAGCGCTTTCTTCGGCACGCTGATCATGGTCTACCTCTTCAACCTGGGGACGGCGTTCGAGCCGGAGCGCGAACCTTATACTCCCGGCAAGATGCTGGACCTGCCGCTGGCGCTGCCGGGGACGATATGTCTCCTCCTGAGCAGCGTGACGGTGCATTATGCGGCCAAGATGCTGGCGCAAAAGAAGGACGCCGCCTTTCGCCTGCTGTGGCTGGCGACGATCACGCTCGGCATCGTCTTCCTGGGCGGGACGGCAGTTGAATGGCGCGACATGATCCACGCCGGCTTCAACATCAGCACCAACCTGTTCGGCAGCTCGTATTTCACGCTGGTGGGCTTTCATGCCGCCCACGTCACGGTCGGCATCATCCTCTTAACGTTGGTGCTGGCGCTAAGCCGGCGGACGCGCGCGATCCACCGCCACGAGGTGTTCGCGGAAGTCGTCTCCTGGTACTGGCACTTCGTGGACGGCGTCTGGGTGGTGGTGTTCAGCGTGGTGTATGTGTTCGGCCGCTGAATCAAGCGCTTGCGGTTTTGCGCACGGGAAGCGTCGGAGAGAAGCATGGCTGGCGACGGACGACAAAAAGTCGAAATGCCCGCCGCGACGGTGTCGCCGTTCGTGCTGGCGCTCGGCATCGTGCTGATCTTCGCCGGGCCGGTGCTGAGCTGGGCGATGACGGCGACGGGCATCGTGCTGCTGATCGTGGGGATTTCCGGCTGGGTCGGACAGTTGACGTCGCCGGAAGGCCAGATCGAGGAGCCGGTGGTCGCCGGGCCGAAGCCCATCGAAGGGATTGCCGGCCGCGTGGAGGCGCTGCGACCTGGCATGCCCGGTTACCGCGCCCGCTTGCCGGAGAAGATGCATCCCTACTCGGCGGGGCTCAAGGGCGGTCTGGTCGGCGGCGTCCTCATGCCCATTCCCGCGCTGATCTTCGGCCTGATCGCTTATCGCAGCATCTGGTTCCCCGTGAATCTCCTGGCCGGCGTGGTGCTGCCGCAACTGGTGGACGAGACCCTGTCCGCGACGGAGCAGGTCGCGTACCTGTCGGCATTTCACCCGGGTCTGTTCATCGGCGCGGTGCTGATCCACGCGGTGATTTCGGCAAGCCTGGGCCTCATGTACGGTGTGATGCTGCCGACCCTGCCGGGCCGGCCCATCATCTGGGGCGGCATTGTTCTGCCGCTCTTGTGGACAGGCTTCAGCTACGGCTTCATGGGCGTGCTCAACCCGATCCTGCACGACCACGTCGATTGGCCGTCGTTCGTCGTCGCTCAGTTTGTCTTTGGCATCACCGCCGCCATCGTGGTGGCACGCACTGAACAGATACCGGCTTGAACCATGGCACGACTCACCGTCATCTTCTGGTCTTGCGCCGCAGTTGCGGCCGCCGGTTGCGGCAAGCCGGACCCCAAGGACAGGTTTCAGCGTCCCGAAACGATCACCGACTTCACGACGCTCTACAACACGAACTGCCAGGGCTGCCACGGTCCCGACGGCAGGATGGGACCGGCGCCGCCGCTCAATGACGCGCTGTTTCTTGCCATCGTCCCCGATGCCGAGCTGCACAAGGTCATCCGCGAAGGCCGCAAGGGGACGCTCATGCCCGGCTTCATCGGCCGGCATGGCGATTCGCAAGCGCGGCTAGCCAAAGGTCCGATCATCGGCACCGGCATGCTGACCGAAAAGCAGATCGACATCGTCGTCAAGGGAATGCGGAAGGCGTGGGGCACGAAGGTGGATGGCGCCTTGCCGCGCTATCTCGACGGCGCGGCCGTCAAGAAAGACCTGGCCGGCGCCGACCTCGCCAATGGCAAGGCCGTGTTTGCCCAGGCATGCGCGAGCTGTCATGGCGACAAGGGCCAGGGCACGAAATCCGCCGGCGCCATCAATCAGCCGGCGTTCCTTTCCCTGGTCAGCGATCAGCTCCTGCGGCGGATCATCATCACCGGCCGGCCCGACCTCGGCATGCCCAATTATCAGGAGAACGCCGGCGACATGTCCGCCAACGACATCCGCGACCTGGGCGGCCTGCTAAACTCCTGGCGAAACTCGTCGGGCAACGGAGGCAAAAATGGAAGCAAACGCTGAACCCAAGATGCCGCGCCGCAACATGCTCGCCTGGCTGAGCGTGCTGCTGGGAGGCATTGGCGCTGCCCTCGCCGGTGTCCCCATCGTCGGCTATCTGCTCGGCGCGCTCGTGAAACCGAAGGCCGACGTGGACATCACGCTGGGACCCGTCGAGCAGTTTCCCGTGGGCGAAACGACAATGGTCACGTTCGCCAATCCGTTGCGGCAGCAGTGGGACGGCATGACGGCCAACACCGCCGTCTATGTCCGCCGCCTGCAAGGCGAGCAGTTCGAGGTCTTTGCCGTCAACTGCACGCACCTGGGCTGCCCGGTGTCGTGGTTCCCGCAATCGGGGTTGTTCATGTGCCCGTGCCACGGCGGCGTCTACTACGCCGACGGCAACCGCGCTTCCGGCCCGCCCCCCGAAGGGTTGTATCGCTACCCGTGGAAGGTCGCCGGCGGGCAACTGAGCATCACCGGCGGCCACCTGCCGACCCTGCAAGACCCGGTGTGAACCGTTCTTCCGAGAGCATGCTCCCGGCGGAACTCTTGCGAGTTCCGCTACGTATTCGTTGATCCTCAACCTGCGGAAACCGCATCCATGCTGACACGCACCTCACTCATCGTCGTCGCATCGTTCCTCATCCACGGCCGGGCCTTCACCCAGGACAAGAAGCCGGCCGCCAAGGCCGAGCACCTGAAGGAAGTGCAGGCTACGACGCAGCACAGCATCGCCATCAAGGGGGGAAAGCTCGATTACACGGCGACGGCCGGCAACCTGCTCCTCAAGGAGGAGGACGGCAAGGTGAAGGCCAGCATCTTCTTCATCGCCTACACGCGAGATGGCGTGAAGGACATGAAGAAACGTCCCGTGACCTTCACATTCAACGGCGGCCCCGGCTCGTCGTCGGTCTGGCTGCACCTGGGCGCCTTTGGCCCCAAGCGCGTGCTCATGACCGACAAGGGGGAAGCGTTGCCGCCGCCCTACCGGCTGGTTGACAATGACGAGACCCTCCTCGACGTGACCGATCTGGTGTTCATCGATCCCCCTTCGACGGGCTTCAGCCGGATTGCGCCCGGCGAGAAGCACAAGGATTTTCACGGCGTCAACGAAGACGTGAAGGCGGTGGGCGAGTTCATCCGGCTGTACACGACGCGCCAGCGCCGCTGGGATTCGCCGAAGTTCCTGGCCGGCGAGAGCTACGGCACCACCCGGGCCGCCGGTCTCTCCGGCTACTTGCAAGACAAGCTCGGCATGAACCTCAACGGCATCATGCTCGTCTCCGCGGTTCTCAACTTCATGACCATCCGCTTCGACGAGGGCAATGACCTGCCCTATATCCTGTATCTGCCGACGTACACGGCCACGGCCTGGCATCACAAGAAGCTCGGCACGGAGCTGCAAGACAACTTCCGCAAGGCGCTCGACGAGGCCGAGAAGTTCGCCATGACCGACTACACGCTGGCCCTCATGAAGGGTTCGAAGCTGACACCGTCGGAGACGAAGGAGATTGCCGGCAAGGTCGCCCGGCTCACGGGCCTGTCGCCGGATTTCGTGCTGCGCTCGAACCTGCGCGTGCCGATCTTCCGCTTCACGAAGGAACTGCTGCGCGGCGAGCGCCGCAGCGTCGGCCGCTTCGACAGCCGCTACAAGGGCATCGATCGCGACGCCGCCGGCGAGTCGCCCGACTACGACCCCAGCTACGCGGCCATCCAGGGGACGTACACCGCCACGCTGAACCAGTACCTGCGCAACGACCTCAAGTTCGAGAGCGATTCTCCTTACGAGATCCTCACCGGCCGCGTGCAGCCGTGGAATTTCGAGACCGCGACCAACCGCTATCTCGATGTCTCGGGCAGCCTGCGCGCCGCCATGACCAAGAACCCGCACCTGAAGGTCTTCGTCGCCAACGGCTACTACGATCTCGCGACCCCCTACTTCGCCACGGAATACACGTTCAATCACCTCGGCCTCGACCGGTCGCTGACCGGCAACATCACCATGGAGAACTACGCCGCCGGCCACATGATGTACGTCCACCGCGCCTCGCACGAGCGCCTCAAGCGCGACCTGGCGAAGTTCGTGCGGGAGGCGTGTCCGTGATCGCGTAGGCGACGCTGCCAGCGTCGCCGAACATCCACTGAAGCGACGCAATCAAGGCGCCGCTGCAAAGGTCAACGCGGAGATGTTCGAAAAAAAAATCGCCCTCGTCACGGCCGTAGCGTGTACAGCACGGCCGCCGTCGCGATCCGCAGGGCGCTGTCCGGCACGTAGCCGATGCAGTCGGACGATTGATGGCGCTCGAGGGCGCAGCCGATGTCGTACTTGCTGTAGAGGATGGCCCAGCGGCCGTCGATCTTGATCCCTTCCAGGAACGGCGGCATGTTGCGCGGCTGGCCGTTCTTCTCTTGCCGGCAGCGGATCGTTTCGGCCGTCAGGGCGTCGCCGTTCAGTTCCTTGCTGAAGAGGATGTCGTCGAGCGGGACCTGCTCGAGCTTGTGCCTGGGAAAGAGTTCCTTGACGAACTGGCGAAACGATTTGTCGAATGTCTCCTGGCCGCAACAGGCATCGGCGAGCAGCAGGCCGCCATTCTCGAGGTTGAAGCGCAGGTTGTCCAGTTCCTCCTCGCCAAACTTGAACTTGCCCCGGCCATGCAGGTACAGGAACTTGAAGTCGCGGACGTTGCGCGAGAAGACCTGCATCTCCTCGGTCTTGAGGACGACATCGAGGCCGGCGAACTTGCGCATGTGGTCCATGAGGTTGCGCATGGCCCGCGGGGCCGGCTTGTAGTCGCCCTGGAACTTAAGCTGGGCGACCCGGAAGTAGCCGCGCGGGATGTCGCGCTGGTCGTCCTTGTCGCTGGCGACCGCGACCTCGGTCAACCGCGGCTTGGGCAACTCCAGGCCCGTGGCGTAGGCGATGATGTTGGCCCCGAGGCGAAACGCCGTCCGGGCCCGGCCGTCGTATTCGTTCGACTCCCACTGGCAGGAAAGGTCCTGCGGGCTGTAGATGACCACCGTCTTGCAGCCCATCTGCACGCCCATGAGCTTGTACGGCCTGCCGGGCGCCGTCTCGAAGCCGGGGAACGCCTGCCACACCGGGTGATTGCCGGAGAGTTCTTCGAGCGGATTGTCCGGCCAGAGCTCGGCGGCGAGCTGCTTGAAGCCGTTGTCGAAGGCCGGGCTGGCACAGCACGCTTCGGCCAGGATGAAGCCGCCGTTCTCGACATACTGCTTCAGGAGCGTCTTCTCCTTGGCGGTGAAGCGCCGGCGCGGCGACTTGTGGCCGTTGATATACGCGATCGGCGCCTGCAGCATGTCGGACAGCACTTCGTCTTCCGGCATGGCCTCGGCGGCGCGCATCATGTCGAAGATCTGCCAGGCCAGCGGTTGCTTCTTGAACAGCTCGCGGCTGGCGAACTCGGTCATGTGCCGCAGGTCGTAGCGGTCGTTGTTCCAGTCGAGATCGCCGGGGTCGCGCGGCCATTGATCGGTGTGCATCAGCTTGCTCATCAGGACCGGAGTGCGGCCCTTGGACAGGAACAGCAGCGCGAAGCCGGTGCTGACGGCGGGATACTGATCGAAGCCGCGACCTTCCCACGAGCCGTCGTCGCGCTGGTTGGCGACCAGGTACTTGCAGCCTTCGCGATACCAGTCGTGCCCGCCGATGAAGCGCAACCCTGATAGCCGGCCGATACGCTCGATGCCGTACATGTTGTAAAAGACGCGACTGTTGAGATCGAGCTGAAAGTTGGTCGCGACCCAGTGCAGGGCGCGGACGGCGGGCTTGTTGTCGTCGTACTCGCCGCAGTTGGCGGCCGAGCCGTCGGCCTGGATCGGGCCTTCGCGGCCGGCGTTGAGTTCCATTCCGGCGATGAGCAGGCCGCTCAGCCCGGCGGCGGTCATGGTCAGCGAGCCGAGCCGCTCGGGGCCGGCGCCCCCCGGCTGATAGTTGTAGCTGCCATCCTTCTCCTGCGTCTGAATGTAGTAGTCGCGAATGATCTTCCAGACCTCGCGGCTGATGACGGCTCCCCCCTGCTTGCCGGCGTGCAGGCCCAGGAGGGCATATTGCGTGTTCGAGTTGTCGCCGGAATTGGACTGGTTGTTGCCGTAGTTCCAGCCGCGGAACTCGCCGTTGCGGATGACGCGCTTGTCGATGAGCCATTTGACATTCTGGGCGATGCGCTCGCGGTCCTCGGCCTGGCCGGCCTCGGCGAAAACCATCGTCTGCAAGGCGCGAACGTACGTCATGCCGGACTGCAAGCCGCGCAGGTACTTCAAGCCACGGACAATCATCGGATCATTGACTGGCACACCGGCATTCAAAAGGCCGATCATGGCCAGGGCGGTCGGACCGCCTTCCGTCGGCGCCAGCAGCGCATAAAGCTCCCAGCTGCCGTTGGCCCGCTGCACCTTGCGAAGGTAGCGCACGCCGCGATCGATGCTGCGCTTGACCTGGTCGACCAGCGGTTCCTTGCGGCGCGGCTCCTGACCTGAAGTATTCGCGCTCAGGCAACCGAGCAGCAGCAACCCGCAGAGCAAGACATGGATCGCTTTCATGGCGGCATCCTGAGTGAGTTGCAAGCGATGGGCGACGCTGCCACTATTGTGACTGGAGGGCAAGCGCTTGCCAAGAGGGAAACGACCCTTTGCTCTCCGAGCGTCATGGCCGTGATTGGACCTTGCGTGCCATGCTCACGGCTTTGCGTGAGCATGGCGAACCCAGTTCCAGCGCGTTCCATTGAGCGATGACGCTGCGTGGCGCAGCCATGCCCACGCAAAGCCGTGGGCATGGCACACATGGCACACAACCATTGAGGATATCTGTGCGCGTCTTTGTCTACGAATACGCCGCGCTTCTCGGCCCGCAGGCGGCGCCGTCAATCCAGGCCGAGGGACGGGCGATGCTTGCCGCCGTCGTCGCGGACTTTGCACGCATCGGCGAGGTACGCGTCATCACCTTGCTGCACGATCGCATCGGCGAAGCGCTCGGCGATGAGTGCCTGCGCGTGCCACCGGAGCGCGAAGCGGAGGCATTTCGGGCCGTGGCCGCGCGGGCCGATTTCACGCTGGTCATCGCTCCCGAGACGGGCGGCGTGCTCGCCGAACGCAGCCGCTGGGTGCTTGCCGCCGGCGGAAGACTGCTGGGCTCGACGCCGGAGGCCATCGAGCTTGCCGCCGACAAGCTGGCCATGAGCGACCCGACTCGGTCGCCGCTCTCCCGAACTTCGGGGGAGAGGGGGGTGGCCGTTGCGCGCCCGCAAACATGCGCTCGGCCCCTCATTCCTCGAGCAGAGCGCGCCGGTGATACCGCGCTGGCCAGCATGACGTTTCCGCTCATCTGCAAGCCGCGCGACGGGGCCGGCTCGCAGGCAACATTTCTGGTTCCCTCACGCAGCGAGCTAGCGCCAATTCTCGCGCGAGCGCAGGCCGAGGTGCCCGACGCCGAGTTCATCTTGCAGCCGTTCATCGCGGGGATGGCGGTGAGCGCGGCGTTCATCATCGGCGACGACTGGAGAATGGGATTGCCCCCGTGCCGGCAACGGCTCAGCGACGATGGCCGGTTCCATTACCTGGGTGGCGAATGCCCGCTGTCAGACGATCTGGCGGCGCGGGCCCAGCGTCTTGCCGCCTCGGCTATGGGCATGGTCCCCGGCCTGCGTGGCTACATTGGCGTCGATCTGGTCCTGGGCGACGCCGCCGACGGCAGCCGCGATCACGTCATCGAGATCAATCCACGCCTGACGACGTCATACATCGGCCTGCGCGCGCTGGCCGGCGGCAACCTGGCGGACGTCATGCTGGCCGCCGCGACGGGGCACGCGCCGCCCGACATGACCTGGAAGTCGGGTCGTGTGCGCTTCATCGCCGCTGGCGCCGTCTCGTAGCGAAATTCGGAATATCTGCTCGGCCTGGTCCGGGCTGGTTCCTTCGGATTCATTGCGTTGCCACCCCCTCCCTGCCACCCCCGGCAACGAATCCGGAAGGGGCGCGGACAGGCTCGCGATTCTCGGATTCTTTCAGCTTCTTGTTGCAATCCGCCCATGCCGCGATTAGACTCATTTCCATCCTCATTCACATCAGTGCTAAGCCACAACAACTTCGGGGTGGAACATGAGCACCACCAGGCAAGTGATCGCTCGATTCGTGCAAGGCGTTGTCGCGCTGGCCATGCTTGCCATCCTCCCCATGTTGCAGGCCGGCTACGATCCGGAGCCCAGGGAAGCGACCCGCTTCGCGTTTGATTTCGACGGTAGTGTGCTGCTTCGATTGCTAATTCCGGCCGCGCCTGCAGCTTCGCGAACAGATCGCAACGTCCTGATTGATGACCTGTCCGAGGCGCCAGAGATTCTCATGCAAGAATCTACCAGGCCGCTCCGGACGGAATACGACGATGAATGCTGTCCGACCGATGCCACGGGCGAGGCGCGGAAGAGCGTCGCCCATTTGCTGGCCAAGATCAACCACATCAACCAGCGCGGGACCGACCGATTCATTGCAATGCTGAAGGTTCAGCGCGCAGACCTGGCCGGTCTGCCGTTCAGCGTCGGCGAAGCGGCCCGGCTAACACCCGCGGCACGGCGCGAATTTGGACGAGCGGTTGCCGATGTGCGTCAACTGCAAGGACCGAGATTTGCGGTATTTCCCGACGGCCGTGTGCCGATCTCACGCGACCCTGCCGCGGCGGCAGCGCTCGCACAGATGCTCTGGACGGCGGCGCATGTCCAGACGCCGAGCAGCTCATCTCATTCAGGCGAGGGCCTTGTCGAAATCCTCGACCGCAATCGCAGCGGCGAGGCAACGCGGGCGCTCATGCGCCTCGCCGTCTTCTCCTCGGACGACCAGCAGCGCAGCGCCGCCCTGGCAATCTTGCGGAATCGCAATACGAGCGAGGCCAGCGACATCATTCAAAAGGGCCTGCGCTATCCGTGGCCTGGGATCGTGCGAAACGCTGCCGATGCGGTGGTCGTGCTGGCACGCCACGATCTCGGCTACCAACTTGCCGACATGCTCGACGCTGCCGACCCGCGTGCGCCGTCACGCGAAACCGTTGACGGCAACTCGGTCCACGTGGTGCGCGAACTGGTACGCATCAATCATGAAAGAAACTGCCTGCTTTGTCATCCGCCCGCGAACACGCCCGACGTGGTCCGTCCCGGCCCCGTCAATGATCGCAACATGTTTGTCGATCGTGAAGTGGCCGCCTTGACGGGCCAGACGCCGGTTCCCGGCGAAGGCTTGCCCATACGCGACTTCAGGTACGATCCGTTCGCAACCGAATTCCCCGACTTGCTGGTGCGTGCCGACGTGACGTACTTGCGGCAGGACTTCTCGCTCCTGCAACACGTCGCCCACGCCGATCCCTGGCCAACCCTGCAGCGCTTCGATTATCTGGTCCGGACACGCGTGCTCAACTCGGATGAAGCGCAGGACTTGCACAAGAAGCTTGCCGCGCGTAGCGACTTCGCCGAACATCGTCACACGGCCCTGGCAGCTCTGCGAGGGCTGACCGGTGTCGATGCGGGCGAATCGGCCGACGCCTGGCGCGATGTCCTGTGGACTGCCGCTGCCTGGCGTACCGCACGTCTGTGGACCGTCGTCGGTTGCTTCTGTGCCGCTGGACTGCTGGTCGGCTGGCGCTGGCGGCTTGCTCAACAGCTGGTGCGATTCGCACAATCCGTTGCCTTGACACTTCGCTGAAGCGTGCAACACGAGCGCCGCCTCGCGTGCACTGGATCAACGTTCAGCAGCCGGGCAGAGATTCGAGCTCATCGAGCCGGCTGCCGATGGCCATTCGGGCGAGCTCGCGCTTCGCGCGATATATTATGTCAAAACCTGCAAGCTGGTGACAGACAGCCTGTCATCCTGGATACCACGGATTACACTGATGGCATGGGAGTGTGCTGCCTACTGCCCTGATCCGTTTTATCCGTGTGCTCCGTGGTTCGTTCTTTAGTGCGTCTAACTCTGGGGAAATCGATTCATGCGCAGTATCGCATGTGGAACGTTGCTGGTGTTCATGTCCAGCCTGCTTGCCCAGGACACGGGCCTGCCCCCCGGCGTCAAGAACACGCAGGATGCGAAGGATGTTCCGCCGTCGCCGGCCGAGGCCGTCCGGCTCTTCAAGCCGGGCCAGGGCCTCAATGTCACCCTGTTTGCCGGCGAGCCGGATGTTGCGCAGCCCATCTCGATGGCGTTCGATGAGCGCGGCCGGCTGTGGGTGGCCGAGTGCTACTCATCGCCCAGCTGGACGAAGAAGCCGGAAACGGGCCGCGACCGCATCCTGATCTTCGAGGACACCGATGGCGACGGCAAGTTCGACCGCCGCACCGTCTTCTGGAACCGGGCCTACAACCTCACCAGCGTGCTCCCCGGCAATGGCGGTGTCTGGGCATTGTGCGCCCCGCACCTGCTGTTCATCCCGAACCGCGGCGACAAGGCCGGCGAGCCACAGATCGTCCTCGACGGCTGGAGCCTGGAGACGCGACACAACATCGTCAACGGCCTGTTGTGGGGGCCCGATGGCTGGATCTATGGCCGGCACGGCATCATCGCCGAGTCGCGCGCCGGCACGCCGGGCACGCCGAAGGACAAGCGGCCGCCGATCAACTGCGGCGTCTGGCGTTACCATCCAACCAAGAAAAAGTATGAGGTCGTCGCCCACGGCACGACCAACCCCTGGGGGATGGATTTCGATGAGCATGGCGAGGCGTTCATCACCAACTGCGTCATCGGCCATCTCTTCCACGTTGTCCCCGGCGCCCGCTACCAGCGCATGTACGGGCAGGATTACAACAAGTACTCGTATGAACTCCTGCCGCCGACGTCGGACCATCTGCACTGGGGCGGCGGGCACTGGACCGACTCGCGCAGCGGTAAGGGCGCCCACAGCGAGGCCGGCGGCGGCCACGCTCACGTCGGCGCCATGCTCTACCTCGGCGACAACCTGCCGGACAAGTTCCGCAACCACCTCTTCACGTGCAACATCCACGGCAACCGCATCAACTGCGATCGCCTCGACCGCCACGGCAACGGCTACGTCGCCCGCCACACGCCCGACTTCCTGCTCTCCGACAACCAGTGGTTCCGCGGCATCGACCTGACGTATGGTCCCGACGGCGGCGTCTTCGTCTCCGACTGGTGCGACTTCGGCGAATGCCACGACAACGACGGCACGCACAAGTCGAGCGGCCGCATCTACAAGGTCACGCACGGCAAGCCGAAGCCGGTCACCGGCATCGACCTGGCCAAGGAATCGGATGAGAAGTTGGTCGCGCTGCAACTGCACAAGAATGAGTGGTACGTGCGGCAAGCGCGGCGAATCTTGACGGAGCGCGCCGATGCTGGGCGGCCGATGGACAAGGTCCATGTCGCGCTGCGCAAGATCTTCGACGAGAATCCGGACGTGACGCGCAAACTGCGGGCCATGTGGGCGCTGTACACAACGGGTGGGGCGTCGCGCGACTGGCAGGTGAAGCACCTTGAACATCGAGATGAACACGTTCGGTCCTGGGCGGTGCGGTTGCTCTCCGATGGCGGCGCTCTCGACGGAAAGGCTGCACAGCAGTTGCACTCCATCATGGCAACTGAAAAGTCGCGCCTCGTTCGATTGCACCTGGCATCGGCCTTGCAACGAATAAGTCACCCATTGCAGAGGCAAATGTTTGCTGGGTTTCTGATTCGCGAGGAGGACGACGCGAGTGATCCGTGGCAATCGCTAATGATCTGGTACGGCATTGAACCGAATGTGACGACGCAGAAGCCGGCAGAGTCCCTCATGCTTGCCGCTCGCAGTCGGATTCCGAAGGTCCGCCAGTTCATTGTGCGACGGTTGGCCGAGGCCGCCGGTAAAGATGTCGCTCGTCTGGAGCCGATTCTCGATGTTCTGGCGGCCAGGGAGGACACGGACTATCAGCGCGACATCATTGCCGGGCTGCGCGACGGGCTACGCGGCCGTCGCGACCTGGCGACGCCCTACGGCTGGAAAACGGCATTCCCACGCTTGGCTGCTAGCGAGGCCGAAGAGGTGCGCCTGTCGTCGCATCAGCTCGGGCTGCTGTTCCGCGATCCGCGCGCCCGCGACGGGCTGCGCGCCATGGTGCGCGACAAGGCCGGCGCGCGCTCGCAGCGCGAGGGCGCCTTGCAAGCCCTAGTCGAAGCACGCGACACCGACATGTTGCCTTTGCTCTTTGGCCTCCTGCCGGATCCCACAATGCGCGGCCAAGCGCTGCGGGCCCTGGCTGGACATGCCGACGACAAGGTTCCGCCGCGGATCCTTGAACTCTATCCCTCGCTAAGCGCCAGTGAAAAACAAGACTCCCTCGGCACGCTAGCCTCGCGCAAGCCATTTGCGCTGGCGCTGCTCGACGCCGTCGAGAAGAAGCGCATCCCGAGCACCGACATCTCCCCATTCACTGCCCGGCAAATGCAGGACTTGAAGGACAAGGAAGTGACCGAGCGGCTTGCGAAGGTCTGGGGTCAGGTCCGGCAGAGTTCCGCCGACAGGAAGGCGCTCATCGCCAAGCACAAGGCGCTCCTGACTCCGGATGTGCTGAAGAAGGCCAACGCCGCGCATGGCCGACTCGTCTACAAGAAGACTTGCGCCCAGTGCCACACGCTCTTCGGCGAGGGGAACAAGATCGGCCCGGACCTCACCGGCTCCAACCGCGCCGACCTGCACTACGTCCTGGAAAACATCATCGACCCGAGCGCCGTGATCGGCCGGGACTATCAGCTCACCAACATCGTCACCAGGAACGGCCGATTGATTGCCGGCATCGTCGTCGAGGAGAACGATCGCGCCGTCACCATGCAGACCGCCAACGAGAAGCTGGTCATCTCGAAAGCCGACATCGACGAGCGTCAGGTGCTGCCCATCTCGATGATGCCCGAAGGCCAGCTCGAGCAGCTTACCTTCGCCGAGCTGCGCGACCTGGTGGCCTACCTGGCCAGCAAGGAACAGGTGCCGCTCGGCAAGTAAGAGGCTGTCCGAAAAGCCCCCTTTCGCAGCCAATCAAGAGATTCTTCCAGTTATTCGTCCAGAATGAGACATACACCCCCTCGGCACATCAGGCGCCGGACAGATCGCCGCGCTCGGTTTGGATCGATCTCATCAAAGCCAGCGCATGATGCCTCCAGGAAAAGTGCTACGATGGGCCTTTGCCGCCGGCGGCGTGGAGCGGCTCGACGAAGACATTTCGAAAAGCGGCTCCGCCCTTGGACACGTAGAGTCCCAGGGGCCCGTCCGGAGAAAAGCGGTGTCGCATTTCGCCAGCAACTTGTGCGTCCTTGTGCAGGCGTTGGGCGAATTCCTCGCGCTGGGCTTGCTTCAGGCGTCCGACCAGCAAGCCTTCCCAGAAGAAGCGCATCTCGGCCGGCTCGACTTCCACGCTCAGGCGGCGCCAGTCGGGAGGCGGCGGCGGCGCGAACGACTTCAACGCCACCAAGGCCATGTGTGTGATGTTTTCGTGCAGGTGCGGTTCCGAAAGCATGGCCAGCGACAGCCGGGCGCGGATTTTCGTGTTGATCTTCCAGAGCGGCCCCTTGGGCCCCATGTCGGCAAAGCTGAACAGTACCAGGGAGTGGATCTCGTTCTTGTCCGGCCGGGATGAAGAATAGCCGACATAGATGCCCACTTCTTCCGTCAGGTAGGCAAATTCGTGCCTGACCTCAGCCTGAAAGCGATAGCGCTCGGGCAGCGGCCCCGGCAGCAGTTCCAGCAAGCCCACCAGGCCGGACTGGATGGTGAAGCATTCTTCCTTGGTTGGCGGTCCCACCGAGCCGGGCAGCCGCCAGCGTTGCGCCAGCGGAGCGTTCTCGGTACCGATGAGTTCCACCTTTTCACCGCGCTGCAGCCGGGCATTGAGGGCCTTGCCGTGGCGTTCCGGATCGAAGTAGCGCAACGACGGCGGCAGGATCGTGGCGAGCACAAGCAGACATAGCCCCGCGGCCAGGAGCGCCGGCCGCCGTTTGAGCCAGCGGCCCAGTCGCACGAGGCGCGATCGCGGCCTGGCCTGGATGGGCTCGCCGCGCTGCCAGCGATCGAGATCGTCGGCCAAATCCGCGGCCGCGGCGTAGCGGCAACCCGGGTCTTTCTCCAGGCACTTCAGGATGATTGTTTCCAGATCGCGGGCCAGGCGCGGTTGCAGCGACCGGGGACGCCGCGGCTCGCTGTCCAGGATCGCCCGCGTGACGTCTTCCCGTTCAGGACCGATGAATGGCCTGGCGCCCGTGAGCAACTCGAACAGGATCACCCCCAAGGCCCAGATATCGGTTGTGGGACCGATGTGCTGATTTCGTCCCGCGGCCTGCTCGGGCGCCATGTAGGCGGGGGTTCCAACTGCAAGCCCGGAACCGGTCAGGTCGCCGTCCGCCTCCGGCGCCTTGGCCAGTCCGAAATCGCTGACCAAGGGCTGGTCTTGCTGATCGAGGAGGATGTTGCCTGGCTTGAGGTCGCGATGCACGATGCCGCGCTCATGGATGTACTGGACCGCTCGCGCCACGTTGCTCACCAGGGCCGCAGTCGCGCGCGGGTCGGCAACCAGGCGAGGCAGGCGCTGCAGCAGGCTGCCGTTTTCCGCCAGGTCCATCGTGAAAAACGGCTGGCCCTGCGAGTAGCCAAAATCATAAATCCGGATGATGTTGACATGCTTGAGCTGGGCAACAGCTTGCGCTTCGCGGAGAAAGCGCTCCACATCGCACTTGTGGGCGAGTGCGCCGCCGCGGATGACCTTGAGCGCGACGACGCGGCCCAGAACGCTGTCGCGGGCGCGATAGACCACCCCCATGCCGCCGTGGGCAATTTCGTCCACAATCTCATAGCGGCCAAGGGCCGCCGGCGCCGGATCGACTCCCTTGCGGAGCGACCCTGGATGAAGGGCCGTGGGCCGATTCTCGAACGGCACCTCCGCCTCGGATGGGTTTGCTGGCAGATCGATCGGACGCGTTGCCGGCGGTGTGCCTTCAAGCGCTGGTGCCGGCGTCGAAGCAGTTTCTTCGGCTTTGAGACGACTGGCCATGGTTGCTTCGCCTGGAACCGCGGGCTGTGCGACACAACTCTGACGTGACGCCGATTATAGACGCTTCCGTGGCATTGTCAAAAGCTTGAAAAGCATCGGCGATTACGAGGTGGTCGGCGCGGATCGCGATATACGGAGCTTGCCGCGAAGCGGTTCAGGCCCGCCGTTGACGGAGGGTGTTTGGGTGCGAGACAGAGAACTTTGGGCCCGTTTGAAACGAGGCTGAAAGCACCTGGTCGCGCAACGAATTCCGGATGAAGAACTTCGTCGGTTTTCATCCGCCCGCGGCCGGCCGGCGGAGACGCCATGGACCCAGAGGACTATGAATTCTGGGAAAACGCTTCCTTCATTCCGGCCATCATTTCCTCCGGGGTACCAGCTATGGCCGAACGGGTCGGTGACAACGCCGTAGCGGTCTCCCCAGAACATGTCCTGCGCGGGCATGAGGATGGTGGCCCCGGCATCGACGGCGCGCTGGATGGCGGCGTCGCAATCCGTGACGTAGCGATGCAGCGTCACCGGCGTGCCGCCCAGCGCCCTGGGCGATTGCGACTTGCCGCCGCAATACTCTGGGAAATCGTCGACGAGAAACACGGTGGCGTTGCCGATGCGAATGGCAGCATGCATGATCCGGCCATCAGGAGCCGGCATGCGGGCCAGTTCCTCGGCGGCGAAGGCCTTCTTGTAGAACTCCATCGCTTCGGCGCAGGGGTCGCACACCAGGTGCGGTATCAGTCCGTCCAGCCCGGGCGGGATCGGTTGCTTGGATTGGCTCATGGCGAAGGCTCCTTTCGTTGTCAGTGTTCAGTTTTCCGGCGCTCATCGGTCGCTTGAACCAGGGCGTGACAATACCTGGTACACTCCTTAGTCGAATGAGCAGCCCTCGAATCGACAATATGCCAAAAAAATGCAGTCACATCATCAGCCGTGTCTCCGCGACATCCTGAAAGCTCCTAGACTCGGGATCGAACGTCCGTCGCAGGATCGCGATTGCATTGCCGTCGAGCGTGTATTCCGAGTAGCTCCAGCAGCCGGTCTGCGTGGCGCTGCCGGCGCAGACGACGGGAAAGGGGGCGAGCGTCGGCTTGTCGATGCAGTAGGGCCCGTGGCGATGACCGTGCAGCCAGAGCTTGACGCCGCCGGCCGCGGCGATCCTGACCACGTCGTCGAGGTCGCGCAGGCCGTGCGTGCGTCGCTCCGGCTTGCCATTGGCGAGGCACACGGGATAGTGCGTGACCAGGATGCGCGGGCCCGGCGTCAGCTCGGCCAGCAGTCGCTCGAGCCGCGCCAGCTGTTCCCGGCCGACGCTGCCGCCCGCGTCCCACGCCCAGCGATTTCCAGTGCAGGAATTGACCGCGACCAGCCAGGCATGCCCCACCTTCTGGGCGAAGGGATAGATTGCGCCATCGATGCGCTCGCCCCGCTGCCACGGTGCGAAATACCGCTCGAAGATGCCTGAGGCGGCGGCCGGGACGGTGCAGTAGTCATGGTTGCCCGGCACGGCAAGCCCGCCGGCGACGTCGCCGACCCGGAGTTCCTCGACGGCGCGGCGCAGCTCCTCCTCAAAGCCAAGTGCCGTGGCGTCGCCCGAAAAGATGACGTGGTCAATGCCGCGCGTGCGCAGGTCCTCGACCAGGATGCCAAGCACCTCTTCGCCGTGGCGGAAGCGAAAGCGGCGGCCCAGGCAGCGGAAGTTGAACCACGCCGCCAGCCGCTTGTTGAACCAGTCCGCGCGCTGCCAGCCAAGCCGCGGCGCGCTCACGTGAATGTCGCTCAGGTGGGCCAGGCGGACCGTGCCGCAACTCGCTTGTCGCTCGTTTTCCACAGACACCATACCGTCGGTTTCGTACAATTGCGGGGTTGCATTCTTTTCAACGTCATTCTACGATCTGGCCCGATCGTTCCAGAGCAAGGGTCCGCGACATGCCCAAGGTGGTATTCGTCAACGAGAAGCGCGAGATTGAGGTGCCGGCCGGCGCCAACATGCGTGACGAGGCGCGCAAGGCCGGCATCGAACTGTATCCAGGCATGGCTCGTTACTTCAACTGTTTCGGCCACGGCCAGTGCGGCACCTGCAAGGTCCTGGTCTCCAAGGGAGGCGAGAACCTCAGCCCCAAGACCGCCATCGAGCGCTTTACCATCTGGCGCATGCTCTCCAGCATCGGCCTCGAAAGCGAAATGCGCCTCGCCTGTCAGTGCAAGGTCAACGGCGACTGCTCAGTCCAGACACAGCCCGACATGAATCTGTGCGGCGATAACTTCTGGCAGAAGCCGTATCCGAACAAGTAGACCTCTTGACGCGAGACGGACAGGCCGGCCTCCATGACTCGCGATGAACCATGTATCCTTTTCTCGCTGGCGCGCGAGCGCCGTTCGTTTGCGCGGCTCTTCCCTGCCGAAACAGTCCTCTCGCGACTTCCTGACTTGCGCCGCTTGACTGCTCCTGACGGCCACACGGTGTGCGTCCTTCTCACCGGTGTCGGCGACGCCTGCGTGCGTTCCGCGCTGGCCTGGCTCCTGAACGACCCACGGATTGGCGACCCACGGATTGGCGCTGAGGTGTACCGTCCGCGCTTGCTAATCAGCGCCGGCTTCTCCGGCGCGCTTTGCCATGAACTGAGTGTTGGCGACCTCGTGCTGGGCACCGAATTCATCGCCGAGTCGGGGCAGCGCTGGCCGGCGACCCAGCCATGCCCGGCGGCGATCCCCTGCCGGTGCGGGGCCTTGCTGACTGTAAATCGCTTCGTCACGCGCACCGAGGAAAAACGTGCTCTCGCTCAACGGCATGGCGCGCTGGCGGCGGACATGGAATCGGCCTGCATCGCTGAATTGTGTCAGCAGTATGGCGTGCCGTTCTGCTGTTTGCGCGTCATCTCCGACGACGCGCGCACGCCGCTCTCACACCATCTCGACAACATTGTCGTCAACGGTCAGGTGTCGACCTGGGCGCTCCTGAAAGCCGTGGCCCGCTCGCCGCGCGTCATGCGCGATCTCTGGCGGCTTGGCAAGAACACGCGCCTGGCGGCCGAGCGATTGGCGAAGGCGCTGGCGACGCTGATTCATACAATGCCGACATGATGACGCAAGCAATTGACGCACCGAGAGAACGACTGACCGCGCTGCGCTCGATCTATGCATTGCCGTTGCCGGAGCTGATCTTCCGCGCCGCCAGCGTGCACCGCGAGCATCACGAGATCGGCGACATCCAGCGCTGTGCCCTGCTGAGCATCAAGACCGGCGGCTGTGCGGAAGATTGCGGCTACTGCGCCCAGAGCGCCCATTTCAAGACCGGAGTGCCGGCCACGCCGCTGCTGTCGCTCGACGAGGTTCGCGACAAGGCGACCCGCGCCCGCGAACTGGGCGCCACGCGCTTTTGCATGGGCACGGCCTGGCGCGAGGTCAAGGACGGCCTTGCCTTCGACCGTATCCTCGACATGGTCCGCTGCGTTCGCGGCCTGGGGATGGAGGCCTGTGTCACCCTCGGCATGTTGACTGACGAACAGGCCAGGAAGCTCGCGGACGCGGGACTGACCGCCTACAACCATAACCTCGATACCTCGCGGCGCTATTATCCGCAGATCGTCAGTACACGGTCCTACGATGAGCGGCTGGAGACGCTCAGGTCGATTCAGCGGGCCGGCATCTCCGTCTGCTGCGGCGGCATCATCGGCATGGGCGAGACCGAGGATGATCGCCTCGAATTGCTGGCGGAGCTGGCGAGCCTGGATCCGGTGCCGGAGAGCATCCCGATCAACTGCCTGGTGCCGATCACCGGCACGCCGCTGGAAAATGCCGAACCCGTCGATGCCATCCAGCTCGTCCGGCTGATTGCCACGGCGCGAATCGTGTTTCCGAAGGCGCGTGTGCGCCTCAGCGCCGGCCGGGACCGCATGAGCCGGGAATTGCAGGTGCTTTGTTTTCTTGCCGGCGCCAATTCGATCTTCTTCGGCGACAAGCTGCTCACGGCGCCGAACCCGGACGCCGGCGACGACGCGGAGCTGTTCCGGGCGATGGGCTTGACGTGAGACAGGCGTCGCGAATCTCTGACGAGCATGAACCTCGACGATCGCTGGACAACGATTCTGGAGGAGCTTCGTGCCGCCGGCCGGTATCGCCGGCTCGACGCGCCGCGCGGTTTAGACCTGTCGTCAAATGACTACCTGGGGCACGGGCGCAAGCCGCCGCCTGATTGCAAGTTGCCCGGCAGCGGCCTGTCGTCGCGTCTGGTTCATGGGCAGCATCCCACCTGGGACAAGGTTGAATCCGAGCTGGCAGGCTGGCATGCCTGTGAAGCGGCCCTGGTCTTCACCAGCGGCTACGTCGCCAACGAGGGCTTGCTCGCGACCATCCTCGAGCCGGGCGACTTCGTCGCGTCCGATGAGTTGAACCATGCCTCGATTGTGGACGGCATTCGTCTGGGCCGCGCTGAGAAGTTCATCTTCCGCCACAACGACCTCGAGCACCTGAAGCATGGGCTTCTCGCGGCGCGCCAGCGGCAATCAGCCGGCCGGCAGCTATTCGTTGTCACCGAGTCGCTCTTCGGCATGGATGGCGATCTGACACCTCTCGCTGAGATCGTCGAGATCTGCCAGCGCTTCCAGGCGCACCTGATCGTCGATGAGGCACACGCGACGGGTTGCTTCGGCCCGGAGGGTGCCGGTCGAATCGCCGAAGCCGGCTTGCGGCAGCACGTGCTCGCCACCGTGCACACCGGAGGCAAGGCGCTCGGCGTGGCCGGGGCTTACGTATGCGGCTCGCCGCGGCTGCGCGAGTTGCTCATCAACCGCTGCCGGCATTTCATCTACACCACGGCGCTACCCGCGGCGCTGAGCGACTGGTGGCTGCATGCTCTGGCACGGACGCGCGCGGATGACGACGGCCGACGCCGGTTGCACGAGGTAGCCGGCCACTTCCGCCGCGAGCTTGCCCGCCACGGCGTTGACGCGGCCGGCACGGGCTATATCGTGCCCATCGTCGTCGGCGCGGATGCCGAAGCAACGGCGGCGGCCGCCAGGCTGCAAGCGCTCGGCTTCGACATTCGCGCGATTCGTCCACCATCGGTCCCCGCCGGCACGGCGCGGCTGCGCGTGTCCATTCACGCCGACCACGACATGGACGTGCTGACGCTCGCCGCCGCCGCCATCGCCCATGTTCTGACGCCGACCCCGCTGAGTATCTCATGACCGACCTGCTTGTCCTTGGCACCGACACCGACGCAGGCAAGACGGCCTTCTGCTCGCAGTGGCTGGCCGCCTTCCATGAACAGTGGGAATACTGGAAGCCCGTCGAGACCGGCAATTCTGATACGGCGACCGTCCGCGCGCTCGTCCCCGGCGCGTCGGTTCACGCGCCTTTGAAGGCGCTGACGGAGCCGGTGGCGCCCTTGCTCGCGGCGCGGCGAGCGGGCGACACGGTGCCTTGCGTCGCGACGATCGTTGCTGCTCGGCCGACGGCGGCCCCCGGTCGTGGCTTGCTCATCGAAACCTTTGGCGGGCCCTTCTCGCCACTGGATGAAGCGGATTTGCAGATCGCGCTGGTGCGGGCGCTGGCCTGTCCCTCCGTGCTCGTGTCTTCATCGGCTCTGGGCGCCATCGGACGGACACTGCAATGTCTCGACGCCCTGGCTGGATCCGGTATCCGGCCTCTGGCGGTTGTATTGCTCGGTTCTTTGGACGCATTCGCCGCCGAGCAGATCGGCAAGCATGGACGCGTTCCAGTAGGTTCGCTGAAACTGCCCGCCGCCTGGGAACCGGCGGCCATCGCGGACTCGGCGCGGCAACAATCCGTCGCCCTTCAGGATCTGCGCGGTTTGCTGCCTCGGGAGGGCGAGGCTCCCGCCGAGCCGCGAACTCGCGAGAGTCATGACCGTCGGACGGCTCGGCAGGAGCCTCGCCCTCCCGAACTCGGACCTCGCACTCCCAGACTCGAATCTCGCCCAACCGCGTCTGCCGATTTGCAGGCCCGTGACCGGCGTGTCGTCTGGCATCCGTATACCTCGCTGTGTGCGCCGGACCTGCCCTTGCCGTGCATCGGCGCCGAGGATGAGTTTTTGATCCTGGCAGACGGCCGACGGCTGATCGACGGTATTTCGTCGTGGTGGACGATCCTGCATGGACATCGGCACCCGCCGCTGGTGCAGGCGCTGCATGACGCGCTGGCGCAAATCGATCATGTCCTGTTCGCCGGTGTCACCCATCCCTGGGCGGTCGACCTGGCCGAGTTATTGCTGCAAACGACACCCTGGCGAGGCGGCCGCGTGTTCTACTCCGACAACGGCAGCACCGCCGTCGAGGTCGCGCTGAAGATGGCTTACCAGTACTGGTGTCAGCAGGGCGAGCCGGGGCGGACGCGTTTCGTCGGTTTCGAGGCCGGTTATCACGGCGACACCTTCGGCGCCATGTCGGTCAGCCGCGATCCAGTGTTCTTCGGTCGCTTCGAGCCGCTGCTGTTCCACGCGGACATCGTCCCGGTCTGTGCCGACAGGCTTGAAGCGGCGCTCAGGAAACGGCCCGGCGAGGTGGCGGCCGTCATCATCGAACCACTGGTGCAAGGCGCCGGCGGCATGCGCATGCACACCCCAGACGAGCTGCGCGACATTGTCGCGGCGGCGCGTGCCAGCAACGTGCTGGTCATCGTCGATGAAGTGATGACCGGCGGCGGCCGCACTGGAACCCTGTGGGCACATCAGGCCGCGCGCGTGGTGCCCGACCTCATCTGCTCGAGCAAGACGCTGACTGGCGGCATGATGCCGCTGGCGGCGACGCTGGTTTCACCAATGATTGTGTCAGCCTTCGATTCGCCCGAGCCCTCCGGCACGTTCTTTCACGGACACTCGTTCACGGCGCACCCGCTGGCATGCGCGGTCGCCGTCGCCAGCTGGCGGATCCTGACCGAGCAACCGTCGCTCGCCCCGGCGCGCATGGAGGAATTCTGGCAAGCATCCCTCACGCCGTTGCAGGAATTGCCACACGTGCGCGACGTGCGCATTCGTGGCTGCATCGCCGCCGTGGAGCTGAACGTGCCGGGCGGCTACCTCGCCGATGCCGGGCGATCGATGCGGCAACTATGTCTGCAGCATGACGTGTTCCTGCGACCGTTGGGAAACGTGCTGTACGCGCTGCCGCCGTTGTGCACGTCGCCAGCATCGCTGGAGCGGATCGCGGCGGCAATGCACCATGCGGTGCGCAGTATCGCCGACCGCGCTTGAGCCCCGAACAGTTCAAGCGTCGCTGGGACACAGAAAATAATAGACTGCGGCGCCGATGCAGCCCATGGCGAACGCAGTCAGCAGCAAGACCTGCGGCCCCCAGAGATGCCAGATGACGGCGCCGACCAGCGCCGACCAGCAGGTCGCGAAGAAGCGCAGTCCCCAGTACAGGCCGACGCCGCGGGCGCGGACCTCTCCCGGAATCAACGACGTGATGAGCGCCTTGCGGGCCGGCTCGCCGATCTCGCGCAATCCGTAGATGATGAACACCGGGATCAGCCAGTAGCCGCCCGGCGCGATTGCCAGCGCCAGCGGAAAGAGCGCGAAGAAGATGAAAGTCAAGCCGATGAACGGCCGCAAGCCACGCGAACGCGTCAACTGCCCGATGGGCAGATACGTCAAGAGCGCTGTGAAATGTTGCAGGGCGATGAGCGCTCCCACCTCCGCGATGGGCACGTTCTCCACCAGCAGCAAATACAGCACGACGAAGTCGCGCACCAGCCAGTCGCACCAGCGCGTGCAGACCTCGGCAAGCCAGAGCCCGCGCAGAATGGGATGGAACGAGCGCACAATGGCAATGGCCGGTGGTCCGGGCGGCGGCGCTGGACGATGCGGCATGAAGCGCAGCTGGACGGCCAGAGACAGCATGCCAAGGGCGAGCGCCGTACCGACGAGGATACTCATGCCCCGCACCTGCCCGGCATCCTCACCCCAGGTCTGCCGGGCCCAGCCGAGCAGCAGACCGCCCACGAACGGTCCGATGATCTTCGGCAACCGTTTCTGGATGGACTGCAGCGCGAACGCCATGCCGCGCCCGCGCTCGCTGACCGTCGAGCCGACCGTGGTGAAGGTCACTGGCACGGACAGCGGCTCCCAGCCGAGAATCAAGAGCGCCGCCAGCACCGCCATCCAGGTGGCAGTTCCCAGCAGAAACAGGGAATAGCCGAGAATGGTCAGGACGCCGAAGAGCAGCAGCGAGCCACGGTCGCCAAGGCGGGCCGTGACAGTGCCGCCGCCAATGTAGCAGAACGCCTCGAAGAGATTGCGAAGAAACGTGTACGTGCCGACCAGCAACAGGATGTCGAGCGGCAAGTCGCCCGATGTACGCTGCCCACCCCACGAGCGCACGCGCAGCAGCTCCGGCATGAAGTCGCTCCAGAGCTGTTCGCCCAGGCCGAAGAGCAGGACCGATGCCAGCACCACTGCCACGGTCCGATTGAGCGCGAGCAGGTTCGCCAGCCGTTCGCCCAGCTTGGGTCCCATGTTCCCTTCCATATAAAAGCAACGGCGACAAGCCCGCGCTTGTCCGGAGCAGCCATCGGAGATTCTAATGCGTGTGCGACAGGCGGTCATCCGCGAGCCGTTTCAGGTGGAAGTTCGCGAGGCGGAGTTGCCGGCGCCGGCTGCCAACCAGGTTCTCGTCGAGACGCACGTCAGCGCGGTCAGCCCCGGCACGGAGCTGGCGGTCTATACCGGCACGCATCAGTGGCTGCGCGATCCAAATCTGCCGGACTGGAAGTTTCCGTTCCGTTCCGGCTACAGCGCCGCCGGCGTGGTGCGCGCCGTTGGCGCGGATGTCAAGGGCTGGAAGCCCGGCGACCGCATCAGCTATCCCGGCAACCATGCCTCGGCAGAGTTGCTCACGCTGGGACACGAGCGCGGCCGCTGGTGGAAGCTCCCCGACAACCTGGACTTCCTGCCGGCAGCGGTCGCCTGCATCGCCCGGTACGGCCTGGGCGCTTCGATTCGCGCCGGCATCACGCTTGGGCGGTCCGCCGCGGTGCTCGGACTCGGCGTCATCGGCCAGTTTGCGCTGCGCTGCCTGCTGGCGGCCGGAGCGAACCCGGTCATCGGCATCGATTCGGTGGCCATGCGCCGGCAGGCTGCGCTTGACGCGGGCGCCTGCCATGTCATCGACCCAGCAGCAGGCGACACGCGCGACCAGCTCGACGCCTTCCTTGGGAAACGCGGTGTCGAGATTGTCGCCGACGCCACCGGCATCCCGGACGCCGTGCCGCAGGCGATGGCGCTGGCCTGCGATGCCGGGCAGGTTGTCGTCGTGGGCAGCCCGCGCGGCAAGGCCAGGGACGTCAACTTCTACGACGACCTGCATCGCCGTTACATCGAGGTCACGGGCGCTCACGGCAACATGCTCTTCGAGCCGGCTCACGTCCGCCTCGCCGGCAACTGGGACATCCACAAGGCGCAGCGCTGGCTTCTGGCGGCGCTCGCGAGCGGCCGCCTCAGCCTCGCCGGTCTCATCACCCAGCAGATCACGCCGGCGGAACTGGGCACTGCCTACGACGGCCTGCTGAAAAGAAAGGAACAATACCTCGGCGTCATTGTGCAGTGGCAGTGACCACGGCTTCGCCCTTGCACAGCAGTGCCGCGGTTCGGGCCGCCTCGATGAGGCTGCTGGCGTCGGCAACGCCACGACCGGCGATGTCGTAGGCCGTGCCGTGAGCCACGCTGGTGCGGACGATGGGTAGGCCGACGGTAATGTTGACCGCGCTTCTGCCAGCCAGCAGTTTCAACGGGATGTGCCCCTGATCGTGGTACATGGCGACGATGCCGTCGAAGTCGCCGTCGCGGGCACGGACGAAGAGAGCATCCGCGGGCCAGGGGCCGCTGGCGTCGATGCCGGCGCGCCGGGCCTGCTCGACGGCCGGTTGAATGATGCGTTCCTCCTGATCGCCGAATAGCCCGCCGTCGCTGGCATGTGGATTGAGTGCCGCCACGCCGATTCGCGGCCGGCGGCCTTCTTGCAGCCGCGGCAGCATCGCGTCAAGCAGGCGAATCTTGTCGCTCACATTGCGCTCGCTCAGGTGGCAGAAAACGTCGTGCAACGCCATGTGCAACGTGACATGCACGACGCCCAGGCCACGCGGCAGGCCTGGGCCTCGCGCATACAGCATCATGCCGTAGGAAGAGACGCCGCTCCGCTCGGCGAGGATCTCGGTGTGCCCGGGATACGGCAGCCGCGCCTCCTTCAGCCCTTCCTTGTGCAGCGGCGCGGTGACGATGCCGTCGGCTTGGCCCGCGCGCGTCAGGTCGATGGCGGTGCACAGAAAGTCGTAGGCCGCCTTGCCCGACGCCGCGCTGACCTTGCCGGCTTGCACCGCGCTGAGGTCCTCCTGGCTGCCGCTCAGGCAGGGCAGGACATCCCTGGAGGCTGTCGCCTCATCGGGTCGAGTGACGACGCAAATGTCGCCGTTCATGCCCGCGATTCTCAGGCCGCGCCTCAGCCAGCCGGGATCGCCGACCACCAGCGGTCGGCAGATCGCCAGCAGTTCCGGCCAGGCACGAGCAATGATCTCCGGACCCACGCCGGCCACGTCCCCCATCGTCAACAACAGTCGCGGCAGACTCATACGGTTATTCTAAGACCAGAATCATTCTCAGAACCACGAGCGTGTGGCGCAATTCGCAAGAATTCCACTTGAGTTCTCGATTGACTCGAGTCCGCGTGCCATGCTCACGGCCTTGCGTGAGCATGGCGAGATGGTGCTCGATTTGCAAGGATGTCGCGGCGTGGCAATAGCCATCCTCACGCAAGCGTGTGAGCATGGCACGCACAATTGCAGTCCAGGCCTCACGCGAACAGTGCCGTCAGGATCTCGCCGCCATCGACGAGTGCGACGGGGCGTCCTTGCCGGTCGTGCAAGGCGTGAGCGTGGGGATCGATGCCCAGCGTATGATAGATGGTGCAGGCCAGGTCTTCGGGGCTGACGGGGCGGTCGCTGGGCCAGGCGGCGTCACTGTCGGACCGGCCGTAGGCGATGCCGCCACGGATGCCGGCGCCGGCGAGCACGCAGGGGTAGCAGTAGCTCCAGTGGTCGCGACCGTCTTGCTGGCCGCGATTCTCGAAGCGCGGCGTGCGGCCCATCTCGCCGACGGCGATCACCAGCGTCTCGTCCAGCAGGCCGCGCGCCTGCAGGTCGTCGAGCACGGCGGATAGGCCCCAGTCCAGGCCGGGGAGCAGATGGTCCTTCATGACGCGCTCGAGGCCGGCGTGCATGTCCCAGCTGCCCATCACGTCGCCGCGCACCGCCAGGTCCCAGGCGACGGTCACGAAGCGTGCGCCCGCTTCGATGAGCCGGCGGCCCATCAGCAGCGATTGACCGAAGAGGTTGCGGCCATACTGATCGCGCAAGCGTGCCGGTTCACGGCGGATGTCGAAGGCGGCGGCGACGCGCTCGGAAGCCAGCAGCCCGGCGGCGCGGGCGCGCTGCCCGGTGAAGTCACGCACCGCCGGCGAATGGTCGAATTGCCGGCGCCGTGCGTCCAGCTGGTCGCGCAACGAATCGCGACGGCCGAAACGCTCCAGCGTCACTTCGGGATACGGATCGAGCCCGGCCAGGCGAAAGTCAAGTTCGTCGTCCGTGCAGTCGCGGAAGAAGGGATTGTCGGTGGCGTGGCGCTTGCCGATGTTGGCGGCGATGCCGTCGTAGGCGCGGCCGAGCCAGCCGGCATACTGGCCGTTGATATTGTAGCCGGCCATGTGCCCCAGCCGCCGCGGCAAGTAGATGTAGCCGGGAAACGAGCGCGAACGTTGCAATCGCTCGTCCAGATGTTCGACAACCGAGCCGAAGGCCGGCCAGTCCCGGTCGGTGGCATCGACATTGTCCGCGCCCCTCTGCGCCGGCGGCAGCGGATGGCCCGTCTGGATGTAGTGCGTTCCGTTGTGGTCGTTCTGCCGGTGGTTGACGGTGCGGATCACGCAGTAACGATCCGAGCGTGCTGCCAGCCGGGGCAGATGCTCGCAGATGCGCAGATCCGGCGTGCGTGCGGCGATGGGACGATACGGCCCGCGGATGTTGCTGGGCGCGTCCGGCTTCATGTCGAATGTCTCGAGCTGACTCGGTCCGCCGTAGAGAAAAACGAACAGCACGGACCTGGCGCGAGCACGGGCCGGCAGAGCGTTCAGCGAGGGGGTCGCTGCCGCCGACAGCACGCGCGGCAGAGTCAACCCGAACAGCCCCGCACCGCCGGCCTGGAGAAGCTGCCGGCGCGTGTAGCCGGCGCATGTTCGACGCGGACGTCCCATTACGGTGATCATGTCGCTTTCCCGGCATGCCCGATATTCATGGCCCGCTCCGTCTCACGGTATCTTGCGCAACGGCATCCTGCTGACCTCGAGGCTCGTGAACCCGGCGCGGGGAAACTGCAACAGTAACCAGTTATTCGTCGTTTCGCCGACGAAAGTCATGAACGACTTGTACTGGCCGGTGGACTCGACCCCTTGAGGCGTCAGTAGCCTGATCTTGTGAGACCTCTCATCCGGCGTGATGGTGAATGACTGAAAATCGGCAAGATTCGCCCGTACTTCCTCGCCGGCCACGTGAATCGAAATCGAGTTCTCAAAGCGACCGGTGTAAGCATACAGATGGTACGGCGTTAGCCGGAAGGTACGCTTGCCAAGTGCTCCGACGGTGGCGGTGTATCGCGTCATTGTCGGCTTGGCAGGTGTCACCACCGGCGCCTCGTGAATGAACACGGTTTTGGCGTCCTGGAAGCGATAGATCTGGCCGCTTGTCGAATCCTTGATCGAGCCGAGCGGTTGACCGGTGATTTCCTTGCCGTCGCGCAGGGCGAGCACATGGCGCTTGCCTTTCACGGTCGCGGACTTGACCTGGTCCAGGGGAATCATGAGGATCAGGCCCTGATCCACCACCAGGGTGAAATAGGCGGTCTGCAACTTGCCAAGCCCACTCATGCCGCGTTCCCGCCTGGGATAAAAAACGAAGTCGCGGAACACCGAGCCGTAGCCGTAGTCGGGGCCGAGCGGCGAGAAGTCGGTGCTGACGTCGCCGGCGAGCTTGGCCGTCACGCCCAGCTTGCTCGTGAGATTCACGCGGACGGGCCCTTCGCCCCAGGGTTTCGTCGGATCATCGGTGGGATCCTTGAACTCGGGTGCCACGACGACCGGCGGTTCGGGCTCCGGCTCGACAATGACTTCTTTGGCCTTGTTGTCGGGCTTTATGGCGGGCTTGGGTTCCGGTTTGGGCTGCGACTTGCCGTCGTCGCCCAGCTTCTTGGCAGCAGCAACGGGGTTGCTCGGCTCTCCTTCGGCAACGTTTTTCCGCCACGGGCCCCATACAAGCAGACCCGCCAGGATGAGCAGGGCCCCGGCACCAGCCGCGGCCAGCAGCCAGCTGCGCTGAGACAATCGCCGCGCGGGCCTTGTTGTCGGCAACTCCGGAGGCCTGGAAGCCGGCCCTGCTTGCGCCGCAGGCACGTTCCAGCCCGGTTCCACATGGTCGGTCGTCAACGCGGAAAGCGGCGGCGGTCCCGACTGTGATTCGGAAACCGCCAGCGACCAGCCGTGCTCGCTCGTGCCCGAAAGCGGCGTCGCCTCGTCCGCTGATGCAACCGCCAGGGTCCAGCCGCGCTCATGCGAAAGCGGCGGCAGCGAATGGCCCGACGCAGGCGCAGCGGAAGGCGCCGCTGCGGCCGCCGCTGCCGGCACGGGCACCTTGGCTCCATGGCAGTGAGGCGCCAGCGCTGCGGCGACCTCCGCCGGCGTTCCATAGCGGTCTGCCGGATTCTTGGCGAGCATGCGCTGCATGATGCCGATCACCTCGGCAGGGATGTCGGCGCGCAGCGTGTTCAGGCTGGTCGGCTCGGTCTGCTGATGCCAGAGCAGCTTCTGCGTGAGCGAACTCTCGGGAAACGGCGGACGTCCGGCGAGCAGGAAGTACAACGTGCATCCCAGACTGTAGATGTCCGCACGAATGTCAACGACGTGGGCATCGCGTGCCTGCTCGGGCGCCAGAAAGTCCGGCGAGCCGACCACGGCACCGGAGCGTGTGATGTCGTGACCGCCGGACGCGGCCGGCGCCAACGATCGGGCCAGGCCCAGGTCCAGCAACTTGACCGTTCCGTCGGTCGAGACCAGCAGGTTCGACGGCTTGACGTCGCGATGCACCAGGCCGCGCTCGTGTGCGTGCTGCAATCCCAGGGCCGCCTGGCGGACGTAGTCGCAGGCCTGGGCCACGGGCAGCGGGCCCGCTTTCTTCGAGAGCCGGGCCAGGTCCATGCCCTCGATGAACTCCATGACCAGAAAGTGCTGATCGCCCACTTGCCCGGCGTCATGCGCGAGCACGATATGCGGATGCGCGACCTGTGCCGCGGACTGAATCTCGCGGCGAAAGCGCGCGATGGCCTCGGCGTTGCCCAGCCGCTCGCCGCGCATGACCTTCAAGGCCACCAGCCGATTCATGACCTGGTGCCGCGCCTTGAAGACCTGCCCCATGCCTCCTTGCCCGAGGCGCTCGAGCAAGACATACGGCCCGAGGAGCAACTCACGGGCGCGGCCCTGGAAAATCTGGTTCACCTGAAACGGCGTCAACCAGTCGCGCCGCACCAGTTCCCTGGCCAGTGCTTTCGGGTCGGCATACCCCGCCTCCAGGCCGGCGAGCGCCTCGCACTGCTCGGGGCTCAGGAGCGGTTGCAGCAACTCGACAAACTCGGTGGTGGAAGCAACGGGCATGGCGATCTACCTCGTGCCGACCATTGTAGCAGTTCGCGGCTCGGGCCGGGACAGCTGCACGACAAATCGTTCCAGCAGCGTTCGCGGCGGCAGCGGGCTGCCGCCCTTGAAACCCAGGTCGAGCTCCAGCAGCCAGTCATAAAGCTTCAGAGCGCGGCGGCGGCCGAGGAACTTCAATTGCTGCTCGGCACCCCGGGCGGCGAACGGCGGCACGCCGACGCGCTGCAGCGCCGAAGCCATCGGCTTGCCCTGCACCACCAGCCGGGCCGCCTGCGCCAGCCGCCGCAGTTGCATGCTGAACGCGCCCAGCAGGCGCATCGGCTCTTCGCCTTGATCGAAAAGCCGGTCGAGCATGCCAAGCGCCTCGGCGGCATTGCCGGCGCCGATGGCGTCGAAGATCTTCCAGGTATTCTCCGCCCGGCTCTGGCCGACGAGCTTGTCCACGTCCGCGGGATCGATCCGGCCGCGCTCGCCGATGTAAATGGCCAGCTTCTCCATTTCCTGGTCGAGCAGTCCCATCTCCGCGCCAATCAGGTCCACCAGCAGCGCTGCCGCCTGACTGGAGATCTGCTTGCCATGCCGAGCCGGGCACCATTGCCCGCACCACTGCGGCAGACGAAACGCCGCCGGCGCCTTGCAGGCAATCGACGAGGCATCCGCGACGAGCTTGTACAGTCTTGTGTTCGACGGAAAGGACTTCAATTCGAGAACCAGGACGCCGCTGGACGGCAGCCTGGCGATCCTCTTTTCCAGGGCCGCGCGAAACCTGGTCACGAAGGGATCGGCGTCCTCGACGATGACCAGCCGCCGCGAGCCAAAGAACGGCACCGTCTCCAGCTCATCGCAGACCTCGGAGAGCTGAGCCTTGTCGCCTTCATGAATTGAGGCCGCCATGTCATCGCCTTCGAGCACGCGCTTGCGGATGCCCCGGATGACTTCGCGCTTCAGAAAGTCCTCGTCGCCATGCACGACGTACAGCGGCAACGGCTGCAGCCGGTCGATGCGTTCGAGGAAAGCCATGCTGTCCATGCGGATGATGTATCGTTTCGTGCCGGCGACGTCCGCGACGCCCGCGGGGATGGACAGCGGCATTTCGATCAGGTAAGCTCTGTTCATCGGCAAGCCATTTGACCGCAGGGGATATTCCATGACGATGCAGTCCTCGATCTTCACCCGCCGCCGCCTCCTGCAAGCCGGCAGTCTCGGCGCCCTGAACATGGCGCTGCCCGGCATGGTGGCCGCGCGCGTGGACGCAAACCAGGGCTTGCGCGGCATCGCCGCCGAGCGTTCGTGCATCTTCATCCTGCTGTGCGGTGGACCGAGCCATCTCGATACCTGGGACCTGAAGCCGGAAGCGCCGGAGGGAATCCGCGGGCCGTATCGTCCGGTACAGACGGCCGTGCCCGGCATGCGCATCTCCGAGCTGCACACGCGGCTGCCGGCGCTGACGCGGCACATCTGCCTGATCCGCTCGATGACGCACGTCGGCAACATCAGCAACCACTTCGACGCTATGCACCACTGCCTGAGCGGGCAGGCGGGAGCGCCGGCCGATGCCCCGTACCTCGGCTCCATCGTGTCGCGGGCCCGGCCCAGCCGCGGCAATATCCCGTCCTATGTCTGGCTGATCCGCTGCGTCGGCGATCCGGTCTTTTGCGCTCCCAACATCGGCAGCGGCGGGCATCTCGGCGCCCAGTACATGCCGCTGTTCGTCGGCAACGCGGCCAATCACCCGGCCATGCCGACCTTCCGCGCCCCCGACGAACTGCAAGCTGCCGTCGAACCGGAACGCTTGCAAGGACGGCGCCGGTTGCTCAATGCCGTGACATCCACCGAGAACGCCGGCGGCTGGCTGGACCTGCAGCAGCGCGCCTTCGACCTGACGAGTGGCCGCGGCGGCCGCGAAGTCTTCGACCTCGAACGAGAGCCACGCACCGTCCGCGACCGCTACGGCATGCATCCGCTCGGACAGAACCTGCTGCTGGCACGGCGGCTGGTCGAGTCCGGCGTCGGCTTCGTCACCGTCAATGGCTGGACTGGCCAGGCTCCCAACGGCGGCGGCGGTCCGCCCGCTTCCAGCTGGGACATGCACGGCGGCGAGATGGGCATGGGCAACGCCTTCGGCACCGGCTCCCACGGCATGGGCCATTGCTTGCCGCGCCTCGACGAGGCCCTGTCCGCCTTGCTCATCGACCTGGAAGAGCGCGGCCTGCTGGAGCGAACCCTCGTGGTCGTCAGCGGCGAGTTCGGCCGCACGCCGAACATCAACGCACTCGGCACCGCCAATCCCGGCCGGCAACACTGGCCGACCTGCTACTCCGCCATGCTCGCCGGCGGCGGCATCCGCGGCGGCATGGTTTACGGCGAATCCGATCGCATCGCTGCCTACGTCAAGGACCGCCCCGTCCGCCCGCAAGACCTGGGCGCCACCATCTTCCACTCCCTGGGCATCCCGCTCGACCAGCGCCTCGGCCGCGACGGCTTCACACGGCCGGTCTCCATCGGCCAACCGATCATGGAGATGTTCGGCTGACAGGGCGAACGTCGAGGCGTAAGCCCGACGTGAGTGCGCAATACACGTCGAGCTTACGCCTCGACGCTCGCCAATCTCTTCACGGTCCTTCAATATGAGTGGCACATTCCTGCTTCGAGTTGGCGTCTTCCTCTTCGCCATTCTTGCACTTCCTGGAGTGCGTGCCCCGGCGGACGATCGGCCGTCCCCGATCTACGCCGACAAGTCAAAGCTGCTGATCTTCCGCGACGCTGCCGGCGTCGAGCATCCCGTCCGCGATCGCGACGACTGGCGCAAGCGCCGCGAGCACATCCTTGCTGCCATGCAGCTTGTCATGGGGCCGTTGCCTTCCGCCAAGAGCAAGGTCCCGCTCGACGTGAGCGTCACCGAGAAGATCGAGACCGACAAGTACACGCGGCTGTTGCTCACCTATGCGGTAGATGACAAGGATCGCGTGCCTGCATATCTTTTCTTGCCGCGCGGCGAGAAGAAGCAACGGCCGGCGGTGCTGTGCCTGCATCCGACAGAGCGCAAGCTCGGCAAGAAGGTGGCCGCGGGCCTCGGCCCCAAGGCGGATCGCGGCTACGCCCTGCACCTGGCCGAGCGCGGCTACGTCACGCTGGCGCCCGATTATCCCAACATGGGCGGCTACGGCTACGATGCCTACAAGCACGGCTACGCCAGCACGACCATGAAGGCGATCTGGAACCACATGATCGCCGTCGATTTGCTGCAATCGCTGCCCGAGGTTGACAGGGAGCGGATCGGCGTCATCGGCCATTCGCTGGGTGGGCACAACAGCATGTTCGTGGCTGCCTTCGACGAGCGCATCAAGTGCATCGTCTCCAACTGCGGATTCTGCAGCTTCAAGACGTACATGAAGGGCAAGATCGCCGGCTGGGCCCACGACGGCTACATGCCGAAGCTGCGGACCGTCTACGACCTCAAGCCGGAGAACGTGCCATTCGACTTCACGGAGATCACCGCCGCCCTGGCGCCGCGTGCCTTCCTCGCCAGCGCTCCGCTCCGCGATCACAACTTCGACGCCGACGGCGTCAAGGAGTGCATCGCCGCTGCACGTCCGGTGTATCGGTTGCTCGGCGCCGAGGAGAAGCTGGCTGCCAACTATCCCGACTGCGATCACAACTTCCCGGATGATGTTCGCCGCGTGGCCTATGAGTGGCTGGACCGGTGGCGCATGAAATAGCGCAAACCGGTTCGCAGAGTGCATCCCATGGCTGTTTGCCCAGTCTGCCAGGCTGAAATCGATGAAGGAACTGAATACTGCCCTCGGTGCCGTGAGCTTGTGACATCGAGTCTGCCTGCAGCAAGCAGAGCGGAAACATCGGCGCGTCTGCGCTGGTGGGGTGTTCGCCTGTGGGTTGTCAGTCTTGCCTGCTTTGCGGCTGGCATCCTCAGTCGCATGATCTGCCATCAAACCGATCTGGCGGCCACCTACCCGCTCGCGATGGCGGCACAGGCCATTTGCTATGGGGCCGGATTCATTCTGTACGAGATCTGGCTCAGGATTGGCAGCAAGAAAGCCAATATCTATCTCGGCTGTGCGATACCGCTTTTCTTGCTGATTGCGTCATGTCTTGGAGTGCTTTCGTCGAGTCCCAAATAGCAACACAGGATTCTCATTCGCAAGGCGCCGTGCGAGCGCGAAACGTAAACCGGTTGCCGCGTCTTGCCCGCCGCTACAATGATCCCATGAAGACCATCATCGGCATGAACGGCGCCTGTGGCCGCATGGGGCAGCGGATCATCCAGCTTGCCCATCAGGACAGGGCGTTGACCATCGGCGCGGCCCTGGAGGCAGCGGGCCATCCGCACCAGGGGCGCGACATCGGCGACATCGCCGGCATCGGCGCCATCGGCGTGCGCGTGGCGCCATCCATCCCGGTTGAGCACCGGATCGACGCTATCATTGATTTTTCGCTGCCGGCCGGGACGATGGCGGTCCTGCCCCTGTGCCGCGAGCGCAAGATTCCGCTGGTGGTGGCGACGACGGGGCACACCGCCGAGCAGCGGGCCGAGATCGAGGCGGCCGCCCACCACACCGCGATCCTCATGGCCCCAAACATGAGCCTGGCCGTCAACGTGCTCATGAAACTGGTGCAACAGGCGGCCGGCATCTTGACCAACCACGACTTCGACGTCGAGGTTCTCGAACGACACCATCGCTACAAGAAGGATTCGCCCAGCGGCACGGCGTTACACTTCGCCCGCATCATCCAGGAAGCGATGGGGCAGACCGAGGTGCGGCATGGCCGCGAAGGGCTGGTCGGCGAGCGGCCGCACCATGAGATCGGCGTTCACGCCATCCGCGTGGGCGACAACGTCGGCGAGCACACCATCATCTTCAGCACGCTGGGCGAGACGCTGGAACTGAGCCACCGCGCCCACGCCCGCGACTGCTACGCCCGCGGCGCCCTCCAGGCCGCCCGGTTCCTCGCCAACCGCCCCGCGGGCCGCTACACCATGAACGATGTACTCGGGCTGTAACCAAGTGGTCAGTTTTCAGTTCTGAACACTGAAAACTGAACACTGAAAACTGAACACTGAAACCCATGCAGAAAACCATCACCGGCCAAGCCTACGTGCTGGGCGACAATGTCGATACCGACCAGATCATTCCGGCGCAGTATCTGACGTTCAACCCGGCCATTCCGGAGGAATACCGGCAGTTCGGCAAGTATGCGCTCAGCAGCGTGCCGCCGGCGCAGGCCGGGCTGCCCAAGGGGCACATGCCGTTCCACGCCGAGGACGAGTTCGTGTCGCCGTACAAGATCATCGTGGCCGGCAAGAATTTCGGCTGCGGTTCGTCGCGCGAACATGCGCCCATCGCCCTGAACGCCGCCGGCATCGAGGCCGTGATCGCCGAGTTCTACGCGCGCATCTTCTTCCGCAATTCCGTCAACGGCGGCTACCTCATCCCTTTTGAATCCAGCGACCGTCTCTGCGACGCCATCTGCACCGGTGACGAGTTGCGCATCGACCTGGCCGAGAGCCGGCTCGACAACTTAACCACCAAGGAGCAGTGGCGGTTGAAGCCGCTGGGCGAAGTGGCGCCCATCCTGGAAGCAGGCGGGTTGTTTCCTTATGCGCGTCGCGTCGGCATGTTGAAGTAGTAAACAAGAGCTGGCAGTCGGACTCAATTCCTTCCATCTTCCCATCTTCAAGAAATCCTCTTTTTCGATTGCAAGCCGCCCGTGTCCTCAATTAGGATGAACAACGTCGTCCGAGGGGGAAAAGGAACTTCTACACAGGGGGGAACGGTAATGTTCACGGTCTGGGGATCGAAGCAGCACTTCTGCGACGGAATGACGCGGCGGAATTTCTTGCAAATTGGCGCCTTCGGCGCCGGCCTCACCTTGGCGGACATGCTGCGACTGCGGGCCTCGGCAGCGGCACGCGGCGAAACGACGCGCACCAAGTCGGCCATCATGATCTACCTGCCGGGCGGGCCGTCCCACATGGACATGTACGACCTCAAGCCGAATGCGCCGGCCGAGTTTCGCGGCGAGTTCCGGCCGATCAACACCAATGTCACAGGCGTGCAGATCTGCGAGCACTTCCCGCTCCAGGCCCGCATGTGGGACAAGTTCGCCTGTGTTCGCTCCATCGTCTCCGTCGATGAGCATTCCGACTCGCTGGTCATGACCGGCTACAGCCAGCGTGCCAACATGACCGCCAACCATCCATCGTTCGGGTCGGTGGTGTCACGGATGCGCGGCGCCAATTCCGACGTACCGTCGTTCGTCAGCCTGCGTGGCCTGTCGCGTGGCACCGAGCCAGGCTTCCTGGGCATCTCGCATCGCCCCTTCTCGCCAAGCGGTCCCGGCCTGCAGAACCTCCGGCCGCTGTCGATGGTCGATGCCGGCCGGCAGCATCAGCGCCGGCAGATGATGGGCGCCTTTGACGGCATTCGCCGCGAGCTGGACACCAACGGTTCCATTGGCGGACTCGATTCGTTCACGACCCGCGCCTTCGACATGATCGCGTCCGGCGGCGTCCGTCACGCGCTGGACAACGGCCGTGAGCCGAACACCATTCGCGAGCGCTATCGCGGCGTCGAGCAGTTCCTGACGGCGTTGCGGCTGGTGGAAGCGGGTGTCGGCTGCGTGACGCTGTCGATTGGCGGCTGGGACACGCACGGGCAGAACTTCCAGACCTTGCGCCGTCAACTGCCGCAGGTCGACAAGGGCGTCTCCAACCTCGTTGCGGACCTGCACGCCCGCGGACTGGCCAACGACGTGGCCGTGGTCATGTGGGGCGAATTCGGCCGCACGCCGCGCGTCAACAACAACGCCGGCCGCGACCACTGGGCGCCGGTCATGTCCGCCATGGTTGCCGGCGGCGGCATGCGCATGGGCCAGGCCATCGGCGCCAGCACCGCCCGCGGCGAACGACCGCACGACCGTCGCTACACCGCGTCGCAGCTGCTGAGCACGCTGTACCGCTCGATCGACATCGACCCCAGCCAGACCGTGCTGGATTCGACCGGCCGGCCTCGTCACCTTCTCGAGGACCGTGAAGTCGTCCGCGAGTTGCTGTAATCCGTCGATCGTTTGGCGGGGAGCCGAAGACGACCTTTCCCCCTCCCTCCTGACTTGGTCGCCTTCGGCTTTCCGCTCGCTGCAACGATGCAGTCGGCATGATGAATGATGAGCGGACGTGTCGTTTGCCGTTCATCATTCATCATTCGTAACATCATTTGTGAGTCCCCCCGCCGGAGTACCCCAATGACGACTTCCATTCGCTGGCTCATCGTGCTTGTGCTGCTCGCCGGCGCCCGGGATCTTGCGGCGGCGGACGAACCGACGCGCACGCCCAAGGGCGAGATCGCGTTACCTGCTCCCGCCGAGGTGCAGTCGCTGGACGTACAGCCGAAAACGATCGACCTGATCGGCGCTGATGACTCCCGTCAGGTGGTGCTGACCGGCGTGCTTTCCGCTGGCAAGTTGCAAGACCTGACCGGCCACGTGCAATACAAGATCGCCGATAGCACCATTGCGAAGATCACAAACTCCGGCCGCGTCATCCCGCTGGCCAACGGCGCCACGACAATCACCGCTGGCTACGGCGACAACCGCGTCACCATCCCGGTGAAGGTCGAGAAGTTCGATGTGAGCCTGCCGATCAATTTCGCCAACCACATCGTGCCGATCTTCACGAAGCTGGGGTGCAACTCCGGCGGTTGCCACGGCAAATCGGGCGGCCAGAACGGCTTTGCCCTGTCGCTGCTCGGTTTCGTGCCCGAACTCGACTATCAGTCGTTGGTCCACGAGAGCCGCGGCCGCCGCCTGCTGCCCTCGTCCCCGGATCACAGCCTGCTCCTGCTCAAGGCCTCCGGCGGCATGGCGCACGCCGGCGGTAAGCGCATGGAGGCCGGCTCCGACGAGTACAAGCTCATCCGTCGCTGGATCGCCGCCGGCCTCCCCGTCGGCGAATCGGACGACCCCAACATCAGCAAGATCAGTATCTTTCCGGAGCACCGCATCATCTCCCGCAAGAATCGCCAGCAGTTCGCCGTCTATGCGCATTACAGCGACGGCAGTGTCGTCGATGTCACGCAGCGCGCTCAGTACGAGAGCAACGATCCGGATGTCGCCATCGTCGATGGTTCCGGCCTGGTGCGCACCCTGGACATGAGCGGCGAGGCAGCCATCATGGCCCGCTACCAGGGACAGGTCACCGTCTTCCGCGCCACGGTGCCGCTGGGCGTCAAGATTCCCGAGTATCAGTTCACGGAGCGCAACTTCGTCGACAAGCACACTCATGCCCACTGGAAGCAGCTTGGCATCGTGCCTTCGGATCTTGCGAGCGACGAACTCTTCATCCGGCGCGTGAGCGTGGACATCACCGGGACACTGCCGTCGCCGGCCAGGGTGAAGGCGTTCCTGGCCGATACCGATCCACAGAAGCGCGACAAGCTGATTGACGCCTTGCTGGAAACGCCGGAGTACAGCTACTACTTCGCCAATCGCTGGGCGGACGTGCTGCGCGTCAAGCGCGGCAACCAGCAAGGCCGGGCTTTTGGCACCTTTGCCTTCCATTCGTGGATTCGCGAGGCCATCGCCCAGGATCGGCCCTATGACGAGTTCGCCCGGGATATCCTGGCGGCCCTGGGTGACGAGACCAAGAACCCGGCCACGGTGTGGTACAAGGATCTCCGTGATCCGCAGCAGTTTGTCGATGACACGGCCCAGCTATTCCTCGGCGTGCGCATGGCCTGTGCCCAGTGCCATCACCATCCGTATGAGAAGTGGAGCCAGGACGACTACTGGGGCCTGGCCGCTTTCTTCGGCCGCGTCGGCCGCAAGAACATCCCCGTTCCCGGCGTGCAAAACAATCAGCAGAACCAGCGCGTCGTCATCTTCGCCAAGCCGAACGGGACCGTGCAGAACAAGCGCACGAACAAGGCGGCGATCATGCGGCCGCTGGACGGCGACGAGGTCAAGGTGGATCCCGGTGATGATCCGCGCCACCGCCTCGTCGACTGGATGGTGGACGCCAAGAATCCGTTCTTCGCCCGCGCCGTCGTCAATCGCTACTGGGCTCACTTCATGAGCCGCGGCATCGTCGATCCGCCGGACGACATGCGGGCCACCAATCCGCCGTCCAATCCTGCGCTGCTCGACGCGCTGGCCGCCGACCTCATCAAGAACAAGTTCAGCTTGAAGGAGACGATCAGGTCGATCTGCCGGAGCCGCACGTATCAGCTCAGTTCCATGCCCAACGAGTTTAACAAGCAGGACAAGCGGTCATTCGCGCGCTATTATCCTCGGCGGATGGCGGCGGAGGTGTTGTTCGACGCGGTCAGCCAGGTGACGGACAGCCCGGCCACGTTCCCCGGCCTGCCGCGCGACCGCCACGCCCCGAACCGCGCCATCATGTTGCCCGACGAGTCATTCCAGTCGTACTTCCTCGACGTGTTCGGCCGGCCGCAGCGCATCAGCGCTTGCGAGTGCGAGCGTGTCAGCGAGGCCAATCTGGCCCAGGCCCTGCACCTGCTCAATTCCGACGAGATCCAGAACAAGCTGTCGCGTGCCGGCGGCCGGGCGGAAAAGCTTGCCAAGGATCCGCGCCCGGACGCGCAAAAGGTCGAGGAACTCTTCCTGTGGTCCTTTGCCCGCCAGCCGACGGCCGAGCAGATGACTCTCGCGCTCCGTAACATCGAGCACCATGCCAAGAACAAGCGCCTCGCCTACGAGAACATCATCTGGGCGCTGATCAACACCAAGGAATTCATCATGGTGCAGTAGATCGAGAGCGGTAGACGCCTGCCTTCCTGGTTGCGGAGAGAGTCCATGACTGCTTCCCGCTTGCCTTCCCTTGCCGGCGCATCGCGCCTGTCGCGCCGTGGCTTTCTCAAGATCGGAGCGCTCGGCGCCGGCGGCCTGACCTTGCCGCATCTCTTCCGGGCCGAGGCGGCAGCCGGCATTCGCTCGTCGCAGAAATCGGTAATCTTGATTTATCTCGTCGGCGGACCGCCGCACCAGGACATGTTCGATTTGAAGCCGGACGCGCCGCGCGAGTTCGCCGGTCCGTGGCGGCCCATCAACACCAGCGTCACAGGCATCCAGATCTGCGAGGCCCTGCCGCGACTTGCCCGCATGATGGACCGCCTCGTCGTGGTCCGCTCGCTGGTCGGCAACCAGGCGGATCATGATGCCGTGCAGGTTTACAACGGCCATCATCCAGGCAAGCCGACGCCGTCGGGCGGCTGGCCGCAGTTCGGCTCGACGGTCGCCAAGCTGCAAGGCCCGGCCGATCGCGCCACGCCGCCGTTCATCAGCCTCTGCTACACCTGCACGCACGGCCCTTACAACGAGCCGGGACCGGGCTTCCTGGGCGCGACGTTCAATCCGTTTCGCATCATGGGGCCGACACGCAACGACATGGTCCTGCAAGGCATCACGCTCGATCGGCTGGCGGATCGCCGCACATTGCTGCGCGGCTTCGACAACCTGCGCCGCGAGGTCGATGCGAGCGGCGCCGCCCGCGGCATGGACCACTTCGCCGAGCAGGCCTTCGGACTCTTGACCTCGTCACGGCTGGCGGAAGCGCTCGACCTGTCGCGCGAGGACCCGCGCATCGTCGCTCGCTACGGCACCGGCGACCCGCGCGTCTTCATCGATTCGAACGGCGCCCCGCGCGTGCCGCAGAGCCTGCTCATGGCCCGCCGGCTCATCGAGGCCGGCGCTCGCGTCGTCACGCTCAACTACAGCAAGTGGGACTGGCACGGCGGCCCGGTTGCCGGCGACGGCTCGGGCAATTCCATCTTCAACCGCGAGGCCGAAGACTTCCCCATCTTCGACCAGTGCGTCAGCGCCCTAGTGGAAGACCTGCACGTGCGCGGCCTGGACCAGGACTGCACGGTGGTAGTGCTCGGCGAGTTCGGCCGCACGCCGCGCATCAGCGGCCAGGTCGGCCGCGACCACTGGCCGCAGGTCAACTGCGCCCTGCTGGCCGGCGGCGGCATGCGCACCGGCCAGGTCATCGGCGCTACCGACCGCATCGCCGGCGAAGCCGTCTCCCGCCCCGTCACCCACGGCGAACTCCACGCCACGCTCTACCGCAACCTCGGCATCGACGTCAATCAAACGACGCTGCTCGACCTGCGCGGCCGGCCGCAGTATCTGGTCGAAGATAATGCGCAGCCGCTGCGGGAAGTGGTATAAACCCCGACCTGGTTCGATAGTGTATTCATCCTTGCAACGCTCAGTCCGCAGCCGTAAATGCCGTGTCGATAACCGGATCAATCAAGCGTGATGCCTGCGGCGGCGCTAACCCCTTCACGCGCACCAGCACCACCGGCACGCACTCCTCGCAGCGTTGCTGTTCCGCAAGCTCACGGCTGTACTGGCTGAAGCCTGGCTCGCCATCAATCTCGAAGTAAATAAACGCCCCGTCGGGCACGCGATCATCCATCTCCGGATGAGCAAAGACATACTTGCCGAACTCAACGGTCAGTTCAAATTGCTTCTTCGCAAACTCGCGCGTGTCAATCATCATTCATCTCCGTCAGGTAGCGGGCACGGTGACCTTCCCAGTTTGTCCGCAAGTCCTCGATGGCGAATGTGAATGTTTCGTTCACATCACCCACGAAAATCCTGGTCTTGTCCTGGCTGCCGTCCGGATGAAGAGTGTCGCGATGACAGAAGCCATGAGCGTTGTCATATCGCACCGTTGGATGCCATCTCTCCTCATGCATGATTTCCAGTTGCACAGTAAATCGCAATACTTGATCCTTGTGACGCTGGTAGCTGCAACGGATTTGCGCTTCGCCGGGCGACACTCGAATGAACCAGCTTCGCTCAACAGGGCTTGCCATCTTGGTCCCCGAAGGTTGATTGTACCATTCCCACGCTGCTCACGACACGGTACATTGAGATTGTCCCACCACCGCCTTCGAGGGCTTCCCATGCTCACCATCCCCGGCCCGCATTCGCGCTACTGCGATGGCATCTCGCGGCGTTCCTGGTTGAAAATCGGCGGGCTGGCGCTGGGCGGGCTGTCGTTGCCCGAAGTCCTGCGGGCGCAGTCTCTCCCCTCTCCCTCCGGGAGAGGGGTCGGGGGTGAGGGTTCGCGGCTCGCCAAGGGCGTCATCATGGTGCTGCTGCCCGGCGGGCCGACGCACCTCGAGACCTTTGACCTGAAACCGGATGCTCCCGCCGAGATTCGCGGCGAGTTTCGGCCAACGGCGACCAATGTCCCAGGCATGGACATCTGCGAGCTGATGCCGCGGCTGTCGCGCCTGGCCGACAAGTTCACGCTGATTCGCTCGCTGGTCGGCTTTCGCGACGATCACAACACCCACTGGTGCACGACCGGCTGGGAATCGCACCCGGCCATGGATGCTTCGCCGCAGATTCCGGGGTTTCCGCCGGGCGACTGGCCGTCGCTGGGCGCAGTGCTGAGCCGCAGTCTCGGTCCGCGTGTGGCCGGCGTGCCACCGTGCGTCGATCTGACGCCGGTGGATGCCGACGCCCGCTTCATCCTGCGCACGCCGCCGGGACAGCCCGGCTACCTGGGCGTGGCCCACGCCGGCTTCGAGGCCAAGGCGGTCGATCGCCGCAACATCATGCTCAACGGCATGGATCTGCGCCGGCTGCGCGATCGCCGGGCCATGCTCGCCGGCTTCGACGGCTTCCGCCGGCAAGCCGATGCCAACAACCTGGGCAGCGGCCTCGACACTTTCCAGCAACAAGCCTTTGAGGTGTTGACCGCGCCGCGGCTGGCGACGGCACTCGACCTGTCGCGCGAGGATGAGCGCACGCGCCGTCTGTACTCGCTGGATCGCGAGTATCCCGACGAGCGCGAGGGCAAGCATTATCTCGACCAGTTCCTGCTGGCGCGGCGGGTGATCGACGCCGGCGCGCGCTGCGTGACGCTGGCGTTCAGCCGCTGGCCCTTCGGCCGGGTGCTGCGTGGCGACCACAACTGGGACTGGCATCGCGACCTGTTCCCGGAGGCGCGGAAGACGCTGCCGCTGCTCGACCTGGGGCTGTCGGCGCTCATCCAGGACCTGCACCAGCGCGGCACGCTGAACGACGTGGCCGTCGTGGTGTGGGGCGAATTCGGCCGCACGCCGCGCATCAACGGCAACGCCGGCCGCGATCACTGGGCCCGCGTGTGCAGCGCCCTGGTTGCCGGCGGCGGCCTCCGCACCGGGCAAGTCCTCGGCTCGACCAGCCGCTGGGCCGAGGAACCGCGCACCAGGCCGGTCCACTTCCGCGATGTGTTCGCCACGCTCTACCAGCGCCTCGGCATCGACGTTGCCACGGCGCAGTTCAACGACCTGTCGGGCCGGCCGCAGTATCTGCTCGGGAATCATCGGGCGGTCGACGAACTGGTGGGGTGAAGGCAGCACGTCACGCCGGTGCAGGAATCATTCATCCCCCACGCGTGTTCGAAACCCGCTCCGCGGTTTCGCGCGGGCCAGACTCCCGAGTTACATCTTCGCAATCACCGCATCGCCGAACTCGCTGCACTTCACCTCCTTGGCCCCCTCGGTGAGTCGCGCGAAGTCGTAGGTGACGGTCTTGGCGGCGATGGCGCCGTCCATGCCCTTGATGACGCGGTCGGCAGCCTCGGTCCAGCCCAGGTAGCGCAGCATCATCTCGCCGGAGAGGATGACCGAGCCGGGGTTGACCTTGTCGAGGTTGGCATACTTGGGTGCGGTGCCGTGGGTGGCCTCGAAGACGGCGTGGCCGGTGGTGTAGTTGATGTTGCCGCCCGGGGCAATGCCGATGCCGCCCACCTGGGCCGCCAGTGCATCCGATAGATAGTCGCCGTTGAGGTTCATGGTGGCGATGACGTCGAACTCGTCCGGGCGCGTCAAGACTTGTTGCAAGGTGATGTCGGCGATGGCGTCCTTGACCAGTAGCTTGCCGGCGGCGAGGGCGGACTTTTGCTCGGAGTTGGCGGCCTCCTCGCCCTTGTCCTTCTTGGTCCGCTCCCATTGCTCCCAGGTGTAGACCTTGTCCTTGTAGTCGCGTTCGGCCAGGGCGTAGCCCCAGTTGCGGAACGCCCCTTCCGTGAACTTCATGATGTTGCCCTTGTGCACCAGCGTGAGGCTCTTACGCTTGTTGGCAAAGGCATACTCGAGGGCGGATCGGATTAGCCGTTCGCTCCCCTCGCGCGAGACGGGCTTGAGGCCGATGCCGCTGCTTTCGGGAAAGCGGATCTTGCCGAACTCTGTCGGGAACGCCTCCTTGAAGAGGGCGAGGAACTTCTTGCAGGCTTCCGAGCCCTGCTCGAACTCGATGCCGGCGTAGATGTCCTCGGTGTTCTCGCGGAAGATGGCCATGTCCACCTTCTCGGGACGCTTGACAGGCGAGGGGACACCCTTGAACCAGCGGACCGGCCGGAGGCAAACATACAGGTCGAGCAGCTGACGCAGGGCGACGTTGAGGGAGCGGATGCCGCCGCCGATGGGCGTGGTCAGCGGCCCCTTGATGCCGACCAGGAACTCGCGGAACGCCTCCACGGTCTCATCCGGCAGCCAGGTGTTGAGCTTCTTGAACGCCTTCTCGCCGGCATAGACCTCCATCCAGGCGATCTTCTTCTTGCCGCCGTACGATTTCTCGACGGCGGCGTCGAGCACGCGCACGGATGCCCGCCAGATGTCCGGCCCGGTGCCGTCCCCCTCGATGAACGGAACGATCGGCCGATCGGGAACGCGGAGCTTGCCATTGGCGATGGCGATCTTGTCGCCTTGCGGAACCTGAATGTGCTGATATGGCATGAAGTTCACCTGAGACTGGGGCGGGAGGTTTCGAGGGACACGTTGCAGTTTATATGCGCCTTGAGACGAAATGCACACCCAGGGCACACGCGAATGAAGCTCGCCTGGCGGTTTTGTGCAGGATTGGCGCGCGAAACCGCCAAGCAAAGCTTCCTTACGCCTGTCCGGAGGGGCCCTACGACGGCCTTCGGAACAGTCCGCTTGGATTTTCCTCCCATGGCCATTAAGTATCCTATATTTACCATTGGAAGGTGCGGTCCCCAGGTCCGCCCGCATCTGCTACCATAGAGAAGGCAGCATTTTCAGGTTAGCGGGGATGACGGATGGCGGCCCCGGCCACGGTAAGCGAGTTTGTAGATCTCATCCGCAAGAGCGGCGTCTCCGAGGATAAGCGCCTCGAAGCCTTCGTGGAGAAGTTGCGCGCCGAGGGCAAGCTGCCGCCGGAGCTTTCCAAGCTGGCGGGCGTGCTCGTCAAGGAAGGATTCCTGACCAAGTTCCAGGCGGAGCAGATCCTCCAGGGCAAATGGCGGCGCTTCAACATCGGCAAGTACAAGGTGCTGGAGCGACTCGGCCACGGCGGCATGGGCATGGTCTACCTGTGCGAGCACAAGCTCATGCGTCGGCGCGTGGCGGTAAAGGTGCTGCCGACAGCCCAGGCAGCTGACGATGCGGCCCGGGAACGCTTCTATCGCGAGGCCCGCGCCGCGGCTGCCCTGGATCATCCCAACATTGTCCATGCCTACGACATCGACCAGGACGAGAACCTGCACTTCCTGGTCATGGAATACGTGGACGGCGCCAGCCTGCAAGAGATCATCGGCAGGTCCGGACCGATGACGGCGACGCGGGCGGCCCACTATATTCGGGAAGCGGCCATTGGCCTGGAACACGCCCATCAATCCGGCCTGGTCCATCGCGACATCAAACCCGGCAACATCCTGGTCGATCGCAGCGGCCTCGTCAAGATCCTCGACATGGGCCTGGCCCGTTTCTTCAACGATCAGGATGACATCCTCACGCGCAAGTACGACGAGAACGTTCTCGGCACGGCCGACTACCTTGCGCCGGAGCAGGCCATCGATAGCCATGATGTCGATTTCCGCGCCGACATCTACAGCCTGGGGGCGACCTTCTACTTTCTGCTGACGGGCAAGACTCCACTGGGCGAGGGGACGGTCGGGCAAAAGCTGATGTGGTTGCACAGCAGGGCGATTCCGCCGGTGCACACGGTGCGGCCGGACGTTCCCGAGGGGTTGTCGGCGGTCATCGCGTGCATGATGGCCAAGCAGCGCGAGCAGCGCTATCAGTCGTGGCTGGCGGTTGCGGAAGCGCTGGCGCCATGGGGTCAGGCGCCGGTCCGCGCGCCGCTGGAATCGGAAATGCCGCAGCTGAGCCTGGCGGCCAGCGGTGGTCCCCCCGGCGGTCCGCAGGCCGAGGCGACCGCGGTTTCGCTGGGCGCAACCTCGCCGCTGCCGCAGCGCCACCTGGCGGCCGGGCCGCGGTCGCCAGCGCCGAAGCCGCCGAGCGGTTCCAAGCCTGCCGTGCCGAATTTGCAATTGCCCATGAAACGGCCGCCGTTGCCCTCCTTGCCGGCGCTTCAGCCAAAGGCGAGTGCGGCCGTGCCGGTGACGGAGCCGGCCGACGACTTCGAGGACGCCCCCTGGGAGCGGCTCGCTTCGGAAACCGACAATCCAGCAGCGCATCTGGACACCGCGCCCGTGAGTTCCGCGCACACGGTCCTGCAGTCCAAGCAGAAGCAGGCGCGGGAACGGGAACGCCGCCAGATCGGCCGCATTGCCGCCGTCCTTTCCGTCATCGCGCTCGCCGCCCTGGCGTTCGGCTACTTTAAATTCTTTCACGTTGAAGAAGATGTTGGACCGCCGGTGCGCGGCAACTTGACGGTTTCCAAGAACCCTGGCGGGCCCCTGTCTTTCCGCACCATCGATCACGCCCTGCGCGAGGCCCAGCGCGGCGACATCATCGAACTGCTTGACGACGTTTACGAGGAATCGCTGAACGTGGACAAGCGCCGCGGCATACGCAGCGGCATCATCATCCAGCCGAGCCCCGGTCGCAAAGTGACCTGGCGGCCCAAGAACGCCGACCCGCCCCTGCTGCGTTTTTCCAACGTCCAGGGTTTCACGCTCCGCGGCCCCGGATTGACGCTTGACGGCAGCGTCAAGGGCAAGCCGTCGCCTTACCTGGTGCTCATCACGCTGGAGAATCCAGGCCTGACCATTCAGAACGTGACAATGAAGGGGTTCACGGAAAGCGCCGTGAAGTTCATCAATGCCGCCGGCGGCGAGGAAACCAGGGAGAAGATTCGCCTGCTCAACCTCGACCTTCACGGTCCCAAGGGAATGCCGGGCTACTATTTCGATGCCGCCCCCAAGACCAAGCCGAGCGTCAACGATAACATCGAAATCTTCGGCCTCGCCGCGCCCGATGCCGTCAAGTCGAAGGCCCCCACGGTCATGGGGCCGAACATCCGGCTGGAGTTGCGAAAGTAATCAATTGCCGGGATTGCCGAGGGCGGGACTCGAACCCGCACCCCTTTCGGGACAGGCTCCTAAGACCTGCGTGGCTGCCAGTTACACCACCTCGGCGTGAACGACCACGTCATTGTAACAATCCGCTGAGCGTCGGACAAATCCCGAAGTGATCATTCGTTGCCGGTCGGACGCGTGCCGGTTACGACTGGGTCTCGGCGGCATTCGGCCTCGCGGGCAGCAACACGGCATTCAGAATCCCCACGCCGATGAACACGCAAGCGACAAGAAAGCTCGCCTGGAAACCGCGGGCGAGCGCGGCGCTTGCCGCGGCCAAGGACTCGCCCTCGCCACTGAACTGATCCGTGATGAATCCGAAGAGCACGCCGGCGAACGCCGCCGGGAACAACGTCACCATCGTGAACGCCATGTAGCGGCGCATCTCGGCCCGCGGCGAGCAGCACAGGATATAGTTGGTCACGTAGATGCCGAATAGCTCGGCCGCTCCCATGAATCCGAAGCTGAGCAGGAACCAGTTCCCCGGCGCCAGCAGTGCCCACAGCACCGAGGTCAATCCCAGGCCGGCCGTGATCAGCACGCCCACTCTGGGATTGGTGCGCGCCAGAATCCAGCCCAGCAACAAGCCGGTGACGGCCTTGCAGGCGAAGCGAACCGTGTTCTGGTAGCCGGCAACCTCGGCCGGGGCCACGCCCAGCACCTCGCGCGTGTACAGCGTCATGTTGGAGATGATGGTGTAGCCGGCCAGGACAATGATCGCCACGATCATCGCGCGACGGATGACCGGTTGGGCCAGGAACTTGCCGAAACCGCCGAACACTCCTTGCAAGAACGGCGGCCGCGGCGGCTCCGATGCCTCCGCCGGAATCACGTACCGGCTTGCCAGAAATGAGCCAAGCGCCATGATCGGCACGCCGGCGGCGAACAGCATGGCGAAGTTGTATGGCCCCTCAAGGTGTGGCAACAGCCACGGTCCGAGCTTGCCGGACAGCAGCCATTGCGAGACGAGCGCGCCGATGATGGCCAGGATCGGCCCGGCCCCGTAGGCGAGTCCGAGTGCCGTGCCGCGCCGTGCCGGCGACACTGCCCGGCCGAGCACCTCGAACTCGAAAGCCACCGCCACCGTCCGCGCCCCGCCGACGATGGCGCCTTGCAGAACGAGGACAGCCACCTTGACCTCGGTTGGCACCGGCAACAGCAGAACGATGGCCATCATGGCATTGACCGTCGCCAGCGACGCGTAGCAGCCGACCATCACCGGCTTGAGATAGCGGGCGTAGGGAAACAGCCAGGCCACCAGCAACGGCAACGGCGACATGATGAGGTACGCGGTGGCCGGCAGGTTGGCGACCGTGGCCGAGGTTTGCAGCCAGTCACACAACGATGCATGCACCACGCCGACGTACAGCACCGGCGACGCCAGGTAGCTCAATCCTGTGTTGACGGCAACCAGGACGAGATTGCGTACCTGCTCCCGGTCGCCCAGAGGACAGGTGGCGGCATCTGTGGAGTGGTCGTTTGCCATTTGGAGGGTGATACGATTCCGCGGCGCTGCGGTCAACTTTCGAATCGAGTCGTCTCAAAGGTCTTCGAGCCGCAGCGCCTGCGGTTCCGCGTGTCGCCAGGCGCGCTGAAACTCGATGTTGATCATCTGGGCGGCGTAGTCCTTCCGCTGGGCTTTGAGGCTCTCGCGCAGCCCGAACAAGCACCGTGGATTGCGCGGATGTTGCGCCAATCCCGCTCGAAAGACTTTCTCGGCCTCGGCGGCATCACCGACGTCGAGCAGGGCAGCGCCCAGGGTCTCGCGGACCGGCAAGAACCAGTCGGGCGGCTCTCCGTAGGCCAGCGCATCTTCCATGGCAACGGCCCGGCGGAGCAGGTCGAGGCACCGGGCTCTCTCCTTCACCGCCAGCGCCAGCTTTGCATCCAGCACGGCTGCCGCGATCGCCAGCACGCTCTGGGCCGAGTTCCAGTCGCTGATCATCGTTTCCTTCGGAATGACTTTCTTGAGAGCCAGAAACTCCTGACGTTCCTTGGCCGCGGCAGCGGGGTTGCCCTTGCCGAGCTGAGCCAGGCCGCGGGCGAAGTACCAGGCGGCGCGTGCCGCCTTCAGTTTCTCGCCGGGCAGCCTGGCAGCCAGGATATCGTCCCAGCGCTGGAAGCGCGCCAGCACCAGCGGCGGCGCCAGCAGGAAGCCTTCCAGCATCGGCATCTCGGCAACGTGCGGCATCACATGTTCCGCCAGATGTTCGACTGCCTTCCAGGCATCACCCGAGCGCCCTTGAAAGCAGCGCGCCACCGCCAGGAAATGGATGTTGTGCGAGAAGTACATCATCGGGTAAGCGCCCTTTGGTTTGGCCCGCTGGATGTAGGCAAGGTCCGCCTTGATGGCGTGCTCATTGGACCGGGCGGCCGCCGCGTAGTCGCCGATGCGGATGTAGATGTGCGCCGGCATGTGCACTAGATGTCCGGCCGCCGGCACCAGCGTCTCCAGACGTCTGGCGCAGGCCAGCCCGCGCTCCGGATAAGGCGAGGCCTCGATGGCATGAATGTAGTAGTGGTTCGCGCCGGGATGCTCCGGGTTGCGGCGCAGCACGGATTCCAGGACTTGCAGAATCTCGAGCGTTCCTTCGGCCGGCTTGGCGTCGTGCGACCAGAGCTTCCACGGCCGCAGATTCATGGCGCTCTCGGCGTACAGAGTGGCCGCGTCCAGATCGTCGGGATACCTGGCAGTCAGTTTGCCCATTGCTGTCTTGTAGGCGATGGCCAGCTTGTGGCGGTCAGCCTTGGGATCCTCCGTGTAGCGCTTGGCCAGGGCGTGAATGTAAGCGCGCTCGGGTGGCGGCGCTTTCGCCGACAGCTTGAGCGCCATCTGCAGTGCCTTGTTGGCGGCACGCCATTGCCCGGCGTCGGCGTCGAGATTGTAATTCGGCCCCTTGACCAGCGCCAGCCCCCAGTACGCCATGGCCAGCTCCGGATCGAGATCGGCGGCACGGCTGAACGACCGCGCCGCCTCATCGTGATTGAAGCCATAGAGCAGTGTCAATCCCTGGTCAAAATACTTCTGCGCCTCGGAGTTGCGGGTGGAGACCGGATGGTGGTGCTTGCCGAGTCCCGGCAGCAACATGACAGCGCTTTTCGAGGTGGCTGGCGGATGATCGGCCAGAGCCGACCCAGGCACGACACAAACCAGCGCGATCACAAGGCTCCGCATCGCATGCCTCCTGCGTGTGCACATGAAGACCGCCGCTATTGTACGATCGACGCCGGCTGATCGGTGACCGAGAACCGCAAAGACGCGCCTGGTCCTTTCACAAGCTGCGGCATGGTTACAGCTTTGGCATGGTCTCCCGACCATGCCACGCTCCCACGACCGCAGGTCTCCCTGAGCCGGCCGCAACCAGTGTGTGGCACGGTCAGGAGACGGTGCCACAACTGAGTGCCACGGCTGGGGCAATTAATCGCTTGGCAGCAATTCCAGCGACTTCTCCACCACGTCGAAAGCCGCCCGTGGCCGGGCGATGCGGCGGACGTTGTCGCGCAGTTCGGCGAGTCGGCGCGGCTCGCTCAGCAGGGATGTGATCTTGTGGGCCAGCACGGCGGTATTGTTGGCCTTGATGGCGGCTCCGCTTTCCAGCAAGAAATCGCTGTTGCGCGTCTCCTGCCCCGGGATCGGATTGACGATGACCATGACGGCGCCGCGGGCCAGCGTCTCCGAAGTCGTCAAGCCGCCGGGCTTGGAAACCACCAGATCCGCCACGGCCATCAGTTCATCGATTTCCCTGGTGAAGCCCAGGACCTTGACGCGGTGGCGCTCCGGTCCACGAATCTTCTGGAGCTGTGTCTTGAGCTTTTCATTGCGGCCGGTGATGGTGACCAGCTGCATCGGCTTCTCGACGGCGAGCAGGGCCTCGAAGAGCTTGGCAATCGGGCCGACGCCGAAGCCGCCGGACAGCTGCAAGACGACGGGCCGTTCCGCGTCCAACCCGTGCCTGGCGAGCAGCGACTCGCGATCCTTCACGGAAGAGAACACGGGGTGTACGGGGATGCCAGTGGGTTCGATGTCGCCGGCCGGCACACCCCAGGATTGCAAGTACAGTGCCCCTTCCGTCGTGGCCGTGAAATAGCGCTCGCAAGGCTGGTTCACCCAGAGCCGATGCGTATCGAAGTCGGTCGTTACCGTGACCTGCAGCAGCTTGATCGTCCCCTTCTTGCGCAGCGAGGCGATGATCTCGGCCGGCAGGAAGTGGGTGTTGATCACCAGGTCCCAGCGGCCGTCCTGCAAGAAGCGGATGAACCTGGCGAGATTGAGCTTTTGCAGGACCAGGCGCAGGCGGTCACGCTTGCCCGCCCGACTGGGCTGGTCGAGCATGTCGTAGAAATAGCCGAGGGCGTGCGGCGCCAGGTTGATGAGGTCGAGATAGAAGCGGGCGTACAGCTGGCGAAAGACCCGATTGGTCATGTCGAGAACATCGAGGTTCTTGACGGTAGCGTGCGGCGCGACTTCCCGCAGCGCCGCCTCGACTGCCTCCGCGGCACGCAAATGCCCGGCGCCCACCGAAGCCGACAACACCAAGATGCGTGGAGAGTTGCTCATGATGGCAAATTGTAGATGGCCAAAGTCGGAATGAAAGACTCCCGCGCTGGGCCTGCAGCCATGACATCCTTCGCATTCCATCCCAGCTTGCCGGAGTGCTTGCTATGATATCAACTCGCAAGCCATCCCATCTGCTGCGCCCGAAGTGGATTGAGTCGAGTCGATCAACATGAGAACCAGCGAGGACGACGCATGTGCCACCGTCGCATCCGGGTCATTTCCGTCATGGTCGCGCTGCTTTCCGCATGCGCGGCCCGTGCCGGCGGCCGAATTGTCGAGGTCAGCTATCCGCCCTCCGAAACGCGCGGCGAACTCTCTGTGGGCGTGACCTACACGCTGTGGCTGCCCGAGGTCGCCACCATTCGCGGCATCATCGTGCACCAGCATGGTTGCGGCACGGGCGCGTGCAAGGGAGGCGCCACCGCGGCCTACGACCTGCACTGGCAAGCGCTCGCGAAGAAGTGGGACTGCGCGTTACTCGGGCCGTCGTACCAGCAGGAGGACAAGCAGGATTGCCGGCTGTGGTGCGATCCGCGCAAGGGCTCGCACCAGACGTTTCTCCGCGCCCTTCGCGATCTGGCGGTGAAGTCGAAGCACCCGGAGGTGCAGCAGGTTCCCTGGTGCCTGTGGGGACACTCCGGCGGCGCGTTTTGGGCCAGTCTGATGCAGACGCTGTATCCAGAGCGCATCGTCGCCATCTGGTTCCGCTCGGGCACGGCCTTCGCCGCCTGGGAGAAGGGCGACATCGCCCGGCCGAATATGCCCGAGGCCATTTACCGGATTCCCATGATGTGCAATCCAGGCGCCAAGGAGAAGGACGACAAGCGCTTCAGCGGCGCCTGGACCGGATCGCTGGCGATGTTTCAGGCTTATCGCGCCAGGGGAGCACCCATCGGCTTCGCGCCCGATCCGCGGACCGGACACGAATGCGGCGATTGCCGCTACCTGGCGATTCCGTTCTTCGATGTCTGCCTGGCGATGCGCCTGGCGGACAAGGAAAGCCCGGACCGCAAGCTCAGGGCGGTGGACATGGAGCAAGCCTGGCTGGCGGAACCGCTCGGCGACGCGGTACAGCCAGCCCGGTCCTTCACGGGCAAGCCGAACCAGGCTGTCTGGCTGCCCGGCGAGCGTTTTGCAAGAGCCTGGATCGAGTACGTCAAGACCGGGAGCGTCAGCGACACGACGCCGCCACCGGCGCCGTTCGCCGTCGCCGCCGTGCGGCAGGGAGACAAGATCGAGATCACCTGGGACGCGGAAGCAGATTTCGAGTCCGGCCTGCAGGGTTTCATCATCGAGCGCGACGGCAAGGAGACTGCGCGGCTGCCGCAAAAGCCGATCGGCCGCTTCGGCAGGCCGCTGTTCCAGGCGATGTCGTATCACGACACTCCGGAGAAGCCGTTGCCCCGGATGCAATTCATCGATCGCGCTGCCCCGCCCGGCGCGAAACCGGAGTATCAGGTGACGGCGCTGAACAGCGCCGGCCTGAAGTCGGCGCCCGCCAGGACGACGCTTGCCGCCACAGCGCTCGTGACACCGGATCTCGCCGGCTGGGTGGAGGAGCAACACAGCTTTTTCAAGGCCAAGCATGCCCGGGCACGCACGTGGGCCGTGAAGGACGGCGTCCTCATCTGTGACGGCTCGCTGGGCAACTGCGGCTTCCTGCGCTACCGCGCAAAGCTGACCGACTTCACGCTCCGGCTCGACTATCGCATGTCGAAGGGCTGTAACAGCGGCGTCTGCATCCGTGCCGCCGTTCCCTACGACGGCAACCCGGAGACCACGCTGCCGTCGCAGACCGGCTTCGAGATCCAGATCATGGACGATGCCGGGAAGTCCGCCAGCAAGACCTCGAGCGGCGCGCTTTATGGCCTGTCGGCGCCGAAGATCAACGCAGCCCGGCCGGCCGGTGAATGGAACACACTGGAAGTTAGCGCGAGACGAACAAGGATCCGCGTGATTTTCAACGGGCAACTCGTCCAGGACATCGATCAGACCGCAATCGCGAGCCGGCCGCGACCACTTGCCGGCTATCTCTCCCTGCAAAATCACGGGCACGGCATCGAGTTTCGCAATCTGCGGCTCGAGACTGGCAGTTCGCCCTGAAGTGTTGCAGGGGTGGCGGGAGGGCGGGGCCTCCTGCCGAGCCGTGAACCGGTTCCTGTCGCTTTACGGCTCGGCAGGAGCCTCGCCCTCCCAAAACGCGATCGGTGTCGGCTCTGCCTGGATCATTCGCCCTTCGAGATCGTGACAATCTTGGTCTGCGTGATGCCGGTGCTGGAGCGGATCTGCAGGGGGAAGCGGCCGAGCTTGGTAGCGCGAGCCTTCCACAGGACCATGCTCTGCCCCTCCTGGCCGGCCAGGAACGGGACTGGCTGAATCTCCTTGCCTTCGACGCGCTCCATGCCCGGCGGCAAGTTGAGTGCCAGTGACTGGCCCGGCGCAGCATCCGGGACGACAGCGGCGACGGTGAATTGCTTGCCTGGCTCGAAGGAGCCACCCAGGACGACGTTGAAGTGCCCGTCGCCGCCCGGCTTCGAGGCGATCCCCTTGCCATAGGCGTAGCCCATGTCGCGCTTGCCGCCCGGGGCCAATTCACGCGGCTCCCAGAAGAATCCCAGCGCGGAATCGCCCATCGATGCCTGGGCCGGCATGTCCCAGGTGTTGAAACCAAAGCCGTGGCGCGTCAGAACGAGCCGATTCGGCTTCTCGAAGAGATCCATCGTCAGATGGGCGATGTAGCCGGGATTCTTCAGGTCCGGCCGTTGCAAGACCTGGATATACGGTGGCAGGTCCTTGTCCTTGAACTGCATGCCGTCGATCACGCGATTCTTGAGCGCGGGCGAGGTCGGCGAGGCGAACTGGGCGCCGTCGTTGTCCACGATGTAGATGTCGATGTAAATGCGCAGGCCGACCTTGAGGGCACGATTGCTCTTGTTCTCGACCTGATAGCGGACCAGTACCGAGTCGAGTTGTCGCTTGGCGCCGGCGGTCGCCGGCTTGGTCGGGACGACCTCGACGGTCATGGTCCAGCGCAAATCCTCGGCGGTCCAGACCGACGTGTATCCGCGCCGCTCGCGCGCGCCGGGAATCTTGGGCAAGGGCCTTTTGACCGCCTCGACGTTGCTCTCCAGGTCGGGACGGATCTGGCCATCGATGTTGATCGTGGGAAAGTGGCTGAGATGCAGGTTCTGACCTTGTTCGGTGGCGATGCGGACGTTCATCGGCCCTGCCGCCTGATATTGGATGCGCTGGACATTCTCGATGGGACCGTGGTCGGTCTCGGTTACGACTGGTTTTTCATCTTCAATCTTGACCGCGACGGGACGGCGCGGCGTCTGCCCCGTTGCGCCAGGCTGCCCGGAGCCGGTGAAGACGATCAAGGCCGTGCCCGCGACGGCGCTAGTCAACCATGCGATCCTGCTGGGGTTGGTCGATTTCATGGCGTCTTCCTTTTGTGAGGCATCATTTGAGGCTTCAGACCTGCGTGCCCTGACGTGCGTGAACTGCGTCCGTCATTATAGAAAGACGCCGGCCCGGCGAGTTCCCAACCTCGGTGATTATACTTTAACATATATTTCTATTGACAAGTATGCACTAATGTATAGTATATGTGGAAATGATGGCCAGGTTGACCTATGGGAGGCCGTTCCAGGGTGGCGATGTGCCGACACTGCCGAAAGGCTCCTGCGACGCGTGCTCGCGGGTTGTGCTACCGCTGTTATTACGGAGGTGCGCGAGCACTTTATCAGTCCACGAGCAAATATGCTCGCCACGGCGTCGAGGACTTCAATGGGCACACGCGATTGCCCGATTTCCCGACGACGGCCATGCCGGGCTCGCCCGAGAAGATCGCCATCTTGCAGCAACGAGCCCAGCTCGGCGTCGAACTGTGGCACCCCGCGGACGCGCTCCTTGATCGCCGCCACGTGCCGCGCGAGGTGGGCTGATCCCGGTAGCCAGCGCTTGGCGCGGGTGATCAACTCTCAGATAACTCTGGTGGAAACGACGAATTACTGCCGCATGGACAGCTTTCGAGCAGATGAAAGGCTTTCTCGTGATCGCTCATGGCTCTGTCATGCTCGGCGATTTGCGAATAAACCAACCCACGCATCGAGTAGTAGCGCGCCTCGCGCGGGACGATGCGGATGGCCTCTGAAAAGTCTTCGATGGCCTCGCGGGCGTTGCCCATGGCCATGCAGGCGTGCCCCCTGCTGGCGTGCGCATCCGGCATGTGTGGCGCGAGCCGAATCGCCTCGTCCGCGTCGGACAGGCCTCGTTGGAAGTCCTGACATTGCACGTACGCTGCAGACCGCCAAGCAAAAGCGTATGCATTGGGTTCGACAGCAATCGCCTGAGTGTAGAAGTGGATAGCTTGATTCAGATCGTGCTTTTGGAACCAGCAATCCGCGATGCCCACGAGCGCGGCAACGTGCCTGGGGTTGATCTTCACCACTTCAGCAAAGTCGGCGATGGCCTTGTCGAAATCGAGTTTCGCGGCTAACGACCTGCCCCGATAGTAATATGCCTCGGTCTTGTCAGGTACCATCACATTCCCTTTTCACCACAATTCAGCCAGCCCCGACACCGTCAGGAGCCAGCGGTATTTCCTCGCTCGCAGCGTGGCGGCGGCGATTGTTCGGCTTCTTGTCCGTCCGGCAAGGTAAGAAACATTGCGACCGCGGACATGATGAGCCCACTCGTGAGAAACTATACGTCGTATTTTGCGCTATCAGCCACAAACACAACAAGAATTCTGGATCTTCCGCCGAAGCGATCCGGCGCCCGGCCTGAATCGCGGCCCGGGAGGCTATGGTGTCGCTTCCAGGCGAACAGGTGCAAGCGATCGATCCGGCTACAATCCCCCGCGGGCGCAGCCCCAATCGGACCCGAGCCAGTTGCGTTGCTGGGCCGGCGGGGGGGGGGGCAGGCGCGGGGCCGCGGGGGGACGGGATGACGCGACGCGGGCGCGGAGAGGCCGGGCACGCGATGCGGACGGGGGACGGGACCAGGGGGTGAGCGCGGGTCGGAGGCGTGGACGTTACACGGCGGCGTCTTGCTCGGTCG
>Ga0194132_10000433_pt1 | contig 86027 bp, 88 predicted proteins | sample TA2KigOf80mmetaG_FD_148612 | JGI IMG/M metagenome (GOLD analysis project Ga0194132, IMG submission 148612) | Freshwater microbial communities from Lake Tanganyika, Tanzania - TA2015054 Kigoma Offshore 80m | ecosystem: Environmental > Aquatic > Freshwater > Lake | place: Tanzania: Lake... | reverse complement strand
CGCTCAGCGGCTACGGTGGCATCGCCATCCATACGGAACAGGTCCTCCAGCGCGCGCACGCTGAATCAGCAACTAGAAGTTGTGTTCGAGGCCGCGAACGACCCGATCTTCCTCGGCGCTCCGGCGGCAAACCTGAAGACAGCCATGCAGGGCAAGTCCCTCGCGCAGGTCGCCCAGGAGAACAGCAAGACGCGCGACGCACTGAAGGCGTTCCTCACCGACGCGGAGAGGGCACGCCTGAGCCAGGCGGTCGCGGCTGGCCGGCTCACCCAGGCCCAGGCCGACGAGCGACTCGCGGCGGTCGCGGCGCGAATCGACGCCCGTATCGACCGCGTGCACCCGGCGGCCGGCGAGCGGCGCGGCACCGAAATGCGTTCCGGGCGCGGCCGACCGGGTGGGGCGTCCCCGGTGACGGCGACGCCTGGAGTCGGCGCCTGATCGTATTCCCTCCGCTGTCCGCGGAAGACCCCGCGCCGACGGCGCGGGGTCTTCCCATTCTGCGGCGATTCGCGGAGAGGCTCGTGAGGCATCGAGAGTCGGCGGACGACGGACGAGGTGGCCGAGACGCCCGAGGTCCCGTTTCCGGAGGAGCAATGCCCCCAGACTCCGCCCGCGGCGAAGGCTATCCTTCGCCGCGTGGAGCAGCCAGCGGCACGCGCCCCGAGCGCGCGGACCCGTACCGCGCGACTCGCCGAAGGCGGGTCTCTAGTCGGTCGATCTCGCCCGCTCGCCGAGCCTCTGTACCAGACCACGGTCTGGGCGTTCGGGAGCGGCGACGACGTCGACGCCTGGTACGAGGGGCGTGCGCCGGGCACGCACCTCTACTACCGAAACGGCAATCCGAACATGGCCAGCCTCGAGGCGGCGCTGGCCGACCTCGAAGGCGGTGAGTCGGCGGCCTCGGCCGGGTCCGGAATGGCCGCGATCGCCGCGGGGTTTCTCGCCATCGTCGGCGCGGGCGACCATATCGTCGCCGATCGGGCCTGCTACGGCGGAACCACGGTACTGCTGCGCGAGGAGTTCGCGCGCCTGGGCATCGAACACACGCTCGTCGACGCGACCGACTGCGACGCGGTGCGGGACGCGATGCGGACGAATACGCGCGTGCTCCACGTGGAGTCGATCTCGAACCCGCTGCTGCGATGCCCTGATCTACCCCGACTGGCCTCGATCGCGCGCGATCGAGGGGCGCTCCTCTCGGTCGATAACACCTTTGCCTCACCGATTCTCATGCGACCGATCGAACATGGCGCGGATCTCGTTACTCACTCGCTCGCGAAGTACCTGGGCGGCTCGAGCGTCGCAGTCGGAGGCATCGTCATCGGCTCGCGCGGGCTCATCGACGGGGCGCGCGCTCGCCTGGTGCGCCTCGGCGCGACGATCGGCGCGTTCGACGCCTGGATGGCACTCCAGGGAATGAAGACGCTGGCGCTCCGGATGGAGGCGCATTCGGCCAACGCGCGCGCGGTCGCGCACGCGCTCGATCGGCATCCCGGCATTGCTGCGGTGCACTTCCCGGAACTTCCCGGCCACCCCGACCGCGCGGTCGTCGGGCGGCTCTATCCAACCGGTTGCGGAGGGATGGTGTCGTTCGATGTCGGGTCAGCAGCCGCGGCGCGCGCTCTGCTCGCCGAGGTCAGCCGCGCGGGTATCCCGCTGGCACCCAGCCTCGCCGATACCCGAACCACGGTGTCCTATCCTGCGGGGACGTCGCACCGCGCGCTGAGTCTCGCGGAGCGAAGGGCGATCGGCGTGACCGACGGCCTCATCCGCCTCAGCGTCGGCATCGAGAGCCCGGAGGACATCGTGACCGATCTCGACCGGGCGCTGCGCGTGGCGCGTACCGGCGCCCGCTGAGAGGCGGACCGCGCCTTCGCGCGGCGATCCGTCCCGGCTACACTGCCCACCGGCCCGCGGGAAGCGGCGCCCGGAGGTGAATGGCGTGGTTTCGACCCGAGCGGACATCCGGACCATCGCCGAGCAGGTCGTGCGCGATCGGCGACACCTCCACATGCATCCGGAGCTCGGTTTCCAGGAGCATCAGACGTCTCGGTTCATCGCCGATCGCCTCCGAGCGCTCGGTATCGACACCCGCGCGCCGATCGCCGAGACCGGCGTGATGGGCATCCTGCGCGGTCGCGCTCCGGGCAAGACCGTGCTCTTGCGAGCGGACATCGATGCGCTGCCGATCGATGAGGAGAACGACGTCCCCTACCGGTCGACCGTTCCCGGGGTGATGCACGCGTGCGGTCACGACGGCCATACCGCGATCCTCCTCAGTGCCGCCGAGATCCTCGCCTCGCGCCGGGACGCGCTGCGCGGCGCGATCGTATTCGCGTTCCAGCCATGCGAGGAACGCCCCCCGGGCGGCGCCCAGGCGATGATCGCTCAGGGGGTGATGGACGATCCGAAGGTCGATGCGGTGTTCGGCCTACACCTCTCCCAGGAACTCCCCGTGGGGACCGTGGCGGCGCGGCCGGGGCCGATTATGGCTGCGGCGGACATGTTCCGCCTGGAGATCGCCGGTCGTGGCGGGCACGCCGCCCGGCCGCACGAGTGCGTGGACACCGCACTCGTCGCGGCGCAGGTCATGGTCGCTCTTCACGCGGTCGTGGCCCGTGAAGTGAATCCGCTCGAGCCGGCAGTGATCACGGTCGGGCAGATCCAGGCAGGTACTGCGCCGAACGTCATTCCCGACTCGGCGCTGCTAAGGGGCACCGTGCGCACCTTCGACCCCGACCTGCGGCAGGTGCTGGCCCGCCGCGTCGAGGAGGTTGCGACGAGCGTCGCCACGGCGATGCGTGCCACCTGTCGGTGCACGTACGAGTGGGGCTACCCGGCGGTCATCAATGAGGAGACCCAGACGGCCTTTGTGGCCAACATCGCCCGCCAGGCTGTTGGTGAGACGCAGGTTGTCACTCGCGATCAATCGATGGGCGGCGAGGATTTCGCCTACTTCCTGCAGCGCGCGCCGGGGTGCTTCTTCAACGTAGGCACCCGCAACGACAGCCGGGGCCTGGTCTGGGGTCATCACCACCCGCGCTTCGATATCGACGAGGCCGCCCTTCCCGTCGGCGTGGAGATGTTCGTCCGACTGACCGAGGCGTACCTCGCCCGCGACTGACGATCGCCCTCACGCGCGCAACTTCGGCACCAGGATCGCCGCCGCGATCGCGATGCCGGCGCAGAAGAAGCCGCTCAGCGCCAGGGTGTTCTGCACGCCGATCGCCGCCGCGACCGCACCGCTGAGGAGCGCGCTCAGCGGCTGTAGGCCGAAGACCATCATCGTGAGCAGGGCGGTCACCCGCCCGCGCATCTCCTCGGTGACCCGAGAGTGGATACCGGTCATGTTGAGCGACATGAACGCCATATGCCCCAGCCCGGCCACGAACACGGCGACGACCGAGGCCGGTACCAGTGTGGAGAGGCCGAACGCGGTCACGCCGACGCCGCCGACGATCAGGGCAACGAGCTGGGTTGTGCCGCCGCCGCGCCGCCCCAGTGACGCGATCGCGAACGCGCTCACCACCGCGCCGATACCGGAGGCGCTCTGGAGGACGCCGAACCCCTCCGGACCGGTGCGCAGGACATCGCTGGCCACTGCCGGCATCAGGTGCTGGTACGGCATGGAGAAAAGACTCGGCACCGCGGTCAGCAGAAGCGCAGCGAGCAGGATCGGCTCCGACTGGACGTACCGGAGGGACTCCCGGATCGCGGCGAGCGCGGGCGGCCTAGGCCGAGGTTCCAGGGGGGAAGATCCATCCGGAGCAGCGTGAAGATGACGGCGATGAACGACAGTGCGTTGGCGAGGAAGCACCAGCCGGCGCCGTAGGTTGCGAGGACGAGGCCCGCGATCGCCGGGCCGACGGTGCGGCTGCTCTGAAATTGCAGCGAGTTGAGAGCGATCGCGTTCTGAAGGTCGTCGCGACGCACGAGATCGGCCACGATCGCCTGGCGGACGGGCGTATTGATCGCGTTGATGGCTCCATAGATCGCGGCCAACGCGACCACCCACCACGCCGTGACGGTGCCCGTCAGCGTCATTCCGGCGAGAACGAAGCCATGGAGCATCATGCCGCTTTGAGTCCAGACCATCAGCCGACGGCGCTCGAAGCGATCCGCCAGGACGCCGCCGTACAGGGAGAGGACGAGGAATGGCGCCGACTGCGCGAAGCCGACCACGCCGAGCATCAGGGTCGATCCGGTCAGTTCGTAGACCAGCCAACCCTGGGCGACGAACTGCATCCAGGTGCCGAGGTTGGAGGTGAGCGCTCCGATCCAGTAGAGGCGGTAGTTAGGGTTCCGCTGCAGCGCGGTGAAGGTGCCGACGCGGAGCACGCGCCCTAGCCGGTTCCCGGGAGGGGCTGCCCCCAGCGCTCCGCGAAGGTGACCTCGCCTACGGGACGACGGCGCAGCGGACCGAACCTCTCAGTGGTCCGGCCTATGGGCACGATCGCGTAGGTCGCGACCTCATCCGGCAGACCGAGGATCGGTCGTAACTCGGCCTCGCGGGGCAGATGAACCGTCGTGAGACACCCAGCCAGGCCATAGGCGCGAGCGGCGAGGAGGAGGTTCTGCACCGCCGGGTAGATCGTCGCGGCGGTCGTGCGCATCTCGAAGGAGGAGGTCCCGCCGGGACCACAGACGACGATGAGCAGCGGCGGCTCGGTTCCCATAGTTGCACCGAGGTGGAAGGCGCCCGCCACCCGGCGTCGTTCGCGCGGATCAGTAATCGCGGCCAGCCGGGAGGGAGGCGAGTACTCGTCCCAGGCGCGACGGTACACCTCACCGACCGCGAGCCGCTGATGGGAATCGCGGATGGCAATGAAGTGCCACGGCTGGGCGTTGCGGCCGTTCGGCGCGCGCGTCGCCGCCTCGATCAGCCTGGCCACGATCTCATCGGGCACCGGATCGGGCAGAAAGCGGCGTATCGAACGGGTCGTGTAGATGGTCTCGAGGAGATCGAGGCGATCCATCACGTCGAATCCACGATCGTGATGGGCTGCGCACCTTGCCAGAGGACGCGACGCCCGACCTCGGCGAGGAGATCGCGTCCCTCGATGATGGTCGCGAAGTGGTTGCCCACCAGTTGGCCGACCCGGCTGTTGAAGATGGTCGGGCCGTACGGCAGCAGAAACTCGGTCACGCTCAAGCCAAAGCAGTAGAGGAGCATCTCGCCGGGCGCGGGGAAACTCGTGTGGTTCTCGTAGGGGAGGTCGAAACGCCGGACGGCGGCCGACCCACCGGCCGGCCCACCCGGGTTGGAGGCGGCTCGCCAGTCGTCGAGCGGCACCCACGCCGACTCTCCGCTCCAGCGCCCCTGCATGATGGTTCCTTCGAAGGGGAGAAGACGGCGCACCGCCGCGACCGTGAGGGGGGCCCGGTCGGATTCGAGCCGGGCTGTCAGGGCGAGATCGGAGCCGATCACGATCCGCAGCACCGCGCCATTCTAAGGACTACGATCCCTCCTCGAGGCGGGGAGCAACGTGACCGAGCCGTATCGCGGCGTGTTTCCCATCGCGCCGACGATCTTCACTTCCTCAGGCGATCTCGACATCGATGGTCAGAGACGGGTGATCGACTACCTCGTGGATGCCGGGGTCGACGGTATCTGCATTCTGGCGAACTACTCAGAGCAGTTCTCGCTGACCGACGCAGAGCGGGACCTCCTCACCGATGCGATTCTCGAGCGTGCCGGCGGGCGAACGCCCATCATCGTTACCACCACGCATTTCAGCACCGCGATCGCGCGAGAGCGCAGCGCGCGTGCCCAGCGGGCCGGGGCAGCGATGGTCATGCTCATGCCGCCCTACCACGGCGCGACGCTGCGCGGCGACGAGGAATCGATCCACGCTTACTACGCGCGCATCGCCGAGGCGATCGACATCCCGATCATGGTCCAGGACGCGCCGATAAGCGGCGTGACGCTTTCCGCGCCATTCCTGGCGCATCTCGCCCGCTCGATCGACCGCCTGCGCTACTTCAAGATCGAGAGTGCGTTCGCAGCGGCGAAGCTCCGCCATCTCATCGAACTGGCCGGCGACGCGATCGACGGGCCGTTCGATGGTGAGGAGAGCATCACCCTCGGAGCCGATCTGGCAGCCGGCGCGACGGGCACGATGCCGAGCGCGCTACTCCCGGATGTCCTCGGCCGCGTCGTCCATGCGTATCTGGACGGTGCGCGTGAGGACGCAATGACGCTCTGGGAGAGCTACCTGCCTCTCATCAACTACGAGAACCGGCAGTGCGGCCTCCGCGCGACCAAGGCGATGCTGCGCGAGGGCGGGATCGTCCGATCCGACTTCTGCCGTCATCCACTCAGTCCGTTGACCCCCGCCACGTACCTGGGCCTGCGCGACCTAGCCCGACGACTCGACCTGTTCATCCTCAGATGGGCCAGCTAGTGGAATCTCCGCTGACCCGTCCTGGCATCTACGACGAGATCTGTGCCAACGCCCTCGCCGCCACCGGCTCGGGCCTGGTCGTAATGACAAAGTACGACCCGGCAACGATGACGATCCGGAACGTCGCCTGAGCGGCCCGCCATCAGGGAGTAATTCGCGGCACCATCGACGCGGTACGATGGCGCGATCAAGACCGCGCGCGTGATCGTCCACGAGGTGAACAACCAGTTGACGCTCACGGTCGGGTACGGGCATCTCCTCATCGAGGCCCTCGCCGGGCAGCCGGGAGAGAGCACCGCGCGATCGAGTCTCCAGGCCGCCAAGCGTGCCAGCGAGATCGTGCAGAACTTGCTGCGCATCGCCCGCTTCGCACAGTCGAACCAGGTCAAGGGGCTCGGCATGCTCGATCTGGGTGCATCGACCGCGATGGAAGCCGCGCGCAGTGACTGACGCGGGTCAGGACGAGGATCCCCCATCGGAGGGCGATGCGATGCCCGCGTCATCCACGCGCCAATCCGATACTCGGGTCGATTGCCGGATCGCGTTGAGCAGAAGGCGCGCGCCCACGTAGACGAGGACCACGCCGGTCGCATCCAGCCAGTACGGCTGTAGTGTGGGCGTATCCCGCACCTCGGTGAACCCGGGGATGGGCGGCAGAATGTGCATCGCCAGTACCGGCACGGCGTTCATCAGCGCGTGCCCCCAGAGGCCGGGGACGATCGAGTTGGTCCGGACGCGCAGCCAGCCGAAGAGCATCCCGGCGCAGAAGGCGCCCGCGAACTGCCAGGGATTGCCGTGTGCCAACCCGAACAGGATGGAGGAGACCGCGATCGCGCGGAGGATGTTCGGGCCGCGGAGGAGACCGCCGAGAACGGCGCCACGGAAGAGCAGCTCTTCGGTGAGCGGGGCAACGATCACCAGGACCAGCAGCGCGGTGATGATGCTGCCCCCTACGAGGTCGGCCATCATCGCCTTCATCTCGGGTGGCATCGGCCACACGAGTTGAAGCAGGTTGTCCATCTCGGAGAAGAGGATCTGCATCCCGATCGTGAGCGGCACCAGAGCAGCCATCACCGATCCGGCGGGGTAACCCGGGGGTACGACCTCGTCCAGATCGAGGCGCCACCAGCGCCGGATCACCCAGAGGGCGACTCCCGTCGCGATGAGTGCCGCGACGATCGCGACGATCCAGAGGGGTGTCCCGCCTCTCAGAGCGTCGAAGGCGCCACCCACGGCGACCTGCCCCGCCATCAGCACGAGCACGATCAGGACTCCGTACCCCGTGCCGGGAACGAACCGACCTGCCCACCGATCGCCCTCGAAGGCACTGTCTTGTGGAGATCGCGGTGGTTCGATCATCGCGCGATTCTATGGGCTCACCGCCGGCCGACCATGGACCGTGTCATTTGTGCCCCCGTCGGAAGTACGCTGTCGATGGTCGCGCTGCACCGTGGGTCACTTTGGGCCGGAACTCCGCTGCCCGCCCGGCGCCGTGCGAGCGAAGTGGCTCAGTTGACCGCGCGACCGACGATGTGTGGCCCCACGATCGGCATGCGGAGGTCGAAGCGGGCGATCTCGACCGACGCAAAGCCGGCAGATGCGATCGCCTCCGGGGTGTCGCGGTCGGGATGGCAGCCGTCGCTGATGTACGCCCAGACAGGTCGGATGAAGTGCTGGAATGCGCGCGTGCGGGAGCCCACCGGGGCGGCGACGTGCTCGATGAAGACGAACTGCCCACCAGGGCAGAGCACGCGCCGGATCTCCGCCAGCGCCGCGTTCGGATCGGCCACCGAGCAGAGCACCAACGTGCTGACGACCGCGTCGACCGACGCGCGGTCGAAGGGGAGCGCCTCAGCGGTGCCGCGGCGGACCTCCACCGCACGACCGAGAGCCGCGGCACGCCGACGCAAGTACGGTTCCATATGCTCGTTCGGCTCCACGCCGATCCAGTCGGCGTTTCGATCGAGGTAGACCAGGTTCACCCCTGTTCCCGGTCCCACCTCGACCACGCGGCCCCGCAGCGGAGCCAGCAGTTCCCGCTTGTGGGCGGCGGTATGCCGCTCGTGACTCCCCCCGCATCGCTCGAGGAGCGCCGGGAAGATCCGACGGACGATGCGCCGCACGGAGAGCTACCTCACGAGCCGAGGGCGGTTTGACGATCGAGGAGACCGTGCGTGCGCGCGTAATGGACCAGTTCGGCGCGCTTGCGCAGGCCGAGTCTTGCCAGGACGTGCGAGCGGTGGGTCTCGACGGTCTTGATGCTGATGACGAGCCGATCGCCGATCTCGACGTTGGTGAAACCCTGGGCGATGAGGGAGAGCACCTCCTCTTCCCGTGGCGTCAACCTCTCGGCCTCGATCCGCAGTTCGCCGCGCTCGCGCCAATGGAGGTAGTCCGCGACGAGCGATCGCGCCGCCGCCGGGGCGAGGAAAGCGTTGTCCATCACCACGCTCCGGATCGCGGCAATCAGTTCCACGTCAGCGGCGCGCTTGAGCACGTAGCCTGCGGCACCGGCGTCGAGCGCCTGATACAGGTACGCCGGATCGTCGTGCATAGTGAGCATCAGGACGCGCACATCCGGCGCGCCCCGCCGGATGCGGCGCGCGGCCTCGAGGTCATCAATGCCAGGCAGGATGATGTCGAAAATCGCGACGTCGGGACGGCGCGACGACGTCCCGAATCGCGGTCTCGGCATCGCCCGCATCTCCGATCACATCGATCCCGCGGACGCTGTTCAGGAGGGCGCGCAGGCCGGCACGCAACATGGCGTGGTCGTCGCAGAGATAGACCGAGATCGGCAAGCGCCACACCCCGTCAGGATCGGCCAACGATACGCCGATCCTCGCGCGGCGCGCACGGCGATGGGTCGCGCGCAGGTCAGAATCGGATCGCGTAGCCCCAGTTTGCGCTGTACGCGATCACCGCGAGGATCAGCAGCAGGATCGACGCCGCGGCGCCTCCCACGACGAAGACCGCCATGAGTCCGGCCCGCCCATCACTCCAACTCTCCACGGTCAGCACCTCCTCGCGTGGCTCGATCGTGCGCGACGTGAGGTCGGCGGGCCTCAGAATTTATTCCTGATCCTCGGCGAGCGGCCACCCCTAGGCTGACTGGCGAAGGGGGTGCCCCAGATGGCACAGAGGGATTTCCGCACACTCGGCAGCCAACCCTACGCGCGCATCATCGTTCCGCTGGACGGGTCGGCGCTTGCCGAGCAAATTCTTCCCCACGTCCGCACGCTCGCGAAAGCGTTCGACTCTCGCGTCGAGCTCGTGCGGGCCTACGCGCCGCCGGCCAGCCTACTCGCGGCGAGCGCGGCCAGCACGATGCCCGGTCACGGACCGGTGCTCGATCCGGCGCCGTACGTGGCGGCGCAGAAAGATGAGGCGGACCTCTACCCTACCCAGACGGCGGATCGACTGCGGAAGGAGGGCGTCCACTGCAGCTGGCGACGTTTGGATGGCTCCGCCGGGGAGAAGATCGTCGCCGAGGCCGCGTCCTGGGAGGCCGATCTCATCCTGATGACGACCCACGGGCGCGGCGGACTGGGCCGACTGCTGCTGGGCAGCGTGACCGACTACGTGGTGCGCCACGCGACGATTCCGATTCTGCTGGTACGCGCGACCGCCTGAATACATCCGGGACAATGTTGTGCGGCGGGGCGCCCTGCCCCGCCGCACATTGCGGAGGCGCGAGATGATCGCGATCGTGGAAGTCGGAGCGAAGCGCGCGTTTGCGAGTGCAGTCGACTGGCCGGGATGGACCCGAGCCGGGCGCGATGAACAGGGCGCGCTGGAAGCGCTTGCGGCCTATCGATCGCGATACGAGCCAATCGCCGCTGCGGCGGGACTGGCACTGCCCGGTCCGATCTCGCCCGATCGGTGGGAGGTGAGCGAGCGCCTCGCGGGGGCCGCGGGTACAGATTTCGGCGCTCCGGGCGCCTCCGCGGAGGGCGATCGCCGGCCAACGTCGAGAGATGAGGCCGCGCGTTTCGCAGCGATCCTGGCCGCGGCCTGGGAGGCCTTCGATCGAATTTCCGACGCGGCGTCGGAGACGCTGCGCAAGGGACCGCGTGGCGGCGGGCGTGACCGCACGGCTGTCGTGCAGCACGTGCTCGAGTGCGACGTCGGCTACTACGCACGTCGCCTGGGGATTCGGGTAAAGATCCCGGCGCTCGACGATCGAATCGCGATCTCGGAAGCTCGAGCGGCGATGCTCTCGGTTCTGCGCCAGCCATCGGACGGCGCACCTGTCGCCGAGCGAGGGTGGTCGCAGCGCTTCGCGGCGCGCTACATCACCTGGCATGTGCTCGATCACGCCTGGGAGATCGAGGATCGGACGGAGCGGCCCGGGTAAGGCGCGCGCCGCCCTCTGCGCTCAGGTGTGTGGGACCATCTCCGACGGTTCGGCGAACGCCTCGAACGTGGCGAGCAGTCCCTGCACCTCCTCGGCCGAGGCACGATCGTCGGCGGAGTGGAGAACCATCTCGAGGCCGTACTCGACGTACCCGACCTGGAGCGGCGTGAGCGTCACCGTCACATCACTCTTCGGACGCGGCCGTCGCCTCGGATCGGTGGGTGCGAGCACGGCGCGAGTCCTCACGGTGTGGGGAACGAGGAGGAGCGGCACCGTGGCACGCTGCATCATGGCTGTCGCAGCCGACCCCATCACCATGCGACTGATGCCGCCGCGACCGTGCGTCGACATCACGATCAGGTCGACCTTCTCCTCCGCGGCCACTGTGGCGATGGTCGGCGCCACCTGGCCGACCTCGACCCGGACCCCAACGATCGGCACCGTGCCCCGCACCCGTTGCGCCTCATCGTCAAGAGCGCCCCGCGCGTGGAGGACCTGGCCGTCCACCTCCATCGGCATCGGCACGGCGTAGGTGGGCGGAAAGCCGAGCGTCGCGTCCGGTGGTGGCGGTTCGATGACGCGCAGCAGAACGGCCTCGATCGACATCGCGCGGGCGAGCGTTCCCAATGTGAGGAGCGATCGACCGGACAGCGCCGATCCGTCGAGCGGCATCAGAGCCCGGATCGTGCCCTCTCTCCAGAGATGATGCGTCCCGCCAGTGATCATCAGCACCGGCGCGGGCGCATTCCGCAGTACCCGGTCGGCCACGCTCCCGTAGATGAAACGGCCGAGCCCGCCTCTCCCGTGCGATGACATCACGATCAGGTCCACGGCCCGTTCGCAAGCAAGTCCGACGATCGAGTCGGCGGCGGACACGCCGTGCGCGACCGACGTTTCCACGGTTACGTTCATCGCGCGGACCTTCTGGGCGACTTCGTCCAGCTCGGGCTGGGCACCGTGGTCGAGGCGCACGACGTCGCTGATGCGCTCCGATTCGTACACATAGGCCAGCGCCGCGCGCACGAGGAGCAGGGTCCCGCCGGTCTCCCGGGCGAGGCGCACCGCAAAGGGAAGGGCGCGCTCCGACATGTCCGAGCCGTCGAGCGGTACGAGAATCGTTCCCATGTGACAGCCCTCCATCGCCAATTGTCGGGCGGGTGGGGAGGGAAGGCGTCCGGGGAATACCCTGAGTGCGCCGCTGCGGTATCCTTAGTTGCTTTTGCCCGGAGGATCGAGGTGATGGGCGCGGTGAACCTGCTCCAGCGTATCGGCCTGCGACCGGAGCACACGCGGGGCCTTCTTCTCTCCATCGTGGTGGCGGCGATGGGTTTCGTCGTCGCGCGGTTCGAGGAGCTACTCATCGGGCAGGCGGTCATCGAGGGGCTCGTGGTTGCACTGCTCATCGGGGTGATCCTGCGCAACATCCTGCCCGCGGATCTGATCGCCTCGTTCGCACCGGGCGCGAACTACGCGTCGCGTCAGGTGCTCGAACTCGGCGTCCTGCTCCTGGGCGCGGCGGTCTCCTTCCCCGTTGTGTTCGCGGCCGGCCCGATCCTGCTCGGCTTCATCATCCTGAGCGTGATCGCGGCAATCCTCATCGGCTTCGGCATCGGAAGGGTCCTGGGCCTCGGCTGGCAGCTCGCGCTTCTCGTCGCGGTCGGTAACGGTATTTGCGGGAACTCCGCGATTGCCGCGGTCGCGCCGGTGATCAAGGCTGACCGCAAAGATGTGGCCTCAGCGATCGGCCTGACCGCAATCCTCGGTCTACTGCTCGTGCTCGGCCTGCCTTTCCTCATCGGGCCGTTGCTGCTCAGTCATTATCAATATGGGGTCCTCGCCGGGATGGCGGTCTACGCGGTGCCGCAGGTGATCGCCGCGGCGTTTCCGGTCAGTCAACTCAGCGGCGAGGTGGCTACGACCGTCAAATTGACGCGCGTGCTCCTCATCGGACCGGTCGTGATCGCGGCGAGTCTGCTCTTCCGCCATGGATCGGGGCGGGGCCTCGCGAGCTTCCTGCCGTGGTTCGTGATCGGCTTCCTCATTCTCGCCGCGGCGCGGAGCACGAGCCTCCTACCCACGGCCCCGGCCGAGTTGCTCCGCGAGGGGAGTCGAGCCCTGACGCTCGTCGCGATGGCCGGATTGGGGTTCGGCGTCGAGATCGCGGCCGTGCGGGCGGTGGGCGCCCGGGTCGCAGCGGCGGTGCTTGCATCGCTGACGTTCCTGCTGGCCGTGACGCTGGGCGCGCTCCGGATCGGCGGGATCGACGGCTGAGCGCTGCCCTAAGGCCGTCGGGATCAGTCGGTGGGGGCGGTCCTGCTCCTGCGCCCGAGCGCGACGAGGAGCGCGATGACGCCGATCGCAGCGTTGACGGGCATGAGGAACATTTCGCCGCGCACGACATGAAGACCGGCCGCGCCGAGCATCGTCAGCGCGAGACCCGCCGCCGCCCAGAAGGTGAGCTCCCGGCGGACCCCGGTGGCCCACGGCAGGATGACGCCGATTGCGCCGAGCAGTTCGAGCAGTCCCACCACAATGACAATCTCGGGAGAAGCGTCCGCAACCCACAGATTCGCTGGACCCATCGCTGCCAGTTCCGCGGCTGGGATCGCGACCTTGCCGCCGCCATTGACGAGGAAGGCGATTGCCAGAAAGATCTGGCCTGCCCAGAGCCGACGGTCCCTGATCATGTGGTATCTGCCTCCATTGGACGATCGATCTCCGCCATCAGGCTGCCAAAATCGAGCTGGCGGTTCAGGCGGGCCAAACCGCGCGGATCATCCCGGAACTGCTCCCAGAACGGCCGCCAGGCGCTCTCCGGCCGGTCCCAGGCGAGTTCGACGCCATTGCCATCGGGATCGCGCAGGTAGATCGCCTCGTGGGTGGTGTGGTCGGAGCCACCGTCCAGCGGGTATCCCGCATCCATGAGGCGACGGACGACCACGGCGAGGTCGCGGCGGGTCGGATAGGCGAACGCCACGTGGTAGAGACCGGTCGCTCCCGGTGGTGGCGGTTCGCCGCCCCGGCTCTCCCACGTATTCAGGCCGATGTGGTGGTGATATCCTCCGGCAGAGAGGAACGCCGCGTGGCCGAGATCGAACTGGACCTCGAAACCGAGCAGGTCTCGATAAAACCCGAGGGCACGGGGGATGTCAGCGACCTTCAGGTGAACATGACCCACGCGCGTCGCCGCCGGCGCTACGTACGGCGGGAGGGACGGGTGAGCAGCGTGCTCGATCACCGACCTATGGTGGCACACCGGGCCTATCCTGTCCATAGTAGTCTAACTATCTATGCCATAGTGCCACTGTGAGCCCGGGAAGACTCTCGAAGCGCCGGCGAGGGTTCGTGGTGTTGTGCCCTGTCGCGCTCATCGCTCTCCTGGCCTGTGGGTCCGCCACGAACAGTCCCGCCGCGACGCCGGTGGCGCCGACGCTCCTCGCGGCCGCGTCCGTCGCTCCTCCACCCACCGCCACCCTTGTTCCCGCCGTGCCGTCCCCCACGCCGGCCGTGCCGTCCCCCACGCCGGCCGTGCCGTCCTCCACGTCGGCCGTGCCGTCCCCCACGCCGGCTATCGCTGCACCGATCTTGCCCACCAGGTCACCGACCCTCGCGCGCGCGGCCCTTCCGAGCGGACCGGCCCCCAGCCCCGCGATTCCTCCCTGCCCGACCGACTTCACCACGCAGCTTTTCACCGTCCTGCCTCTCGAACCAGAGCAATTCCTGGCGTTCCGGCCACTCGGCTTTATGGCGCCGCCGATCCACATGTTTCCCGCCAAGCACAGCGCGTTCTCGATGACCCGCCCCGGCGAGCGACCAGTACCAGTGCCGCTGCGCGCGCCCGCGGAGATGTGGATCGAGGAGATCTGGGAGGCCTCCTTCAGCACCGGCGGCGCGAACTACCAGGTGTTCACTTATCCGTGTCGCGAGGTGCGGGTCTATTGGGGCCACCTCAGCGCGATCGCAGACCGGCTTCGCGCCGCATACCAGGCAGGATCGCCCACCTGCAACTCATTCTCCGAGGGCCGAGCGACCGTAACGACGTGCCGACGTTCCGGCCTAGGCCTGCCCGTCGCTGCAGGCGAAGTGTTCGGTCACGGGCCAGACACGGCCGGAATCGACCTCGGGGTGATCGATTTCCGCCGCCCGCCGGCCAGGTTCGTTCGCCCCGAACACTACGATGGGTTCTACCCATATTACGCCTCTCCTCTGGAGTACTTCGCGCCCGACCCGAGAGCACGCCTGGCCGCGAAGACGGGCAACATCTTCGGCCAGAGGACGCGCACCGCGAATCCGGTCGGTGGAAAACACGATCAGGACGTCGCGGGCACCGCCGCAGGCAACTGGTTCGCTCCAGGCGTCGACTACCGCCGCTCCACGGATATGAGCGGCGCCCTCGGACTGGCGAGCGACTTTGTCGATCCGGCACAACCGATCATCGCCATGGGCAACCGCGTTCCGGGTGCACCGAGCGGCCTCTACGCCTTCGCGCCACGTGACGAGGGGACGGTCAACCGGCCGTTCAGCGAGGTTCGTGCCGACGGAAGGGTCTACTGCTACGAGCAGTTTGCTGCCGGTTCGACGCCCGGAGGGATGCCGCTCGCCCGATTAAGCGGTGTCCTCCTGATGAGTCTTCCCGACGGTGCGACGCTCCGGATGGAGAACCTCGCCGGGCCGCGCTGCCCACCGGATCACCAACGGTCACTGAGTCCATCGGCGACTTCGTTCGAGCGCTGAACAGGCTTGGCGACGCTTCGAACCGCACGTCGCCAGTCGCCGGACGTTCCCGGTGCACTCGCGAGACGTGCGCTCGCGATCGAAGCGATGGCAACGACAGTTGAGGACCATCACCGTCAGGTTCGCTCCACCCCTCCCGCGTCCGCGCACTGAGGCGGGTCTGGCACCCGTCACGGATGAGGTCGCCGAAGTGGGCGGAAGAGATGCCCGCGGTCCGGTACAGCTTCCTCCGCGACCGTGCGCGAGGAGTATGCGGTCGGTGCGCTGGACCTCGCCGGCGCGATCATCGGCGACGACGGGTTACCCCGCCCGCCGCGGTGGTGGAGAGGGTTGGCGTGAGGGCAATCCTCTCGGACCGGCCCATCAGCGCGCATCGTCACTCAGTCCCGCACGGCTATCGCCGCAGCGCGTGGACGATCACGAAGATGTGGAGGAGTTCCTGGAACACCGCGCCGAGCGCCGGCGGGATGACCCCGAATGCGGCGATGATCATGAGCGTGCCGCTCACGCCCATCCCGATCCAGATCGCCTGACGCGCGATTGCGGTGGTCCGGCGGCCGATCTCGACCGCGGTCGCGACGCGGCTCACATCGTCCGCCATGAGGACAGTGTCGGCGGCCTCGGCGGCGATCGCCGTTCCGCGGGCGCCCATAGCGATTCCGACCGACGCCGCGGCGAGGGCCGGCGCGTCGTTGATCCCATCGCCGATCAGCATCACTACACGGTCGATACCCAGGGCGCGCGATCGGGGCACCAGGGAGCGGGCCTCCGGCCGCACGGGATCGTCGAAGAGAAGGTGGGCGGCAGGCTGCCCATCGATCGCGACCAGAGATCGCGCCGCGCCGGGATCGTCCCATCCAAGGCCGGTCCCGGGATTCTCGCGGGCAGGCGACCCGACGAGTCCTTCGACCCAGTGCCGGCCGCCGATGGCGACCGCATGGCCGTCGACGGTGCCGGTGACCCCGTGACCGGGGACCTCACGCGTATCACGGGCCGTCAGCAGCGCACCCTCGCGCCGACCGAGCGCCGCCGCGACCACTGCCCGCGCCATCGGGTGCGCGGAGTGCTCCTCCAGACTCGCCGCGTAGGTCAGCGCGTCAGATTCCGACCACCCGTTCATCGGTGCGATCTGTCGCAGAGCGGGGTGACCGCGCGTCAACGTATCCGTCTTGTCGAACGCGAACGCGTGCACGCGGGCGATCTGTTCGATCGCGCCGCCGCTCCTCACCACGATGCCCACTGCTGCGGCGCGGTTGATGCCGGACATCACCGCGACAGGCGCGGCGAGGATGAGCGGGCAGGGCGTGGCCACCACGAGCACGGCGATGACCGCGTCCACCCGCCCGGTGATGAAGTAGGCGACCGCAGCGACCGCGATCGTGAGCGGCGTGAAGACGGCCGCGTACCGGTCCGCCAGACGGGAGATGGGCGCCTTCTCGGCCTGAGCCTGCCGGGTCAGGGCGATAACCCGGGCGAAATGGCTCTCTTCGCTGGCGCGGGTCGCACGCATCGCGATCAGCCGTGCGAGCGTCGAACTCGCCCGGCGCACGCCGTACAGTTCGAGCGCCTCCCCGCCGGTCTGCATTGAGCACGATGACGGCTCCGGCGAAGTACTCGCCCACCAGCGCGCTGCTGACGATCGCCATGCTCGCAACGATGTCTGAGGCGAACTGACCGCGAAACATCCCTCGCACCGTCCGGAACACCGTCAGTACGCCGCCCACGATCAGGGTGAGGCCGAGGATGAGATCGCTGGACGGGGCCGTCTCGGCGCGGAGCCGCACGGCCAGGCCGATCGTCAGGCCGATGATGACGAACAGCGGCATCGGGCGCCGCAGAGCGATGAGGAGCACATCGAGGAGGAGGGACCCCGTGCCCACCTCGCGCGCTCCCGCGGCTGGGTTCGGATCGCCAGCCGCCACCGGCAGAGTATCGACAGGACGCGGGCGCCCGCGGTCGGCGGAAACCCCGGACCCCGACGCCACGCCGACCGGCCTGGGACGCCTCTACTTCGATCGCGGCGTCAGCCACTCATCGCGGAATCGCCAGTACGGCGTCGGCTGACGGATCTCGCCGTTCACGATGACGATCGGGTCGGAGGGCGTGGTCGCCGCGGAGGTATCGGAGTTCATGATGGCGCCGGCCAGGACCATCAGGCCGAGGACGATGGCCAGGCCGATGAACGCGCCGATGATGGTGCGGGCGACCTGCTCGGAGGTCGTCTGCGGCCGGTCGGGAGGTGGGGGCGGCGCATGCGGACGCCGATGTGGGCGATAGGTCGGGTGATAGGCGCTCCGGGAAGCGACGCGGTTCACGAGATCCCCTCCCGCGGGCGTGGGTCGGCCGCCAGCACCCGCTCGAGGTGGGCGGCCGCGCGCGTTCGACCGGCCCGGCGGAGGATGGTGACCTGGGCACCGGCAATCTTCCGGGTGTACGGGTGGGACTGGCCCAGCGCGTGCGACTCGGCGTGGAGCGCGCGACGCATGGCGCGTTCCGCCTCGTCAAGACGGCCGACCATCCGGTAGACACGGCCAAGCGCGAAGAGCGAGCACGCCAGGCGTTCGCCCGACTCAGGCATCCGCTCCGCCATCTGTACGGCGCGGTGGAGGGTGGGCGTGGCGCTGGTGAGATCGCCGCTCTCTATCTGCCGAAGGCCATCGGCATTGATTCGCGACCACTGCAGAGCCGTCGGGACGACCGTGCCCTTCGTTGCCATCACTCGCTCCGAATTCCGCCCATGCCTGATGGTGAAGGGACACCCCGGCGGCGGCGTCGGGGTTTTCTCCCTATGACAGGGGGTACCTTTCTCCCAGGCGAGCGATGGGCGACCCGGCCGCTCGAGGGCAGGGCCGGGAGTGGTACAAAGGCGTCCACGGACGCGGTTCCCCAACGGAGGAGACGGATGGCGAAGACGGCGCTGGCGGCGGTGTTCATGGGCGCGGGAACTCCCTTCGATATTCGTGAACTGCCTCTGCCCGAGGTCGAGGACGACGCGATCCTCATCCGCATGACGACGGCCAACATCTGCGGCAGCGATCTCCACACCTGGCGCGGCGAGTACACGAGCGCTGCGGCGCGGGGCGTCACCTCCGGCTTCGTCACCGGGCACGAGGGCGCCGGGCGCATCGCCGTCCTGGGCCGCAATGTGAAGACCGATTCGTTCGGCCAGACCCTCCGCGAGGGGGACCGCGTGGTGTTCACCTACTTTTTTCCCTGCCGGCGGTGCTCGGTGTGCCTGGACGACATGCCGAACGCGTGCCCGACCCGCTTCACCCGCTTCGGCCCGCGCGGGGCGCACATCGCGCCGTACTTCACGGGAACGTACGCCGAGTACTACTACCTCCGTCCGGGGCACTACGTGTTCAAGGTGCCCGACAGCCTCTCCGACGATGTGATCGCTCCGGCGAACTGCGCGCTCTCGCAGGTCATCTGGGGAGTCCAGCAGGGTGGACTGCGCTTCGGCGATACGGTCGTTCTCCAGGGCGCGGGGGGTCTCGGCCTGAACGCCGCGGCAGTCGCGAAGGAGATGGGCGCAGGTCTGGTCATCCAGATCGACCGGATTCCGGGCCGCCTGGCACTGGCGAAGCGATTCGGCGCCGATGTCGTCATCGACGCGACCGAGATCGAGAAGCCAGAGGATCGCATCGCCCGCGTCCGCGAACTGACCGGCGGCGTGGGTGCCCGCGTCGTGATGGATCTCGTCGGGTCACCGCGGGTCATCCCCGAGGGATTGCAGATGGTGCGTCCCGGCGGGACTTACGTGGAGATCGGCTGCATCCACCCGAGCCGATTCGAAGTGGACGCCTCGACGTTCATCTGGGGATCCCGGAAGATGGTCGGCCTTTCTCACTACCACCCCTGGGCACTGCCGCGCGCGCTCGAGTTTCTGGAGCGCTCGGGCGATCGATATCCGTTCGGCGAACTGCTCTCGCACAAGTTCCCGCTGCGCGAGATCAACCAGGCGTTCGAGACCGCAGAGTGGATGGGGAAGTCGACCTCGGTGACGCGCGCGGCCCTCACGATGACGTGAGCGCGGAACGGCGCGGCGACCTTCGCGGCGCGCCAGGAATCCGCACCGCCTCATCGAGCACCGGCCCGCGACCGCGCCAGTCACGCCAGGCGACTGGGGGATGGAAGCGGAACGCTCTTTTCGACGAACGCCCGGTAGACCCCTTCGATCGCCTTCCCTACGGGCGCGCCCTCGCGGCGCATGTGCTCCTCGTGAGCTCGGACGGGACGATCCCCGGCGTTCTCCGCCTCGCGTCGTGGTCTGAGTACTGAGAAACCACGCCTGTGGCTCCCATTACCCGAGGAAAGGGCCTCGTGAGAACGCGCGAGGCCGGTTGCGGTGGCGGGGTCATCGCCTACCGCCAGTGATACCATCCCTCCCGTGCCCGAGCCGGCGGAGGCGCTTCTGTTCTTCGACCTCGCCGGGGCGCGCGCGATTGCCGCGGCGGCGGCACGGATCTTCCCCACCGACGCGCTGGGGCCGGGAGCGGCCGAGGCCGGGGTCATCCACTACATCGATCGGGCGCTGAACGGCCCGGCGCGAGATCTGCAGTCGCTCTACCGGCGCGGGATCGCCCGACTCGACGAGAGGGCGCGAACGCGCGGCAAGGACGGCTACGCAGCCGCCGACGTGGCGACGCAGGATGCGATCCTCGCCGACCTCGAGTTCGAGCACGATCCGTTCTTCGCGACGCTCCTCACCCACACGCGTGAGGGTCTGTTCAGCGACCCGGCCCACGGCGGCAACCGGGAGATGATCGGCTGGCGCCTGCTCGGCCACCCCGGCGTGCAGATGGCGTACGGGCCGGACGACTACGTGCCCGGTGCCCGAATCGCGCGGGCGCCCCGGTCGCTGGCCGACTTCCGGAGCCACCGCGCCGGGTGAAGAGCGATGTCTGCATCGTCGGCATGGGCGCGGCCGGGGCGACCGCGGCGTACGTCCTCGCTCGCGCGGGCGCGCGCGTCACGGTTCTCGAAGCCGGGCACACGATCGGCACCGCCGACGCGCATCCGGATGAACTGACCGCCGCCTACGCGCGGGGCGGGTACGGCCCCAAGTTCGACGCCGAGGCACTCACCTGGCGGCGTTCGCCCGGCGCCGAAACGATGCCCGCCACCCACTCGCTGGGGCGTATGGTCAATGGCGTCGGCGGCTCGACCCAGATCTACGGCACGTGGATGCGGCGCTTCCAGCCCCACGACTTCCGTCAGCGGACGGATACGATCGCCCGCTACGGCGCCGCGGCAATCCCACCGGGGGCGAACGTCGTCGACTGGCCGATCCGGTACGACGATCTCGAGCCGTACTTCGGTCGGGTCGAGCACCTTATGGGCGTCGCGGGCGTCCCCGGGAACACCCGCGGCGTGCCGACGACGGACGGTAATCCCTTCGAGGGATACAGGGGCGACGGGCTGCCACTGCCCCCGGCGCGGCGTACGCCGACAGGGCTGATGTTCGCCGATGCCTGCCGCCGCCTCGGCCTCCACCCCTATCCGGTGCCCGCCTCGATCAACACCGAGCCGTTCGACGGACGCCCCGCCTGCACCTCGTGCGGCTGGTGCACTTTCTACGTCTGTCACAACGACAGTAAGTCGACCGCGGGCAACACCTTCGCGCGGAAGGCTGTCGCGACCGGCAACGTCGATTTGCGCACCGATTGTCGCGTTGTCGAGATCGCCCACGACGGAAACGGGACGGTCACCGGTCTCCTCTACCAGGATGCCGAGGGACGGATCCAGCGCGCTGAGGCGGACCGCTACGTCCTCGCTGGCTATACGTTCGAGAACGTCCGGCTTCTGCTCCTGTCCGGGCTGGGCAACAGCCACGGCCAGGTGGGCCGGAACTTCTTCACCAAGATGTTCTGGAGTGTCCTGGGTCTCTTTCCAGGCCAGCGGCTCAACCGGTTCATCGCCCCCGCTGCGAACGGCGACATCCTCGACGACTTCGTGGGGGACAACTTCGACCACAGCGGCCTCGGCTTCCTCCGCGGTGCGACGATCTCCTGCGAGGAGCAACTGCAGCCAGTCGCTGCGGCGCGTGCGGCGCTGCCACCGGGCGTCCCGGCTTGGGGAAGCGCGTACAAGCGGCATCTCGTCGAGAACTGGAACAGCATCGCCGATCTGCGCATTCAGCCGGAGACGCTCGCGTACGAGGATACGTTTCTTGACCTGGACCCGCGGGCGCGCGCGCGGGACGCAACCGGCCTGCCGGTCGTGCGGGTGACCTGGGACATTCATCCCAACGAGCAACGACTTATGGACTTCATGGTCGAGCGCGCGAGAGAGATCCTGGGCGAGATGGGCGCGGCGCAGATCTGGACCGGGCCCAAGCTGACCGGCGTGGGGAGCGCGCACGATATGGGCGGGTGCCGGATGGGCGAGGACCCGCGCGCCTCGGTGGTCGACCCCGAATTGCGCGTCCACGACTCGCCGAACCTGTACATCATGGGCGGTGCGGTGTTTCCCACGGGCGGGGGGATCAACCCCACGCTGACGCTGCAGGCGCTTGTCTGGCGGGCGAGCGAGGCGCTTGCGCGGACGGGATAGCCAGAGTGGTTGAGGACGTTCTCACCGATCCGGCGCGGGAGCGGCTCCCGGGATAGGACCCTTACCCCCATCCCTCGTCCGTCGCGGCGGGAAACGCGAGTACCTACGAGGCCCTCGGTCGCGCCGGCGTCGGTTAGCGCGTGGCGACCTCGTACATCCAGTGCGCCGGCTCGCCCTCGGGCGAAACCCTTCCCCAGCACGGAAACACCCCGTGAGAGAACGCGAGCAGGGCGCCCGCGTCTCGCGCGCGTTCGAGCGCGTCGCGGCGGGAGAGTATGGTCGTCGCCTGGTCGCGCCCCGGCGGAATCCAGCCCAGATGCTCGAACTCGCAGGGGAAGTGGAACAGATCGCCCAGGTGCAGGAAGGTCTCACCTCGGGACCGGACCTCGACGATGGAATGACCCGGCGACTCGCCCGGCGCGTGTCGGAACGTCACGCCCGGCGCGACCGGACGGACGCCATCCACCAGTTCGAGCAGGCCGCGGGAGAGCAGACCGCCCAGGTGCATCGCGGCGAGCGACGCGGGGCTGTTCCGCTCGGGGTTCCGCTCCCAGTCCGCCCGACCGATCAGGTGGCGCGCGTTCGGAAAGCGGGCGACCGGCCGTCCGTCCCGCTCGGCGATCGCCCCGGCGATGTGGTCGCCGTGCGCATGGGTGATGAGGACGTGGGTGATCTCCTCGGCGCGGACGCCGATGGCCGCCAGCACCGCCTCGACACCGGGCGTGCGCCGCAGGCGCATCGTCGCCCAGTGGCCGCGCTCGGGTGGGATGTCATCGAACCCCAGGTCGATGAGGATCGACGCGTCGCCGAGGGCAATGTGGGCGCCGCAGAAGTCGATGCCCACCTCGCCGGCCGCGTTCGCCTGGGGCAGCGCGGCGCGCCACTCGGCCTCGGGCACCTGGAGCTCCGGCGCCCAGTACCCGTGGCCGTCGAGGATCATCGTGATCCGCGCATCGCCGACGAGGCGCGTATCGATGAAGTGGCTCCGGTCCATCGCCCGGGAGTGTACCCGCGTCGCGCTCGAGGCGACCCGCGTACGATCGACATCGGCGGCCATCTCACGATCCCATACCGTCGCGCGCGTGTCGGGACTCCGTCCGGCCGTCACTGCTGGAACGATAGGAAAGATCGCCGGGGGATGTACGCGGCGTGCACCGACCGGCGCGCGCCAACGGCGGAAGCGAGCGTGAGGAGAAACCGGCGAAACGGACGTCGATATATAACTGAAGGACCGGTGCCCACGATCAACCTGGTGACCCGCGCGTACGTCCTGGCCATGCTCGCCGGGGCGTTGATCCTGCCGCTGGCAGACCACCATGCCGGGTCTTGGTCGGTCTTCGACGCGCAGGGAAGCCTTCCCCTGCGGCAGGCGATCCTCCACCACCACGACGAACGCGCCACGGCGCGGGAGCGCACGTCCGCGCCGACGCTCCTGCCCGGTTTGACCGCGACCGGGGCACTGTTCGTCGTAGGCGCACTGCTGCTGGCGATCGCGATGTCACGGCCGTCCCCAACTGTCGTGGTCGTGCCTCGCCCGGCTGTCCGTTCTCCCGCTGGCGTCCACCGCGCACCGCCTCTTCCACCACCGGAGCCTCACCTCGCCTGAGGCTTCGCCCATCACGCCGCGTCGACCGGCGCGGCGCCACTATTCCGAGAAGAGGTTGTGAACAACGCGATGGTTCGATCCTTCATTCTCCTGCGCGGGATGTTGCTCGCGCTCGCGCTCACCGCGCTACTCCCGGCTCTGGCCTCGGCTCACGAGCGCCGTGCGCTCGGTCCCTACACGGTGGTGGTCGGATTCATTAACGAGCCCGCGATTGAAGGCCAGCCAAACGGCGTTGACTTCCGAGTCACGAAGACGGATGGGAACGCACCGGTGGAGGGCGTCCAGAATACGCTGAGGGTACGGGTCGCGGCCGGCGGCGGCGCGCCGAAGGAGTACGCGCTGCGCACCAGGTTCGGCATGCCCGGCGCGTACACTGCCGACCTGATTCCCACGCAGACGGGCTCCTACACATTTCAGTTCGTCGGCGCCATCGACGGGACGACGGTGAACGAGCGGTTTGAATCAGGTCCGGGCCGCTTCAACGACATCACCCCCGCATCGACTTTGCACTTCCCTCAAGAGGTTCCCTCCGGTCTGGAGTTGAAGGGTCAGATCGACGCGCTGAGCGGCGAGATCGCGATGGCGCGATCGCTCGGAATTGGCGGCGCGATCGCGGGGGCGATCGGCTTGATTGCGGGAACGATCGCGCTCGCGTGGCGATCGGGCCCGCTTCGGTCGACCCGAGGGTGACTTCGTAGCGTGGTGCGTGCGATCGCAGTCCTGGCGGCGCTGGTTCTCTTCGCCGTTCTTCCCGCACTCGCGCGCGCGCACGCCGAACTCGAAAGGTCGGCACCCGAAGCAGGCTCAACGATCGCGGCGATGCCGGAGCGGATCTACCTCTGGTACACCGAGGCGGTCGAACTGCGCCTGACCGATCTGCGTCTGCTCGACGCGCGTGGAGCGACTGTCGATCGACTGAGCCCGCGACTCGTTCCGGGGGATACACGCGCCCTCGTCGCAGACGGCTTGACCGTGCCGGAAGGCACCTACGTTCTGGCCTGGCGGGTCACCTCGGCAGTTGACGGCCACACGACGCGGGGGACGATCCCTTTCTCCGTGGGTGTGGCGGGACCGGAGGCCGCGCTGCTCGCGCGCGGCGCGCAACAGGCGTACGAGCCGACGACGTTGGCCGTCGCCGGGAAGGGGGCGCTCTTCGCCGGTGCGCTGGGCCTGTTCGGCGTGCTGCTGTTCGGTCCGCTCGTGCTCGGTCGGTGGGGCCGCGGCCGTACGGAGGTCGATCGCGCGATCGACGAGGCGCGGGACAGCGCGCTGGGATGGATCGGCGTGCTCGGGTCGATCCTGGTCCTTGGGGGCACGACCGCGATGGCGCTGGCGCAGGCCGCTGCCGCCGCGGAAGTGACGCCCATACAGGCAATCGGCGATCCGCTCGCTCAGGCTCTGGTGGGCACCCGCGCCGGATACCTGCTGCTCATCCGCAGCGCGCTGGGTGTGACGATCGCGCTGATCCTGGCGACGAGCCGCCACGAGAGCGGCAGCCGTGTGATCGCGCTGGCGATGGCTGGCGCGATCCTCGTCACCATCGCGCTCGGGTCGCACGGGGCGGCGGCCCTCGTGTGGCCGGCCGTGCGGATCGCACTCGATCTCCTGCATCTGGCAGCAGCGGGCGCGTGGTTCGGCGGACTGGTAACCCTGCTCCTGATGGTGCGCGCGGTGCGGCGATCCGGCACGGTGATGGCGTCGCAGATCGTAGCGGGGGTCGTCACCCGGTTCGGGCGGATGGTGTGGGTCGTGGGCATCGTCGCCGCGACCGGCATCATCCAGTCGCTCATCACCGTGGGGTCGATCGAGGCGCTGGAGCGGACCCCGTACGGCCGCGCACTGCTCCTGAAACTCGCCCTGTCGGGAGTCGTCGCGCTTTTCGGCATCCTCCACTGGCGGCTGGTTGCGCCGCGGTTGCTCGGCCTGGCGCGCCTGAGCGGGCAGATCGCGGCCGCGGCCGTCCGGCGAGTTGAGAGGCGCTTTCGCTGGACCGGAGCGGTCGAACTGGTCGCCGCGATTGCGGTGCTGGGATTGACCGGTCTCTTGACCGGCCTGCAGCCCGCCCGCGAGGCCGTGGTGGCGTTTCGGTCGGTGGCCGGGCAGGTTGCGGCGGGCGGACTGACGATGCGACTGGAGATCGCGCCCGGCGAGGCGGGACGGAATCGGACGACCCTACACGTCGCCGGGGATCTCACCGGTGTCGAAAAGGCAGTTCTCCGCATCCAGCACCTCGATCATCGGGACATGGGGGAGACGGAGATCACGCTGCAGCGCGAGGGGCCCGATCTGTTCGCGCACGAAGGGAATCAGTTCGCGACGGTGGGGCGTTGGAGGATCGAGCCGCTGGTCCGCCGCACAGGAATGGAGGACGCGCGGGCTCGTATCGAGGTGACGATCCTCGATGCGCTGGCCGCCCGCACGCGCGAGACCGCGTTTGCGCCCCGCATTACGACTTCGGCGATCGTGGCCGGGCAGTTGCTGCTGTTCGGCGTGGTGCTACTGGCCGGCCGCGGCCGGATCGCGCGCGGACGCCGCCGGGCGATGCCCATCGTCCTGGGCATCGCCATGGTCTCGATCGTGGGTGGTGGCTACCTGGGTGCGAGCGAGGCGAGCGAGCAGATCCGCATCGCGACACGCGGGGAGAATCCGGTCGCCATGGATGCCGCGGGATGGGAGCGGGCGCGGATCCTGTATCAACAGAGTTGCGCGCAGTGCCACGGCCTGACCGGGCGTGGCGACGGTCCGGCCGGACGGTTCCTCCAGCCGCCTCCCGCGGACCTGTCGGCGCACGCCATGGATCACCCGCAGCGCCAGCTGTACGGCTGGATCACCGAAGGAATCGCCGGCTTTGCGATGCCCGCGTTCCGCGAGCAGATCGCCGAGGAGGATCGCTGGCGTCTGGTCGCGTTGATCCGGGGGTTCGCGGAGAACGGGCCGGCCGACGCGCGCGCGGCGGTCGCGGGGCTGCGCCCGTAGGAAGTCCGGAGGCGCGGCGGGCGCAAGGGCGGGTGAGCGGTTGTTCTCGTCGGGCCGGAAGTGCTGCGTTTGGATTGTCGCGGCGGTACTCGCCGCGGCCTCGCGCGTCTCCCGCGCGCACCTGACCGCACCCGAGGCGGCGCGGGCGATCGCCGACCGTCTCGATCCCGGCCTCCGTTTCGACGGGAGAAGTTTGACGATGGGCCCGCGCGCTCCACGCCGGTCGTGCTGCCGCCGAGCGGCCTGAGCGGCGGTCGGTCATAATCCGGGTCGGTGAGCGGGCAAGTCCATCGCGTGGCGATCGGTGAGATCGCGCACGAGACAAACACTTTCTGCCCGGAGACAACCCCCCTCTCGTCGTTCCGCGACCACGCCTGGCATACGGGCGCGCAGATCCTCCGTTCCCATCGGGGGACTCGCAGCTACATCGGGGGGATGATCGACGGTGCCGATTCCCAGGGGTTCTCGCTCGTACCGACGCTGGTTACCTCGGCCGTGCCATCGGGAACGATCCAGCGGGCCGCGTACCGGACGATGCGGGACGATCTGGTTGAGCGGATCGCCGCCGCGGACGGTCTGGACGGGATCTGCCTGAGCCTGCACGGCGCGGGGACGGCCGAAGGGGTCGATGACATCGAGGCTGACATCCTTCGGGCGATCCGGGCGAGAGTGGGCCGACGACTCCCGATCGCGGTGACGCTCGACCTGCACGGCAACATCACCGCGGCGATGGCCGAGGCCAGCGACGGTCTGTTCGGCGTCAACTTCTACCCGCACGTCGATATGTACGAGCGCGGCGTCGAGGCGATGGGATTCCTCCAGCGAATGTTCGGCGGCGCGATCCGCCCGCATACCTGGGTCGAACGCCTGCCGATGATGATCCCGACGTTCTCGACCGATCTGGAGCCGATGGGGCGTTTGAACACGCTGTGCTGGGAGATGGAGAGGCGCCCGGGCGTGCTGGAGTGCGCGATCTTCCACGGTTTCGCGTACACGGATGTCCCCGCGGTTGCGGTGTCGGTGGTGGCGATCGGGGATGGGAGCGTGGAGCCGGCCCGCGAGGCGGCGCGGGAGGTGGCGGCGGCGCTGTGGGACGCGCGCGAGGAGCTTCGGCCGCGCAGCCTGACGCCCGCCGCGGCGATCGCGGAGGCGCAGCGCCACCCGGCGGGGCCGGTCGTCATCAACGACACGTCGGACAACCCGGGCGGCGGAGCACCGGGGGATAGCACTCATCTGCTGGCGGCAATGCTCGCGGCCAACCTGCGAGATGCCGCTTTCGGGGTCCTCTGCGATCCGGAGAGTGCGGACGCCGCCCACCGCGCCGGTGAGGGAGCCAAGCTTGCGCTCCGTCTTGGGGGCAAGTCCGACGGCGGTCGCCGGGAACCGCTGCACGGCCTGCCCCTGGCGGTGACCGCCCGCGTGGCGCGGGTGACAAATGGGCGATTCCGTCTGACGACGCCGATGGGTCGCGGCGGTCAGGTGGACATGGGACCGATGGCGTGTCTCGTCGTGGGAGGCCTCGAGATCCTGGTCTCGAGTCGGCGCCAGCAGGTGTTCGACGACGAGGTGTTCCGCCTCCACGGCATCGACGTCCGCCAACGGCAGGTCGTGGCCGTGAAGTCAAGCAATCATTTCCGGGCCGGATTCGCGCCTCTGGCGACGGCGATCGTGACCGCCGACGCACCGGGCGCAACGACTTTGCGTCTGGATGGGTTCCCGTACCAGCGAATCCCGCGGCCGATCTGGCCACTGGACGAGACGGCGCGTTACGTCTGACGAGGCGGGATGGGCACGCGCGCGGGCTGGTTCCGTGATCGGCGCCGGGTCAGCCTTGCGGATGATGGGCCGGGTGGGGAAGACACTCATAGACGTGCCCGCCGCGGATCACCCGTACCGGTTCAAGGCGGCGCTCTCCCCGTTCGATGTGGCCGTGCGCATCGCGGAGCAGGAAATCGCCCCGCTCGAGGCGCAGCAGCGTGATGTCGGCGACGCCACCCACCCGGAGCGCGCCCACCGTACCAGCCATGCCCACCGCGCGGGCCGGGGCACTCGTAACGCGGGGCAGGATCTTGGCGAGGGGCACGCCGAGGTGGAGGAACTTTGTCATCGTCGTGACGAGGTCGTATGCGGGGCCGGCAACGCTGAACGCGTGCACGTCGGAGGAGATCGTCGTGGGCATCAGTCCCCGCTCGAGGGCGCGGCGGGCAACATCGAAACTGAAACTGCCGGCGCCGTGGCCGACATCGAAGCCGATGCCGCGCTCCATCGCCCGCCGCACCTGAGGTCGCACCGCGCCTGAGTCATCGAGGACGCCCTCGGAGCGTCCGTGGAAGCAGTGAGTAACGATGTCGCCGGTGTTCAGCATCTCCAGGATCTCGGCGAGCGAGATGGCCGTACCTCCGACGTGGACCATCGTCGGCTTGCCGATTGCATCGGCGGCCTGGCGGGTTCTCCGGAGCGCCTCGCGACAGGTCTCGGCACTGTCCCCGAGCATCGCCTCGGAGAGGCGCACCTTCATCCCAACGATGAGATCGGCATGGGCGCGGGCCACCTCGATCGCTCGGTCGACGTTCGCCCAGCGAAGATCCTCCAGTTCCGGAGCCGCCTCCGGCCCGCTGTCCTGGGCCATCCCGATCGACGCGATATGGAGGAGGGCGCGGATGCGGGTCGCCGACACTTCGATCACATAGCGACGGAAACCGGGAAAGGTCGAAGACCCGGAGGACCCCGCGTCGATCGCGGTCGTGACACCCCGACGGAGGCAGTGCGGATCGGGCTCGATCCCCAGCGGCGGCACGCCCCAATAGACGTGGGTGTGCAGATCGACCAGACCGGGCACAACGACCAAGCCAGACGCCTCGACTACCTGCCGCCAGCCGCCAGCCGCCAAATCGGGTCCGATCGCGACGATCCGGTCGCCATCGACGGCGACATCGGCCGTGGCGTCGAGGCCCGAGGCGGGATCGAGGACGTGGCCGCCGCGAACGAGCAGGTCGTGCATGGGTGCAGCGTACCAGAAGACGCGGAACGCCCTCGCTCAGTCCCGAAGGTCTGCTTCGGCCTCGGAGACGAATGGCCCGCCGAACGCGAGAGTCACGGCTGACTCGTCCCGAGCCGACGCTCGGAGACGGCAAAGACCGGATGGGGCGGCAAATACTGCGTGCGTCAGTGTCAGGATCGGTTTCGCCGTCCGGTTGAGCGGCGGCGCGGAGAGATCGGTGACGCTGATCAAGGGGCCCTGAGCCGGTACGAGGACCGCGGTCACAGTCCACGGGCGTCTCGGATCGAGTTTCCAGAGGATGTGCAGATCGAAGTGCGCGTCGGACCGACGGGCAAACGAGAAGCCCCTCGCCCCGTTCGGTTCCGCGGAGTGGGGGCCGGGGTCGAACGGACGCAATCGGCCGAGGAACGCGCGGCGTTCGACGTCCGACCAGGCGAACGCCCGAAAGTGCGGCCGTAGGCCGGGGCGCCATCAGGTCAGATCCAGCAGGCCAGGAAGGGTCTCGGGTGCGACGCGGGCCAGGGCGGAGTCGCGCTCCGCCGCAATGAGCAGTCCGCCCGATACCGCCGGAACCGTGACCACCGCGCTCGATTCGGGCTGCCAGATGCCGGATCGCGACCGTTCGGACAGGACATTGAGAGAGGCGTCCCGTTCGATCGCGAAGAGAAGGGGTGGCTCATCGCGGACATCGATGAGGTCGGCGATCTCCGTAAACTGGGTATCGAACGACGCGTACGCGTCGACGTGAGGAGCCCAGACGTCGAAGTACAGGTAGTAGCTCCGCACAACCAGAAGCGCGAGGAGAAGCGCGCCGGCGACCGGCAGCAGTCTGGATCGGAGCGCTGTCACGCCGAACGCCCGGAGCGTGAAATCAATGGCCAGAACCGGAAAGAGCATGGTCACGAGCGCAATGCCGATCGCGCGCAGGAAATGTGGGCTCTCCGTGGCAAGCATCGACGGCAGCAAACCGATCGCGAACCAGATCAGGCAGCGCCGATATCGATCGTCCTTCCCCGACCGAGTGATGGCGACGACGAGGCAGGCCACAAAGAGCACGTTCAGCGGCCATTCGAAAACGGGGCGGCCGGGGATGTTGTGGCGACGTTGTGCGTCCCCGGCGGTGGTGAACATCCCCGCCACACCCTCGGCGCTCTCCCGCAGCGCGCTGATCGCACCGGCCACGCCTGATTCCGTCGCGACGATCGCCGCCTGGCTCGCTCTGCCGAAGAAACGATCGGGCTGCAGCGCGAAGTAGGCGGCCAGCGGTAGGGCGACTGTGATGAAGGTCGCGCCGACGATCGCCAGCCGTGGCCAGACCGCCCGCGGAGGATGGGTCGCGAGCACGATCGCCGCCAGGATGACCGGTACGATGCGCCCAGCGAGGTGCACGTAGAGCGAATGGGCGGCGACCAGACCCCCGAGCATCGGGATCCGTGCGTGCGTGTTCGCCATCGCACGATGGGGCAGAAGCAGTGCCAGGACGGTGACCGGCGCGATCAGCGTCATCCGCAACCCGATACGCCCCGCGACGATCGGCCACAGGCTGAGCGAGTAGATCGCGGTGGTCGCGAGCGCGATGTCGTGCCCGAATCAGTCGCGAAAGAGGCGGTATGAGAGCGCGACGCCCAGGAGACTCACAAGTGCGCCGGAAAGGTTGAAGACGAACGGATGGAAGCCGAGCAAACTGAGCAGGGCGGCCTGGTAGTAGAGAAAGAGAGGCTCGCGGCCGGTTTCGTTCGAAGAAGATCGCGGGATTTCCGTGCAGGATGTCGATCGCGTCGAGACCGTTGACCCCAATGTCGTGGTACAGCCCGGGGGGATACTCGTCGAGTCGATGGAGACGGAAGAAAGCGGCGATCGCACGCACCACGACGACCGCGGCGCGTTCACGTAGCGCGATCACACCCGTCGCGCCACGCCCGCCATCCGGCTTCGGAGGGTAGCGCCGTCCCTGATCCGCGGTACAGCGCTCCGCTGACTTCCATTCACGAGTCCGCGTCTCCCGTCTTTGCACACTTCCGGAATCAGCTTCGTCGTCCGCACATTGTCGATGCCCGTTCACACAATGGATGAGAGGCACGGTGCGCGCGATGCGGTCCGGACGTCATGGCGGCACGCCAGCTTTCGTTCGAGGCAGCGTCACTCAGCGGCGCCGCGCGGCTCGCGAACGCAGCCGCGACTCTGGTCCACACACGCGCTGACCTTCGTGCTCGGCGCGGTCACCGGCGCCCGTCGGTGCGCACGCACACCGTGACTAGAGCCAGGATACTGGGCCATGATCTCGGGCCGCTGGGGCCCGTTCATCGAGCACAGATGCGGTTCGGGCAAAGCCGAAGAGCCCTCGCCACGATTCGCTTCCGCCGCCGATACTCGGGCGCATGGATCGACTCCTCGCCTGGGAAGACTGCCACAACGCCCGGCACATCGGTGGCTACGTGACCGCCCTGGGAGCGGCGACGCGCGCGGACGCCATCATCCGCTCGGACTCCCTCCATCGGCTCACGGCGCGCGGTCGGCGCGCGGTCGTGGACGCGGGCGTGTCGCTCATCGTCGATCTGCGCAACGACGATGAACTGGAGCGCTACCCGAATCCGTTTGCGGAATTGAGGCAGCCGGGCGATCCCCGCTACGCGAACCTCCCGTTTCTCGATACGGCCAACGAGGCCGCGATCGAGCGCCTGCGGACCGCGAACGGCATCGACGTCGCCTACCGCGGGATGGTTGACGACTTCGCGACCAACGTCGGTCGCATCCTCAGCGCAATCGCCGACGCGGGCATCGGGCCGGTCGTCGTGCACTGCCACGCCGGCAAGGATCGGACCGGTATCGTCGTGGCGATGATGCTCGACCTCGTCGCCGTCCCCGGCGCGACTGTCGAGGCCGACTACGCCGAGAGCGAGGTCAATCTCTTCCGGCTCATCACCCAGTGGATGGTCGAAGAGCGGCAGGCCGACCGTGCCCGGTACGGGTCACCCGCCTCGGCCATTGCTGCCGTCCTGACTCACCTGCGCGAGAGATACGGCGGAACCGAGGGATACCTCAGCGCGGCCGGGCTGGATGCACCGGCGATCGATCGCCTCCGCCGGCGCGTCATCGGCTGAGCGGACTCCCTCCCTTCGGCGGAGGGGCACCACCGGTCGTGTAGTATCGGGCAGCCGAGGAGGAGCGCCCGGATGAGTACCCCGATTGGCCGATCGAAGTTCGAACTGGATACACCCGCACTCTGCGTCGACCTCACGACGATGGAGGCGAACGTCCAGCGGATGGCCGACACCATCATTCGCCGCGGTGGCAAGGGGTGGCGGCCACACACCAAGGGCCAGAAGATCCCCGCGATCGCGCATCGCGAACTCTCCGCCGGCGCGTTCGGGGTCACCTGCGCGAAGCTGGGTGAGGCCGAAGTGATGGCCGGCGCCGGGATCCGCGACATCCTCATCGCCAATCAGATTGTCGGCCACGACAAGGTGAGCCGGCTCGCGCACCTGCAGCGCCACGCCGACGTGATGGTCGCGGTCGACTCGTACGACAACGCCCTTCAGATCGACGCCGCGGCGCGGCGTGCGGGCACCCGGGTGCGGGTCCTGCTCGAGCTGAACGTGGGTTTGAACCGCGCCGGCGTCGATCCCGGCGAGCCGGCGCTGGCCCTGGCCCGGAAGGTCCATGACCTGCCGGGCATCAAGCTGAGCGGCCTCATGGCCTGGGAAGCGCACACGCTGCACATGCCCGACGATCAGAAGCGCGTCGCGATCGATGAGGCGGTTGGCGAGAAGCTCGTCGGGACAGCCGAAGCGGGGCGCCAGGCCGGGCTGCCGCTGGAGATCGTCTCGTGCGGCGGCACGGGCACCTACTGGATTACGTCAACTATCCCGGGCGTCACCGAGATCCAGGCGGGGGGCGGGATCTTCGGCGACGTCCACTACGCCGAGCATTACCTGCTCAAAGACCACGGCTTCGCCATGACGATCGTCACGACCGTCACGAGCCGGCCGAACGGCACCCGGATCGTCACCGACGCGGGGTGGAAGACGATGAGCAACAGCGCGGGAACCCCGCGCCCGCTGGATCTCGGCACGGTCGCAAAGGTGAGCCTCTCCGCCGAGCACGGCGTGATCGAACTCGCCGAGCCGAACGATCGCCTGCGGGTCGGCGATAGGGTCGAATGGATCGCCGGCTATTCCGACTCGACCACCTTCCTCCACGATGAGATGTACGCGATCCGTGATGGCATGGTCGAACAAGTGTGGCCGGTGCTGGGGCGCGGCAAGCTCCGGTGAGCGCCTCGTACGACGGCCTCGGGCGGATCGCCGGGCAGAGGTTCCCCTCCCGCCGATCCGCCGTACACGGCCGGCGTGGCGCGGTCGCCACGAGTCAGCCACTGGCGGCACAGGCGGGTTTGCGCCTCCTCCTGGCCGGCGGCAACGCTTTCGACGCCGCCATTGCCACGGCCGCGGCTCTCAACGTCGTCGAGCCCATGTCCACCGGCATCGGCGGAGACGCGTTCGCGCTCTGCTGCGTCGCCGGCGATCCGACCGTGCACGCCCTGAACGCGAGCGGACGGGCGCCGCGTGCAGCCAGCGTCGAGGAGTACCGCGCACGCTTCGGCACGATGCCCCAGGTCGGCATCCACTCGGTCACGGTGCCGGGGGCGGTCGATGGTTGGGCCGCACTCATCGAGCGATTTGGCAGCAAGCCAATGGCGGAGATCCTTGCCCCGGCTATCGAGTACGCCGAGGAGGGCTATCCGGTCTCGGAGTTGATCGCGCGGAACTGGGCAGCCTCGGCGGCCAAACTGGCGCGCCACGCCGACTCGACCCGCCACTACCTCTTCGACGGCCAGCCACCCCGCGCCGGGCAGATCGTCCGGCTTCCGGCTCTGGCGAAGAGCCTGCGCGCGATCGCGACAGGCGGACGTGATGCCTTCTATCGCGGCGAGATCGCCGAACAGATCGTCGCGTGCAGTCAGCGTGAAGGCGGTCTCATCACGAAACAGGATCTGGCCAACCATCGTTCGACGTGGGATTCGCCGATCCACATCAGCTACCGGGGCTACGATGTGTACGAATGCCCGCCAAACGGGCAGGGGCTTGCCGCGCTCGTGGCTCTGAACATCCTTGCGCGCGATGATCTGGGCACGCGCGTCTGGGGCTCTGCCGAGCATCAGCACCTCGCGATCGAGGCGATGAAGATCGGTTTCGAGGTCGCGAGCGACTACGTCGCCGACCCGGCCTTCGTCGATCTGCCCCTGGACGAACTCCTCTCGGCCGCGCACGCCGGTCAGGCTTACCGTTCGATCGATCCCGCGCGCGCCCGCACGATCCCGCGGGTGATGCCACCGGCGAGCGATACCGTGTACCTCTCGGCGGTCGATGGGCGGGGCAACGCCTGCTCCTTCATCAACAGCCTGTACCACGGGTTCGGATCCGGTATCACCGCTGGGGACACAGGAATCTGTCTGCAGAATCGCGGCGGGTGCTTCTCGCTCGATCCGACCCACCGCAATCGCCTCGAGGGGGCAAAGCGGCCCTACCACACGATCATCCCGGCGATGGTGACGCGCCAGGGGAGGCCGTGGCTTAGCTACGGCGTGATGGGAGGGTTCATGCAGCCGCAGGGTCACCTTCAAGTGTTGAGCAACCTGGTCGATTTCCGGATGAACCCGCAGGAGGCGTTGGACGCGCCCCGGTTCCGAGTGATGCACGGCGTGCGCGTGGCGCTCGAGGAGACCTTCGGCACCGCGACGGTCGACAGCCTGCGCACGCGCGGCCACGATGCGCGCTCCGAGGCAGCGCTGACAATGGCGTTTGGCGGAGGTCAGGCCATCCTCATCGACCCCGATTCGGGCGTGCTCACCGCAGCGAGCGAGCCGCGCAAGGACGGCGCGGCGGTCGCCTTCTGAGGATCGCGCGCCCGCGGCCGATGGAAATCCTCCTCGCCACACTGTGCGTATTCCTAGCGCTGAGCGTGGCCCAACTGGTGCTCGCGCCGCGCTTCGTCGACTTCATTCACGGCGGCCCGGGCCGACGCGAACCGAGGCGGCGGGCGTGGGACATCCTCGTCGTGCGCCTGGCCGGAGGGTTCGTCGCCGTGTTCGCCGTGCTCGCGCTTGCGTTCGTCGTTTTCGTCCTGATGCGCCCGGTCTGAGGCGAGTTCAGCCCGGCGATGGTGGGGCTGGGACGTCGGGCGCGACGGGGTGGGCGATGAACCGCACGACCTTGCTCTCCCGGCCGTTGATCGCCGCGCTCAGCAGGTACTGGCCAGGACCGCGCAATAACGCGGTAGCGTTGGGCACAGCGAGGAGAACGCGCTGGGTCTCGCCGTTGAGCTGCGGCGGGCGCCCCGTCACGAAACTCGCTTCGATTCGAAAATTGACTGGATGCGCGTCGGCGTCGCGGATCGTCAACAGGACGGTGTGGCTCATGTTCGTCGCATTCCAGGGAACGAGCATGCCGATAGCGACCGAGAAGAGGATGGGCTTCTGGAAGTCGGCCACACCGATTCGGTCCCAGGCGCCGCCCAGCATGTACAGCTTGCCGTTGATCGCCTCGGCGCGATCGGCCATGAGCAAGAAATCCACGTCCACCCGCTCGAGATCCATCGGCGACTCCCCGCGACAGTCGCGCTATTGTCGCGCCTCGGGCCAGGGCGGTGCCGTAGTGCCGCCGGACGCCTCCACCAAAGCGCGGCATGCGCGATGATCGGCGTGGTCTTTCCGAACGCGACACTCAGGCGATTCGATCCCGAACTCTGGGCGCTCCGCCTCGCCTCCGGGCAGATCGCGGCCGTGCGAACGGACTGGGACCGAGCCGCCTCCGGTGCGCCTGGACACGATCTGCGTCGCCATCTTGCCCGAGCGCGGGACACCGTGGCGGAAGCCCGGGCGAGGATCGATCGGGATGGCGCGCCCGGTGATGGCTGGCGCGAGCGCCTCGAGGAGGAGCTGCGCGCCGCACGACGCATCATCGTGCGCCAGCAGATCGCCCGATACGGCCGGTGGTGGCCGTCCGAGCGACGCTACCTCGACTGACGCGACACGCTCCCCCGCAGGGTCGGAGCGGTTTACGATTCCGCGAACGGCGACGCGTATGGGGTGAGAGAGATGGCAGCGGTGGTCGAGGCAGTCAGTCTGTCACCGGGCCATACGATGATGAAGCCGAACGTCGCGTCCATCACCCTGATCGCCGGTCTCGGCTTGGAAGGAGATGCCCACTGCGGGGCGACGGTGAAGCATCGTTCTCGCGTGGCGCGCGACCCAAGCCAGCCGAACCTCCGCCAGGTGCACCTCATCCACGGGGAACTGCACGACGAACTCGCGCTGGCGGGATTCGCTATCCCACCTGGTGTGATGGGGGAGAACGTAACGACTCGCGGCCTCGATCTGCTGAGCTTGCCGACCGGTACGCGGCTGCGCCTAGGCGCGGACGCCGAGATCGAACTGACCGGCCTGCGCAACCCATGCGCGCAGCTCGATGGCCTTCAGACCGGACTCATGGCGGCGACTCTCGATCGCGACGCCGGCGGAGAGATCATCCGCAAGGCTGGCGTGATGGCGATCGTTCTTCGGGGAGGTGTCGTCCACCGCGGCGATCCGATCGCGGTCGAACGCCCGACGGTCGCCGCGCCGCTTCGCCCTGTCTAGGGCGAACACCTGTCAGTTCGCCGCGGGCGCGACGAGCGGAATGGCAGGCCGATCGGCCTTCGTCGCGAGGGCTCGGCGGACCTCAGGCACCACTCGGGTGCCGAACAGTTCGATGGAACGCATCACCCCGGCGTGGGGCATCGATCCGGCGCTGAACATCAGCGTGAACCGCTGGTGATGGAAGATCTCGTGCTGGAAGAGGATCTTCTCGACGACCTGCGCCGGGCTCCCCACGAAGTTCGCGCCGCGCAGCGTCCGCGATGTCTCGAAGTCCTCGCGAGTCATCGGCGCCCATCCCCGTTCGCGCCCGATCCGCGACATCAGTTCAAGGAAGGGAGGGAAGTACTCGTCGGCGGCCTCCTGCGAGGACTCAGCAATGTAGCCGTGGGAGTTGATGCTCAGCGCCGGGACCGCCATCCCGGCCTGACGGGCGCCGCGCCGATGGATTTCCGCGAACGGTGCGAATCGGGCAGGCTCCCCGCCGATGATCGCGAGCGCCATAGGCAGTCCCAGCGCTCCGGCCCGGAAGGCCGAATTGGGTGAGCCGCCAACCGCGATCCACAGCGGAAGCGGATCCTGGATCGGTCGCGGATAGACACCGCGGTTCGCGATGGGCGGACGATGGCCGCCTTCCCAGATCACGTGCTCCGATGCGCGGATGCGGAGGAGCAGTTCAAGTTTCTCGGCAAAGAGTTCGTCGTAATCCTTGAGGTCGTAGCCGAAGAGAGGGAACGACTCGACGAAAGATCCGCGGCCGGCCATCATCTCGGCTCGACCCCCTGAGAGCAAATCGAGAGTCGCGAACTGCTGGAACACGCGCACGGGGTCGTCCGAACTGAGCACCGAGACCGCGCTGCCCAGCCGGATGCGCGACGTTCGCTCGGCCGCGGCCGCAAGGACCACCGCCGGAGCGGAGACGGCGAAATCGGGCCGATGATGTTCGCCGACGCCGAAGACATCCAGTCCGACTTGATCGGCGAGGACGATCTCCTCAATCAGGTCACGGAGTCGCTTCCCCGGGCCCTCGGCGGGTCGTGTCGCCGTTCCCAGGGGGATCTCGCCGAAGGAGTAGACGCCCAGTTCCATAGGAGACGGATACTATCATATGGATAGTGGACTGGGGGACTGTTCTGGCACGCGTCAGGAGTCGTGTGGGAGCACGGTTTGCACACGGCTCCACCGGTCGCCCGGCGATATTGCATCGAGCGTCCCCGCGGGCAAGCATCCGCAGCGCGGCGCGTAAGCCACTCGGATGGGCTGGGCCCCCGGTTATACCGGGAAACGCGACGGGAGAACCGAGAGCCTCGCCGCCCCGATCCTCCCGCGGGAGGGAAGGTACGCGCTCGATCTTCCATCGAGCGACCCGCTGGCTTCGCCATCATCCGCGCGCCCCGACGCGCGTTTCGGCTTCCTGGCGCCGCCCCTTTTGCTCCTCCCGCTTTGTGCGTCGCGTTCACAGTCTCTCGGTTCCTTTCTGGCGATGCGTCGGGGAATCCCCCGACCTGGCGGGGACGTCCTGCGTGCTGACCGCGCCGGCCCCACCCTCGAGGCCGTATGCTGTGCCAGTGGCGACGCGCTACGCGGATCCGCAATTCGCCGACGATCGGTTGCACATCCGGAAACTCTCGGTCGGCGGTTTGGACAACAACGTCTACATCCTCATCGACGCGGCGACGCGGGAGAGTGTGATCGTCGATTGCGCTGACGAGGCGGAGCGCATCCTCGCTGCGTGCCACGATACGAAGGTCCAGGCGATCTGGGAAACACACGGCGATGGCGATCACATCCGCGCGCTGGACGCAGTCCGATCGGCGCTGGACGTCCCGGTGGCGATCCACCGCGCGGACGCGGCGGCGCTCAGCAGCGGTCCCGACCGTTACCTGGAGCACGGCGACCTCCTCACCGTCGGGTCACTTTCGTTTCTGGTGCTCCATACACCGGGCCACACCGCCGGCGGCGTTTGCTTCTCCTACCCGGGCCACCTGATCGCCGGCGACACGCTCTTCCCGGGCGGTCCCGGCAACACGCGACGCGCCGGCAGTGACTTCCCTCTCCTCATCGAGAAGATCAAGACACACCTGTTCGTGCTTCCGGACGAGACGCGGGTGTACCCGGGCCATGGCAGGGAAACAACGATCGGCGCCGAGCGCCCTCACCTCGCGGAGTGGATCGCCCGCGGTTGGTAGCGCGGTCGCGGGGTGATGCGGCGCGGCGGGGCGCACGGATGCGGACCCTGGTCCTTGCCCGCGCCGCGGGCTGCCTGCGACGATGCACCACCGAGGGAGGGATGTGCTCGTGTGTCGGAGCATTCAGATCCTGCGGAACGGCGGCGCGATCGGCGATGACGCCGCCATCGCCGCCGCCGCGCGGCAGTTCGTGCGCAAGGTGAGCGGCTTCTCGCGGCCGACCGCCCGCCACGAGGCGGTCTTCGAATCGGCGGTCCAGGAGATCGTGACGACGACGCGACGCCTCCTCGACGAAGTCGCGAAGAATCTCCCACCGCCGGCGCCGGATCAGGCCTGGACGCCCCGGCGCTCCCGCCGCGTGGCGCCGGGACCCGCCGCGTGATCGTCGACTCTCACTGCCACGCCTGGCGGCGCTGGCCCTACGAGCCGCCCGTCCCCGATCCGGAGAGTCGCGGTCGTGTCGAGCAACTCCTGTGGGAGATGGATCGATGCGGCGTCGACCGCGCGGTACTCGTGTGCGCGCGCATCGATCACAACCCGGAGAACAACGACTACGGCCACGCATGCGTGCGCGTTCACGGCGCACGCCTGGACCAGTTCGCCGATGTCGATTGCTTCTGGTGGCCGACCTACCAGGCACCCGGCGCCGCACACCGCCTGGAGTCGGCGATCGCGCGCTACAGCCTGAAGGGATTCACCCACTACATACGAGCCGAGGACGATGGTGCCTGGTATCTCGGACCGGAAGCGCGATCCTTCTTCTCGGTCGCTAGGGCGCACCGCCAGATCGTCAGCCTGGCGCTGCCCGCTCACCTCCAACCGATGCTCCGACGGCTGGCGAGCGACTTCCCGGAACTCACCTTCCTTTGCCACCACATGGGCTCGGCGAGGGTCGGGCAACCCGACACCATCGCGGCGGTGCTGGGCTCGGCCGCGATCCCCAACATCTGGCTGAAGATCTCCGGCTTCCACTACGCCTCCGAGCGGGCGTGGGGCTTCCCCTATCCGGATTGTCTCGCGCTCCTCCGCTCGATCGTCGACGCGTACGGGCCGGACCGGCTCTGCTGGGGATCCGACTATCCGGTCGTCCGCCGGTCGATGACCTATCGTCAGAGCCTGGAGGCGTTCCGCGAGGGGGCGCGTCACCTGTCGGAGGAAGACCGATCGAAGATCCTCGGCGGAACGCTGGCCGGACTTCTCGCGCGTTCTGGCTGACGCTTGTGACGGTGGCGCTCGTCTGGGGCGCGAGCGGGTGTGGCACCCCGGAACCGCAGCCGATCACCCCGGGGTCGTCGACGCGCGGCGTTCTCGTCGCAGGCGGACCCGGGTCACCGACACCGGAGCGCCCCACAACACCGGAACGTCCAGCCGCCCAGCGGACCACCGTCTCGCTCGTGCGCGGAGTTCCCGACACCGCCGCCACGGGCCCACCGGCGGCGACGCCCCGGCCCACGGTCACGGTCGCACGTCGACTGTCAACCGCCACGCCCGCGTTCGCCGGGCGGGTCACCGCGACGGGCTCAGGGCCCGTGGTACCTCGCCCCGGCCTGCCCACCCTACCCGCGGTCCGCACTCTAGCGCCGCTCGGCGGTGCGACGGCGGTACCCCGAATGGGGAACAGTCAATCCGAAGCAGGCATGCCGCCAGTCGCGATTGACACGTGCCCGAGCACCTTTCCTGTCAAGGCAGTCATCTCGGCGACGGACCGGCGTCACTACGCGCCGCTGCACATCGCCTACCGTGCGGCACGTCCGACCCGCTGCTACGCCTCGGTGGCGGAAGCGGAAGCCGCTGGATACCCGGCGGCGCCAGGATGAACGCACCCCGGGAAGGGCCCCTGTGCTACGGTGTCACATACAGAACTGGAGCGGGCCATAGACGCGACTGGGATCACGACCCGCCGCGGCTCGACCGCTAGACGACGTCTCGGAGACTGTGTCGGTGGGTAAGGTCGATCTCGCAATCGCGATTGGTGGTGCCGCGGGCCAGGGAATCGCCACTCCGGGCAATATCCTCGCACGCATCCTTGTGCGTCGTGGGTTGCACGTCAACGTATACGACGCCTACCAATCGATCATTCGCGGCGGGCACATCTTCCTCACGCTCAGGACGAGTGATGCGCCGGTCCTCAGCCACGGCGATCGGCTCGACCTGCTGATCTGCCTGAACCAGGACACGATGGATCGGCACCTGAAGCTGATGGGCGCCGGGTCGGCCATCCTGTTCAACGGCGATCGAATCAAGCCGGGCACGGCGAGTCCTGGGGCGCAGTTATGCCCCTTCTCGGTCAAGGGGCTCGCCCCGAACGTGAAGGGCGATCTGGTGCAGAACACGATCGCGCTGGCCGCGGGTCTGCAGCTGATGGGCGTGGAGTTCTCGATCCTCGAAGAAATCCTCACGCGCCAGTTCCGGTCCAAGGGCGAGGCCGTAGTGAAGGAGAACGTGGGCGTGGCGTGGGCTGGGTACTCCCATGCGGCGGCGCATTACACGCCGTTCCCTTTCCCCCTGCCAGACACGGGCAAGCCGCTCGCGTTCATTGATGGCAACACCGCGCTGGCAATGGGCGGTGCGGCCGCGGGGGTGCGGTTCTACTGCGCCTACCCGATGAGCCCATCCACCGGCGTCCTTCACTGGATGGCGTCGCATGGCCGCCAGTTGGGGATCATGGTTCGCCAGGTCGAGGACGAACTGGGCGTCATCAACATGGCGATCGGCGCGGCGCATACAGGCGTGCGCGCGATGTGCGCTACATCCGGCGGTGGCTTCGCGTTGATGACCGAGGCTCTCGGCGCGGCGGCGATGATGGAGATTCCGGTCGTCTGTATCGACGTTCAGCGCGCCGGTCCGGCGACAGGCGTTCCCACCAAGACCGAGCAGGGCGACCTGTGGCAAGCGCTCGGCGCCGGGCAGGGCGACTACCCACGCATCATCGTCGCGCCGACCTCGATCGAGGAATGCTTCTCGGTCGTGCCCAAGCTGTTCAATCTTGTCGATCGGTTCCAGTGCCCCGGCATCATCCTCTCCGATCTGCTCCTTTCCGAGGGGCGCTTCTCGATCGACCCGGCTGCGCTCGATTTCAACGTCGCGATCGATCGCGGCGAGGTGATCAGTTCGAACGGCGCGGCCGCGGATCAGCACAACGGCCATTACAACCGTTACGAGATCACCCCGAGCGGCATCTCCCCTCGAGCCTTCCCGGGTACCGAGGGATACGTCCACGTGGTCGCGACCGACGAGCACGACGAGGATGGCGTGCTCATCTCCGACGAGTTCACGAACCCGCTCAAGCGGCAGGCAATGCACGAGAAGCGGATGCGGAAGATGGACGGCGTGCTCGCGCGCCTCGACCCGCCCGAACTATTCGGGCCTGCGGATGCCCAGGTTACGCTCGTCGGGTGGGGTTCCACTCGCGGCGTGATTCGGGAGGCGATCGAGCACCTTGCCGCCGAGGGGATCACGGCGAACAACCTTCAGGTGCAGTGGATCGTGCCGCTCCACGGCGACGCGATCGCGGCCATCTTCGGTCGGGCCCGGCGCACGATCATGGTCGAGAACAACTACAGCGGCCAGTTCGCGCGCTACCTGCGTTCGGAGACGGGCCTCGTCGCCGACGGCCACATCCGCAAATACGATGGCGAGCCCTTCATGCCCCACCACATCGTGGAGGGCGTGAAGAAGGTCCTGGTGGGGACGCTGCGCTACGTCCCGACCCACGAGATCCTAGTCTAGAGGAAGAGTCCATGAGTGTCGTCGTACCCAGCGCCCATCCGGCGGACTCGCCGCAGGAGCGTTCGGCCCGACCCCATCTCACCGTGCGTGATCTGAAGGGGAAGGCCGAGCCCGATTGGTGCCCGGGATGTGGGGATTTCGGCGTCCTCAACGCGCTGAAGCAGGCGATCGTGGAGCTGGAGCTCTATCCGCACGAGGTGGTCACGGTCAGCGGCATCGGCTGCTCCTCGAACCTCCCGGGCTATATCAATACCTACGGTATGCATACGCTGCACGGCCGCGCGCTTGCTGTGGCGAGCGGGGTCGCCCTAGCGAATCACGAACTGAAGGTGATCGCGACCGGCGGCGACGGTGACGGCTACGGCATTGGTGGCAACCACTTCATGCACTCGATCCGCCGTAATGTCGACCTCACCTACATCGTGATGGATAACCAGATCTACGGCCTCACGACGGGGCAGGTCTCCCCCACCAGCATCAAGGGTATGAAGACCAAGAGCACGCCGCAGGGGAGCGTCGAGAACCCGATCAACCCGATCCCGGTCGCGATTGCCGCCGGAGCGACCTACGTTGCCCGCGGCTATACGGGTCAGATCCGCCACCTGGTCGAGCTCATCAAGGGCGGAATCACCCACAAGGGGTTCGCCCTCATCGACTGTTTCAGTCCGTGCGTCACATTCAACCGAGACAACACCCACGACTTCTTCAAGCAGCGCACCTACAAGCTGGAGGATCGCGGCCACGATCCGTCGGATTTCCAGGCCGCGATGGAACAGGCGTACATCTGGGGCGATGAGATCCCTATCGGCCTGTTCTGGAAGCGCGATGATTTGCCCAGTCTGGATCAGCTCGAGCCGGTCCTGGCTTCGGGTGGCGCACTCGCCCGACGCTCCCTGGGCATCTCACCCGAACTCGCGCAGGGACTCGTCCGCGAACTGATGTGATCGCGGGGCGCGCCGGCAAGGGCGACCCTCAGGCGGCCGCCAGGTTCGCCGCGCCGACGAACACCTCGAACGCATAGACGTCGATCGTCCGCGATGCCGGCATGCAGAACGCGGCCGGCTGATAGAGGGCGATGTGTCCGTCGCACGAGGCCGGGAGGAAGTCCTCCACCTCCAGGATCAGCGTGCGCGCGGTGGGCACGTCGACGCGCATGTAGCGCCCCGGCGGAACGCGCTGTCCGGCACGAAGCATCAGGTCCTCATCCCAGAAGTCCACGCCACGAGGGTAGGAAAGAAGTCCTACCCACGGATCGGGGAATCACCTGAAATGTGATGCGGCGTGGGAGCGTCGCCCATCCAGGCGCCCTCGGGTACGCTTGCCTCAACGCGGGTCCCCTCGCCCACCTCGCTCCAGAGAGCGAGTTCCCCACCCAGCGCCTTAACCCGCTGACGCATCGCGGCGATTCCCAGCATCCGCGGGTCGAGGGATCGCGTTGCATCGAACCCCTGCCCATCGTCGACGATCGCGACGCGGAGAGCGCCGTCATCGACGACGAGGTCCACGTCGATGTGTGTCGCGCCGGCGTGGCGCACCGTGTTGGCGATTGCCTCCTCCACAACACGATAGAGGGCGGTGCCCACGTGACGTGGCGGGCGAGGCGGTGGATCGCTCACGGTGAAGACGATGTCCAGGCCGTGCGTCGCACCGAAGCGTGCGATGGCGGAACGGAGCGCCGGCACGAGACCCAGGTCATCCAGCACACTCGGGCGGAGCCCCTGAGCGCGCCGCAGGCACCTCTCGTGCGAATCACGGGCCAGGACGATGAGTTCGGCGACCCGATCGCGAATCTGGGCAGATTCGAGCGGGCCGCCGGCGTCGATCTCGTTGACGAGCGCCTGCAACGCGACAGTGATGGCGGTGAGAACCTGCCCGATCTCCTCACGCAGTTCGATAGCCACTTCGCCGCGCTCGACCTCTCGAGTTTCCATCTCCCGGGCGCTCAGCCGGGAGAGTTGGGCGGCGGCGGCTTCTATCTGGTGGCGGTGCTGATCGTGGGCATCGAGGATTCGGTTTGCCAGCGCCCCGATGCGCTCTGTCTGCCGATCGCGAATCGGACCGAGCCGGGCGCGCACAAGCAGGTCGCCGTTTTCGACCGCAGTGGCCACACGCTCCAGTTCGCGAAGGGGAGCAAGCGCCCAGCGCACGAGCAGCGCGTTCACGCCTGTGGCCGCGATCATGCCGAAGAGGGCGACCACCGCGATGCCGGGAACCGCGGTCACGGATACCGCGGCGCCGAAAGCCATCCGATCGACGTAGGCGACGGTGCCGGCGACGGTGAGCAAGAGCGCGCCGTTGGCAACAATCAGCTTCAGCGCCAGCGGCACGCGAAGGAGCGCGGCGGCGCGGTCGGCCCAGGACATTGCTGTCACCGGCGCCGCTGAGGACAGGTCGCGGGTGGCGGTGAGCCGAGCCTTCATCAGGCAAGCAGGCCGTGCGTCCTGGCGTAGCGCACAAGCTCCGCCCGCTTTCGCAGGCCAAGCTTGTCCAGGATATGGGCTCGGTGCGTCTCCACGGTCTTGACGCTGATCACAAGGGTCTCGCCGATCTCCATGTTTGTGTACCCCTGGGCGAGGAGACGAAGGACCTCCTCCTCCCGCGGGGTCAAGTGCTCGACCGGGCCAACCAGTTCGCCTCGGTCGCGCCGCGCGATGTAGTCGGCGGCGAGCTTTCTATGCACGGCCGGAGCGAGGAATGTGCCGTCGGTCTGCACTCTATGGATCGCCTCAATGAGGTCGCGCTCGGCGGCCTTCTTCATCACGTAACCGGCTGCACCGGCGTCGAGTGCCTGGTACAGATACTCCGGGTCATCGTGCATGGTGAGGATGAGCGTGCGGACATCCGGCGCCCGGGCCGAGAGCCTCCTCGTGGTCTCGAGCCCATCGATGCCCGGCATGGTGATGTCGATCAGTGCCACATCCGGCCGCAGGACAGCGATCTGTTCGAGCGCCGATTCACCATCGCCGGCCTCGCCCACGATCTCCAGGCCGGGCTCCGATGCGAGCAGCGCCCGGAGCCCGGCACGCAGAAGAACGTGGTCGTCACAGAGGAAGACGCGTGTCATCCCCGACTACCGAATTGACACGGCGGGACCGGCGACGATGGGCATCGGGTTGACGGCGGCCTGCGCCCGCACGAGCAGTACCGGGCGGCGCGCGTGGGTGACGACCTCGGTGGCGATCGAGCCCATCGTCAGGCGACTGAGACCACTGCGGCCGTGCGTCGCCATCACGATGAGCGCCGCGTTTGCTTCCTCGGCCATCTCGACGATCGCGCGGGCCGCCGGTGAGAAGATCGAGCGGCCGCGGGCATCGATACCCGCGCGGCGCACTTCGTCGACGAGCCGTTCGACGTACTCTTTCGATTCCTGCTCCATCAGATCGATCGCGCTCATCGAGGGAGCCAGGCCGTTGGTCGGCGTTGGATCCCAGAACGACGCCCGCAGGATGAAGAGCGGCGCGGTCAGTTCCCGCGCGATCTCAGCCCCAACGCTCAGGGCGCGTTCGGCGAATGCCGACCCATCCACGGTCACGAGCACGCAATCGCCGTCCAGTGTGGCGTGATGCTCCGCGCGCGCCGGCACCAGCAGCACGGGGATCGCGGAGTGACGCACGACCGCATCAGCGACCGAACCGTGGAGCAGGCGGTCGACCGCGCCCCGACCGTGCGTTCCCATCACGATGAGGGAGGCGTGCCAGGCGATCGCGTTCTCGACGATCTTCTCCCACGCGTTTCCCGCGCAGGTGACGATCTGCACGGGCAGCCCTAACTCGTGGACCCGCTCAGCGAGCGGCGCGAGGTAGGCGTCGCCGGCCTCGACCGATGCTGCCTGACGCACGCGCTCGTCGGGCGGAAACTCGGGCACGACGCGGAGCAGTAGCAGCGCCGCACGCATGGGAGGGGCCAGACGCAGCGCTGCGCCCAATGCGTGCTCAGCCAGGTCTGATCCGTCGAGCGGGACGATGATGGTGTGCCGGCTATCCTGGATCACCTTCGCACCTCCGTTGGGATCGAGCGCTCGCGGCGCGCAACTCCTGTCGGTCGCATCATCGCGAGGCACCTGGCGCGCGGCGTCGGGGCTTTACCCGGATGGCGGCGCTCGGGGGACACCGGCGCCCGGAGGAGTGTGGGAACCCTCATCGCCCCGTCCCCGCCGGCGGCATCGCGGCGCCCGCTGGCAGCACGACGAGCACCGCCGGCAGTTCTCCCGCGTTCTCGAAAGTGAGCGTCACCGCGATCCGTTCGTCGGCGGCCAGCGCACGGCGCACATCCACGAGCATCAGGTGCAGGCCGCCCGGCTCGAGGCGGGTGGAACCGAACGGCAATGGCAGTACGGACACCTTTTCCATCCGCGCCATCCCGTTCTCGATCGTCGTACGGTGAATCTCCACCCGGTCCGCGACGTCGGAACGCGCTCCGATGAGGCGATCGGCCGCGCCGCGGTTTTCTATCAAGAGAAAGCCACCGGCGGTCATCCCCGGGGCGACCGCTCGCGTCCACCCACCCGTCACGCGGACGACCTGCTCGCGCATCAGCCGGCGCGCGTCCTCCGCCAATCCGGCGGGATTCTGATCGAATCCGTAGATCAGGCGAACGCGCGCCGTCGCATCGAGAAGGTAGACGTACGTGCTGTGATCCACCGAGTAGTCATCCGCACGTCCTTCGATCGGGCGTCTTGCCGACACGACGCCGAAGGCGCGGTAGGCCGCGGCCAACTGGCTGGCAGTGCCCGTGAGTCCGACGACCCGAGGCCCGAAGTTGGCGGTATAGGCACGCAGGTGGTCTGGTGTATCGCGCTCCGGATCGACGGTCACAAAGTACACGTCCAGCCCCACACCATCCGCGCCCATCGCGCGCACCACCTGCGCGGCGTGCGCCAGTGCCAGCGGACAGACATCCGGGCAGCGGGTGTAGCCGAAGAAGAACAGCGTCGTCCGGCCGATCAGGTCGGTCTCCCGAAAAGGAACGCCATCGGCGCGCAGGAGAGTCAGAGCGCCTACATCGTGGGCCGGGTCGATCGCACCCCCATTCCACGGCGCGGGCGGCGCGAACGGCCCCCATTGGAGCAAGACGGCCAGCCCGCCCAATGCCGCCGCTCCGGCCAGAGCGGCGAGGGCGGCAACGATCCATCGCCCCACCCTCGTGGCGCGGCCCGGGGCACGACTGTCGGACTCGAAAGCTGTGTCGGGCACGCGCAGGGTCGGCGTCCTCACGCGACACCTCCGGGAAGGACCTCGACGGTCAGGCTTGAGATCTGCCCTACGGAGCAACTGCGCATTCCGGCGAAGCGAAACGTGCCCGCGCTGGCGAACGTCTGGACGAGCGTATCGCCGGGTGCGATCGGCCGCTCCAGGAAATAGTGCATCGCCTGGTCGTCGTTCCGCACCAGGATGCGCTGGCCGACGACGACGCGGAGCGTGGAAGGCATGGCGACGCTGACCGCGCCGGACATCTCGGCGAGCGCCGCGCCGGGCGGGATCGTGATCGTCAGGTCGGGGATCGCCGTGGCAGCCGATGGCGGCATCGCCGAAGCGCAGGCCGCGAGCAGTGCGACGAGTACGACCATCGCCGCAAGGCGCATCATTTGCGACAAGCCCCCCTCTCCACGGGATTGCACGATGCTGGGGCCCACCAGGCATCCGGGTTTTGCCCGGATAGGCGCGAGGCCCGGACGGACCTCCCTGTCGTCGCCCTTATCGGCTCAGGGCTTCGGCAAGGGGTTGATCGGGTTGAAGACCTCCGGATTCGCCGGCCCCTCGACCTCCAGGATGCCGGCCAGACCCTTTTCCAGGCGGCCAAGACTGTGGTCGACGAGCACGTAGTTGCCGGGCACCTCCAGTTTGAAATCGACGACCGCGCTGCCTCCGGTCGGCACGAGCGTCGTCTGTACGTTGGTCATGAACTCGCTCGCACCCTCGGGATAGACCCGATCGAAGATCTCGCCGATGACGTGAAAACTGGACGTGAGGTTCGGCCCGCCGACGCCGAAGAAGATACGCACGGTCTCGCCGACGCGCGCCTTCATCGCACCGTTGGTCAACGCACCGACGCTGCCGTTGAACAGCGCGTAGTCCGGCTCCTCATTGAGCATCTTCTCCATCGAGAACTCGTGGTGCCCCTCCTGGCCCCGCTTTCCGGCGAGGTAGAACTCACCCTGCATCACGTAGAACTCGCGATCGACCTTTGGATAGCCGCCGGGCGGCTCGACGATCATCAGGCCGTACATCCCATTCGCGATGTGATGCGCGACCATCGGCGTGGCACAGTGGTAGACGTAGACGCCGGGGTTGAGAGCCTTGAACGAGAACGTTGCCTCCTGACCCGGCGGCACCTGGGTCACCTTTGCCCCGCCACCGGGACCGGTCGCCGAGTGGAAGTCGATCGAGTGGGTCACCTTGCTGGAGGCGTTGTTCTTCAGGGTCATGGTGACGGTATCGCCCTGGCGCACGCGGACCATCGGACCCGGCACCGTGCCCCCGAAGGTCCAGAGCGTGTAGGTGACGCCATCGGCCAGTTTCGCGGTGATCTCCTGCGTCTCGATTGTGACGTTCACGTTCGCAGGAGCGGTGCGGTTGACTGGCGCTGCGACCTGAGGGAGCGGCAGCGGCTTCGCGGCGGCGTCCGCGGGCTTCAGGCTCACGGGGGGCTGGACCACTGCGGCCGGTCCAGGGCCATAGGCGATCTGATCTGGCTTGGCGGCGGTCTGCTCCGGCGTGCCCACAACCAGCCGACCCACCATACCGGCCTCCTTGTGGCCAGGGATCGTGCAGATGAAGTTGTAGACGCCGTTCTTCGCGAGCTTGAAGACTCCACTGGCTTTCGCGCCACCGGCCGCGAGCACGCGCCCATCGATCCCCTCGATCACCAGGTCGTGCTCGATGAGACCCTTGTTGTCGATCGTGGCCGTCAGATCGCCCGGCCCGGGGATCGTCACTTCAGCAGGCGTGAACTTGAACTCAGTAGCAACGACTGAGATGGCCGACGGACCCACCTTCGTGGTCGGCGCGGCCACGGCGACCTGCCCGGCTGCGCCCCGGCCGCTGAGGAGCATGTAGTTCATCGCCACCATCGCGGCCATGAGCAGGATCGCGATGACACCGACAAATGCGAGCAGCGGACCGACGGAGATGCCGCCTCGCTTACCGGGTCCACCGGAGGGCGCGCCGGGCTCGACCGGGGGACGGGTGATCGTTGCCATTGTGAGAACTCCACCTCCTCGTGTGCGTCCTGGGACGCCTGCGACCTCACATCTGTCTGTGGATCGTGTCGAGGACGGTACGGGAATTCAGGGGACGCGCCATCAGGGGAAAACCCGAGTCCGCCGGCGGCTGAGGGCGGCCCTCACCTCCGCGTCGCTCCATCCCTCCCACTGCGGCGGGCGAAGGTCGACACTTCGGCACCACGAGCGGTGCGTCGGCCAGCGGGGTCCCCGAACGGCGCCGGGTGGGTCCCTCGCCGTGCGTCCGATCCTGGCGCCCGCTCCGGGCGGTTGGGCGGACTGGCTATCGCGTTCGCGTTCGGTGACTCCAGCCGGAGACCGAGAGCTGCCGATTCCAGAGCAAGAGGCCGGGGTCCCCGATGGGGACCCCGGCCATTCGAGGCGAGCGCGGAACGGTTAGGCGTGGATGGTCGCCGACCTCAGCGCGGCGGCCTGCTCCTGGGAAGGCCACGGCGTGCCCAGCATCGGGAGCAGGAGCCGGTCCAGGCCGATGAGACCCGCGTTCTTCCAGGCAAGCATCAGGCCGACCGCGAGGAGGAACAGAACCGGGTTGCTGCTCGTGGTGCCGGCGAGCATGAAGTTCATGTTCATAAGCGCGCCAAAGAATGCCGCGATGCCGACCAGCGCACCCACGATGAGGCCCACGCCGACGAGCACCTCACCCCATGCGATCAGGCCGCCGAACCAGGTCTGTGCCTGGATATCGATGAGCCACTGCAGGAACGCGCGGAACCAGTCGTAGGTGATCAGCGGCCGTGCCGGCGGCGCGGGGATCGCCACCGCGCGCTGCCAGTAGCCGAGGATCGCCGAACCGCCGCCGAACGCCCAGGCCGGCTCGCCGACCTTGTGGAGCCCTGCGTCGAGCCATTGGTAGCCCAAGTACACGCGCACCACCAGCCAGAGCCAGGCCGCGACCGAACTGTTGAACAGGAACTTCGCGATCGGCGGATCCTCGACGTGGACGCCACCGCGAAGAAGCGACGAGAACTGTGCCATCTGAGTATTGCCTCCTCCTGAGAGATCTCGCCTCGACCGATGCCCTGATGATCCTCATCGACCGACCACTCTTCCTCAGGGTATACCCCCTAAAACGATCGGAGTACCCTGTACGCCTCGTCTTCAGGCTCCGAGACGCGCGGCCGACGAAGCCGCTTCAGGCTCGGTCACGAAGGATCTCCTTGCCGCGCGCCTCGATTCGCGCCAGCGCAATGAACAAGCTCTCGAGCGCGGCTTCGATATCCGCAGCCGCGGTCTTCGCCAGCGCGTCATTGCCCCGGTCGCGCGCCTGGCGCCAGATCGTGAGGGCGATCCGCGCGGTCGCGGCGTCCTGCGCCGCAGTACTGTGCAGGTCGTGCAGGAGTGCGCGCAGGTCGGCGGCAGGGATCTCAGACATGTGCCGCCACCTCGCGCTCACGGGTCCGTCGCACGATCTCGTCCAGACGCTCCGGGACGCGCACTTTCTCGACGTAGAGGGCCGCTCCGGGCACAAGATCGGTCATCTCTCCCTCGGGGCTCCCGCTTGCTACGCAGAGGAGAGGCGCGCCGGCGTGCGGCTTGCGCGCGAGATCGAGCGCTGCGGGGAGATTGGCATCCAGCACGATCAGGTCGTGGCGGTCGGTGGCGAGAATCCCGAGCGCCGCGTCCGCGGTCGCGGCTGTCCGAGCGTGGTGCCCGGCCTGGCGGAAGAGCAGGGCGAGGACCGCAGCGAACGCCGCCGAATCGTCCGCGATGAGGACCCGGAGCGGTTGATCGCCGTGCGGCAACGCCGCGTCGATCGCCCTTCGCGCCTCGGAGAGATCCATTGGCTTGGGGATGACGCCGCTCACCCCGCCCTCGCGCAATTGCGCCGCCGTCAACTCGCGTCCCCATCCCGTGAGGAAGATAACCGGCAGGGCAGGATGGCGCGCCTGGAGCGCCCGCGCCACGTCCCACCCCGTCAAACCAGGCATTCCCAGGTCCGTGATAACGAGGTCGGGCGGGTCCTCATCGATCGCGCCGAGCGCTACGGCAGGATCGCTGAACGCGCGCAGGTCGTGTCCTTCGGCGCGCAGGAGCATCGCCTCGGTGTCCCGCACGTCCGTCTGATCATCGATCAGGACGATACGCCCGAGTCGGCGGGGTCGCTGATCGGCGGTGCTCTGGGCCGCCGTCGTCGGGGCGGGACGATCCGTCGCCGGCAGCCAGATGGTGAAGGTCGTGCCATCGCCCGGGGCGCTGGTGACGTCGATGTGGCCGCCGAGCGAGGCGATCACCTTGCGCACCATCGCCAGTCCGAGGCCCGAGCCGCGCTCCCCCTTCGTGGTGAAGAACGGTTCGAAGATCCGCCGCTGCAGCGCCGGCGTCATCCCCATGCCCGTATCGCGGATGGTCAGTTCCGCGCCGCCGCCGGCTGGCGCCAGGCCGATCGCGATGGTGCCGCCGTGGGGCATCGCATCCACCGCGTTGAAGATCAGGTTGACGAGCACATCGCGAAACGCGGGCGCCTCGCCCAGCGCCGGGCGCGTGGGCGTCAGATGGGTCTCGATTTCGATCGTCCGGCCCTCGCGCACCGCCTGCTCGCGCCAGCGCGGCCGCGTGAACTCGATCGCCTCGGCGATGACTGTGGCCAGGGCGAACGGCTGGAATGTCGCCTGATCGAGCGGGCGGCCGTACTCCCTCATCCGCGCGACCGTCGCCGCGCCGTCGCGCGCCGCGCGTTGGACGGCGGCGAGGTTCTCGATGAGCGTGGCGTCGGTGACCTGGCCGAGGAGGAGCTCGACTCGGCCGAGGATCGTCGCCAGGACGTTGTTGAAATCGTGGGCCAGACCAGAGGCCATCTCGCCGGTCGCGCGCAGCCGTTCCACCGAGACAATCTGCTCCTGGATGATCCTCTCGCGCGACACGTCGGCATACACCGAAACGCGGCCGAGGAGGGTGTCGTCCACCGCGAGCACCGGCGCGCTGTAGCGGCGCAGCGTGCGGTCAAACGCCTGGAGAGTGAGTTCGTCCGAATCGGTGATGCGGGGCTGAGCGCGCTCGAGCGCGATCGCCGAGAGCAGGACATCTGGCGCGGCGAGAAGCGTCGCGAGCACCTCCTCGTTCTGGCCAGCGAGCGGGGAGGAGGCCCCGACGAGTCCGGCGATGCGGTCGCCGACGACGACGATCGTGCCCGCGGGATCGGTGACGATGACGCCCTGTTCGAGGGCATCGAGCACGGCCCACAACTGGCTGGAGGCCAGCACCGCGGCGTCGGTCTGGGCGCGGAGCGAGGTGGCGAGCCGTGCGTTGCCGATCGCGACGCTGGCTGCGGCGGCGAAGCCCATCGCCAGGCGTTCGTCGTCCTCGTCGAAGACACCCGCACGCGCATGCGTCGCATAGAGGCGGCCGATGACCCGGCCGTCGAGATGGAGGGGCAGGCCGAGGAACGCGCGCATCGGCGGGTGATGGATCGGGAAGCCGGCCGCGAGAGGATCGCGGGTCAGATCGTCGAGGCGGAGGGGTCTACCCTCGCGGAGAAGCGCGCCGAGGATGCCGCGCCCGATCGGTGGGTGATCCTTGAGGCGCGCGTACTCATCGTCGGTCAGGCCGTGGACGACGAACTCGCGCAGGTCACCGTGATCGTCGACGATCCCGACCGCTGCGTAGGGCGCGCGCAGCAGTTCCGCCGCCGAGCGGGCGATCTGTCCGAGCACCTCCCGCTCGTCGGTGCTACCTCTCGCCAGCGAGGCGGTTGCGGCGTAGAGGCGGGCGAGCGCATCGGGCCCGGACATGGGAGCATGGTAGTCGCGCGCACGCAGCGCCCCTACGGCGTTGTCGTCCGGCCCCGCCGCACCCCTGGCTCGTCTATTCTGCGGCCACATCCGCGTCAGGAGAGATGACCGTGCCAGAGTATTCCGGACGGGCGGCGATTCTCGATCGGGTCAAGGCGCCCCTGTCCATCGAGGAGATCGCCGTGCTACCGCCCGGCCCGGGCGAGGTGCAGGTCCGCTATGTCGCCAGCGGGGTGTGCCACAGCGACCTGCACGTGATCACCGGCGACATGCGGCACGATTTGCCCGTCGTTCTCGGGCACGAAGGCGCGGGCGTCGTCGAGGCGGTCGGGCCCGGGGTGACGACCTGTGCCGTCGGCGACCATGTGCTGACGAGCTATATCCCCAGTTGCGGGACCTGCCACTACTGCTCGATCGGGCGGCCGAACCTGTGCGCGCTGCGCGATCGGCCGCGCCATCTGATGCTCGACGGGACAAGTCGCATCCGCCGTCGCGACGGCTCGGCGGTGAACCACTTCCTCCAGGTCTCCTCCTTCTCCACCCGTGCGGTACTCCTGCAGGAAGGTGTCATCCCCATCCGCAAGGACGCGCCGCTGGACGTGATCTGCCTGGTGAGTTGCGGCGTTACGGCAGGAATGGGCGCTGTCCTCAACCGCGCGAAGGTGAAACCGGGATCGACGGTGGTCGTCTTCGGCTGCGGCGGCGTCGGCCTCAATGTTATCCAGGCCGCCGAACTCGCCGGAGCAGGACGGATCATCGCTGTCGATCGCCTGCCGTACAAGCTGGGGCTGGCCGAGGAGTTCGGGGCAACCCATCAGGTGAATGCGTCCACCGAGGACCCGGTGCGCCGGGTGAGCGAGATTACCGGCGGTTTCGGCGCCGACTACGCCTTCGAGGCAATCGGCGCGCCGCGCGTCATCGAGACCATGCTCGATTGTCTCCACCGCGGCGGCGAGGCGTACGTCATCGGCGTGTCACCCCACGGTTCGAAGATCACGATCGACCCCTCGCTGCTCGTCCAGGAGCGAGTGCTCTCCGGCAGCTCGTTCGGCGGCTCACGCCAGCGAGTCGACCTGCCAATGATCGTCGACCTGTTCATGGGCGGGAAGGTGAAGCTGCGCGAGCTGGTCTCGCGCCGGCTCGGCCTCGACGACATCAACCATGCGTTCGACCTGCTCGATCGCGGCGAGGTCGCCCGATCGGTCCTCGTCTACTCGTAGTCACCCACGACGGCCCGGGGGACGGTTCGCGCCAGGCGGCGCGATCCGTCCCCGCCCGGCTCAGGCCGCTGGCAGCTGGTGGTGTCGTCCCGGGATCTCCTCCACCTGGCCCGCCGCGCCTTTGAGGATCTCGTCGATTTCGGCCAGCACGGCGGGCGAGAGGGCGACGGCCAGGGCCTCGACGTTCTCCTCGATCTCGGCCACGTTGCGGCAGCCACTGAGTGCCACCGAAACGGTCGGATCGTGGAGCACCCAGGCGAGCGCCAGGCGCGGCAGGGTCGTCGCCGCCCGAGCGGCCACTCCCTTGAGCCGCTCGACGACGTCGAGGTTCTGATCGAGGTTCGGCCCGAACAGACGCTGTCCGAATAGCATGCCGTGGCGCCGCCAGTCGTGCTCGCCGAAGACGTGCCCCTTTCGCATCGTGCCGGTGAGCAGACCGTGCGCCATGGGTCCGTACGCCATGATCCCGATGCCCAGTTCGCGCGCGGTGGGGAACATCGCTTTCTGCCACCGCCGGTCGAACATGTTGAAGCCGACCTGATTGGCGCAGATCGGCGCTGCGGCGCGCCCCCGCCGCAACTCGTACGGCGAGTAATTGGAAACGCCGATGTGGCGGGCCTTCCCCTCACGGCGGATCTCGTCGAGCGCCTTCATCGTCTCCTCAACCGGCGTCTCCGGATCCGGCCAGTGGATGAGCAGCAGGTCGAGATAATCGGTGCCCAGACGCTTGAGGCTCTCCTCGTTAAGCCGCTTGACCGTGGAATAGCGCCCGTCGAACTTCGAGGTGAAGGTGACAGGGTCCCACGAGATACAGGTTTTGGAGACGAGGAGGATGTCCTTCCGCTTCGCGCCCAGCGCCTTGCCGAGCACGATCTCGGAGCCGCCAAAGCCGTAGTTCGGGGCCGTGTCGTAGAGCGTGACGCCCAGGTCGATCGCGCGGTGGATTGCGCGCGTCACCTCGGAGTCGTCGGTGCCGCCATAGTGATCTCCACCCATCTCCCAGCAACCGAACCCGATCGCGGAGACGGTCAGGCCAGTGTCACCGAGCGCACGGTACTGCATCTATTCCTCCAGGCGGCGCGCAGTGTACCCGAGTGCGTCGTCGATGGCGGGTAGCGGCCCAGGCCACGGCACCGGGTCGGACAGCGCCGGTGCAGCGGGCGACGGACGCCGCGGCCACCGGGGCGCTCCATGTGAATCTGGTCGCCCCCACGGGTGGGGCGGAAACCGCGAATGCGAGCCGCTCGGTCACCGACGACACGACGGGACCGTACAGGCGCCCATCCCAACAGCGTCAGACAGCCGTCGCCCGCGTCCGCCGAGAGGGTGGAGCGAAGCGGAGGGTGAGGGCGGCGATCCTCCGTCCGGGTGCGCTGTGGACCGCCTGCGTCGCGCCGCTGGCGGAGGCACCCTCACCCCAGCCCCTCTCCCGCCGCGACGGGAGAGGGAGAAAGGCGGGCTGGACGCTGCGTTTCGCGACACCCTCACGCCGCGCGCCCTACACTCCGTTGCACCATAACGAGGGAACCGACCACGGTGGCCGGCGCTCAGCGCGCGACGATCCTCATCACCGGGACGCTCACCGAGCCGCAGTGGGACCAGATTGTCGCCGCGCTGCCAGATCACGATCTGCGCCGTTTCGCCCAGCAGAATGCGTTCGAGGCCGCGATCGAGGAGGCCGACGCGATCGTCTGCTCCGAACTGAGCCCGGAGGCGTTCCGCCGCGCGCGACGGCTGAAGCTCATCCAGAGCTGGGCGGCCGGACCGGACCGATTGATGATCCCGGAGATCGTGGCGAGCCCCATCGTCGTCACCTCGTGCAAAGGTAACGGCGCGATCCCCCTGGCCGAGCACGCGATGATGCTGATGCTGATGCTCAACCGCGATGCGCGGCGATGGGCCCGCGCTCAGGCCGCGCATCGATGGGACCACTGGAACCACCCCGAATTGAACGGCCTCACGTGCGGCATCATCGGTCTGGGTCATTCGGGCCAGGATCTCGCCCTGAAGTGCCAGGCGTTCCACATGCGGGTCCTGGGGATGCGGCAAAGCGATACGGCGACGCCGAACGTCGACGAGCAGTATCCGGGACCCGGCGCGCCGCGATTCCGGGAGCGGCTCCACGAGTTCCTCGGCCGCTCCGACTTCGTCGTCGTCACCGCGCCGCTCACGCCGGAGACGCGCGGCATGCTCGGCGAGGCGGAGTTCCGGGCGATGAAGCGCTCGGCCTTCTACATCTGCTTTTCGCGCGGGGGAATCGCCGACGAGGCGGCGCTTCTGCGCGCGCTCCGCGAGGGATGGATCGCCGGCGGCGGCCTCGACGCCCACACAACCGAACCGCTCCCGGCCGACAGCCCGTTCTGGGACTTGCCGAACGCAATCGTGACGCCGCATAACGGCGCCAGCACGCCGGGCACGCGACAGCGCGGCGTCGACATCGCGATCGCGAACCTGCGGGCGCTTGTGGAAGGCGGTGTTTACCATAACGTGGTCGACAAAGGGCGCGGCTACTGATGGGACGACGGCACGCGATCTCACGGCGGCGGATGATCGCCGCGCTCGGCATCACCGGCGCGCTCGCCTGTGCGCCAGGCTTCCGCTTGCCGGGAGGCGACGTGCCACCCGGCGCGGCCGCCACCGCGACGGCGGCCGCATCGTCCTCGGCGTCGAAGCCCCTCGTGCCTACTCCTGTTCCCGCCACGCCCACGCCGGATGTCGCCGCCGCGAACGCGATGCTGGATCGGCCGCTCGCCGTCGGCCTAGGGCTCGTGCAGCTACGTACTAGCCCGCGGGAACTCGGCTTCACCGTCGCGTATGAGGAGGGCCGGCCGCGCCTCCACCGCCCGCGCGACGACGCGGCGATGGACCGACTGATCGACCTCGCATCGCGCGCGAGCCGACGCGAGCCGATCGACGCGGACCTGCGCATCAGCGCCGACGGCCGCGTCACCCGCGTGCCGGCACGTCCTGGCGAGGATGTCGATCGCCCGCTCGCGCGGGAACGGATCCTGGCAGCGATCGATCGAGCCGAACCGCGAGCCGACCTGCCGATGACGCCGGTGCCGATCCGGGTGGCCGACGACCTGACCTCCGTGGCATTCGCGCGGGCCAATCGCCTGCTGGACGGCGCGCCGCCGTACCTCACCGCGCGGCGAGACGACCGCTTCTGGACGTTCAATCGAAAGGACTTCGCCTCCGTTCTCGCTATCGCGCCCGCGAGACCCGGCGTTCCCGCCCGGCTCGTCCCCGACGAGATGGTGCTCGAAGCCTTTCTGAAGAAGTTCGCGCCGGTCATTGAGACGGAGCCGGTCAACGCGCGCTTCAGCATCGAGGCCGGACGCGCGAAGGTCATCGATCCGGGCAAACCCGGACAACAACTCGACCACAATGGCGCGCTGGCGGCCTTCCAGAGGGCGCTCGACGAGGAGTCACGTCTGGTCATCCTGCCCGTGCGGGCGATACCACCCAGGTACGGCCCGGACAGCGCGCCATCGCTCGAGGTCTCGGAATTGATCGAGAAAGGCTCCACGCCGCTCGGCGGGGCGATCCCCGAGAAGCGCCATAACGTGACCCTGGCGGCGAGCCGTCTCAACGGCTACGTTGTCGCGCCCGGAGATGTGTTCTCGTTCAACCGCGCGGTCGGGCCGACAACCCTGGACGCGGGGTTCAAATGGGGCTACGGCATCACGAACTCCGAGGAGGGTATCCGCACCGTTCCCTCGATCGCCGGCGGGATCTGCCAGGTCTCCACGACGCTCTTTCAGGCGGTGTTCTGGGCCGGCTACCCGCTCGAGGAGCGGTACTGGCACCTCTACTGGATCCCCTCCTACGCGTCCCGCGGGATCGTCGGCCTGGATGTGACGGTGGACGAGGAGTTCAACGTCGACTTCAAGTGGATCAATAGTTCGAAGACGCCGATCGTGATCCAGGCGCGCGTGGAGGGTGACAACATCATCTTCGAGTTGCACGGGCGGAAGCCCGGCTGGCAGATCGAGGTCGCCAAACCGATTATCACCAACGCGAATGCGCCCGACCCCGAGCCGGTATTACAGCCGGATCCGGCGCTGCCCTGGGGACGCACGCTCGTCATCGAGGCGCCGCGCGATGGATTTTTTGTCGAACTGAGCCGCACCGTGACCGGAGATGGCCCGGAGAAGCGGATCCTCAAGATGAAGAGCAACTACCTGCCGTCACGCTCCGTCACGCTGGTGGGCACGATGAACAAACCGCCGGAGCTGCCCATCGAAGCGGCCTTCCCGAAGGGGACGCCCACGCCGATCCCTCCGGTGCGGATGGCGCCAGACGATCAGCGCACGCCGTTCCCGACCCGCACGCCGAACCCGGCTACCGCGACGGCGATCGCTCTCACCGGCACCGCAACCCCCACGCCTGGCCCCGGCACGCCGACCGTCACTCCCGGCCCCGGTACGCCGACGGTCGCGCCCGCTACGGGGACACCCAGGCCGCGCGGTTAGCGACCGGGGCAAACAGCCGGCCCGCAGACCGTCACTCCCTGCCAGGTGCGCTGAAGTTTCACTCCCACCGCGAGGACGCCCACGTGTCGCGAGGTGAGGGCATCGGGCGCCCGGTGCCGGCATCGGACGTGGCATGGACGGCGCGACAATGCCGGGATGGGGGCCTGCCCGCAGAGCAACCTCGCCCTTCGACTCTGCCTGCGGGAGAAGTCCGCGACACGGTCTTCAGCCCTCGAGGCGCGCGGGCAGCGGGGTGAGGCGAGCGGGACTCCCGCGACTCTCGAAAGAGGGGCTTGCACTAAGTAGATCATCTGTTCTATTCTGGGGCCATCGCGATCAGGAGTGCGGGCATGGCGGTACTGACGATTCGGGGTCTGTCGGAAACGACGCTGGACGCGCTGCGGGGCGAGGCCGACCACCAGGGGAGGAGCGTCAACCGGCATCTGGTGAGCGTACTGGACGAGCACGCCGCGGTGACCCGGCGTGCGGCGCAACTCGGCCGACAGCGGAGGCGGCTCGATGCGCTGCGCATGCGCGTCGCGCCCGGCCAGGCGACGACCGATAGCGCGTCGCTCCTCTGGTCCGAGCGTGGCGGCCGATAGCCCGGTTGTCGTCGACGCGGCGACCGTCGCCAAGTGGGGTTTCAACGAGACCGACTCCGCGACGGCGCTGCGCCTCTTCGACGCCTGGGCAGCGCAGACGCTCTCCCTCCGTGCACCGGACGTGCTCGTCGCCGAACTGGGGAGCATCTGCCGCCGCAAGGTCCGCGCCGGTGAGGTGACGGCCGACCACGCGCAGCAGGTTCACCAGGTGCTCCACGCGATCCTGCCCCCGCTCGTGCCTTCCGAGGATCTGGCCGATGAGGCGCTGCTCCTGGCGAGCCGCCACGATCGGCCGTTCGCGGAGGCGCTCCACCTCGCGCTGGCGATCCGCGATGGCGCCATCTACGTCACCGCCGACGAGCGGATGTTCCGCCTCCTCGCGCCGTCGTTCAGTTGCGTGCAGCACCTTGAGGATGTCGCGGTCTGATTCAGTCGCCGGTCAGTGGGCGTCGAGCGACCCCGTGCGCAACCAGATGCCCATGAGGTGCTCGAACAACGCGATACCCGCGCCGATCAGCACAACCGTCGCCACGGTAAGGACGACGATCGCCTGCTCTAGCGGCAGAAGGACGGTGACCCCGGTCAGGCTGCCTCGAAACGCGTCTACCGCCTACGCCAGGGGGTTGAACCAGGCGAGCGTGCGGAACGGGCTCGGGAATAGTCGGTAACAGGAGGTAGGCGCCGCTCACCAGCAGCATCGGACGATTGATCGCGATCATCACCAGGGAGCCATCGCGCCACGCCAGCATCACGGCGGCGGAGAGGATCCCGAATCCGACGCTCAACAGCACGACCAGCACGATAACGAGTCCGGTGGTCGCCAGAGCGGACGGCGTCCACCGAACGTTGATGTGCAGGAAGAGGAAGGCGAGCGTCAGAAGCGAGGCGACGTGGAACAGGAACAACCCGGTGTAATAGACGCCCACGCCGAGAACGATCAGCAGGCGCGGCGCCGGTGCGAGCAGGTTCCGCTCGAGCGTCCCGCTCGCCTGCTCCAGCGCGCGCGGGTCGGGCCGCTTCTTCAGCTCGATAATCGCGAGCGCCGCCGTCGCGGTGTCCACCGCGATGAGGTCGGTGAAACGTGCCCCCTTCCCCGCCGCCGGCTCGATGCGCCATTGGCTGTGCACGAAGCGCAGGCTCGGGTCCAACGGCGCCGGCAACCGCAAGCCGGCCCCGAGGGCGTGACCGATGAGGGCGGCCTCGATCTGCACCTCCTTCGAGTCCCGCGCCTGCCGGTCGCGCGCCTGACGCAGGTACGCGAGGCGCGCCGGCATGCCGCGCGCGACCTCGTCCGCCGTTGTTCCCGGCCGCACGGGCGCCCGCCCCACGCCGATGCGAGTCTTTCGCGAGGCCGGCGACAGGTCGATGACGCAGATCCCGCCGGCGACAGGCCGGTAATAGACCCCGCCCGTCTCGGCGCGGTGCGCGTCGAAGACCGCCATCACCGCGCGGAACCCCTCCGATTCCATGTAGTCCACCGCGCGGTGGTGCTCCGGTCGCACGACCGGACGCTGCTCGACGGGAGCGCTCAACGTTGCCAACCGCCTGCGGCCACGTACGAGCTCAGCAATGGACGTACCGGGTGGGGTTCTGGGCGCCCCGCGGCAGGTACCGCGATACGTCCGTCCAGAGGTACACATCCTCCATGGGTTCGTCGCGTCGGCCGAAGAACGCCCACCGGTTCTTGAGTCGTCCGACGCGCTCGTGCTCCTGCGGCCGCTCCCACCCTTCGATCGTGTACACGGCCCGCACGATCCCGTCGTGGACGGCGAACGCCCACTCGGGCCGGCGCCGCGCCGGCGCGGCCGCCCACCACTTCCGCGTCGCCTCGTAGAGCGCGTCCGCCGGCATGCCGGCCTTGTACTGCCGCCTGATCCGGATGAGGATCACGCGGTGCTGGGGTGCGATCTCGGCAGGTCTTGCCGCGTACCTCGCGACGATGTCGTCGAGCGGGCGCCAACCCCGCGCGAGCCCATGCCCGGAAACGGCGTTGGTGAGACCGACGCCGGCCACAGCGCGGGCGTCGATCACCGCGCCTTCGACTTCGTAGGCGACCGCCTCGTCCATACCGTGGCGAATGATCTCGACGCCGACCTCGTGGCCCCCGGCGAGTATCTCGCGGATACGGCTGAGCTTGAGCTGTTCTGGCGTTTCTGCCGCGTCGACCCGCTTGGCGTGCCGCGCGTGCTGGTAGACGCGGTCGCCCTTGCCCTTCCCGACGTAGAAGATGACCTCGGTGCGCGGATCGCGCAGCGCGTAGACGTAGCATCCTAGCCAGCTCGGCCTCGGCGAACCCGTCGTGCAGCGGCTCGCTGGCCGGCTCGTCCGGCGGCGCACCTCGTCCAGCTGCACGGGCGCGTCGTCGGCGAGCAGCGCACGTCCGCCAGTGGAGCGACCGCAGCAAGTCCGAACCTCCTCGTTGCGGGGTCACTGATGGCCCGCGCGCAGGATACGGCGTCCGGGTGCGCGGCGCGCGCCCTGGCGACGTCGGTGCTCCTTCTCCCGCTGGGGGCGCTGCGAGAAGGCCAATCTAGTCGTGGGGGCGTTCCCGACACAGCCGACTACCCTGGCGCTAGCTACCTTACAGAGCAGAACACCCGTTCCTATGACTCCAACAGAAAGTCGGAAAACGGCGGCGGCGTGCAGCCGCCCGGGTGTCCGATTCGTTCAAGACGGCCGGCGCAGGCCGTCGGCTAGGATGGCCTCATGCCGTACCGGATCAAGCACGTTAGCGTCCCGATCGAACGTCCGCCCGACGCCGTCCGCGCCGGGTTCGCCGCCGAGATGTCCGGTGAGGATGCGTCCCGCTGGCCCTGCTTTGACGAGTTCCGCCTCCGGCCGGGATAGCCGTGGCGGCGCGTGGCGAAACGCGTGTCTATCCTCATCCTCTCTACCAGGCGGAAGGAGACATCACATGGCAAACGCGATTCCAGAGCGGTTTCTCGATATCCTCGGGCGCGAGGCGAAGGCTTTCGCCTCGCTCGCGCTGGTGACGAAGGACGGCACGCCCCACGTGACGCCGATGTGGTTCGACTATGACGGCGAGCACATCATCTTCAACACGGCGCGGCGGCGGGTGAAGGACCGCATCCTCCATCGCCACCCGAAGGTCGCGCTTTCGGTTCAGGATCCGAAGAACCCGTACCGCTACATCCAGATCCGGGGCCAGGTGGTCGATGAGACCGAGGAAGGCGCCTTTGACAACATCTGCTCGTTGCGCGAGAAGTACTGGGGCGACCGCAACTACCCCCGCCGTGAGGGCGAGCAGCGTGTCATCTACCGGGTGAAGCCGGAGGCGGCGAACACGATGGGCTAGAGGGCGTACCGCGAAGGGAGTCGCGGACTTCCGGCCCACGGCCGGCCTCGACGTGCGTCAGAACCGGTCGGTGCGGAGCCAGGCGGGGCGGGCGGGAAGCCGCCGGTCCCGCTCGCGGTGCCTCAGTCGAGTCCGGGGCACCGCAGTTCCACCATCTGGGCAAAGGCCTGGCCCCACCCATCGTGGAAACCCCTCGCCTCGTGTCGGCCGCGACTGTCGGCGTTCGGGTGCAGCGCGACCGCCCGGTAGTGCGCGCCCGCTCTGCCGCTCCGGGATACTCGGACGACGCCGCTCCTCTCGAGCACCTGGAGATGCTGGAGAAAGGGGGCAGCGCCATGACCGGGCGCCGACGGCTGGAGCGCCCGATCGCGCCTCAGGCGGAGGGCGAGGCCAAGTCTGGTGCGGAGGCGGCCCGTCCCACGTGCGGGCGACTGAACCGGGTCGCGGTGTGGGTCGCTGAGAAGCGCGCCACCCGAGTATCGACGAGTCCGTGCGCTCGGCCGGCCCCGAGCACCGCCGTGTCGCCCAAACCCGCCCGTCCACGCGGTGTGATCAGCCAGGTGGCCGCCGGCGGGACGGGTCCGATCGCGGCGCCCATGCCGGCGAGTCCGCCTGGATCCTCGATCTGGAGGATCAGTACATCGATCGGCGCGACCGCGTCGTCGACGACGGCGAGAGCCTGGCGCGCATCGCGCAGGAAGGGCTCATCGGTGACTCCTGCGATGCGGACGCGCTGCCCGGCGCGTAGCCCCATGCGGTCGAGAAGCGACCGCGGCCGCAAGATACGATCGACCCAGCGCTGGGCTGGTCCTTCGAGATCGAGCACGAGCGCGCCTTCGTCCCGCTGGATCCTGAGTCGCGCGCCCTCGGCCGAAGCGCCGCGGATCGTCGCGAGCGGGATGCGCAGACGCGCTCCGGTAGGGCGAAAGAACAGCTCGTCGGTCTCCAGAAGTGCCCGACCGGTGGCAATCTCGCCGCCGTCCACCAGCAGGGCTGCGCGCGCCTCAAGACCCATCGCCCGGACGCTCAGTCGAAGGTGAAGCAGACCTTCCCCGACGTGGCCTGCTCCGCGATCTGGAAAGCCTCCGGCCCCTTCTCCAGGGGCATGTAGTGACTGACGACCCTCTCAAGTTTGACGCCGCGATCGCGGATGAAGGTGCAGATCTCCGCAAACATCGTATCCGGATAGATGCTGCTGCCGAAAACGGTCAATTCGCGGTGGGCGAGCATCATCATCGGCATTTTGAACTCGGGATTGCCGAGGCCCACGATCGCGGCCGTCCCGCCGGCGCGCACGAGCTCGCCAATGACCGCGTGGGCGGCGCTCGATCCCGAGGTTTCGATCAGGCATGTACCGCGCTCGGGCACAATCGCCTGGATCTGCTCGCCGACCGGTCCGGCAGTTGGGTCGATCGTGTGGTCGGCACCCAGGGATGCGGCGATCTCGCGTCGCCCGGCGGAGGGATCGACGCCGACGATGTGCGCGCCCATTGGCTTCGCGAACAGGATCGCGAGCAGGCCGACCGGGCCGAGACCGGAGACCACGAGAGTGTCGCGTCCGCTGACTCCGAGCCGTTTCAGCGGCCAGTAGGCGGTGCCCGCCTGACAGGCGATGATCGCGCCCTCGACGTAGCTCAGGTACTCGGGAAGCTGCAGGAGGCAGCGCGTGTGCACGGCCATGAACTCGGCATCGGAGCCGTCGTAGCCGTTGAGATGCCCGTAGGAGCCCATCCGATGGAAACAGATCTCGGAACGCCCGGTACGGCAGTTGATGCACTCGCCGCAGGTCCGACGGAAGTACACGACGACTCGATCGCCCACCGACCACCCGGCCACTCCGGGGCCGACCTCGACAATGTCGCCGGCCGGCTCGTGACCGGGGATGAAGTCCTGGGTCAGGTGACCGGGCGTGGGGTGCCGGTACGGGTGCAAATCGCTGCCGCAGATGCCGGAGGCGCGCACCTTGATGAGCACCTCGCCCTCGCCGGGCACCGGCCGCGGCCGATCCCGCACGATGACCTGCTTCTCGGCGACGATTCGTAGCGCGCGCATCTGGGGGTTACCTCCGGAGCGCATAGGGTAGCGCCCGAGGTGGGTACCCACGTCAACCCCGCCGGGCGACGACGGTCGAGAAGAGTCGCTGCGCCACCACTGTTATCCGCCCCGGATGACCCAGCGGCGAGAGGGCGGGTATGTCGCACGACTTCACGGTGCAGGGAAATAGGCCGACCGTCGAACCGAGATCGTCCAGCAAATCCACTCATTACGTGCTAGAGGCGTGAGGTTCTCCCATCGATCCAGTGCATCTGCATCGGAGATAAGAGCATGTTCCAGGTCGTGCGGTATTTCGTGAGCTGTGCCTCCCGATATGTGCTCAGCCATATGATCCGGCACCTCCTCAGGACATCTGGTTTCCGCGGCGCTGCCGTGGAATCTAACCCCCTCTCATCGGCCTGATCTGCTTCTCACGGACCCACTGAGCGGGACTGACGCCCGAGTGGTGCGCGTCAGGACGATGGCGCTCGGGCCATCGCCGCCCCCTCTGCCTCGACGCGCCGCCATGGCGACCGCACATCGCTGATAGGCTAGCGCCGGGAGGGAACCACGTGCCGGTCAGAGTAGGAATGTTCATCCCGCGAGGGTTGGGCGACCCGCGGACATACGGGCCGCCGAACCACCGCCAGATCGTGCGCTACGGGCAGCGCGCCGACGAGCTCGGGTTCGACTCGCTCTGGGTGCCCGATCACTTCTTCATCGAGCGGCCAAAAGGGGTCCTGAACCCCTATCCCGAGGCGTGGACGACGATGACCGCATTGGTGATGGCAACCAGGCGGGCGCGGGTGGGCAGCATGGTCCTGGCCGCGGGATTCCGCCATCCGGCCATGCTCGCCAAGATGGCCGGAGCACTCCAGGAACTGGCCGAGGGGCGCCTCATTCTTGGTATCGGCGCGGGAAACCAGCCGATCGAGCACGCCGCGTTCGGCCTCGGTTTCGACGCACGGGTCGGCCGCCTCGACGAATACCTCCGCATCCTCACCGGGCTGCTCGCCGGGGAGCGGGTCACGCTCGCTGGCAAGCACTATCACCTCACCGACGCCAGCCTGCTGATGCCCAGCCCGCCGGTGCCCATCTGGATCGCCGCGACCGGCGAACGGATGATGCGCCTCACCGCGCGCTACGCCGCGGGATGGAATGGCGGCGCGGCGAACTTTCCGGATGGCGAACCGCTGGCTGCGAAACTGGTCGACCTCCGCGCCGCGTGCCAGGCAGCCGGGCGCGACTTCGCCGAGATCGAGATCTCCTCATTCACCAACGTGATCGTGTCCCGCCGGACGAGCGACGTGGCGGCTGTGGTCGAGATGCTCCGCGAGATCAACGGCGGCATCGACGAGTCGGAAGCGCGTCGACGATACGTGATCGGGACACCGGATGAGGTACTGCGCGGCCTCCAGACGCAGGTGCGCTGGGGCATCAACCATTTCATCATCTCCCACGGGCCACACCCCTCGTCCCTCTGGTCGGAGGAGACCTTCGACCTGTTCGCGCGCGAGGTGATGCCGGAACTGAAACGCACCGCGACCGCCTGAACGTCGGGGCGCCCACGATCGGCGCCCGCCTCCCCTACGATCACCCCGCCGGCAGCGGCCGGCCCGGGAGCGTATGTGGAGCGGAGACGCGGGCTGTGGCTCATCGACGGCGGCTATCTCTGGTCGTCACAGACGTCGGTCGAACCGGGATATCAGTTCGACTACCGAAAACTGCGCGCGCACGTGGAGAACGATGGCCCGATCTGGCGGGCGTACTTCCTCAACTCGGTACCCATGCCGGTCTCGGACCAGCAGGCCGCGTTTCACAACTGGCTCCGCAGCGCACCACCGTTCGGGCCGAAAATCATCACCAAGCTCTACCCGCTGCGCAACGTCGCCGCCCACCGGGCGCGCTGCGAGGCGTGCGGTGAGAACGTCAGTCTGGAATGTCCCCACGGGCGCGGCGCGCCCGACCACCGCCTCTCCCGCCAGGAACAGAAGGGGGTCGACGTGGGCATCGCCACGCTTGCGCTCGCGCTCGTGGACGAGTACGACACGCTGATCCTCTCCTCGGGCGACGCCGATCTCCTCGATGCGATCGAGCACCTCTGCGAGCGGGGCAAGCAGTTCGAACTGGTCGTCTTTCGCGTCGGGGTCTCGACCGAACTGCAGTCGCGCGCCGACCGGATCTACTGGATCGACGACATGCGGAACGAGGTGCGGAACGTCCGACGCAGCGCCAGTGTCGAGGTCGCGGACACGCTCGCGAACTGAGCCTCCTCAGTGGCGCGGCGCGGACGGCGCGCCGAGGGACCCCGACCCGCGCCAGAGGACCAGCGAGCCCAGAGAGACGCGCCGGTCGCGGAATACCTCCTCGCTGACGAGGAATCCCGCGAAGATGAAGAGCACGCCGAGCAGTTCGCCGAGGAAGAAGCCCCAGGTGAGGCCGAACCGGTTCAGGCCGCTGGTGATACTGGGAATGAAGCCGCCGACGGCGATGAGGAGCGTCGCGGGCACCCGCGAATGCACCGCGCCCGCGCGTGCCGCCCCCCATGCGGACGGGATGGACGCGACGAGGTTCACGAGCACGGTCGCGAACCCGTACACCTGCGCCGCGATTGGCGGGAGTCGGCGCGCGCGCAGGATCTTCCGCTTCGGCATGTAGACGTACGCCGAGTAGATCGCGCCGCCGACGAGGCAGAGCGCCCCAGCGATGTTGAACGGCCCGGTCAGTACCCGCACATTCGGGTCGAAGGCCGACCCGACCGGGACGTGGTAGGGATCGAGTGCGTAGCCGGGCGGGGCGACCGGCGCCGTGAGCGCCATCCACGCCGCGACGAAAGTGGCCGCGGCAAGGATGCCGATCGTGACGTGGCCAACGAGGTGACGGTGCCGCAGCGTGACATAGATGAGGACCTCGCCGGCGGCGACCGCGAGCATGAGCGTCCCGTACACGGCTGCGGAATCGGCCGGCGTGCCCTCGCGTACCAGACGCTGTTGACTGAGCAGCGCGAACAGGCCGCCCACGATCAGGCCGAGCGCGGCGATGTAGCCGAACCCGGTGCGCGCGAGGAGCGTGACCGTCCCCGCGCCGAGGTACGCCGCGGTGAGGATCGCGCCGAACAGATACCAGAGCCGGTAGATCGGCTCGGACCACCCGAACGCCGCGCCGACGAACTCTGTCCCCGCGCCGATTCCGTACCAGAGCAGGCCGAGCGCCCAGAGTACCTGGAACGCTCGGCGGCGCAGGCGGAACTGCTCGAACACCAGCGCGGCGAACAGCAGGCAGACGAACGCTGCAGCTCCGGGGAGGACCAGCGCGAGAACGGCACTCATCGCGGGGCTGATTCGGTTCGAGACGACTCACCCATCACGTTGCGATCCCCGACCCACGCCCGCGGCCGCGAAGCGCGTCAGCCGGTACGGCGCGAGCCGTTCCTCGGGCGCACCGCTGAGGACCTCGCGGCTGACCAGTTCGCCGAGGAGCGGGCCGAGCGTCATGCCGCTATGCGTTACCGCGATGGTCAGCCATTTGGGACATCCCGCGTTGCCCACGATCGGGTACCCGTCGGCCGGCATCGGCCGCGTACCGATGTGGGCAGAGGCGATGCTTGCGTCCGCCAGTGCGGGAACGTACGCGCGCGCCCGCGCCAGCAGTTCTTCGCACCCCGGCGGCGGGGGCGACTCGGGTGTCGCGGCGCCGACGGTCAGGTCCAGCGAGTCATCCTGGAGCAGGAGGCCACCCCCGGGCTCGGGCCGGAAGTGAACGTTCGGGCAGTACACGACGCGGCGAGGTCGATCGGCGAACGGGGTGGTGGCGGCGAGCAGGCCATACGTCGGCGCGAGCGGAACCCGCACTCCGGCGCGCGCCGCGACCCGATCGGTGAACCGGCCCGCCGCGACGACGACGCGGTCGAACGCCCAGAGTTCGCCCTCGCCATGGAAGCGCTCATCTCCCATCGCGTCCACGGCGCTCTCGCCCGCCCGTGCGCGCGGCCACGCGCCGCGGGATGGCTCGACCGGCAGGAGGATCATCGTGGCACCCGAGGTTTCGGACTGCAGGGAGTAGACGACCGTGTGGAACCGCGTCACCATGCCGCGCGCCTCACCGGCCTCGACCAGCGTCCGCACGAGGAGGGGACCATCCGCCCAGCACTCGCGTGCGAACCACGCCAGCGTGGCGGCGCGGGAGAAGTCGACTGTCGGCTCCAGTTCTCGGGCCTGCGCGCGATCGATCAGTTCGGCGTGGTACCCGGAAGCGGCGAGGCGCGCGACCCGATCGGCGAGACGATCGGGCCCCACGCCGTGAACGGGCATTGCTTGCTCCGCCTCGAACATCACGCACCCGCTCTCGTGGAGCCACTGTGCCGTGCCGAGATCCCGCCCCAGCCGCCGGTGCGCCTCGATCCCGTCGGCGTTCAATTGCTGGTAGTGCAGCGGTGGTTTGTCGTTGCCGTTGAGCCACGCCGAACTGCGCGCGGTGGTCTCCTCCGCCGGCCCGGCGGCATCGATGAGCGTCACCTGTGCGCCGCCGGCCTGGAGTCGGTACGCGATCGACGCGCCGACCACACCGGCCCCGATCACCGCGACCCGCATCGGGTCGATGGTACAGCGCTCGCTGCACCACGGGCGTTAGTGCCACGTCGCGCTGCGCCACGACGCTGACGGGCGTCAAGAGGCACGTCCAGATCCTGGAGGATGCCGGACTCGTCGCGACGGAGAAGGCCGGGCGCGTGCGGACGGCGCGCCTGGGTCTGCGCCGCCTCGACGACGAGATGACCTGGATCGCTCGCTACCAGGCGATGCTGAACGCGCGGCTCGATCGGCTTGGCGCACTCCTGGATCGCACGCAAGGAGAAGAGACATGACGCCCCATCCCACGCAGTACCGCGCGATCGTCACCACCCCGCACGAACGGGAGATTTACACCGAGCGGATCGTGCAGACCTTCGAGTGGGACGGCATGCCCGGCCACGTCATCGTCGAGACGCTGACGCTCGAGGATCTCGGCGACGGCCGCACCCGTCTCGTCAACGTCTCGCTGTTCCACACCACCGGGGAACGCGATGGCATGCTCCAGTCCGGCATGGAGATGGGGATGAACGCGGCCTACGACGCGCTGGATGGCGTCCTGGTGGCTATGGCCTGAGCGACGGAGTGTGGATTCTCATTCCACCCCAGAATCCCCCTGCCCTTCGGGACTCTGCGCGGGAACCGCATCGAGATCGCCGGGGGACCCCGGGAGCTCATCAAGCGGGCGCTGTCGGTGGACAGGCACTTGTGCGGCCGGTCGCGCTCGATCGCTCGCCGTGCCGTCTCCGCTCAGGCGCAGTTACGGTCCGGCGTTCGACGTGCTGAGTTCAACTCCGCAACAACTGTTGGCTCTGGGCCGCACCCGTCCCGCGGTAAGTCGAGGCGCGGGCCGACGAACACCTGGGGAGGGGCGAGGCGCTCCTCGCGCGGATGGAAGCCTGAGCCGTCGCGGGCGGCAGGAGCCTACGGCCGCACCACCGTCCCGTCCGCGCGGCGATCCTCGGCCATGTGCCGCGGCACGCGGTTGAGGTCCGCGTCGAGCAGGCGGGCCGCTTTCGCCTCGTCGATCTCGATCCCCAGGCCCGGGCGCTCGTTCGGGTAGAGGTGGCCGCCCTCCAGGCGGGCGTGGCCCGGGAAGATCTCCAGTTCCTCGGGGCGGAAGTGGTTCTCCTCCTGGATGCCGAAGTTCCAGATCGTCATATCCACGTGCATCGCCGCGGCCTGGTTGACCGGGTCGTTGTCGCCGCCCTCCTGCCAGGCGGTCTGGACGCCGTATGCCTCACAGAGGTGGGCGACCTTCATCGCCGCGGAGATACCGCCGATCTTCGAGACGCGGCAGCGCACGTAGTCGATGAGCCGTTCCTGGATGAGCGGCAGCCATTCGTGGGGGCTGACGAACAGTTCACCCATCGCCTGCGGCGTGGTGCACTGCTGTCGGATGAGCCGGTAGTAGGTGACCTGCTCCGGCGAGAGGTTGTCCTCAAGGAAGAAGAGCCGGTGCGGTTCGAGCAGCTTGGCCAGCGTGACCGCGTTGTGCGGTCGCAGGTGTTCGTGGACGTCGTGGGTGAGCTTGACGCCCATCCCCAGCTGCGCGCGAAGGTAGTCGAACATCTTCGGCACGTTCTCGAGGTACGCCTCATCGTCGAAGACGCCCTGACTCGTCGAGGCGAACGTGTCTGCGCCGCGGGGCCGCCCGGCCTCGGCCGGGGTAAGGAAGCCGCCGCCGCCGTAGGGCCCAAGCTGACAGCGTGTCACCGGGTACCCCTCGGCAACGTAGCGGCGGATGTCCTCGACGAGTTCCTCCAGCGTGTTCCCGCTGGCGTGGGCGTAACAGGGCACCGCGGCACGGCTCGCTCCGCCGAGCAGTTCGTAGACCGGTTTGCCGGCCTCCTTCCCCTTGATGTCCCAGAGCGCCATGTCGATGCCGCCCAGCGCGGTGTTCATGACCGCGCCGTTGCGCCAGTAGCCGCTGGTGTTGCCCGACTGCCAGTGATCCTCGATGCGGCCCACCTCGCGGCCGACCAGGCGGGGGCCGAGCCCCTGCTCGATCGCGGCGTTGACGGCATCGTTGTGGTACCAGTCGCTCGCCGAACCGATGCCGTAGAGGCCCGGCTGATCCGTCTCGACCTTGACAATGAGCCAGCCGCCGTTCCGGCGCGTCCGGATGGTACGGACGCGGGTGATCTTCGCCATCGGGTGGTGTCCTTTCGTACGTGGAGAGATCGGGCGGCGAGTGTATCCGCGCGCGACCCGGGCCGATGCACCACCAGAGCAGCGCCGCGATCGGTGTCGGTCCGGTATGCTGCCACCTGGCGAAGGAGGGATGCCCGTGTTCTTCGAGTTCCGTCAGTATCGGCTGATGCCCGGCAAGTCAGCCGAGTGGGTCAAGTTCACCGAGGATGAGATGATCCCGTTCCAGTCGTCGAAAGGGATGGTCATCATCGGCAGCTGGCTCAACGAGACCGACCCGGAGGATTACTACTGGCTCCGGCGGTTCGAGAGCGAGGCGGAGCGCGAGCGGCTCTACAAGGCGGTCTACGAGCACCCGACGTGGGTGAACGATCTCGGGCCGCGCGTACGCACGATGATCGACGTGAACCAGATCAAGGTGACCCGACTCACGTCGACGCCGCGTTCGGTCGTCCAGTAGCGACGGCGTCGGGTAGGACGGCGGCATGCCCCCGCGACGGCTGCTCGGCCGGGTCGAGACGCCCTGGCACGAGAGCGCGCTGCTGAAGGGGAACTTGCCCGGCGATCCGCACGAGCGGATGATCCCCGTGTACCTCCCGCCCGGCTACGACGACGACGACCCGTCCCGGCGGTATCCGGTGGTGGTCATCCTCGCCGGGCACGGCGGGAGCGGGCCGCTTCTCCTCTCCAACGTCGACGCCTGGACCGAGTCGTTCCCGGAGCGGATCGACCGACTCATCGGCGACGGGAATATGGGGCCGGTGATCGCCGTGCTGCCGGACTGCTTCACGATCTTCGGCGGCGCGCAGTACCTGAACTCCTCGGCGCTGGGCCCCTACGAGGAGTACCTGGTCCAGGAGGTGCTGCCCTTCGTCGATGCCCGCTACCGGACGCTGCCGGATCGACGCCATCGCGCGATCGCCGGCAAGAGCAGCGGCGGCTACGGCGCCATCGTCCAGGCGATGCGCCATCCCGAGCTGTTCAGCGCGGTGGCGGTCCACAGCGGCGACATGTACTTCGAGTTCGGTTACCTGCCGGACATGGCCCGGCTCCACCAGGACCTGCTGCGCCACGGCGGGCTGGAGGGGTTAATCGCTCAGATCGCGACGATCAAGCCGAAATCGCACACGCCGTTCTGGGCGGTGATGGGGATGCTCTGCTACGGCGCGGCGTTCGCGCCCAACCCGGACGCGCCGCGCGGCTTCGATATGCCCATCGACATGGAGATCGGCACCCTGCGGGAGGATGTCTGGGCGCGCTGGCTGGCGTGGGACCCCGTGCGCATGGTCGACGAGCCGCGCTACTCCGAGGCCCTTCGCTCCTACCGGTACGTCTACCTAGATTGCGGCCTGTGGGACGAACTGAACTTCGCGATCGGCCATCGCCTGCTCTCGAAGAAACTGCGCGGCCACGGCATCGCCCACGACTTCGAACTGTTCCCCGATGGGCACATCAACGTGCCGTACCGGTACGACGTGTCGCTGCCGCGGCTGGAGCGGGCGATCCGGGCCTGAGAGGGTGCGCGAGGCTTTCCGGATTGGTGTGGTTCCTGGCGTATCGGTGGACTCCCGAATGCGGGTTGTCCGCGAGGCAGTGAGGCTTCCACGGGACGTCTCGGGAACCGAACTCGAACGCGGGTACGGGCTCTCGGGTATGCCCGTCACGCGGCAGCGTCAGGAAGGCAGTCACCTGCGGCTGAAGAACGATTGGCGGGGCGGGCACCGCATCACAGTGCCGAACCACGACTCGTTGAGAGTCAGTCCGTAGGCGGCGCTTCTGTCGGAGGTCGCACGCCGCCACGAGGTGGGTGTTGAGGTTGTGGTGACCCTGCTCGTCGGCCGTCGTTAAGCCAGCTCCCGGCATCCCCTCCTACCCCGGCGCGGGACCACCTCCAGACCGTTCATAATGCGCCACGGCGCACGTTCAGGAGGACCAACGGTGAAAGGTGTTGACGCGGTCGCGAAGATCCTGAAGCAGGAGGGGGTCGAGTACCTCTTCGCCTATCCGAACAACTCGCTCATCGACTCAGCCGCCGCGCTCGGCATTCGCCCCATCATCGCCCGCGGGGAGAAGACACTCATCAACATCGCCGACGGCTACTGCCGGGCGACGAACGGGACGAAACCGACCGTCCTCTGCGTTCAGGAGGGCCCGGGCATCGAGAACGCCTTCGGCGGAATGGCGCAGGCGTTTGCCGACTCCATCCCCGTCCTCATCATCCCCGGCGGCCCCGAGCCGGCCCGCCACTTCTCCCCGACGAATTTCGACCCGATCCCACCCTTCCAGCACATCACGAAATGGTCGGCGCGGATCAGCACACCCGGCCGCGTCACCGAGATGCTCCGCCGCGCGTTCACCCATCTGCGCGCCGGCCCGCCGGGACCGGTGCTCCTGGAGCTCCCACGCGACGTCGCCGGAGCGGAGATCGACGAGAAGGACCTAGCCTACTCCCCGGTGAAGAGCCTTCGCTCCGCCGGCGATCCGAGCGACGTGGCCGACGTGGCCGCGCGAGCGCTCGCCGCCGCCCGGCCGATGATCCTCGCCGGACACGGCGTCCTGTGGGCGCAGGCGTGGGACGAACTCCGCGAACTCGCCGAACTGCTCCAGGCGCCCGTCATGACGACGATGGCCGCCAAGAGCGTCTTCCCGGAGAACCACCCTCTCTCCGCCGGCACCGGCGGTCTGACCCTTGCCGGCGGGGCGGCGCACAGCCTCCTCCGCACCGATCTCGTCATCGCGCTGGGCACCGGCCTCTCGAAGAGCGGCTTCGTCACGCCCATTCCACCCGGCCGCGCAATCGTGCAGATCACCAACAACGAACGGGACATCGGCAAGGGGTACGCCGTGGACGCGGCGATCCTCGGCGACGTCAAGCTCGTCGCGCGCCAGTTGATCGACGAGTTGCGGCGGGGCGGCGCGCGCGGCGCCGCGAAGCCAGAGGTCGCGGCCGGCCTGCGTGAGGCACACGAGGAGTACCTGAAGGAGTGGATACCCCGGCTCACCTCCGAGGACACGCCGATCAACCCCTACCGGGTGGTCTGGGACATCAACCGCACGGTCGATCGCGCCACGACGGTGATCACCCACGACTCGGGCAACCCGCGCGACCAGACGCTCACGTTCTATGAAGCGGTGACGCCGCGCGGCTACCTCGGCTGGGGCAAATCAACGCAGTTGGGCACCGGCCTGGGGCTGGTGATGGGCGCGAAGCTCGCCTTCCCCGAGAAACTGTGCATCAACATCATGGGCGACCTCGCCTTCGGCACCGCGGGAATGGAGATCGAGACCGCCGTTCGCGAGCGGATCCCGACGCTGACCGTCATCCTTAATAACTCGCGTATGGGCGGCTACGGCCACCACATGCCGCGGGCGAGCGAGCGATATCAGTCAAACATGCTTTCGGGGAACTACACCCGCGTCGCCGAAGGGCTTGGTGCCTGGGCGCAGCGGGTCGAGAAGCCCGGGGATGTCGTCCCCGCGCTGCGGCGCGCGATCGAGCAGACGCGGCAGGGGCGGGTGGCCCTCCTTGAGGTCATCACCGCCGAGGATCCGGTCTACCCGCGATCGGCCGATCTCCTCAAGGCGACCGCGGCGGCGTACTGAGCGCAATCGACTCCCCCCGGCCGGGGCGGATGCGGGCGGCCTTCGCCCTCATCCGCCAGCCGTGGTTCCGAATCGTCGCGATCCTGTGGGTCGCCCAGGTCGTCTCCGAACTGGCGTTCTCCTTCGCGCTGCCGTTTATCCCGCTGTACTTGAGCGATCTCGGCGTGACCGACCCGGTCGCGGTGGGGCTCTGGGCCGGGGCGATGGCCGGGGCGTTCGCGTTCGTCCAGGCCGCGATGGCGCCGATCTGGGGTGCGGTGGCGGATCGCTTCGGGCGGCGGCTGATGATCCTGCGCGCGCTGTTCGGCGCCTGCGTCGTCATCGGCGCGATGGGTCTGGTCGCGAACGTGGAGCAGTTGCTCGTCCTGCGCGTTCTCCAGGGAACGGTGACGGGCGTGGTGGCCGCGGCGAGCGTGGTCGTCTCGCTCACCGTGCCGCGCGCCTACCTGGCCACCACGCTCGGCTTCATGCACGCGGCGATGTTCGCCGGCAGTTCGCTCGGGCCGCTGGTCGGCGGCGCGTTCGCCGACGCCCTCGGCTACCGACTGGCATTCGCCGCCACCGGCGGACTGTTCCTTGTCGCGGGTCTGCTCGTCCTGTTCTTCGTCCCCGAGCCGCCGCGGGCAGAGGTCCCGACGCGCGGCGCGGCGTCCGAGGCCGGCGAGAGGGTCGCGGTGAGCCGTGGGACGATCGTGGGGCTGGTGAGTCTGGCCGGGATTACCCGGCTGGCGAGCATGGCGCCCGCGCCGGTGCTGCCGCTCTACATCGAGGCGATGGTCCCGCCCGGTGCGCCGGTGGCGACGATCACCGGCGCGATCCTCGCCGCGACCGGCGTCGCCTCGATCCTCAGCGCGCTGGCGATTGGCCCGCTTATGGCCCGACTGGGCCGCACCGCAACGCTCTTCGGCGCGCTCCTGGTCGCCGCCATCGTGACGCCGTTCCAGGCGATCGCGCCGGGCGTGCTCGCGCTCGGCGCGCTCCGCTTCATCCTCGGCCTCGCCCTCGGCGGCCTCATGCCCGCGGCGCAGGCGGTGCTGACCGACCTGACACCGGAGAGCCGGCGGGGCGTCATCTTCGGCTGGCAGGCAACCGCGAGCGCGCTCGGCAACGGCGCCGGACCGGTGGCCGGGGGCGTCGTCGCGGCGCTGGCCGGGGTTCCGGCGCTGTTCGTCTTCACCGCGCCGGTATACGCGTTCGGCATTGTGGCGCTGCGGGGACTGCGGCGTGGTCGTGGTTCCAACACCCGGGCCTGACCGGGCGGCGGGCAAACATCGCGTGCCCTCGGCAGCGGAAGGCAGTGCCACATCGAAGTCCGTGGCGTGCACAGCTCCCGCACCGCAGCCACGGCGCATCGGCGCATGCCGGTCTGGGCGGTGAGGGCTGGACCGAAGCCCGCGATCCCGGGCATTACACCCGCAGCAGGATCTCCTCCAGCGCGGGCCGGGCCAGACGCGCTGCTACATCCGGCGTGCGTTCGTTGCGCAGCACCGGAACGACAAACTCCCGCTGGACGATCGGCAGCACGGAGAGCGGTAGCTGGCCGGGGAGGAACCGCGCCGTCTCCACCGCGGTGCGGAGGGCGGCGGCCTCCTCCTCGTTGAGGTTCATCGCGTCGGTCCGCAGGTTCGAGAGCGCCTTCTTCGTCGGCGTCAGCATCGTCGTGCCGCCGGCATCGAGGTAGGAGCGCAGCGCGTTCAGCGAGAGGCGCACATCGGGTGCGGTGCGGGGGATGCCAAGCATCAGCGGCGCGACCCCGAGCGAGCCGCCCCTCCCCTCGGTCGGCAGCGCGGCGAGTTGAGCATCCATCGGGCGGCCCCACGTCGTGCCGCCCACGAAGGCTCCGGCGCTCGCGGCATTGGCCGGGAAACTCCGCGCGAAGCCGGGGCCGCCCTGACCGAGGCCGTAGGCGCGGGCGAGCAGGTGCGCCTCCTCCGACGGCAGGACGCCATCGATCGGCGGCGCGATCCGGTACCGGTTGATCAGGTCGCCGAGGAAGGTCGCGACCCGCTGCGTGGCCCCCTCAGTCAGACTGACCCGGGTACCATCGGCGCTGACGATCTCCGCGCCCTGCTGCCAGGCGAGCGACCAGAGGCTCGGTGTGGTGGCCGTGATCGAGGCTCCCCAGGCCGGGCGCTGGCCGACGCCGAGCGTCAGCCGCCTCGCGATCTCGAGGTACTGCTCCCATCCCAGGCCGCTGAGCGGCACCTTGCGGCCCAGCATCTCCCACGATGGACGGTTCCGCCACATCATTTCGACCGAGATTTCGAGTGGCAGGGCAACGAGCTTGCCGCTGTGCGTCGACGCACGCAGGACATCCCCGGTGAAGTCGGAGGTCTGGAACCAGCCCTCGCGCGCGAGAAGTGGTCCCAGGTCCTGGAGCACGCCGTTGCTCGCCAGCGCACCGATCGTCGTCGGATCGGCCATCAAGAGGTCGGCCGGGAACGCGCTCGTCTTCGCACGCTGGGCGTAGACCCGGGGCACATCCTTCATCGGCGGCGGGATGTCGAGCGAGTCGTTGTCGCCGGTCGAAATGGCCAGGCTGATGCCCTGGATGTCCGGCGCAAACCGGCGGTCGGCCGGCATGTCGCGCGCCGCAGTCTGCAGACGGGTCTTGAACGAATAGTAGTAGTCGATCCGGGGATAGCCGATGCGGACAACCGGCGTGGGCGGCACCGGTGTCACGGCCGGGGTGAATTGGGCAGCCCGGGCGAGTGTCTCGATCGTGTCGCAGGCGGCGAGGATGGGGGACGACGCGAATGCCGCGAGGAGAGTGCGGCGATTCAGTCGGCGGGGGCGATCACCGGAACGCGCGCGATCCATCCGCACCTTCACACGAGGCAATTATCGCGGGCTCGGGATCGTCGCGGGAGCCAGGGTGCAGCGACCGCGCCACGTCGTCTCACCCACGGCCCTCACCCTCGGCTGCCTCCGTCCTTCTCTCTCAGGAGAGGGCGTCCGCCGCCGCGCGCGGGTTCCCCGTGCCCTCGCAACGTGTCGGAGCGCGGCCGATGGATGACTACACTGTGCGCCGGGGTTCCCGAAGAAGCGAGGACAAAGCATGCACGTCACGTTCATCACCGCGAACTACGTCGCGCGCGAGTCGCGGTATGCGCTCGATCCGTTTGTGTGGGGCACCGCCGACAAGGCGACCGTGGAGGCCTTCCATGGGCCGAATTTCGGCAAGAAGTTCGATGAGATGTGCGGCCTCATCGCCGCCGATGGCTTCCGGAACATCGACATCTGGGTGGCGCATCTCAATCCGCTCCACGTGACCGACTCGATGGTGAACGAGGCGAACGCGATTCTGAGGGCACGCGGCCTGCGCGCCACCGCCTACACCGGCGGTCTGGGACGACCCGACATGACCCGCGCCGACGCCGAGCGCGTCTACAAGGTCGCGAAGGCGATCAATACGCCGGTCATCGGTGTCGGACTCAACCGCTCCAATGAGAGGCTCGCCTTCGACCTGGGCAAGGAGTACGGCATCCGGTATGCGATCGAGAACCACCCGGAGAAGACGCCGCACGAGTTGATCGAGCGCCTGAAGTCGATGCCTTCGGGCTACACCGACGTGATCGGCGTCGCGCAGGACACTGGGTTCTGGGGGATGTTCGATTACGAGGCGGTGAAGGCGACACGCGAACTGGCGCCGTTCCTGTACCACATGCATCTCAAGCAGGTGAAGCGGTTCCCGGACGGGAACTTCCACTCGTGCGGCTACGACGAAGGGATCGTCGATATCCAGGGGGTGGTGAAGACACTCGTCGACGTTGGCTACAGCGGGGCGGTTTCGGTCGAGCACGAGCCGACGAGCGAAGATCCGATGCCGGCTGTCTCGCGCAGCGCGAAGATGCTGCGCGGGTGGCTGGGCAATAAGGCGCTCAGCTAGGGACCCGGGGCCGCAGGGCTTCAAGACCGGCGGGCCTCACCCTCCGCTTCGCTCCCTCTCTCCCACGTGCGGGCGAGGGGCGTCTGACGCCCGTCGCGACCATGACCGCCGCGGTGGGCGAGCATCTCGTCCCTCTCCCCTCGCGGGAAGGGTGCAGGTGAGCGGTGTCTGGCGCCAGCGCGACGTTGGCGCACCGGGCGTGGTGGGCTGGAAGCCCGCGGGTCCCGTTCCGACGATGCGCCGCGGGCGCAGACCTCGCCCGCCGCTCCCGACTGAGGGTTTTTTCCTGATGGCACCCCGGCCGGCGCGCCCTACGTTTCGGGGCAAGCCGACCCGGAGGAGGGATGGTCATGGGTCTTCGCCATCTTGTCTCGCGCCGTGCGCTCGTGTCGCTCCTGGGACTGACCACCGGCGCGGTCGCGTCTGGCTGCGTCACCGGGCCGGCCAGAACTCGGAGGGGCTCGCGCCTGCCGGCGGTGCAGGACGTGGGTCCGCCGGCCGCTCCCATCGCACCAGCCATCGCCCCCGCGCCAGCGGCCGCGAAGCCGGCCGCCGCACTGGCACCGACCCACGCCGCGACCGCCCATACCCCCACCGCCGGAGGCGCGGCGATCTCGGCGCTCACCAAAGCGAACGAGATGGACAAGCACCACGAAGATGGCATCAAGAAGTTCCCCCAGAAGACCGCCGCGCAGGGGAACGGGCGACCCCCCTTCCGGATGGACGGCAACGCCAAGGTCTTCGAGATCACCGCGAAGAAGGTGAAGTGGGAGATCGAGGCGGGCAAGAGCGTCGACGCCATGGCCTACAACGGCACCGTCCCTGGTCCGGAGATCCGCGTCACCGAGGGCGACCTCGTCCGCGTCATCATCAAGAACGAGCTGGACGAGTCGACCGCGATCCACTTCCACGGCCAGCGAACGCCGAACAAGATGGACGGGGTTCCCTTCATCACCCAGCCGCCGATCAAGCCGGGTGACACCTTCACCTACGAGTTCGTCGCAAGGCTCTTCGGCAGCCACATGTACCACTCGCACCACAACTCCTCGGTCCAGGTCCCGAGCGGCCTCCTCGGCGCGTTCATCGTGCTGCCGAAGGATCCCGCCCTGATGCCGAAGGTCGATCGCGAGCACCTGATGATCCTCAACGACGGGCCCCACGGCTTCACCCTGAATGGCAAGAGTTTCCCGGCGACCCAGCCGCTGGTCGCGAAGGTCGGCGAGAAGATCCTGATCCGGTACATGAACGAGGGGTCGATGATTCATCCGATGCACCTGCACGGGTTCCCGCAGCAGGTCATCGCCAAGGACGGCTATCCGCAGCCGCCATGGCTGTGCGACACGCTGAATATCGCCCCCGGCGAGCGATGAAACGCGATCGTCGAACCGGATGAAACGGGCATCTGGGCATTCCACTGCCACATCCTCTCCCACGCCGAGACACCCACCGGGATGTTCGGCATGGTGACGGTGCTCATCGTCGAGAAGTAGCCGTAGGTGGGCGCTCCTTCGTGAGGGGCGCCGGTCGCACCCGCGTACCGATCTACCTCTGACGGCGCGGGGAGGTCAGTGCCAGCGCGGCGATGCCGAAGCCGAGCCCGGCCATCGAGCCGATGAACACGTGCGGCCAGGGCGAATGCCCGGTCGTGAGGTAGTAGATCGCGCCGATCACGGCGGAGAGACCGAGCGCCAGAAGGGTCGCGGTCACCGTTTCGGTGATGAGCGGATCGCGCCACCATCCGTGTTGCACGCACCTATTGTTCGCTGTCGCGCCACCTGGGGCAATCAAGAGACAGGCTGGACCCCTCGCGCAAGGCCGCTCCGGCGGAGCGGATCAGGCCAGGAGTTCGATGAGCAGGTTTCGGTGCGCCTTCGTTCCGATGTTCTCGAGCCGGTTGTCGATCTTCCCCTCCGGCGGCACGTTGACGAAGGTCACCCGGTCGTCGACGAACTGCACGTCCTTGAAGTCGGTGGAGTCGTCCGGGTTCTCGAACCGGATGAGGCCGCCCGAGAGCATGACGAAGAAGTTGTCGACCTTGTGGAGGTGGCGGCCGAGGCGGTCCCCCGGCTTCAGGCGCAGGTCCCACACCCGCACGCGGTCGTTCTCGAACAGGCGATGGGTTCCCACAGCGTCAGAGGGCGGTGTCGTGCCGTCGCGGCGGGCGCCCGTGTGGACGTTGGAGTGGTCGTACCCGTTGACCGGGCGTAGCTTCAGTTCGACGACGATCTCGCGGTGGCGGGTGGCCCCTTCGTTCACCATTCGCGGATCGTGCTTCGGCTGACCGGCCTCGATGGCATAGAAGGCAGTCTCGCCATCGCGCGGGCGCCAGGAACTCTCACCGAAGCGCATCGCCCCCGGTTCGACGACGGTGTAGAAGTAGGGCAAGGTGTGGGTGTGCGCCGGCATCGCCTCATCGGGCGGCACGATCATGTCCCACACCTTGATCCGATCGTTCTCGAACAGCACGCGGGTCCCTGGCATCGTTCCCTCCTGGCTGCATCGTACCGCCTTTGGCGCCCTGGCGGGAGCGAAGTCAGGGCGGCTCAGGCAGGAGAATGAAACGATCGCCTTGCAGAGGCCGCACCACCGAGACGTGACGATGGTCGAGCGTCGCGATCGTCCGTGTGTTCAGGACGCTGGGCGCGGGTGACGATGGAGGCGTCGGTCCCCCGAAACGCGACTCCAGCGTCTCGCGAACAGCGTGCAAGAGCGACGTCCTGCGCCGATCGGCCTCGCGCTGGAAACGCTCCACCAGGGTTTCAGGGAGGGTGATCGTCGTGCGCCGCACGCGCGCACACGAGCATGCACGGGATTCGCGCGCTGAATCAGGTCCGGCGGCGCGTTCTCACGGGGATCGGGCAACCTCGACAGCGGCTTCGGACCGGCCGTCGTGCGGGCCGAGCATCGGCGGGGCCCGATCAGGCCCGGGGGCGGAACAGCAGGAAGCGCCCGCCGAGGATGAGCAGCGCGGTGGCGATCGCAATGAGTTGTGCTTCCTGGAGGCCGAACGCCATTTGCGCCTCCTGCCGGTACACGGTGAGCGTGAACCGGGTGATCGCGTAGCCAAGTCCGGCGACGACGAAGATCAGCCCCGGCGCGGTGAGTCGACGCCGCGCGAACCAGATGACCGCCAGCGTGAACCCCACCGCGATCATCTCGTAGAGCGGATACGGGTGGGTGGGAACGCCGCGCAGATCGTTCGGCAGGAGCGCGTTCGGGTGGGAGTAGATGAGGCAGAGCACCCCCGCGCCATCGCACGGCCCGCCCCACGCATCGCCATTGCTCAGGCAACCGAGTCGACCGATCGCCTGGCCGACGAGCATCGCTGGGGCGGCGACATCGAGCATCGTCCATTTCGGCAGACCCATCCGCTGGCAGAGGAAGAGTCCGGTGACGACGCCGCCGATGAACGCGCCGTAGACGGCGATGCCCCCCTGCCAGACCGCGAAGATCTCCAGGGGCCGCGCCGCGTACTGATCCCAGTGATCGAGCACGTGGAAGATCCGCGCGCCGACCATACCCCCCAGAACGCTCCAGACCGCGAGATCGCCGACCTTGTCGGTCGGTAATCCGTACGCCGCGGCTCGGCGGAGCGCCAGCCACACCGCCAGCGCGACCGCCAGCGCCGTGAACAGGCCGTGCCACCCGAGCACCAGCGGTCCCAGCGCGACAAAGTTCGGGTCGAAGCCCACCTCGAGGTTCACGACGCCGCGCCCTCGGCCTCTCTCTGCATTCGGCTAAGCATAGGCTTACCGGCGCGGAATGGTCGGTAGCGCAGCACACTGTCCCAGCGAACGGACGGGAGACACGGCACCGGACGGCGCGATCGCGCGGAGCGAGGCGACATGGGCAGGCGGCACCGTCGAATGTGGATGGCTCTGGATCGGCCCGCGGTGACCGGGCGGCGGAGTGACGCGCCGCCACCGCTCTGGATGGATGCGGGAATCACCGCGCGCCGAGGACCCCTCTCCGCGTCGCGGCCATGCTGAGAAATCTCGTCCGGCGCCGCCGGATGGTCCGCGCCTTCTCGGCCGATCCCGTCCCCGCGGCGACCGTCGATCGCCTCATCGATCTGGCCCGCCGCGCGCCGACGGCCGGGAACGCCCAGGGGATCTCGTTCGTTGTGGTCACGGATTCCGCCACGCGGCAGGCGGTGGCGCGGATCGCCGGGGAAGCGTGGTATACGGCGAAGGGTCATCCGCCATTCCTCTCCGGTGCACCCGTTCAGGTCGTGCTGTGCGCGGAGGAGGCAACCTATCGCGCGCGGTACCGCGAAGCGGACAAGCGGAAAGCCAGAGAGGCCGAGCGCGCGTTTTCCGCGCCGTGGTGGTTCGTGGACGCCGGGGGGGCGCTCGTGCTCCTGCTTTTCGCCGCGGTGGAGGAGGGGCTCGCCGCGTCGTTCGTCGGCGTACGGGAACCAGCCGACCTCGCCGCCGCGCTGGGAATCCCGGCGGGCGTGCACCCGGTCGGCGTCGTCCTCCTCGGTCAACCGGCGCCGGCTCGACGAGGTCCTTCACCGCGAGCGCTGGTGAGCGCGACGCGGATCCGGATGTGCAGACCACCGCCGCTGCTTCTGCGCACGGAGATCGGCGGCCGACATCATGTCCCCTCTCCCCGCGGGTGAGGGTTGCCTGACATCCGTCGCCGCGACGTTCACGGACGAGACACGCTCGCCAGGGATGGGAAGAGCGTAGGTGCGGACCTTGCTCTCGGCACCGACGCTCGCGACCATCCCTGTACCGACGAGATCCGTCGCGAACCGCTGAGGCTCCGTCTCCCTCATCGAGGAGAGCGAGGATGCGGATGCTGGCGATCCCGAGGACCGCCAGCCCGCTCAGCCGGCCTCCGCCTCCCACCGCAGGAGCACGCCGTAGTACGCCTCCCGCGTGGTGGCCAGGCGGTGGAACATGGCCGGGCCCTCCGCCGCCGTTGCGCGGTGCGAGACGAGCCGTTGCAGGCGCAATTCCTCGTCGGCGATGAGCCGCAGCGCCAGCACGCGGTTGTTCCCGGGCGTCCAGGGGTTGTACGGGGTCTCGTGGACGGGCGCGGTGGACATGTGCGCGCCGATGAGGGTGACGCCGCGCAAGTGGAGATCGCCGTACAGGTCGAACTGCTCGACGATCCCCCGGGTCGATCCGAGCGCGACGATCCGCCCCTGGCGCTCGACAAGCTTCAGCGCCGGGGTGAAGGCGTGCGGGCTCCCGGTCGCCTCAAAGACGACTCGGAACCCCCGGCTCTCGGTCGCGGCGGCGATCCTCTCCGCGACGTCGGCCCCGTCGGGATCGATCGCGAGATCGGCGCCACAGGCGAGAGCGAGTTCGCGCCGCACTTCGATCGGATCGAGTAGCGCCACCGGCCGACCTCCGGAGAGACGCGCGAACTGGGCGGCGAGTTGCCCGATCAGACCGCCGCCAACGATCGCGACGCGCTCACCCAGAGCGATACGTGCCAGGCGCACACCGTTCAGCGCGATGATGCAGAGACTGGTCATCGCGCCATCGTCGAAGGAGACATCGTCCGGAATCCGCTCGAAGCGCTCGGCGTCAACGATCGCGACCGAGGCGTGCGGACCCCACCCGCACACGCGGTCGCCAATCGCGAACCGGCCGACCCCCGGCCCGACCGCGCGGACGACACCGGCCAGGGAGTACCCGGGCAGGTACGGTTCGGCGCGCCAGTCCCGCACCGCCTGCCGCTGCGTGGTGATCCCCCGGTAGTTGGCGATCTCCGTTCCGGCAGAGATGGCGGTCGTACGCGCCTCGACGAGGATCTGCCCCGCGCCGGGCGCGTCCGGCAGGTCGAACTCCTGGAGTTCCATCGTCATCGGCGCGAAGGAGATCAGGCGTCGGCCGCGCATCGCGGCGGCAGTATATCGGGGCGTCCGCGGGTGTCCGATGCGCGCCGGTGCAGGGGATGGACGGTCGCTCCGGCCGGACAGCGCAGGTTCGGGCGAACTGGCAGTCGCGCGTTCGCACGCGGTGCCACCTAGGCTGGGAACTCGAGCTCCCTGGGCGTGCCGG